>ERZ780162.1406-NODE-1406-length-16824-cov-2.871370_pt1 | contig 16824 bp, 14 predicted proteins | sample MGYA00511474_ERZ780162 | MGnify/ENA primary metagenome ERZ780162 (study PRJEB29588, sample SAMEA2143633) | human gut metagenome | biome: human gut; feature: human-associated habitat; material: faeces | place: Denmark | collected 2008/2010 ...
AAGGAATGCTATCGGACCGGGCAGGAGGTGCTGGACATAGTTGCCGGGCACCGGCGGCGCGGACATCCCATCGACGCCATTGTTCAGGACTGGCAGTATTGGGGAGATTTTGGCTGGAATGCGCTGAAGTTTGCACCGGAGTATTCGGAGAATATAGAGGAGGTAATCGATACCCTTCATCAGGAAAATGTGCATTTTATGGTCAGCGTCTGGCCCAATTTCGGAGAAAGTGAAAAAAACGAGGCTTATCAGGAATTTAAGGAGAAAGGGTTCCTGATGGACGATTCTCCGGCGGAAAGCCTTGGAGACTATACGGCGGCGCTTCAGGGCTTCCGGAGGAATTATTACGATGTGTGGAATCCCGAGGCCAGAGAAGCACTCTGGCGGCGCATGGAGGAAGGACTTTTCCGGAAGGGCGTAGATGCCTGGTGGCTGGATGCGACCGAGCCGAATCTGTGGAGCCTGCAGGGAGCCTATCATATGTATCAGACCTGTCTTGGGCCTGCAGCCCGGCGGCTCAACGCCTATACGCTGGCCCATTCAAAAAGCATCTATGAACACCAGCGTCAGACGGATGAAACGAAACGGGTCTTCATCCTGTCCCGGACCGGATTTGCCGGGATTCAGAAATATGCCACAGCCGTCTGGTCGGGCGATACCTGGTATTCCTGGCAGACCTTCCGGAGACAGATCGCGGACGGACTGCAGTATTCCCTGTCCGGACTGCCATACTGGACGTCGGACATCGGCGGCTTCATGGGAGAGGACTGCGACTCTCCGGATTACCGGGAGCTCTACGTGAGGTGGTTTCAGTTCGGTGCATTCTGCCCCATTTTCCGTGCACATGGTACCAAATGCCCGCGTGAGGTCTGGTGTTTTGGAGAAGAGGTGGAGAAAATTCTGCACCGCTATCTGATGCTGCGCTATAGCCTGATGCCCTATATTTATTCGCTGGCCTGGCAGGTTACCAGATATCAGAAAACCATCATGCGCTTTTTGTGGATGGATTTTCGCACAGACCGACGCTGCCTGGAAATTTCGGATCAGTATCTGTTCGGCAGCGCTCTGATGGTATGTCCCGTGACAGAAAAAGGCGCCACGGCCAGGGAAGTCTATCTTCCGGATGGAACCGGCTGGTACGATTTCTGGAGCGGTCGGTATCATACGGGCGGTACGCAGATCATGACGGAAGCGCCGCTGGATATCCTTCCGCTTTTTGCCAGAGCCGGCTCGATCCTGCTTCTTGGACCGGAGTCCCTGCATACCTGCGAAGAAAATCCGGTTGAGATCCGGATTTACAGCGGACAGGATGCGGAATTTATCTGGTATCGCGACAGCGGCGACGGTTACGCCTATGAAAAAGGAGAATATGCGCAGGTGCGGCTTCTGTGGAAGGAACAGGAGCAAACCCTGACTGTATGCCCGCAGGAGGGACATTTTGCGCAGGAGGATCAGCGGTTCTTTGTGACCGTGGTGAATTCTGATGGAAGCCTTCAAAGTACGCAGCCTGCTCCTCTGCCTGCAGAAGGCTGCCGGATTGACATGATGGGCCTTCCGCGCAACGCTTCAACAGGGAGAAAAGAGTGAAAAAAGTATGAAAAATGCGATGGAAGAAGCAATCAGGGCGGATCTGGCGTCATCTTTCGGCCTGCGCGGGGATTCGGTCACTCCTGTTTCCGGAGGCTGGATGAACCGAAAATGGAAGCTTGTCTGCGGCGGGAAGGAATGGCTGGTCAAGCAGTACAGCAGGAAACGTTTTTCACAGAAGCAGCTTGACTGGATCGAGCAGTCCATGCAGCGCCAGATCATCGCACAGAGAGAGGGTGTGCCCTGTCCACGCGTATTTTCTTTTCAGGGAAAGGTTCTGCGCACGCTGGCGGACGGCACCACTTATATGGTCATGGAATTCTGTCCGGGCGAGATGCTGGATCACAATACCGTTACAACAGATCAGATGTATTCACTGGGTAAGGCCTGCGGACAGATTCACAGGACATTCTCCGCCCTGCCGCCGCAGGGCGTGCGGGGTTATCCCCTGAACAGGAAAAGTGTTCTGCATGAGCTGCGGGAGCATTATCGGACGCAGATGGAGGAATGTAGGAAAGCGGCTGAAGAGGGAGGCCCGGCAGGTTCTTCGGATTTTTCAGATTCGTCTGCGGTATTATCTGCAGAATTTTCCCCGGAAATCTTCCCGAAATATTTTTCGAAAATTTTTCGTGCTCTGGAGCAGGAGAGAAGAATTCTGGAGAAGCTTCCCGCTGATTTTTTTGACTGCCTGGAGACGGGGATCGGACACGAGGATTTCACGCCGGACAATATGCTCTTTTTCGGAAATGAGGTGTCCGCCATACTGGACTTTGACCGAAGCCAGTACGGCTATCGGCTGCATGATGTGGGGCGGGCGATTCTGTCCTTTGCCCTGAAGGATGGGGAAATGGATCTGAAAAAGGCGTATGCCTTTCTGGAAGGGTATGGGGAATGGATGGCTTTTAGAGGAAGCGGCCGGACAGAATGTTCGGAGAACTGGCTGGAGCGGACGCTTTCCGATGCACTTCGGATCACCTGGTGCATTGAAGCGCCCTGGTGGGTGAAAAAGGGCGTGTTTGCGGGGGCGAGTGTGAAGCCGGGGAGGTTTCTGGAAGAGATTGTCTGGGTGGGGGAGTGGTGGAGGTAACGGAAATGCTGGGATAGTGGACTGGAGAAAGAGACGGGGCAGGGAATTTTCCGGGAGAAATTTACCGGGGAAATTTCCTGCCCCTGATTCCAATATGGGAGCTATTATTGTAAAGTTTATATATAATTGTTAACTTTACATTCCAGTCTGTATCTATTATTTTTTGCTTATTACTCATCTAATATATGTGACCGATGCAGAAAAATCAAGAGATTATTTTGGGGCGGAATATTTCTTACAGAAAGCCTCATAATCAGCTTTGGCGATCTGATACTGTTCCTGTTCGCTTCCTTCCTGCTGATATATTTTCCCGCTGAATGGATCAATCAAAGCGTCCGAAATGATTTTTTGCAGATAGGTTTTCTGATCGTAATTTGCCATGACAAGAGAATCTCTCACATACATGGGATTATTCCGGAGAAGCTCTACACGGAAATCAATTTTCTGAGATCTTAAATAATGCCATAGAAAGGTAATGCAGGTTCTTGTGTTTCCTTCTCTGAATGGATGAATGCTCCATAGTTCCAGCAGAAAGTCAGAAACAACAATCTCCAGGCTGTCAGATTCTCTCCAGTTAAACGTTTTGAATTTATGAAATAAAGTATTTAATTTGCGTTCGATATCATGATAATCCGCATTTTCCGCCGAGCCTCCGGAAAGAACCCGTTCACATTTATAGAGATTCTCATCGCGAAATGTTCCGGCCCATTCATACAGATCTCCGAATAAATATTTATGAACTGACGTCAAATGAGCGATATCCAAAGTCGCTTTTATTCTCTCGGGGTGTATATCAAGGCCGAGAAGCTTTACGGCAACCTTTTGTATTTCCAGCTTTTCCAGCAGCTGCCTGTCATGAATACGATATTTGTTAATCAGCACATCGCTGTCCGGATAGCAGTATTTTCCGCCGCTCATACATTATACTCCCAAATATTCTAATCGGTCCACCCGTGTCTCCATTTCTTTCAGGGTGATTTCACCGGAAATATAGGAATCCAGTACTTTCATAAAAGCTTCATCCGGGCCATTGGTTGCGGTGAAAAGAATCGCCAGACCTCTTTCCACACTTCTCCGTCTGCTTTCACAGGAATCGATATAATTATCGTCTATGAGGATTCCCTGTAATTCGAGAATTTTTTTTATCATATTCACGACATAAGCTGGCGGAGTGCGCCTTTCCTGTTCCCAATCCTTCAAAGTAGAAACAGGAATATCGAACATGGCAGCAAACTTACTTTGGCTTAAGCCCGTTTGGGAGCGAAGTTCTTTGATGTTCATAGAATCATCTCCTTTTCTTATATATTATACGGCATTGCCGCCTAGTATACAAGAAAAAAGCGGCCCAAATAGCTTTATAAATATATAAATAATAGTTAATGGGATAAAAATATTGCATTATACAGAAAAACTGCTATAATTAAAAACATAGAATAATATCAGAACTGCGGCACTCAGGTGTCTGCAGTTCAGAAAGGAGGGATACCATGTTTCAACTAAAGCTGCATTTTTCACTGGATAACAATTTTCTTCCAAAGGAAATGGAACGGCTTCTGGTCAGCTTTCTGAAAGCTTCCGCGCAGAAGGAAGGGCAGGATTTTTATGACAGTCTGTTTGACAAAAACAGATCGATTATAAAAACATATACCTTTTCTTGCTATTTACCGGGTGCATCTTTTCAGAAGGAGAGAATTGAACTGGCGCAGCCGGGGTTTATCATGCTTTTTTCAGATGCTGATCTGGAGGAACTGATTCATTTTTATAACGCGTTTCTAAAAATGAAATTTATTTCTTATCCGGTGGAGAAAAACGCGATGACGCTGACCTGGGTCTCCATGCAGAAGCTGAAAGAAATTGAAGACAGTGAGGTTGTGGTAAAAATGCTCAGCCCGCTTCTGGTCAGACAGCATGATGCGCAGACGAACCGGGACAGATATTGCCTTTACAGCGACACGGATTTTTCAGATGTACTGTTTAAAAATACGGCATATCTGCTGGAAAAGCTGAACCTGTCCTATTCCATGGAGGGCTTCTCCATCCAGCCCATTAAAGGAAAAAAAGTGGTTGTGCCGGCATTCGGGAGGCTTCTTGACGGCAATCTGGGAATTTATAAGCTGACCGGCCACCCTGAGCTTCTGAATTTCCTGTATCTTGCGGGTGCAGGGAGCCGCTGCGGAGAAGGGCATGGGAAAATGGAGGTTATATTGTAGGAGGTGGAAGCGTGAGCGAGGATAGAATCCGGCTTCTGATGGGGGATTTCACAAAGAATGCCGGACTGGTCGGCCTGCATTATATGCTGGAGGTAAACGGGGCAGTTAAAAATACAGATTATGGGATTGAAGAGCAGGCAGTCTGGCTGAATCGGGAGTATGCTCTGCAGACGGACTGGACGGATTTGTATTTTAAAGCTTTTGTCAGATACTTTGCGCCCTCTACAACCTGGCAGCGTCTGCTTGATGCCATAGAGGATATGCAGGCTGTCTTGAAGCAGGAAAACTGGCAGGCAGACAAAAAGGTAAAGGAAAAGCTGAAATTCATCAATGACAAACTGCTGTCAAACAGTTACAAAAGTGGTTTTGAAAATATCCGGAACAGAATAGAGAATCCGGAGATTTACGAGAAACTGAATCAGAATAAATTGAGTGAAAAAATGGAAACAGCCGAACTGAGCAGCCGCCTGGAGGAATTGAAGACCTTTCTGATTCAGCCTCTGTGCAGGGAAACCTTTGTCATGAAAGGGGTGATTTATAATTATATCAACCGATTTTGGGATGGGAAATGCTTTCTGCTCAGAGCAAATGCCAAGAAAGATATGAGAGAGGTATATGAGGCAGATTTTTCCATTCCATTAAAAAAATTCTGGAGCAGCGGTCATGAAAAGGCGAAAGAACTCTGTGTTGACTGCGGAGAAGCGATGGACGCAAAAGAAAAAACTTCCATTGCGTTTATGAAGGATGCGGCGGATGACCTGAGTCGAAAACGTTCCGCCTTCTGGAATGGAAATGTGGATGCGTTTTTATGTCCGGCCTGTACCTTCCTCTATTCGCTGGTGCCCCTTGGCTTTCAGCTTCTGGGAAACAGATTTTTATTCATAAACAGAAACGACAGCATGGAAAGCCTTCTGATCAGCAATGCGAAGGAGCATATGGGAATTGAACGGGAGCGAAAAGAATCAGAAGGAGAAAAGGTATCCGCCTGGTTTGCGCGGATGATGAATCTTATTTTAAAAGGAAAGGAAGGAAGCATTCATAACATTCAGGTTATCCTGAAAAGCATGGACGCGCAGGAACATTATCTGTTTCAGATAATTAACCGGGAAATTATGCTGATTCTTCAGGACGCAGAGGTTAAGAAAAGGCTGGAAAAGCTGTCTGAGCATCCATTCTGTCAGTTGAACGGAGAGCCCTTTAATGTGTACGAAAGAACGGTATTAAATGTTCTGCAGTACCGCAGTCAGTATTCTCTGGAAAACAGGCTGTTGAAGCAGTCTCTGAAAGGAGATTCCGCCTGGACGGGGTATCTGGCGGGACTGATTCATGACATTCAGCTTCGAAGCATGCTGATCCGAAGAAGAGAGACGGAAAAGGGAAAAGCTGAAAAGAACAATTTGGGAGGTGAAAAGGCTATGGCAGTTGGCTCTTATGCGGTCATGACGCGAAATGGCTATTTATTAAGAAAAGAAATAGAAAAAAAGAATTCAAATGTAGAGGACGCACTGAGGGGGACGGTATACCAGCTTCTGAATGCATTGTCTGTAAAAAATGAATCGAGGTTTATGGATATTGTAATCCGTCTTTATTGTTCCTGCCAGATGGAAATTCCAGCCGGGTTTACGAGAATGCTGGGAGACAGAGATCAGCTTCAGGCTTATGGATACGCGTTTGTTCTTGGATTGAAGGGAAGTTACTTCGAAAAGGAAAAGAAAGAGGATACGGAGAATAAGGAGGGCATACAGGAATGAGAAGAGAAGGTTTGACAGTGACCATGATTTTTCTGGCAGAAAGCGCAAACTACGGTGAGGGAGTTGGGAATATTACGACGTTAAAAAAATTGTCGAGAGGAAATTATGAGCAGTATTCCTATATTTCCAGACAGGCACTCCGTTACAATATTGTCAGTCAGCTGAACTGGGACAATACGCCGGTTGATGAGAAAAGTGGTGTGGTACAGTTTGCACCGTCTGCAACAATAGAGGAGTACCCGGAAATAGATTTGTTTGGATATATGAAAACGACCAAGGAAGGAGATCAGAAAGGCGGGGCTGCAACCAGAAGCGCGGTCGCCAGACTCAGCAACGCGGTCGCTCTGGAACCCTATCAGAGCGATATGGAGTTTTTGACCAACATGGGACTTGCAAAAAGAAAAAATGTGGGAAATGCGATTGCTCAGAGTGAAATTCAGAGATCCCTGTATTCCTATACCTTATCCATTGATCTTGACCGGGTAGGAAAGGATGGAGAACTTGAGATTACAGAAGAGGAAAAAGCGGACAGAGTGGACAGGCTTCTGGATGCTGTTCATTATCTTTACCGGGATATCAAAGGAAGAAGGGAAAATCTGTCTCCCATTTTTGTCATCGGAGGAAGATATGAAAGAAAGAACCCATTCTTTGAAAATCGGATCAGAGTGGATGAAAACCGCCTGAACACGGCTCCTCTGAAGGAGATCATGGATGAAGAACAACAGATCCGGGAACATACCTTTGTTGGAGTGATGACGGGAATGTTTGAGAATGAAGAAGAAATTAGGAAAAATCTGGAAGCCGCAACTGTTGGAGATGCTTTCGCCGGATTGAAAAAGGAAGTGAAGGATTATTATGAGGGCCATTAGGATACAGTGTTTTCAGAATCTGGTAAACTACCGCAAGCCCACAAGCTTTCTGATTAAAGAAACCTATCCGCTGCCTCCTTACTCTACCGTAATCGGCATGGTGCACGCTGCCTGTGGATTTGAACAGTATCATCCCATGCAGGTCAGCATTCAGGGAACAAACAGGGGAACGATTTCCGACCTTTATACCCGGTATTCCTTTACTGCAGGAACCAGATACGAGGAAGGGCGGCACCAGCTCTGTGTTCATGATAAGGAGGATTATGGGATCTTTAAGGGAATTGGATATACCGAGCTGGTCTGCGAAAATCACATGCTGCTGCATCTGGTCCCTGCGGAAGAGGATTTTGAAATGGTGCTGTCCGGGCTTAGGCATCCGGCAAGATATCTTTCCCTTGGCAGATACGAAGATCTTCTGGATGTGGAGAGCATCGATGTGGTCCGGCTGGAGAAAAGAAGAAGTGCCACAACGAAGATGGATATTTATATTCCGATTCCGGAGAAAGTGGAAACGGTTGAGGAAGATGGCTGGAATGATATGGGAGAGACAGATGACGACAGCGGCATAAAACAGTATGGAGGAACCGTTTATACCCTGAATAAGGAGTACGAAATCACCAGGAAGGGACTGAGACGATGGAAAAAGGAAGGAGGAAAGGTAAGGGCCTATTATTGTCCATCCGGCAGATTGCTGGAAAATGTACTGACGGATGAGTTTGGCGATGTGATAGCGCTTGCATGAGCATTTGACAGGAATAGATCCATAGTGGAAAAAAGTGAAAAAGGATTGGAGGTGGAGGAAAGATGAAATTTTATGCGAAATCGAAGAAACGTATTCCGGAAGAAGTACAGAAGCAAAGACTGATGGAAGCATTAGAGCGGCTGGAAGAAAGGCTGGGAGGGGAACTTACAGAGGAAGAAAGGAAAATTCTTCGAAGAGCATCAGTCAAAATACAGGAGATACAGCCGGAAGAACCGAAGGAGTTGGGTGAGCATCTGAGAGAGACGGAAGAATGCGCGAGACGGTTTTTTGAAATTTATGGGCAGTATTTTACAACGGAGGAACAGGAACTGATCTGTTTTGCCTGCCGGATACATGATCTGGGAAAGCTGAATCTGATTTTTCAGGACATGATCGGAAACGAAATTCTGCCGATAAACGAGATATGCAGGAGAGAAGAGCAGATTCCCCATGGATTTTTAAGCGTTCTTTCCATTACGGAAGAGGTGTTCCGACAGCAGAATGCGTCATGGAAATGCTCCGACTACTGTGCACTGCTTACGGCCGTCTATCATCATCATACCCGGGAGGATAAATATACCGTTGAACAGATTATATCATATGCGGAAAAATATTATGAACCATATCTGAAAGCCTGGCTTGGAGAAGAGAAGGGGCGGATAGAGCCTGTAGTTTTAAAAAAAATTCTGTTTCATGGAGGTGGAGGAGTTTATCCGGAATGGCAGCTGACAGAAAATAAGAAGACAGTATGGATGAAATATCTGGTTTGCAAGGGAATGTTGAATAAGTTTGACTGGGCTGTCAGCGCGGGATATCCGGAAGCGGAGATAAAGCCTGACCTTCAAAAAAGGAAACTGAAGAAAAACATAGAGACGCAGCTTACAAGTCTGCATCCGGTTCAGGCATATATGGAAGAACATACGCAGGATAATCTGATTATCACTGCCGGTACCGGTTCTGGAAAAACAGAAGCCGCTCTTCTGTGGCTGAATGGAGAAAAGGGATTTTATACGCTTCCTTTAAAAGTATCTGCCAACGCAATCTATGAAAGAATTACACGGAAATACAAATTCCCGGATGCCGCACTCGTACATTCGGACAGCATGGTCCGTTATCTTTATGAAGAACAGGATTCCGATGGTTTTGAACGGTATCAAAAGGCCAAAAATCTGTCCTGTCCGCTTACTGTCTGTACAGTAGACCAACTGTTCAAATTTGTATTCAGAGCACTTGGAACAGAAGTGTTTGCTGCGACTCTGAAATATTCGAAGGTAATCATTGATGAAATCCAGGCGTATTCGCCGGAACTGACGGCGGCGCTGATATATGGACTGAAAACTGTAAAAGAACTGGGAGGCAGATACTCGGTTATTACGGCAACCTTTCCTCCGGTATTGAGAATGTTTATGGACCGGTATGGATTGAATGAGGGAAATGGAGCATATCGGTTCCGGGACTTTTCTGTGGAATCTCAGTTGAAGCGGCACTGGATAGAAATCAGTGAGGCATCCTTTGATTTTGATGTAATCGCGGAACAGGGCAGAAAGAAAAAAGTTCTGGTTCTCTGCAATACGGTAACGCAGGCTCAGAAGGTATGCGAAGAGCTGGAAGCCCGGCTGGAGGACGGAGATGTATTCCTGCTTCATTCCAGATATATCAGAAGACACAGGGCTATCCTGGAACGGATGATTCTGGATTTTTCTGAAAGAGAAGGGGAACCGGGCATCTGGGTATCAACGCAGATCGTGGAAGCAAGTCTGGATATCGATTTTGATATGCTCTACACGGAAATGTGTACGGCAGACAGCCTGTTACAGCGGCTGGGGAGATGCAATCGTAAAGGCAGATATATTCCGGACGGTCCCAACGTGATTGTCCTGGTGAATCAGAATGGCATTGGAAAAAACAAAGTATATGATCCTGTCATGGCTGACCGTTCTCTGAAATACCTGCGTCCCTTTCAGGGCGGCATATTTACGGAGGCACAGAAAACAGAATATATTAACCGGGTGTATGATCCAAAAGAAATAGCAGAAACAGAATACTATCAGACGATAGAAAAATATCTGCAGCACTTTGATTTAATTTCTCCTGCAGAATATACCAAAGATGAAGCGGATAAAGAGTTCAGGCATATTCAGAGTATTACCGTCATGCCGGATTGTATTTTTCACAGAAAACGGGAACTGATAGAAGAAGGCCTTCGATTTCAGCAGACACCCTATGCAGGAGGAGAAGCCAAGGCAGTGATCCGGTCCAGAATCGAAGAACTGACATTGAATGTCAACATTTATTCCAACCGCTGGCCGGATCATATAGACCGGGATACCATATGTGTGGATATGGAAGATAATACAGTAAATCTGAGAAACAGAAGGACAGAGATTCATCGAAGTCAGCTGAAATATGAATTTGATGAAGAAACAGGAAAGGGAGCGGGACTGAGGCTGGATACGGTTGATCAGGAGGAATTCTTTGTCTGATGATTACAGTTGTAAGTATGTTCTCACGATGAGAGGAACTGCCATGGAAGAACGGATTACAGGCGTTATGATTTATTACTATTTTGTGTGTAAACGTAAGCTCTGGTATTTTTGTCATGAAATCCGTATGGAATCGGATAATGAAAATGTTATGCTTGGAAAAATACTGGATGATACCAGTTATAAAAGAGATGATAAGCATATCGATATTGATGGAATCATAAGCATAGATTTCATCAGAGAAAATCATGAGCTCCACGAGGTGAAAAAAAGTAAGGCAATAGAAGAAGCAGGAATCTGGCAGACCAAATATTATCTTTACTATCTGGAGAAAAGGGGAGTGGAAAATCTGCATGCGCAGATCGATTATCCGCTCCTTCGAAAGAACAGGACGGTAGAATTGACAGAGGAAGACAGAAAACAGCTGGATACCGTGATTGATGAAATTATACACATCAAAAATCAGGAACTGCCGGGAGATATGCAGAGAAGTAAACTCTGTTATAAATGCGCATACGGTGATCTGTGCCTGATCTAAGCGGAAAAGAGGTGGAGGGGTGAAACAGAGTTATTATATTTATAACAGCGGAGATCTGCAGAGAAAGGACAATACATTAAGATTTACATCTTATGAAGGCGAAAAAAGAGACATCCCTGTTGAGAGAATTTCGGATATCTATGTCATGGCGGAAATGACATTTAACACAGCCTTTATCAACTATATCTCAAAGTATGGAATACCTGTTCATTTCTTTAATTATTATCAGTTTTATACGGGCAGTTACTATCCCAGAGAAAGTCTCCTGGCAGGACAATTGCTTGTAAAACAGGTAGAGCATTATACCGATCCATTACGAAGGCTTCTACTGGCTCAAAGGTTTGTGGAAGCTGCGGCAGATAATATATATCGGAATTTAAGATATTATAACGGACGGGGAAAAGATGTATCTGTACAGATGGGGGAGATCAGCGCCCTCCGGAAGGATATCCCAAAAGCAGAGACAATAGAAGAACTGATGGGAATTGAGGGAAACATCAGAAAGAATTATTACCGCGCGTGGCAAATAATTATAAATCAGGAAATTGACTTTGAGAAAAGAGTTATGCATCCGCCGGATAATATGATAAATTCTCTGATTTCATTTGTGAATTCTCTGATATATTCCAAAACGCTCAGTGAGATTTATCAGACGCAATTGAATCCTACAATCAGCTATCTCCATGAGCCAGGTATAAGAAGATTTTCGTTGTGCCTTGATATCTCAGAAGTATTCAAGCCCTTAATTGGTGACAGACTGATTTTCAGCCTGTTAAACCGAAATCAGATTACAGAAGACAGCTTCACAAGAGAATTGAATTTTCTTCATTTGAAGAAAGAGGCGTCTCAGACAGTTGTCAGAGAATTTGAGGCGAAGCTGAAAACAACAATTATGCATAAGGATTTAAACAGACAGGTATCTTATCAGTATTTAATCCGCCTGGAAGCGTATAAACTGATAAAGCATCTGATTGGAGAGAAAGAATACGAAGGCTTCAGGATTTGGTGGTGATTGTATTTGTATATTGTTCTGGTATATGATATCAGTCAGACGGAAAATGGCAGAAAACGTTGGGCCAATATATTTAAAATCTGTAAGAAATATTTGTCTCATATACAAAATTCTGTTTTCGAGGGCGAACTGTCAAAACCTCAGCTTATGAAGCTTCAAAAAGAGCTGGAACCCTATATTGATGAAACGCTGGATTCCGTAATTTTATTCAAGAGCAGGCAGGAGAAGTGGCTCGACAAGGAATTTTGGGGCAAGATGGAAGATAGGACAGATTTTATGTTATAAGTTCAGGAAGGAAATGCCTCTGTCGACCGGAAAAAAGGTTAAAATGACGGGAGGTTGACAATGCGGATATCTGTGGGAAGAATCAGAATTTTCAGGAGAAAATTAAAAAATGTGATTCAGAATTTGGAATCTCAAAAAGTGGGTCGACAATATGTGGTTGTAAAAGTAAGAGAATAGGGGTATTATTTAAGGGCGGGATTAATAGGAAACATAGTGGAATGTAAAGTAAAACAATAAAAAATTAAAGAGGTATTTCATTATGATTAATAGGAAACATAGTGGAATGTAAAGCCGTCAGCGCGTCGCAGGACGGCAGTCTGTGGGCCAGATTAATAGGAAACATAGTGGAATGTAAAGTCAATAACCGCATCCTCTTTACAGAGCCAGTTCCCGGATTAATAGGAAACATAGTGGAATGTAAAGAGCATATTACTCCTTCCCCGGCCTCGGTATGTTATTGATTAATAGGAAACATAGTGGAATGTAAAGATGTGTTTTCTACTTCAATCCAGTCTCCGGCCTTTTGATTAATAGGAAACATAGTGGAATGTAAAGAGAAATCCTCCGGTTAAATCGGTTGACAGTGATTCGAGATTAATAGGAAACATAGTGGAATGTAAAGTTCTACAATTGGCATCAAGAATGTTTCCCAGAACGAGATTAATAGGAAACATAGTGGAATGTAAAGCTCGTGTGAAAGAACATTCATCCAGATTGCGTAGAAGGATTAATAGGAAACATAGTGGAATGTAAAGTTTAACGCCAATACAAAAGTTCCATATGGATGTTCTAGATTAATAGGAAACATAGTGGAATGTAAAGTGAAATCGTCGGGATAACCTGTATCCCGGCCTCTTGATTAATAGGAAACATAGTGGAATGTAAAGACTTGAAATCAGATACCGGAAAACGGGACAGACAATAGATTAATAGGAAACATAGTGGAATGTAAAGGTTGGTATCGGTGCCAAGTTCTGTATTCGTAGGGGAGATTAATAGGAAACATAGTGGAATGTAAAGTTCGTCCATCCGCTTACTGTCCGTCAACTGTATGATCGATTAATAGGAAACATAGTGGAATGTAAAGAACGGTCTCCCTCCACGGATTACTGCGCCGGATGCAGATTAATAGGAAACATAGTGGAATGTAAAGTGCACCCGATAAGGATGCTTGCTGTCGGTATTGCTGATTAATAGGAAACATAGTGGAATGTAAAGATGCTACGAGTGCAACCAGCATCAGCGCCGCGCCTGATTAATAGGAAACATAGTGGAATGTAAAGTCCGTCATTTTCCAGCACGCCGCACCGGACGAGACTGGATTAATAGGAAACATAGTGGAATGTAAAGCACCTCTAACTCCTGACGTGTTCGCTTTCGAAATATTGATTAATAGGAAACATAGTGGAATGTAAAGTTCGGAGTACATATAAGCAGATCGGTACAATCCCGATTAATAGGAAACATAGTGGAATGTAAAGTCCTTCGTCACCACATCGATATACTGGTTGTCATTCGATTAATAGGAAACATAGTGGAATGTAAAGTATAACTCGTGAACATATCAAATCCGTCGTCAGGAGATTAATAGGAAACATAGTGGAATGTAAAGTTAAAAGTTGATCTTGGGGAATTACTGTGAAATCCGATTAATAGGAAACATAGTGGAATGTAAAGAAAATACTTCCGTGGTATAGATTCCCTGTTCAAGAGATTAATAGGAAACATAGTGGAATGTAAAGCTGGCAGAAATGCTGGAGGGAGAGAAGTTCCTTCTGGATTAATAGGAAACATAGTGGAATGTAAAGCATCCTCGAATTCCTGTTCAGTACAAATTGACAAAGAGATTAATAGGAAACATAGTGGAATGTAAAGCTCGTATCCATGATCCTTTACTATTCTGCGGAAATCGATTAATAGGAAACATAGTGGAATGTAAAGTCCCACTGATAGGCAGTCTTGGTCTCCTTGACGAGATTAATAGGAAACATAGTGGAATGTAAAGAGTTGCTTTCGAGAATCGCCTGCGCGATGATCGCGCTGGATTAATAGGAAACATAGTGGAATGTAAAGCATTCCCCGCCACCCGCTCCTGTTCAAAGTCCATCTGATTAATAGGAAACATAGTGGAATAGGAGTACCGTCATAGATATAATCCGTTGCCTCAAGCAGATAAAGTTCAGTGTGAAATCGTCAATTGTAACCGAGACCATTAGATTAATAGGAAAAAAGTGAAATGTAAAGATGCTTGGCAGCTGGTCCGGATCGCCAACCAGGATCGAGTAATAGAAACATAGTGGAATATTTTTAAGTATCAATGCAAGCTTACAATAGTTCTTCCACCCTTGCCCCACACCCGCCTACCATGCTATACTTAACCTCAGACAGGAGGGCGCATTTTCATGAGTACAGGGAAAATGACGAAGGAAAAACTGGTGGAAAACAGGCAGCAGGAGATCATCCGGGCGTGCGAGGAGCTGTATGAGCGCATGGAATATGATGAAATCAACATCAAGGAAATCGCGAAGTCCACGTCGATCTGCCGTTCCAATATTTACAATTACTACGAGACCAAGGATGAAATTTTCCTGGATATTTTGAAAAAAGAATACCTTCTGTGGATGGAAGATATGGACAGGCGGATGCGGGAGGATGAAGAAGGCGGACGGGAAAGCTACTGCCGGATTCTGGCGGAGACGGCAGGCGGACATCCACAGCTTTTAAAATTGATTTCCATGAACTATATTGCCATCGAAAGAAATTGTTCTCTGGAGAAGCTGACTGCATTCAAGCGGGAGATACTGCCTTTTCGTGACAGGATGCGGGAGGCACTGGGAAAATATTTTCCTGGTGCGTCAGAGGAAAAGAAGGAGCATTTTCTGCTGGCGCTTTTGTCGTTGATGCAGGGACTGTATTCCATGACGAATCTGACGGAAAAACAGCTGGAGGCCATGAAAAGGGCGGATCCGGACTATGTGCAGCCAGATTTTGAAAAAAATTTCTGCCAGGCACTTTTTTCCCTGAGCGCAGAGCTGATTTGATGCCGGAGTCGGCCGGATCATGTAAATGGGAAGCAGAACCGATGCGGGAAAGCGGATGTGTGAAAAGAAATTGATAATTATAAATGAGTACGGCGCAGCCCTCAGAAGAGGAGCTGCGCCGCCGTATTGTGTTCGGGTTATTTATGCGCCCGTAAATGCGTCAATTCTGGTCTGAACATTTTCCTGCAGATTGCGGTAGAAGAACTGATAATCATACAGGTGATAGATTCCGTCCGTAAAGATGGACAGGCCTGCCGGATAGTCCTCCGGGGAAACGTCCGGCACCTTCAGCGAGCCGCGGGTTTCGTCGATGTAAGCGCCGGTCAGCTCCGGAATTTCAGAGGTGATCTCACCGCTGTAATTGGTGAAGCAGGCGCCCAGATTCAGGCTCTTATCCGCCGGAGTGCTGTCGGTTTTCCAGTTCAGCGGATTGATGGCGAATGTTTTTGTGCCTTCCGGAATCATGAGGGAATCGGTGATGTCTTCCGCTTCGCTATTGAAGGAAACGATGACGCCGGTATCATTTTCTCCGGTGGCCATTTTCAGCTGAGGATATTCTTCCACATCCTCTTCGGTGATCCGCCAGCCGATGGCGTAGCAGGCAACGAGCTGGTCCGCCAGAGCTTCATCGTCAAAAAGATCCTTCATCAGACGCAGGCACATATCCGCGCCCTGGGAGAATCCGGCCAGAACGATGGGGCGTCCTTCGTTATAATTTTCCATGTAATAGAGAAATGCGTCCCGGACGTCCGCATAAGCGGTCTCCAGATAGGGTTCCCGGTCGGCTTCGGGCATCTCGTAGACGTTCAGTCCGATCTGGCGGTAGTAGGGGGCAAAAAAGCGGCTGTCCGCGTCATAAATCCCTTTTTCCATGTTGATGGCGCCCACAAAGCTTTCCTTTGTATGCGCATCGGAGAGGGACATGTTGCAGGCGTCGTCAGAGCCGCCGTATACGGAAGGGCAGATGAAGAAAACATCCGCGGCCTTTTGCGTATCTTCCGTTTCCAGATAGGCCCAGTTTGCGGCGTCGGAGTAGTCAGGCGCGGCTTCATCAGAAGCCTCAGCGGTTTCTGATGCATCGGTCTGTGCGGTCTCTGTTTCGGAGACGGTTTCCGCTGCCGCTGTTTCAGAGGCGGCAGCGTCGGATTCATCCGTTTCAGAAACTGCGGTTTCTGAGGTTACGGATTCTGCTTCCACTTCCAGGCTTGCTTCCGCTGTG
>ERZ780162.1413-NODE-1413-length-16751-cov-5.194777_pt1 | contig 16751 bp, 18 predicted proteins | sample MGYA00511474_ERZ780162 | MGnify/ENA primary metagenome ERZ780162 (study PRJEB29588, sample SAMEA2143633) | human gut metagenome | biome: human gut; feature: human-associated habitat; material: faeces | place: Denmark | collected 2008/2010 ...
GCGACTGCCGTCGGCGCGGCGGGAGCATCGCGCCCGCTTATCCTGGCGATCGAGTCTTCATGCGACGAGACCGCCGCGGCGATCGTCGACGGGGAAGGGGCGCTTGCCTCGGATGTGGTTGCAAGCCAGATCGACTTCCACGCGCGCTTCGGTGGCGTCGTTCCCGAGATCGCAAGCCGCAAGCACATCGAGGCCATCTGCGGCGTATGCGACGAATGCCTCGAGGTCGCGGCGAAAAACCTCGGGATGAAATCGCTTCGCTGGCGCGATCTTTCCGCGGTGGCCGTCACATATGCGCCGGGGCTTGTCGGCGCGCTTGTTGTGGGCGTGGCGTTCGCGAAGGGCGCGGCGTGGGCGGCGGACGTACCGCTCATCGGCGTGAACCACCTGGAAGGCCACCTGTACGCCAATCGTATCGGGTGTCCCGATTTCACCCCACCTGCCGTGGTGTCGCTCGTGTCGGGCGGCAACACCATGCTCGTCCACATGAAGGGCTGGGGCGACTACGAAACGCTCGGCACCACCATCGACGACGCGGTGGGCGAGGCGTTCGACAAGGTCGCGAAGGCGCTCGGGCTGGGATACCCCGGCGGGCCTGTGATCTCGCGCTACGGTGTGAAGGGCGACCCGCGTGCCATCGCCTTCCCGCGCGCGATGATGCACTCGGGCGATTTGCGCTTCTCGCTTTCGGGATTGAAGACGGCAGTCGTCACCTATATCAACGGCGAGCGGGAGGCTGGGCGCGAGCTCAACGTGCCCGATATCTGTGCGAGCTTCGAGGCGGCGGTGGTCGACGTGCAGGTGGCGAAGGCGAAGCGTGCTCTCGATATGACGGGCGCTCGCACGCTTTGCGTGGGCGGCGGCGTCGCGGCGAACCCCGTGCTCCGCGCATCGTACGAGAAGATGTGCTCGAAGGCGGGTGTGCGCCTGGTGCTGCCGCCCCTTTCGGCATGCGGCGACAATGCGGGGATGATCGCGCTCGTCGCGCTCGATCGCTTCAGGCAGAAGAAGTTCTTCTCGTTCGACTTCGACGCGAAAGCGCACGTCAACCTCGACGAGCCCTACTAGGGCGCGCGGTGCTGCTGCTGGAAACAAACGGGGCGCGGACGCTTGGTGCTGCCGCCGGGAACGGGAGGCGAGGCAAATCGTCTCCCGGCAAGGACATCTTTGTTCGTGACCTACTATTCCTTCGGATAAACGGCTCGCGCGACGAAGTACGACGCCGCGATGCAGCACATCGCGCAGCAGATGGTGACGGGGAACCCGAAGCAATCGTTCACGATTCCCCAGATCACGCAGGCTCCCCCGATGCCGACGTCGATTGCAAGCTGGAAAAGCGCGTTGGCGGCTCCCCATCGCTCGGGCGGCGTGTTCTTCACCGCCACCGACTGGTTGAGCGGCAGCGCGATGCCGGTGCAGAAGCCGTACACGATTCCCGACAGGTTGAACACCGCATCGCACACGGGTGTGCCGTCGAGAACCGTCCCGCAGGCGACGAGCATGGCAAACGCGATGAGGCCGCACGCCAGTGCGACGGGCAGGATCTTGATGGGCGCGAAGCGGTCCATGAAGGCGCCCGATTTTAGGCGCACGAGAATCATGCTCACGGCTGACAGGGTGTAGAACAGCCCCGCGTTCCCCACGCCGAGCGAGGCGCCGTACAGGCCGACGAAGAAGATCGCGAACCCGAGCGCCGGGGAGAGCACGATCATGGGCAGCGTGCCTGGGAGGGCGTGTTTCTCGAAGATGCGGGAGGCGATGCTTTCGCGCTTCGGCCGCCCTTCCATCCTGGACTGCGCGGTTGACGTGGTCGTTTCAGCCGCCTCGGCTGCTCCCGTTCGTGCGGCCTCGCTTTCCCCTTCTTCGAGCCTGCGCCGGTAGACCGCTTCCTCGGGCAGCATCTCGGGATGCTTCTCGTAGCGGCAGAGGAAAATCATCGAAAGCCCGACCACGGCGATTGCGGTCACGCCGACAAAGAGGTTCTCAGGCGGGTCGGTCGACACGAGGGCGAGAGCGAGGGCGGGTCCAACCGACATGGAAAGCGCCTGGCCAAGCCCGTAGTAGCCGATTCCTTCCCCCATGCGCGACGCGGGAAGCGCATCGGCGGCGGTCGCCGACGCGGTGGTCACTGCCGAGAAGCCGGCTCCTTGCAGGATGCGGAACACCACGAAGGGCGCGACGTCGTGGGTGAACAGGGGGCCGACGGTCCCGACGATGAGCACGGCGAACCCGAAAAGCATCACGATGCGGCGCCCGCGCCCGTCGATCAGCGGCCCCGAGAGCAGGCGCACGACGGCCGCCGCTCCCGAAAACACGGCTGCCAAAAGGCCAGCGTACGCGGCGGTTCCGCCATAGAGGGCGACATAGACCGACGTGCTTGAGTTGAGCCCTTGGCCCGCCATGAAGCAGCACAACGTTGAGGCGACAACTAAGACGAAGGTGGTCGACCATAGCTGCTCGCGTGGGCTTCCTCCGCGCGAATCGTCGTATTTCGAGGCTCGTTTTCCCATGTGCCCATCATAGCGATTTCTCGGGATCTGTATAGATGGCGCGAAAGATTCGCAAGCTGAGCGATGATGCACAAGGGACAATACTGGGAGGAATCTAATGATAAGTGGTGAAAACGATGCCCCCATCCCGTGCAAAAATGGACGATTTTTGGAGAAAGCATGCGTTAACAATAATTTTACGATTACACGTAAAATCTGGTGATGCTGGTGCATTTTCGTCCCAGTCGCAACTTTGTGCGGTAACTGTGTAGTGTGACCTTAGATACCTTGTTGCATAAGGGAAAAAAGTGTATCAAATGAGCAAGTCAAAACACCGCCTCGAAACGAGAAGGGAGACCTCATGGCATCCCAGAGTAAGAAGCCGAAGAACAAGGATGCACAGCTCGTCGATTTATTCCATCATTGTGCGCACGTCGCTGTCCATCGCGGAAACCGATCCGGTGGGCGCTCCGGCACCCTGTCGGCGTTGTTGAAAACCGGTCCGGTGAGCCAACGTGAGCTTGCGGAGGTCATGAACGTCCGCGCTGCGACGCTCTCCGAGCAGATTGCTCGCCTCGATCGCGCAGGTCTTGTGGAACGCACCCCGAGCGAGAAGGACCGTCGCTCGGTAATCGTCTCGCTTTCCGAGGAGGGCAAGAAGGAGGCCCGCCGCTGCTCCCGCGAGCGCACGAAGTACAACGAGCAGCTGTTCTCGGTTCTCTCTGACGACGACAAGGCTGAGCTCATCAGCCTGCTCGAGAAGCTCTCCGACCACTGGAGCGAGAGCAATCTCGACGGCGGCAAATAGAAGTCAAGTTGCGCGAGCTGTCCGGTTCGCACCGTCCTCTGCGGGCGGTGCCGCTCGGACAGCCCGCTCAGCCTAAAAGGCGCTGCTTTCAGCGGAGCTTGCATGGGCATCGCGCACCAGCGCTTACGAAACGAGGACCCCGCATTGAACTGCGGGGTCCTCGTCGTTTCGCCTCGCATCACGCTGCGGGGTCCTCGTCGTTACTCGGGCTTTTTCGCCACATGCACCGCGGCGATGCCGCCGGTGTAGTTCTTCCAGGTGACGTCGACAAACCCCGCCTCGCGCATCATCTTCGCGAGGCCCTCTTGGTTCGGGAACGCCTTGATGGACTTCGACAGGTACACAAACCCCGCCTTGTCCCCGGTGATAAGACCGCCCCAAAAAGGGATCAGGTGCTTCAGGTAGAAGTTGTACAGCGCGCGCCACACCGCGTTCGGCGGCGTGGAGAACTCCAGGCACACCAGATGCCCGCCCGGCTTCAGCACGCGGAACATCTCGGAGAGCGCGCGCGGGCGGTCGGGCATGTTGCGGATGCCGTATGCCATGGTGAGGGCGTCGTAGCTCGCGTCCGCATAGGGGATGTTCTGCGCGTCGACCACCTCGAAATCGACGGGCACGCCGCATGCGGCCCCGTCGGCGTAGTGCGCTCGTGCCACGTCGAGCATCTCGTTTACCAGGTCGGTGCACTGGATATGGCGCGGATGCTTCGCGCGCGCCACCGTGAAGGTGACGTCCCCGGTGCCTCCCGCGATGTCGAGCACGTCGTCGGTCGGCTCGATGGGGGCCTGCCTCATCATTCCTGCGAGCCATGACTTGTAGGCGTCAAAGCTCGATACGGCGTTGAACCGCTCGTATTTCTTGGCGATTGACGAGAAGATGTCCTTCACGCGTTCGGAAGATATCTCGGCGGGCGCTTCCTTGCCCGTTGCGGTGTCGATACTCATGGTGGTCGTGCTCCTGATGTGACGCTTTCGCTTGTCTGCGGGACGCTTCAGTATACGCCAAATCGCCCGCCTTCTCCCCGTCGCCGATTGCCAAGGTGTGGATTCGGGGGATGTGCGAACCCAGTGTTATCATATCGTGACTAATGAAACCAAGGGCGAGTGAGGCTCAAGCTATGTTGTTGTGCGCACAATATGTTCTGCCCGTCACCTCCGACCCCATCGTCGGGGGCGCCGTTCTCGTTCGAGACGGACGAATTCGGGACATCGGCAAAACCGAGATGCTCAGGCTGCGCTATCCGGACGAAGAGGTGCTTGACTACGGGACGGCCGCCATCATGCCTGGCCTAGTCGATCTCCACACTCATATGGAGAACTCGATCATGCGGGGCATCGTGCACGACGTACCCTACATCACCTGGCTCGCTTCCGTTGCCGCCCTCTCCGTGAAGATGGAAGTGTCCGACTGGTACGACTCCGCCATTTTGGGCGGCTTGGACGCGCTCGCGTCCGGCATCACCTGCGTGGCCGACATCACCACCACGGGCGCTGCCTGCACGGCGGCCCAGAAGCTCGGCCTTCGCGGCGTGGTCTATCGCGAGGTGGGCGTCATGGACAAGCGCCGCATCGACTACGCCATGCGCGCCGCCGAAAACGACATCATGCATTGGTCCCAGGAAGTGGATCCCGACCGCATCTCGATCGGTATCGCGCCCGCTCCCATCTACATGTGTCACCCCGCCGTGTTCGGCAGGGTCTCCGAGCTCGCCACGCGCGACGACCTGCCCGTGGCCATGCATCTTGCCGGCAGCCGCGAGGAGTACTACTTCGTGAAGCGCGGCTCCTCGTCGTTCTCCGTGCACGGTGAGTCGGTCCGTCGCGGCTTCATCGAGATTCCGCCTTGGCTCCCGACGGGCGTTTCCCCTGTTCGTTATGCGCTGAACTGGGGCGCCTTCGAGTCTCCCAACGTGCTTGCCGTCCACTGCGTGCACACCGACGAGGAAGACGTGAAGAAGCTCAAGGAGTACAACGTGGCCATCGCCGTGTGCCCGCGCTGCAACGCGCAGCTCGGCATGGGCGTGGCGCCCGTCGACGAGTTCATGCGCGCCGGCCTGCGCGTCGGCATCGGCACCGACTCTCCCGCCGCCACCGACTCGACCGACATGCTCTCCGAGATGCGCCTCGGCATGCTCATCCAGCGCGCTGTCAACGTCGGGCGCTTCCTCGATTCCGAGTCGATGCTCGAGATGGCGACCATCGGCGGCGCCCGTGCGCTCAAGCTCGACGACGAGATCGGGTCGCTTGAAATCGGCAAGCGCGCTGACATCATCGCGGTCGATCTTTCGAGCTCGCAGCAGTCGCCTTCGACAAACCCTGTCTCGGCAATGGTGAACACCTGCACCTCCGCCGACGTCATCATGACGATGGTCGACGGCAAGACGCTCTACGAGCGGGATAAATGGCACATCGACGTGGAGGTTGCCAAGCACATTGCCCGTGTCATCGAGATTCGTGGAAAGCTGAGGCTGTAACCCATGGCCAAGAAATCCGGCAACAAGCAGCAGAAGCTGACGGCGCAGCAGAAAAGCGACCGCATCAAGGCGGCGAAGGAACGCGAGGCGCGCGCGCAAGCGCAACGGGAGCGCTCGGCTAAGATGAAGAAGATCTTCACCGTGGTCGTGTGTGTGATTCTGGTTCTGGCGCTCGGCATTCCCACGATTGCGCTGTCCGTGCTCACGGCGTAACGGTGACAGTCGGACGGTCTTGCGGCGAGCCGCAGAGCTGCCCGGCTGTTTTTTCGTTTGAGGGGAGCGTGCGGAAATCGTGGCGTGATGCGCGGTGTGCTACCATAGACCGCTGCTGTGCCCGATAATGGTTCGGTACGTGTGGCAATCCTTTCCGGTTTGTTCCTCCGAAGGAGTTTATTTTGTTTGGCATAGGTGGATTTGAGCTTTTCCTCATTCTGCTGTTCGGTTTCCTTATCTTCGGCCCCGACAAGCTTCCCGCCATGGCGAAGACGCTTGGCAAGGCCATCGCGAAGTTCCGCAGCGCCCAAGATGAGATGAACAAGGTCATCAAGGAAGAGAAGATCTTCGACCCCGACGCGGAAGACCCGTTCAAGAATCCTCTCGACGCGCTCGAGAAGATGGGCAACGCCGCAGAGTCGGGTGCGAAGAACGTGAAGAAGGCCGCAACGTCTACGATGAGCGCCGCGAAGGACGCGAAGCAGGAGAGCTTCTCCGAGCGCAAAGCGCGCTACGACCGCGAGCGTGCTGCTCGCAAGGAGGCTGAGAAGGCCGAGGCCGAAAAGCAGGCGGCTGCCGATGCGGTCGCTGCGACCGCGGCACGCGCCGAGGCGAGCAAAGCCGACGCGAAGCCGACTGCCGATGAGCTCTACGGCGACGCCAACGCATCTAAGAGCAAGGAAGCGAAGGCGGCTGCCGCCGACGCGCCTACAAGCGAAGAGAAGGGGGAGTAAGCGATGCCTATCGGTCCTGCCCGAATGCCCCTTTTCGACCATCTGGGCGAGCTGCGCATGCGCCTTGTCCGTATCGTGGTCGTGCTGCTCATCGCCGTCTGCGTGTTCTATATGGCAACGCCGACGCTTTCGGTCATTCTGTTCGCGCCTATCTCGGAGTTTCTCCCCGAGGGATTCCAACAAGGCATGTACACGACGCCCTTCGACGCGTTCGCAACGCGTTTCAAGCTGTCCTTCTGGGCATCGGTCGTCGCGTGCTCGCCTGTCATCCTCTGGCAGATTCTCGCGTTCTTCCTGCCGGCGCTCAAGCCTAAGGAGCGCAAGTGGTTCATCCCGACGTTCGCGATCGCGGTGTTCCTGTTCATCTTCGGCACGCTGTTCTGCTACTTCATCATCCTGGACCCGGCGTTCCAGTGGCTTACCGACCAGGCGTACGGCATGAGCGCGCAAGTGCTTCCGCAGGCATCGTCCTACCTTGACATCATCATCAAGTTCGAAATCGGCTTCGGTTTCGCCTTTGAGCTGCCGGTCGTCGTGTTCTACCTGGTCATCTTCGACATCATTCCCTACAAGAAGATGCGCGGGCAGTGGCGCACCATCTACGTCGTGCTCATGGTGCTCTGCGCGATGATCACTCCGGACGCGAGCCCTATCACGATGCTGCTCATGTTCGCTGCGCTCATCGTGCTCTACGAGGTGTCGCTTCTGCTGGCGCGCATCGTGCTTTCGAAGCGCATTAAGAAGCAGAACGCCGAGCTTGCCGCGGAGGAAGCGGAGGACTAGCTCGCTTCGCTTTGTTGATTCGGTTAAGGCCACTCGTCTAGGGTGGCCTTACGTGTATATCTGCGTTCTACTACCATAGAAGGCGGATGGACGGCGCGTCTGGGAAGACGCCTTTCGCGATGGGGGTTTCATGCACGAACTGGGAATCATGACGGGCGTCATCGAGGCTGCCGAGAAAGCTGCGCGCGATTCAGGCGCGACCCGTCTTTTGAAGGTTAACCTGTCGATCGGCGAGATGACCGAGGCGATCGAGGATGCGCTCGTGTTCGCGTGGGAGGCCCTCACCGAGGACGACCCGTATGCGAAGGGCGCCGAGCTTGCCATTAACATGATCAAGCCGAAGAGTCGCTGCCTCGAATGCGGCGCCGTCTTCGAGCACGATAGGTTCCATATGTTCTGCCCGGAATGCGATGGGTTCGCAACCGAGCTTCTGTGCGGGCGGGAGCTACAGATCGATTCGATCGAAGTCGACCTGCCCGACGATGAGGAAGGAGATTCCCATGAAGATTGATATGAAGCAGCCTATTCTCGATAAGAACGACGCCATCGCGCGCGAGCTGCGCGAACGGTTCGCCGAGCACCACGTGTACGCGGTTGACCTTTTGGCGAGCCCGGGGTCGGGCAAGACCTCGACCATCTTGGCCACGATTGACGCCCTGCGCGATGAGTTCAACATCGCCGTCATCGAGGGCGATATCGCGAGCAGCGTCGACGCTGAGAAGATCAAGGCGCAGGGGATCGCCGCCGTGCAGATCAACACTGGTGGGGCATGCCACCTGGAAAGCGCCATGATCAAGCGCGCCATCGACGTGCTCGACCTTGAGCGCCTCGACCTGATTATCGTGGAGAACGTGGGCAACCTCGTGTGCCCGACGGACTTCGATTTGGGCGAGAACGCCAAGGTCATGATTTTGTCGGTGCCGGAAGGCGACGACAAACCGCTCAAGTATCCGGGCGTCTTCCAGGTTTCTGAGGCAGTCATCTTGAACAAGGTTGACACGATGCCGGTGTTCAACTTCAACCAGGAGGCTTTCGAGGAAAGCGTGAACCAGCTGAACCCGCAGGCTCCTATCTTCCCTCTCTCCGCGACGACGGGCGAAGGCCTGGAGGCGTGGACAAGCTGGCTCGCTGAGCGCATCCGTAAGGCGTAATTCGACCTGCGAGTGGGCAACCCGCGAGGTTGAGGCCGCGGCTGCAGTTCAACCTGCGAGATTGTGGCAGCGGCCAGGGGCCTGTGCTCAAACAGTCCCCGATGCGCTGCGGAACTGCGCGCGGGACCCCTGCCCGCGGCCTTTCGAGTCGAAGGCGGAGTTCAACCTACGAGGCTTGAGGTTGCAACGCGTCTGAAACAATGGACTGGCATACTTAGTCGCATCACGCGGATTATTGCGTAAGGAGGCTCTATGAAAGCTGGGGACAAGTATCAGGCATGCGTCGACGCGCTCGCGGCGTACGCGAAGGGTGTCGGCTTCTCGCAAGTCGTCATCGGTCTTTCGGGCGGCATCGACTCGTCGGTGACGGCGGTCATGGCTGTCGACGCGTTCGGCGCCAAGAACGTGCACGGTGTGCTTCTTCCCGGTCCCTACTCGACTGGTCATTCCATCGATGATGCCCTCACCTTGGCGGAAAACCTCGGCATCGAGAGCCATACGGTGTCGATTTGCGAGCCGTTTGAGGCATTCGAGCAGGTCATTCGCAAGTCCTACAAGGAAAAGCTCGAGGGTTTGGCTTCCGAGAACACGCAGGCACGCTGCCGCATGGTGATTCTCATGGCCCTTTCGAATGCGAATCGCTGGATGCTTGTGAACACTGGCAACAAGTCCGAGGCGGCGATGGGCTACTCCACGCTCTACGGCGATACGGCGGGCGCGTTTGCCCCGCTCGGCGGCTTGTACAAGACCGATGTGTACGAGGTGGGCCGTTGGCGCAACGAGCAGGCGCGCGCGGCGGGTGACGTCGAGCCCATTCCCGAGAACGTGTTCGTGAAGCCACCGAGCGCCGAGCTCGCTCCCGGACAGAAGGATGAGGCCTCCATGGGCATCGACTACGAGACGCTCGACAAGCTGCTGATTGCCGTGCAAGAACAGGGGCAGTCGGTCGAGGACGCGTGCGATGCGCTGGGCTTCGACATCATGCAGGCGACAGGCCTTCTCGCGCGAGTGGACTCCTACGCGTTCAAGCGCGCCCAGGAACCTCCCTTCCCCGACGTGAAGTTCTACGGGTAACTTCACGTGCGCTCCTTTGCGCGTGATAAAATAGCTGCTTGACCGCATGGCGTCCGACGACGCGCGGGTGACGTGAATTCGGCATAAGGGCATCATTCGCCTGACCTGCCACGATGCAAAGGAACACATGATGTCAAAGGGAACCTATTCGTTCACCACACCGATTTATTACGTGAATGCCGCACCTCATCTGGGCACGGCGTACACCACCGTCGCAGCCGACACCGTCGCGCGCTACCAGCGCATGAACGGCTACGACGTGGCGTTCGTCACTGGCATGGACGAGCATGGCCAGAAGGTCGCCGACACGGCCGCCTCGAAGGGCATGACCCCGCAGGAATGGTGCGACTCCATGGAGCCGGCTTTCCGCGACGTGTGGGATCTTCTCGACATCACCTACACCGATTTCGTGCGCACGACCGAGCCGCGCCATGCCCGCACCGTGCAGAAGTTCTGGCAGGACCTCTACGACAAGGGCTACTGCTATAAGGGCAGCTACGAAGGCTGGTATTGCGTGCACGAGGAAACCTACTACGCCGAGTCCGATCTCGAGAAGAACGAGGAAGGCGAGTTCATCTGCCCCGACTGCAAGCGCCCGGTGCAGAAGGCCGGCGGCGAGGAGAACTGGTTCTTCAAGCTGTCCGAGTTCCAGGAGCCGCTGCTCAAGTTCTACGACGAGCATCCCGACTTCATCCGCCCGGAAACCCGTCGCAATGAAATCGTCTCGTTCGTGAAGAGCGGCCTGAAAGACCTCTCCATCAGCCGTTCCACGTTCGACTGGGGCGTGCCCATGCCGTTTGACGAGGGGCATGTTGCCTACGTGTGGGCCGACGCGCTGCTCGCGTACCTCACCGGCATCGGCTATGGCGACGAGGGCCGCGAAGGCGAGTTCGAAGTCCGCTGGCCCATGCAGTACCACTTCGTCGGCAAGGATATCACGCGCTTTCATTGCGTGATCTGGCCGGCTATGCTCATGGCGGCGGGGCTGCCCGTCACGCACACCGTGTTCGGCCACGGCTTCCTGCTCACCAAGGGCGAGAAGATGTCGAAGTCGAAGGGCAACGGCATGAAGCCCGCCGACCTCGTGAAGATCTTCGGCGTTGACGCGTACCGCTACTACTTCATGAGCGACGTGCAGTTTGGCCATGACGGCAACATCTCGATGGAGCGCATGGTGCAGGTGTACAACGCCGATTTGGCGAACACCTGGGGAAACCTGTGCAGCCGCGTTTTCAATATGACGAAGAAGTACTTCGATGGTAAGGTTCCTGAAGTTCCCGCCGACGCCGCTGCGCGTGTGGCGAACCCGATGCTGTCCATCGCCGAGGGACTTTACGCGAAGTACGACGCGTGCCTGGGGCAGGTCGACTTCACCGGCGCCGCCGCGGCTGTGCAGGAGCTTGCGGGCCGCGTAAACCTCTACGTGGAAGAAAGCGCCCCGTGGAACCTGGCGAAGAAGGAGGAGACGGCGGGCGATCTGGCTGCCGTCATCTACAACTCGCTCGAGGCGATTCGCATCATCGCGCTCTACATGGCGCCGTTCATGCCGAACACGTCGGCCGAGGTCTTCTCCCGTCTTGGGCTGGGCGAAATCGCTGCCTGCACCGACATCGAAGCAGCCACCAAGTGGGGTCAGCTGCCTGCCGGCAACGCCGTCACCGTGGGCGACCCGCTGTTCCCGCGCCTGAACATGGACGAGATCGACCTCGACGCGGAATAGCGCATCGGGTTCGCGATTTTGGAGATGAGCGACATGGGCATGACCGCACCTGAAACGTCGACGTGCGAGGCGGCTGGCACGCAAGCGGCCGTCGAGCCGACCGAGCCGACCGAGCCGACCGAGCCTGAGTTCTTCGACAGCTTGTTCCGCAAGCGGAAGAAGAACGGGGAATGGAAGATCGTGGAAACGCCTGTCCTGGGCGTTTTGGCGGTCGATGCCCATTGTCATCTGCAGTATCAGAAAAACCCCGGGCTCGCGCTCGCCCGTGCGGGCCTGCATGGGGTTGGCTTTATGTGCACGGTGGTCGACGTCTACGAGGACGGCACGACCACCTACGACAGCCTCTCGAAGTGGAACCACGAGGCCGCGCTTTCCATGCAGCGGCTTTTCTCCCGCTGTTGAGGCCAGCCGTCTCCGCGCGTGCCGCGGATGCGCATTGCAGCTGGTCTTCACCCGCATAACGCGAAGTACTGGGGCTCCGAAACCGAGGAGCGCCTGCGCGCGATGCTTCATGACAAGCGCACGTCGTGCTTGGGCGAGATCGGGCTGGACTATCACTACGACCTCTCGCCCCGCGAGGACCAGGAGCGTGCATTCCGCGCGCAGGTTCGCATCGCGAAAGAGGCGGGGTTGCCCGTAATGCTGCATGTTCGCGAGGCACACGACGACGCGCTCGCCATCATGCGCGACGAGGGATGGCCCGAGGCGGGTTGCATCCTGCATTGCTTCACGAACGATTGGGACACGCTAGAGCCGTGGATCGAGGCGGGCTGCTCGGTCACGTTCGGCGGCGCGCTCACCTTCAACAACGGCGACGCTATCCGTGATGCTGCGGCGCGCGTGCCGGAGATGCAGCTCATGGTGGAGACCGACTCCCCGTATATGGCGCCGAAGCCGTTGCGCGGCGAGGTGTGCGAACCCGCCATGGTGGTGTTTACCGAGGGCGCGCTCGCGGATGTGCGCGGTGCGGAGGGGGAGGAGCGCCTGGCCTTGTTCCGTCGCGTGCTTACGAACGCAGAGAGCATGCTGAACCGTCCGCCTACCGCATGGCAGCTGGGGAAATAGCCCGCTGTGCCGCGCGGCCATAGTACAATGCGCACAGATATCGCTGCGCTCGGGAGGGGAATTTTGAATCGTCTTATCATCGTCGGATCGCCGCGCACGAACGGCAGAAGCGCGCACCTGGCCAATATGCTGTTTGAGACTTGCATCGAGGAATGCCCTGATGACGAGCTTGCGCTTGCGCCGGTTTCCACGCTTTCGGTGGCTGGGTGCACAGGCTGCGATGCGTGTCGCGACAACATCGCGAAGCTTGCCGAGCTCGGCGAGGAGGCAATTGACGACGATTTCGCCCCGTGCGTCATCGACGACGACATGCAGGAAATCTATGAGCTCATCGATTCGGCAGACGAGATCACTGTGGTGAGCCCTGTGTATTTCGCGGGCCCGCCGTCGCAGTTGAAGGCGCTGCTCGATCGTTTGCAGCCTTACTATTGGACGAATGCGCGCGTCGAGGAAAAGCGCCCTGCCGTGCTGCATGTGGTGGGCGAGGGCGGTGATCCGCATGGGTTTTCCGCGCTTGTGTCCATCGTCCGCTCGGCGCTCGCTGTTGCGGGGTTCCGTCTGGAAACCGTGTTCGACTGGGTGGGGAAGATCGACGAGAACGGCGAGATCACGGCCGATGCTGAGGTTCGCTCGATCGAAGACCTCTTCGCAGCTGCTGACTCTGCTATGGCGCCCGCGCAGGGTGCGGAAGGCGACGGGGCTGCGATTATAGAGTTCCCTCAAGCTGAAGGAGATTCGAGCTTGGGTGAAGAGGATTCGCCCGAACCTGGATCGTCGCGCGGCCCGCGTGGTGGTGCGCGCACGAGGCTTTCGCTCGACGATGCGGGTGGTACGAAAGCGCCCCATGCGAAGAGCGCGTCGCGTCAGGCCGGCGGCAAGAAGCCTGCGGGCGCGTACAGCAAGTCGAAGGGGTCGCATGCAGGCGGCGGCTCGCGCAAAGCTGGCGGTGCTCAGGGCAAAAGAGGCAGCCAGCAGGGCGGTGCGCGAACGAAGGGCGCCGCAAAGAAAGGCAACTCGAAGAAGGGCAACGGCCGTGGCTAATATGCTCTCCCCCTTGGCAACTTCTGCGGCAACGCGCGATGTCCTGGAGGAGCATGGCCTTTCGACGAAGCATGCGCTCGGCCAGAACTTCCTGGTTAACGATGCAATTCTGCAGAAGATCGTCGAGCTTGGGCAGCTTGACGCCTCCGATGACGTGCTTGAAGTGGGTCCTGGAATTGGGACGCTCACTATTGCGCTGTTGAAGCGCGCGGGACGCGTGGTGTCGGTCGAGCGCGACGCCGATTTGCCCGCGGTGCTTGAGGACACGCTCGAGCCGTGGGCTGATCGCTTCGCCCTCATCTCGAAAGACGCGCTCGAATTGACTGAGGAAGAAGTACATCTTGCGTTGGCGAAGTGTGCTGTTTCGAACGAGGGCGAAGGGCGTGCTTCGCGCGCAGTTCCGCACGGCGCGAACAGCCCACTGGACTGTTCGCCAAAGCAGGACTGTTTGAGCACGAAGTATGCCCCTCGCCCTCTTGGGTCTGGGAATGGTACTCGCCACTCTTTCCCCAACAAGTTCGTGGCCAACCTGCCCTATGCGGTGGCGGCCACGCTCGTGCTCGACTTCTTCCAGAAGTTTTCCCAGCTCGAGAGCGCGACGGTGATGGTCCAAAAGGAAGTGGCCGACCGAATGTGCGCCGAGCCGGGCTCGAAGAACTATGGTGCCTACACGGTGAAGCTGCGCCTGTACGCCGAGCCTGCGGGCCGATTCCTGGTGAGTCCCAACAATTTCTTCCCGCCGCCGCATGTCGACTCGTCGGTTCTGCGTCTTGATCGCAGGCCCGTTTACGATGTCGACGGTGCTCCGCTCGACGACGCGCTTCTCAAGGTGACGTGCGCTATGGCCGATGCCGCTTTCGCGAGTCGCCGCAAGACCATTTCCAATTCGTTCAAGACGTATTTTGCGAGCAGGGGAAATGCTGGCAAGGCTTTCATCGGGTGCATTCCCGAGTTGCTCGATGAGTGCGGAATTGATGCGAAACGACGCGGTGAGACGCTCTCACTTGACGAGTTCATTGCGCTGGGAAAAGCATATTTACGAAGGGAATCTAACCCATTATAGCGGTTTTTGTACCGTTTATCGCGAGATTTCGCATGAAAATTGACGTCCGTGATACAATGCGCAATCGAGATAACTATATATGCGGGAGAAAGAGCCAGCATGGATTTAGCACAGCAAGCAAAAATCGTCGACTCCATTCATGACACGCTGCATGATTTCGTGGGTCAACGCCTGAAGGTGCGCGCGAATATGGGGCGCTCCAAGATCGTTGAAAGCGAAGGCGTTCTTACCCAGGTTCATCCGCAGCTGTTCATCATGGAAGTCGATCGCAAGCGCGGTCGCACGGCGCGTCAGTCTTACCAGTATGTCGATGTCCTGACGGGCATGGTCGAGCTGTCCCAGAACGGCGAGCCGCTGTTCGAGCCGTTCGAGATCGAAAACCCTAACGCTATTCCCGAGAAGACCGAAGTCGTCCTCGAGGAAAAAGTTCTCTCCTAAACCCAGCCGCATGGTACAAGGAGGTATGCCCCGACTCGTTCGGGGCATACTTGTTTTTGGGCGATGATTGCTGCCTGCTTGCACTCTCGGCTGCGGTATTGTGTGGACGATTTGAGCATCCCGGGATTTGATTTGACAATCTGCGCAACATCCGTCATTATTTATCGACGCGCCAAGAGCGCAAAACCCGTGGGGATGTAGCTCAGCTGGGAGAGCATCACGTTCGCAACGTGGGGGCCGAGGGTTCGAATCCCTTCATCTCCACCATGGGAACTCAGGCAGGTCGGAAGCAATTCCGGCCTGCTTTTTTCTTGCCCCATCTGAGACCAAGCGGCCTACAGGACAGGACGCGCATCCTCTAGTGCGGCCTTGCATTCCAATTGCCCTGTCATCGGAAAACCGACTCTTCGCAGGCTTTTCTTCCCTCTGTACGCATTGTGCGACGCGCGAAGTTTTTCGCGGGAGCGTTTCCAATCGTGAAATGCCGCTCGTGATACCGTCGCTTAGCGGGGCGAGATGCGACAGTCCTCCCTTCTTTGCTGAAAACTCTGCATCGTGGACAGAAATCGTCGATATGTGAGTCTGGAAAGGGCGACGAGGGAGGACGGCCCAGCGAGGTTTCTTGTTTGCCCAGGTCAGTTTTCTCGAAGTCAAGTTTTCCAAAACTAACTCCTCACATATCGATGATTTTTGTCCACGACGAGCCGATTCTGAAGAAGAAGGCATTCTCATCGCCGCGGCTCAAAAAGTTTCGGCGAGGCAGCGGGGGAGGGGTTCCGGCGATGGCTCTCGATGCGCCACGGATTGAGACGCGATCGGGCGCGACCCCTTGAACGACCTTCTGGGAGAAGCGTGGCAAGTTGGTGGTCAACTGGACGAGTTGTACATTCCCGTTTTGGCTCATGCTCTCGAATGGAATAATCATGACCAGGCATTTTGCTAGTAAGGGTGTCCCAGTCGGTATCTCAGAGAGCGAAAACGCGGATTATCGGCGATTCGAATGTCTCTATTACCAGGGCCGCGTGAAGCTGACCGAGGGCACTGACTATATCTACGTTGTGGAGGGCAACGACGCTCCCGGCACGGGTCGCGTGGTGCTCACCGGCATGGGCGATTACCGTGGCACCGTCGAGAAGACGTTTAAGGTGAAGTCGAACGAGGTCGAGCCCGATCCCTCCGAGGGCAAGATCGACATGAGTTCAGCGAAGTTCGTCGGGCTTGCCGCGAGCTACGTGTACATGGGCCAGCCGGTCATTCCTGTGGTGAACCTCATGCTGGGCAATATGCTGCTCGTCCAGAGCGTCAATGGTAAGGGTGAGATGCAGCCCAACCGCGAGATTACGCGCGAAGAGCTTGCCGTCGTCATGATGCGCTATGCCAAGAGCTGCGGCATTGCCGGGGCCGACGCCGAGCCGAGCGAGGAGGGGATCACCGACTGGGCCGATGTTTCCAGTTTCGCGATGAGCTCGATCAAATGGGCGCTTGCCAACGGCGTGATCTCGGGCGTCGACAATCATGACGGTACCAGGTCGCTTTGCCCGCACGACAGTGCAAGCCGCGCCCAGATGGCGAAGATCATCCTGAATGTCGAAGCGATGAGGGGCTAGAAGAAGCTGGCGAGCTAGTGGCGAGGGACTCCGCCGGCTGGCGAGACCCGCAACCCGCTGGCCAGCTGGCTGGTGGGGCCGCGGCCCTGCCG
>ERZ780162.1417-NODE-1417-length-16730-cov-9.192684_pt1 | contig 16730 bp, 10 predicted proteins | sample MGYA00511474_ERZ780162 | MGnify/ENA primary metagenome ERZ780162 (study PRJEB29588, sample SAMEA2143633) | human gut metagenome | biome: human gut; feature: human-associated habitat; material: faeces | place: Denmark | collected 2008/2010 ...
TCTGCCGCACCTCGCTCGCCGTATCGGCACTTAGAATTATGCGGTATTGCCCTATCTGTAAAAGGTCCTGCCTGTTCTCCGCCGGATCCTTCTTGTTTGCCATATGTATTTTTATTATCATTTATACAATATGTATCTTTCATAAACTGTATTAAGCGAGGTAACCTCCATGCCTGCTTCTCACCATTCACTTTTCCTTACCCCGCTGCGGGTTCTCGCCTGCCTGGCGCTGCTTTCTGTTGTGGCAGCTGGCATTGCCATCACTGTCATTTTGTCCCAAAGCACCAACCCCATGTTTTCCATCCGGCGGGAAGTCATCGTCCCCGATTTGTCTGGCATGGACTGGCAGCAGGCCCAGGTTGAACAGAGCGCCGCCCAGCTTTCCATCGTGTGGGATACCCGCTACTCTGCCCAAGCGGAAGGCATCGTCATCGCCCAAAAGCCCACCGCGGGCAGCACCGTCAAACAGGGGCAAAAGCTCATACTGTCCGTCAGCAAAGGGCCAAACACCATCACCGTACCGGATTTGAAAAGCCAGAACCGTTCCGATGCCATCCAGACCCTGCGGGACGCCGGTTTTACCGTTTCCGTCGATTATATCCGCAACGATCCCACCCTGCAGGCCGATACCGTTATTCTGCAATCTCCTGCCGCCGGCACCGCACTGGAAGCCGGGGACTGTATTACCCTTACCGTTGCCCGTGCCGTACCAGACCCGTTCCGCCAGGTGCCGTCCCTGCTGGGCATGTCGGTCGCCGAAGCGCGCCGCCGCCTTGCCATTGTGGAGCTGCTGCCCACTCTGACCCCCTCCAATCTGACCGAGGGCACCATCACCGCGCAGGATCCCCTGCCCGGCACCCTTTTGCACCGCAACGCCCATGTGCGGCTCGTTGCAAAATAGTTTATCGTTCTATCGTTCAAAACCAATTTTCTTTAGAAAAATCAAAAAAAATCCTTGACTTTCCGCTGCCGTATGCTATAATAAATGAGCACTTGAGGTTAGGCGCTCCGCCAACCGCCTGTGAACTGAATAAGATGCGCTGGTAGCTCAGCTGGATAGAGTGTCTGACTACGAATCAGAAGGCCGGGGGTTCGAGTCCCTTCCAGCGCACCAAGGCAACTTACGTAAGTAAGTTGCCTTTTTTGTTTTATTGTGGGATATCAAACAAATATTTTGCTTTATAGCCGCAGTCTATGCTATAATCACATTGAGTAAATGCTGCTATTTCTCTATTTACTAATGTATAAGCGATGATTGGAGAACGCATATATGGACGACATTTTACTACCCCCAGAGCATTCCTCTAACGCAGTCAGATTGCTGCTTGAAGCTGCACGTCTCTCAGAGAACGAGGAGCAACTCAAAATCAAGGCAGAAGGCATTCTCGAAAAATTGTGTGAATACTATCACATTCCCTGGAACTCATACACGTACGAGCATCATTTTAAATCTGGCAACAAAAAAGTGGATGCGGTTCATGGTTCTACCATCATTGAGTATGAGTCTCCCCGCTCATTTAATGCGTCAGAAAACTCCCGACTCCGGCACGCTCGCATACAAGCAGAGGAATATGCTAGTCTTCTTTCGCAGGAAGAGGGGAGGCATATCAGCAAGTACTCCCTTGTTGCTTGGGATGGTGAAGCAATTTCCTTTGGATGTTCAACAGAAAATCATTTTTCATGGGAACCTGTAAGAATATTCGATTCTCTTTGCCTCAACCGATTACTTTCCTTGATTGCAAACGGTGGACGGCCTTTAGTCAGTCCCCTGTTGCTTAAGCAATTTATTGGGCCTGATACCGAGGTTGGCCGCCGACTACTTCCTGCACTATTTCGGGCTATCCGCTATGCCCAAAATTCCGATTCTGCTACTAGAACAAAGCTCATCTATACCGAATGGACTCGCCTCTTTGGGCAAGTGGATGGCACCGAAACAGAAAGACTTACGCGTTACCTGAAGGATGCAAGTCATAGTCATGGAATCGCTTATACTGTTGACCCTCAGGCGTATGTTTTCGTACTAAGCACATACATCGCACTTGTGGCCAAAATATGTGCGGTCTACGCACTCGCCTCACAATCTGACGTTTTTAATGTACCGACAGATTCACCTCGCACATTCTTACAGAATATTGAAAGCGGCGACTATTTTCAGATGTTCGGCATCGAAAATATGTTAGGAACAGACTTCTTTTCATGGTATCTCGGCAATGATGTTACGGAGCCGCTAGATTATCCTCTAGGCCTGTTGATTGAGCGTTTGCGAACAATTGATTTTGATGTTGCAAAAAAAAGCCCTGAATCCATTCGCGATTTATTCAAGGGCCTATACATGGAATTTACGCCCGCACCTATGCGCCACGCTTTAGGTGAATACTATACTCCCGATTGGTTAGCTTCACATGTAATTGATGCTGCCGGATGGAATCCAACCCAATCCCTGCTAGATCCCACATGTGGTTCTGGCACCTTCATTCTAGAGGGACTGCGCAGACGACTTGAATCTGCTTCTCCTTCTAGTTCGGCTCGTGAACTTTTAGCCGGATTATATGGCTTCGACCTCAACCCGTTAGCTGTTTTGACTGCACGAGCATCTATTGTAGTATTTTTGTCTGGACGATTCGACCCTTCAGATCCTGTCTTGTTACCTGTTTTTCTTGCAGATGCAATTAATACCGCCGATCCTGACGGAGGCATTTTTAAGCATTCTATTCTGACAGAAAAGGGAGAACGTACTTTCTCCATCCCAATTGCTCTTGCTGAGGCATCCGATTTCTTTCTCGTAATGAGCCACCTCAAATCCCTTATTGATGCTAGTCTCAGCTGCAAAGAAATAATGAACTCATTGCGTACCCTATCACATACCATCCGTAGTCTCAGCACCTTTGATTTGAATGTACTTACAGAAACAGTCGAAAGTCTTATCGATTTGCATCGTAACCATTGGAATGGTATTTGGTGTTTAATTCTATTTGACCGTATAGAAGCTGGGTGCATCAGAGATATCGACCTCGTTGTCGGAAATCCTCCGTGGGTTAAATGGAGCAACTTGCCGCGATCCTATGCCGAATTCATCAAGCCCCTTTGTGATCGAATGGACATATTCAGTGATGATGTATGGGTTGGGGGCATTCAATCAGATATATCAACCGTTGTAACATATCGCGCGCTGGAACGCTTTGTTCGGAAGGGAGGCAGTTTAGCATTCCTCATTACCGGAACCGTTTTCAAAAATGAATCAAGTCAAGGTTTCCGCCGGTGGACTCTTCATACAGAAAATTCGGCCGAGCCAATGACGGTAGAACTCGTTGAAGATTATGCGTCTTTGCGACCTTTTGAAGGGACGGTGAACTGGCCCACCTTGCTACTAATACGTCGAAACGGAAAATCGACACACTATCCTGTTAAATATCGCCGTTTTTTGAAGGCCAAGAAAGATGTCACCTCTAAATTGTCTCTATTTGAAGAGCTTTTAGCAATGCCCGTTCCTGGCACCGACGCAGGACCCTGGATAGTTGGTACCAATCTTGAACTGTGTACATGGTCCACCCTATTTAATTCTACCAATTCTCCAGCTTATCGCGCGCGAAAAGGTGTCACAACTGATGCCAACGGCATCTTCTTCGTGAACACCCAAACGATTTCTGATCATCGCTTCGTCAGAATTTCTAATGATCCTCTTCGAGAAGGCCGTCGCCGAGACATTCCAAAAAGAAGTGCTGTTGTAGAAAAGGATGATGTATACCCCCTGCTAAGAGGACGAGATGTGCAACGGTTCATTGCAGTTCCTCCATCCGGGCAATGTATAGTCGTTCCGCAGCAAGGAATGTTTGGTGATGAAACATTGCCGGTTACTCGTCCCCGCATGTTTGCTTTCCTTGCTCCATTCCGTACTATCCTTGAGCAACGATCCAGTTATCGACGTTTCCAACGTGGCAAACCGTTTTGGTCTGTTTGGTCTACTGGCGATTATACCTTCGCACCCTATAAAGTTGTCTGGAAAGAAATGTCCGGTCACGGTTTTGTTGCCGCATATGTTGATTCCTGTGATTTTTGCGGCGACAAAAAAGTCATTGTTCCCGATCACAAGGTCTATTTCGTTCCCGTGCAGTCTGAGGATGAAGCTGCATATTTGACAGCCTTTCTTAATTCTCGTATTGTTGCAGATGCTATCAGCGCTTATTCTTCCGCGTTGAGCCTTGGAACAAGTGTCACAGACTATCTGAATATTCCTCAGTTCAACAAAGACAATACAACAATGGTTGCATTGTCGCAAATGGCAAAATCATTTAAGCGCGGTACTTCTCCAAGCGATGCAGATGAAGAGAAACTGAACGTCTTGGTCGGCTCATTATTAATGAATTAATTATTGTGTAGAATTGAGCCCGATACAAACAGATTAATATTGCAAAAAAACAACGACTTCACTTATTTATACATTTGTTGGAAACCAGCTTTAATACTTCACAATTGCCCATGTTGTACATTTGTATAAGCTTTATCAGTATTAGTTTTAGGGTATCATTTTTGTAACATAGAGACAAGAAAAGCAACGATTAAACGTTATGTTTGTCGTTGCTTTTCTTTTTTGTTAACAAAGCACCTTGCTTTAGGCGCTTATTTGGCGCTTAAATCTTTTGAGGATATTATAATATAGTAAGAATGATATGCCCCCTATATAGCGAACAGTGAAATAAAACACTGAAGGCTATATAGGGGGCATATCAGTCAGGCTTTTGTGCAAATTTTATTTGCCTATCGGCTGTCGTGTATTGCTTGAGCAGCGCCCAAAAGCCTTTTTCTAAATCATCAGGTCAATTTGTTGGCTGTTCCTCATCCTTAGGCGGGTATTTTCTGCGTAAAACCGCAAGGGTCACCGCCGTCAACAGGCTGCCCATCAGTAAGGCAAGCAGATACCGGAACGGATGCGGGTTCAGCGGCAGCAAGAACATGCCGCCGTGCGGGGCCGGTACGGCACAACCAAACAGCATGGACAGCGCCGCCGCCAGGGATGCACCCACCATGCAGGAGGGAATGACATGCAGCGGATCCCGCAGCACAAAGGGGACGACCCCCTCGGTGATAAAGCAGGCCCCCATCAGGTAATCCGTCATCGCGGTGTGGCGTTCTTTGGTGGTAAAACGCTCCGGGAACAGGGTTCCCGCCAGAGCAACGCCCAGCGGCGGCACCATGCCGCCCGCCATAACGGCAGCCATAAATTCTTCCTGGCCGCCGGCCAGGGCAACCGTACCAAACAGATACGCCGCTTTATTGATCGGCCCGCCAAAGTCAACGGCCATCAAAGCCCCCAGCACCGCGGCCATCACCACGCGGCTGCCGCCCTGCATACTGGCCAACAGCTGGTATATCCAGGTATTAAACCGTCCAAGCGGCGCATTGACGAGGAATACCATCATAAAGCCGACCACGGCCAGGCTGGCCACCGGATATAGCAGTACTGTTTTGATATGCACCAATGCCGATGGCAGCCGCTTGAATGCCGTCCGCAGCAGTTTTACCACAAGGCCTGCCGCAAAGCCCGCAATCATAGCGCCCCAAAAGCCGGAGGACACCCATTCCGCCTGCGGTGCCAGCGAAGTTCCCTGGATGGCCAGCATACCGCCCGCCATACCGGCCACCAATGCGGGCAGATCCCCCACCGACATGGCAATGAACCCGGCCAGCACAACGTACATCAGATTAAATGAGGTATTACCAATCGTGCGCACCAGCATGGCAAGGGACGTTCCCCGCCCGAACATTTCTGCGCCCGCATTACCGCGGTCCAAAAAGTAGCTTAACGCAATCAATATACCGCCACCGGTGATAAAGGGAATCATGTGGGAAACGCCGTTCATCAGGTCGGTGTAAAGCTTGCGCCCAAATTCCTGCGTGGCGGCAGCACCATCTTTTGCGCTGCCTGCTTTACGGTTGCACCCCATGCCTGGCACACTTTCATCCTCCGGTTCCAGCGGAGCTGTGCCGGACAGCGCGCGGTGCAGCAGCATTTCCGGGTCTTTCAACGCCTGGGAAACCGGCACGCGAAGCACCGGTTTGCCCGCAAAGCGGGCGGTCTCCACGGCTTTATCCGCCGCCACAATGATGCACTCTGCGTTTTCAATTTCCTGTTCGGTCAGGTGGTTTTTCACCCCGTCTGCACCGTTGGTTTCCACCTTGATGGCAATATGCATTTCTGCCGCTTCGGCTTCCAGCGCTTCGGCCGCCATATAGGTGTGGGCAATGCCGGTGGGGCATGCCGTTACAGCCAGCACGCGGGGGGCAAGCCGCGGTTCGGTCAGCGCAGCTTCGGCCACTGCCTCAGCGCGGGCCTCGCGGGCGGTCTCGCCCTGTTCCCGCTTAGCGATCACCGCCAGAAATTCTTCCGGGGTTGCTGCTTGCTTCAATTCCTCACAGAACAGCGGTTCCATCAGCAGCTGAGCCAGCCGCGCCAACACCTGGATATGCAGGTCATTTGCACCATCCGGAGCTGCGATCAAAAACAGCAGCCGTACCGGGGCACCATCCAGTGCCTGGTAGTCGATCGCCTCCCGCAGCGTTACTGCCGCCAGCGCGGGCACCAGCACCGCGTTGCTTTTGCCGTGGGGAATGGCCACCCCGCCGCCAACGCCGGTCGTGCCCTGGGCTTCCCGTTCCAGCACATTTTTTTCGTATTCGACTGCATCCCGCAGGCATCCGGTGCGGTCCAGCATGCCCACCATTGCGTGGATGGCCATGGCCTTATCCGCCACCTGCATATTCAGTGCAACGCGTTCCGGCACCAGTAGATCTGTGATCTGCATTGGTCGGCTGTCCCCCTTTGCTTCAAACATCCTATCCTGGGGCGAGCCCGAAAAGCCGAAAATACAGCCTGTTTTTACAAACACAACCGCCATTCTCTTTGTTTTCAGGCACACCCCTCGGCAGGGCTTTCCCCTGCCCATTTGCTCTTACACCCGCTGCACTGCCTCTGTGCAGCGCTTGCGCAATTGTTTGCGCTTTTGCTTTAACAAAAGGCGGCTCCGCACAAGAGCGGAGCCGCCTAAAAAGTTCAAATTACTGTTGATTAGTTCAGCAGGGTCAGCTCGGTCTCAGGATCGAACAGGTGGATCTTATGCGTATCCATAGCCATGGTGACCTTGTCGCCGCGGCGGGACTTGGAGGTCGGGGCAACGCGAGCCATCAGGTTCTGGCCCTTGTAGGTCAGGTACAGATAGATCTCAGCGCCCATCAGCTCGGAAACTTCAACCTCAGTATCGATATGGCTGGAAGGATGCTTCTCCAGGAACTCTTCGTCATCCTTCATATCCTCAGGACGGATACCAACCTTCAGGCTCTTGCCAACGTAAGCGGCCAGTTTGCCATCGGCGGTCTTTTCCTGCGGCAGGGGGATCACGGTGCCGTCCAGATCGACGACATAGGTATCGCCATTCTTCTGCAGGGTGCCGTCCAGGAAGTTCATCTGGGGGCTGCCGATGAAGCCGGCAACGAAGATGTTGCAGGGGTAATCGTACAGGTTCTGCGGAGTATCGACCTGCTGGATGACGCCATCACGCATAACAACGATGCGGTCGCCCATGGTCATAGCTTCGGTCTGGTCATGGGTAACATAGATGAAGGTGGTAGCCAGCTTCTTGTGCAGCTTGATGATCTCGGTACGCATGCTGGTACGCAGCTTAGCATCCAAGTTGGACAGAGGCTCGTCAAGCAGGAAGACGGCCGGGTTACGAACCATTGCGCGGCCCAGAGCAACACGCTGGCGCTGACCACCGGACAGAGCCTTCGGCTTACGGTCAAGCAGGTGCTCGATTTCCAGGATCTTAGCAGCTTCACGAACGCGCTTGTCGATGTCGTCCTTGGGCATCTTGCGCAGTTCCAGGCCGAATGCCATGTTCTTGTACACGGTCATGTGCGGGTACAGAGCGTAGTTCTGGAACACCATGGCGATGTCGCGGTCTTTCGGGGGAACATCGTTGATCAGGCGGTCACCGATGTACATTTCGCCCTTGGAGATTTCTTCCAGACCTGCGATCATACGCAGGGTGGTGGACTTACCGCAGCCGGAAGGACCGACGAAAACGATAAATTCCTTATCAGCGATTTCCAGGTTGAAATCCTTAACGGCAGTAACATTGCCCGGATAGATTTTGTAAATATGACGGCAACTAATGCTGGCCATGGGTCATTACCTCCAAATTGGTTTTTATGATTTTATTGATACGCTCAGCACGTATTTTTCTTGACAAATCTATAATAGCAGGGTACGATTGAAAAAGATATAGCACTTTATTGATATTGGAGGTCAGAAATTGATATTTGATCCAACCACCTGCTGCGCCTGCGCCGCAGTGCAGGAGCTGCAGGGCGAAGCGCCGCTTACCCTTTCCGGCGAGGGCCTTTGGGCAGGGGTACTTTCCAGCGGGCAGTGCGTGCTGGAATGCCCCGGCAGCCAGAGCGCGGCGGGCTCCTCCGGCGATCTTTTGCTGAGCTTTGGCACCTTCACGCTGCGGCCCGTTACCCCCTGCCATCTGCTGTGCGTGCGGCTGACCGGGCTAGCCGTGCAGCAGTTTTTGGCCGGGCTGCCGCAGCCGCGCTTTGCGGATGGGGCTTCCTGCCCCGGTGCAGCGGAGCTGCTGGCCCGCGTGTGCGGTGCCGGGAATGCCGACGATGCCGCCAGCGCCGCCGCCCCCTACACCCTGCTGTGCGCCCTTGCCCACGGGGACGAGGAATCCCGCCGTCTTTCGCCGTTGGTAGCCCGCGCGGTGGAAGCCATCCGCGATAACTACATGGCCCTGTACGGCGTGGAAGAACTCAGCGCCCAGCTTGGGGTCAGCAAGTGCCACCTTGTGCGGGTCTTTTCTTCCGAGATGGGCATGCCGCCGGGCCGCTTTTTGACCAGCGTGCGCATTGAAGCTGCCAAACTACTGCTGGCCGAGCGGGAGTACAGCCTGGAAATGATTGCCGGGCTGTGCGGTTTTTCCGGTGCCAACTACCTGTGCCGCGTGTTTAAGCGGGAAACGGGTTTAAGTCCCGCCGCCTGGCGTGAAACCGCCGCCCACAAAGCCGTGGTGCAAAAGCTGCCCGCCCGCAACAACGAAATCTATGTGTAAAAGCAGTTCATTTTGTATCCTTATATTTTGTATCCTTATATAAAGAAGAAACATTTGTGTATCCAGAAACAACCTATTTTCTATCGAGACCGTAGGGGCTATGCTTCATAATAAAAGACGCTTCCCCCCCTGTTCGACTGTATTCCCCACTTTTTCGCGTTTTGCGTTGACTCAACCGTTCCCGTCCTATATACTGAAAGATACGGCACTTTTGCCGCCGACCGGGCCGCCCGGCTGTATCCCTGCAAGGAAAAGGAGGAGATGCCGTGATTTTCGGCAAGTACATCAACCGTTATTACCTCAAAAATGCGCCCGTGCTGCTGCTTGGGCTGCTGGCCCTTTTAATGGTTGACTATATCCAGCTGTTGATCCCCCAGTTTTACCGTCTGGTCATCAACGGGGTCAACCTGGGGCAGGTGGTCGTAAACGGCCAGCCCCTGCCCTTTACCAAAGAGGTTTTGCTGCAGCACATCTGCCTGCCCATGATCTGGATCGTGGTGCTCATGGTCATTGGGCGCTTTTTGTGGCGTATCTGCTTTTTCGGCTCCGCTGTGCGGGTTGCTGCCAACCTGCGCGAGCGGATGTTTGACCACAGCCGCCAGCTTTCGCAGCAGTATTACCAGGTTAACAAGGTCGGCAACCTGATGAGCCTTTACACCAATGATATTGATACCATCCAGGAATGTTTTGGTGATGGTATCCTGATGTTCTTTGACGCTTTGGTTCTCGGCCTGATGGCCCTGTACAAAATGTGGCGCATGGATTATAAGCTCACTCTGCTGGCTTTGATCCCTGCCCTCATCATGTTCGGCATCGGCACCGTCATGGGCACCGCCATGACCAAGCGCTGGGAAGAACGCCAACAGGCATTCTCCGATCTTTCAGACTTTGCACAGGAGAATTTCTCCGGCATTGCCGTTATCAAGGCGTTTGTCAAAGAGCTGAAAGAGCTCATGGCGTTCCGCAAGCTGAACAAACAGAACGAGGAGATCAACGTCATCTACACCAAAATTGCCACCCTGCTGGAAGTGCTCGTGACCCTGTTTGTCGAATCCGTCATCTGTGTCATCCTGGGGTATGGCGGTTATCTGGTCTACCAGGGCCGGTTCAACGCGGGCCAGCTGGTAGAGTACATCGGCTATTTTGAGGCCATCGTCTGGCCCATCATGGCAATTTCCATGCTGATCGAAAAGACCTCCCGCGGCAAGGCTTCCCTGAACCGCATCACCGAGCTGCTGGACGCCCCCATTGATGTGGCCGACCGCCCCGGCGTGCAGGAGCTGCAGAACCCGCAGGGCAGTGTGGAATTCCGCCACCTGACCTTCCGCTACCCGGACGGCGAATACGATGTGCTGCAGGATATCTCCTTCACTATCCACCCCGGCGAAAGCGTGGGCATTGTGGGCAAGACCGGCGCGGGCAAAACGGCGCTGGTGGACCTGCTGCTGCGCACCTACAACGTGCCGGACGGCACCCTGTTTGTGGACGGCAAGGACGTGAACACCCTGTCCATCCATTCTGTGCGCGCTGCCTGCGCCTATGTTCCACAGGACAACTTCCTCTTCTCGGATACCATCGCCCACAACATCGGCTTTGGTGTGGACGATGCCTCCCCCGAAATGATCGACCACGCCGCCAGCCTGGCCGATGTGCGGGACAACATCGTGGACTTTAAAGATGGTTACGAAACCGTTCTGGGTGAGCGCGGCGTGACCGTTTCCGGCGGCCAGAAGCAGCGCATCTCCATTGCACGCGCCCTGCTGAAAGACGCCCCCATCCTGATTCTGGATGACTCTGTTTCCGCTGTGGACACCCGCACCGAAAAAATCATTCTGGACAACCTGAAATCCAGCCGCGCCAACAAGACCACCCTGCTGATTGCCCACCGCATTTCCACGGTGGAGCGGCTGGACAAGATCATCTTCCTGGATGATGGCAAGATTGAGGCCGTCGGCCCCCACGATGAGCTGTACACCAGCTGCCCCAAGTACCGCCGCATGGTGGACCTGCAGCGGCTGGAAGATGAAGCCGGAGGTGATGACAATGCTTAATATAAACCCGCTTTTGCTGGTTGGCGGCGTCATCGGTGCCGTTACCGCGCTGCTGATTTTTGCTTACGCTTCGGTCAAAGATAAAAAGACCGCCATGGGTTTTGAGCGCACCATGGCAGACGGCGAGATTCTGCGCCGCCTGTTCGCCTATGCCAAACCGTACTGGGCCAAGTTTCTTCTGGTTCTCTTCCTGATGCTCTTCTCCATCGCTTACGACATTATCTCTCCCCTAATCGTCGGTGCGATCGAAGAACTTGTCGCCGCCGATTTTGCCCTCAGCCGCCTGTTCGCTTCGGTCGCGGTCTATGCGGGGGTTCTGGTGTTCTCGATGGCAAGCACCTATTTTCAGGCGGTCATTCTGCAGCGGGTCGGCCAGCGCATCATCTCCGATCTGCGCGAGGATCTGTTCACCCACATTGAGTCCCTCTCCCACGAGCAGCTCAACGAGATCCCGGTTGGCAAGCTTGTTACCCGCGTTACCAACGATACCAACGCCATTTCCATGATGTTCACCAACCTTTTGGTGAACCTGATCAAAAATGCGTTCGTCATTTTGGGCATTCTGGTGGCCATGCTCTGCCTGAACTATGCGCTGACCCTGATGGTGCTCTGCTTTGTTCCCTTCATCGTCATCTTCACTGTCATCTTCCGCAAGTTTTCCCGCCGGGCCTACCGTAAGGTCAAGGATGCCACCACTGACATCAACACCTATCTTTCGGAGAACCTTTCCGGTATCAAGGTCACCCAGATTTTTGGCCGTGAGGACGAAAAGATGGCGGAGTTCTACCAAAAAAGCCAGACTCTTTCCAAGGTCACGCAGGAACAGATTTTTGTGTTCGGCGTATTCCGCCCGCTGGTCTACATGCTGTACATCAGCTCTATTTTGTGCCTGTTCTACCTGGGCGGCATGGGCCACCTGAACAACGTTTCTTTCCTGGGGCAGACCATCACCGGCGGCACCATCGTCACCTTCTACATGTACATTTCCAAGTTCTTTACCCCCATCCAGAACCTGGCCGAGCAGTTCAACTGGCTGCAATCCGCGCTGGCCTCGTCGGAAAAAGTCTTTTCTATTATGGACATTCAGCCCAAGCTGGTGGATGCCCCCGACGCCATTGAGCTGACCGATGTAAAAGGCGAAATTGAGTTCCGCGATGTCTGGTTCAGCTATATTCCCGGCGAATGGGTGCTGCAGGGCGTTTCGTTCCATGTTTCCCCGCGGGAAACCGTGGCTTTTGTCGGTTCCACCGGCTCCGGCAAAAGCACCATCCTGTCCCTCATCTGCCGCAATTACGAGTTCCAGAAGGGCGAAATTCTGATTGACGGCATCGACATCCGCAAAATCAAAATTTCTTCCCTCCGCCGCCATTTTGGACAAATGCTGCAGGATGTTTTCCTCTTTTCCGGCACCATCCGCAGCAACATTGTCCTGCGGGAGGATAACATCTCGGACGAAGAGATCATGCAGGTCTGCCGCTATGTCAACGCTGACCACTTCATCAACAAGCTGGACCACGGCCTGGATGAGGAAGTGCGCGAGCGCGGCAACAACTTCTCCGCCGGTCAGCGCCAGCTGCTCAGCTTTGCCCGCACGATCATCCACAAGCCCAGCGTGATGATTCTGGACGAAGCAACCGCCAACATTGATACCGAAACCGAGCTTTTGATTCAGGATTCTCTGGAAAAAATGCGCACCGTCGGCACCATGCTGATCGTTGCCCACCGCCTTTCCACCATCCAGCACGCGGACAACATCATCGTGCTGTCCCACGGCAAAATTCTGGAGCAGGGCAGCCACCAGGAGCTGCTGGCCCGTCATGGGCGGTACTATCAGCTGTACACCCTGCAATACCACAAAGAACAGCTCAGTTCCTGATTTTATCTTCCATAACAGCAGTGCCCCCTGCAGCAATGCAAAGCTGCCGGGGGCACATTTTATTTTGTTATTTTATTTTGCTTTTTTGTCCGCTTCGGCGGTTGTTTTGGGCTGTGCATCCGCTGCCTGTTTCAGGGCTTCCTGCTCAGAAAAATGCTGGATAATTTTATCTTTCGCCAGCTGCAAATGGCGCTTGTTGATGGCCCTTGCCTCGTCCGCATTGTTGGTCAGCAGGCAGTGCACAATATCGCGGTGCTCTTCCATCGATTCATTAAAGCGCTGGGTACTTGTCAGCGAATAAATACGGAACTGCTGGTTCAGCGAATGGATCCTTGCATACATGGATTCCAAAAGGCTGTTGCCGCACAGTTCAATCAGCAGCCCGTGCAGCTTAGAATCCATATCCGTGTAGGCACGCAGGTTCTTTTGGGCGTGCAGCCGCTCCATCTCGTTCAGGCAGTCGATCAGCTGCTGCATATCCGCCGTGGTCAGGTGGTGCTGCAGCTTGCTGATGGCGTAATCTTCCAGCAGAACGCGCAGGTCAAAAATTTCCTCAATGTCCCGCGCGGTAAACTCTTTTACAAACACACCCTTGTTGGGGATCTCCACCACCAACCCGTCCGAAGCCAGCTGGCGCAGTGCTTCCCGGATGGGGCTGCGGCTCACGCACAGGCGCTCTGCCAGCTCGTTTTCCTGCAGCCACTGGCCGGGAGCAAATCTCCCTTCGCAGATATCATCCTTCAGGATCTGATACACCTGATTGCGGATCGTTTTGATTGGGCGGCGTTCCATAGCTCTTTCCTTCACTTTCCCTTGTGCGGGTTGGCCCCCGCAGCGCATCCGTATTAACCGGAGATATTTCTATTATTTTATCACACGTTTTGCCCTTGTGCAACGCAGTCGCCCTTATTTTTCTGACTTTTTACCTATATTTTTATGTGTTTCACAAAAGTTCTTCTTGCAATTTGTATAATCTATTACTATAATAAAATTGTTTTTATCTTGCCCGCCGCTTTTGTTCCGGCAGGGTATCCCATGTTTTCCTGGGGTGTATCTGAAAAGTCGAAAATTTAGTCTATTTCTTTGTTTTCAGATACACCTTACAAAGAAAGGGTCGTGTGATCGTATGAAAATTGGTTTTATCGGTCTTGGCATCATGGGCCGCCCCATGGCCAAAAACCTGCTCAAAGCCGGCTATGACGTTACGGTGGACAGCCACTCCCCCGCCGCCGCAGCTGAGCTGGAAGCCTGCGGCGCCAAAGTAGCCGACCAGCCCACCATCGGCTCCACCTGTGATCTTGTGCTGACCATGCTGCCCAACGCCCCGCAGGTTAAACAGGTCATGCTGGGTGCAAACGGCGTTGCCGCCCACATGCAGCCCGGCTCCACCTTTATTGATATGACCTCGCTGAACCCCATCGCCAGCAAGGAGATCGCCGCCGAGCTTGCCGCCCGTGGCATCCAGATGCTGGACGCCCCCGTTTCCGGCGGCGAGCCCAAGGCAATTGACGGTACCCTTTCCTTCATGGTCGGCGGCGAGGAAGAGGTCTTCAACACCTTCAAACCGGTCCTGCTGGCCATGGGTTCTTCCGCCGTGCGGTGCGGCGGCATCGGCGCAGGCAACACCACCAAGCTGGCCAACCAGATCATCGTGGCGGCCAACATCCAGGCTGTGGCCGAAGCCCTGACCCTGGCCCAGAAAGCCGGTGTTGACCCCGACCTGGTGTTCCAGGCCATCAAGGGCGGCCTGGCCGGTTCCACCGTCATGAACGCCAAAGCCCCCATGATGATTGCGGGCAACGATAAGCCCGGCTTCAAGATTGACCTGCACATCAAGGACCTGAACAACGCCCTGGACTGCGCCCACACCGTGGGTGCCCCGGTGCCGATGACCGCCGAAGTGCAGGAAATTTTGCAGTGGCTGCACAGCAATGGCAAGGGCCAGGCAGACCACAGCGCCATTGCCCAGTATTACGAGCACCTGACTGGCATCAAGCTGGGCCGCGACCTGTAAAACCTCAAAATTCTGTTTTTTTGGCGGTGCGGGCATCCCCGTGCCGCCAAAATTTTGTCGCCAATTCTGTACGTTCTGCCGATTGCTGAATGATTGATTTGCATGTTATAACAGAAATTAAAGAACCAACAAACAAAACAGAAAAGAGTGTGATCCCTATGTCTAAACTCCGCCAAGATGCTGACGCCATCATTCAGGCCGCCATCACCGCCGCCCAGCCGGACGAAGCCGTCCGCAAAGCGCTGGAAGGACGCGATTTCGGTTCCGGGCGCGTTGTGCTGGTTGCCGCCGGCAAGGGTGCCTGGCAGATGGCCAACGCCGCCAGCCGCATTCTGGGTTCCCGCATTGATACCGGTATTGTCATTACCAAGTACGATCACAGCAAAGGCCCCATCGCCAACTTTACCATCCGGGAAGCCGGGCACCCCATCCCGGACGAGAACAGCTTTACCGCCACCCAGCAGGCGCTGGACCTCGTCAGCGGGCTGACCTCACAGGACACCGTGCTGTTCCTGCTTTCCGGCGGCGGTTCCGCTTTGTTTGAAAAGCCGCTCATCCCCGCCGCGGATCTGGAAGAACTCACCCACAACCTGCTGGTCTGCGGGGCGGATATTGTAGAGATCAACACCCTCCGCAAGCGCTTTTCCGGCGTAAAGGGCGGCCGTTTTGCCCAGCTGTCTGCCCCGGCCCATGTGGTTTCCATCGTGCTTTCGGATATTCTTGGCGATCCGCTGGATATGATTGCCTCCGGCCCCGCTTACCCGGATAGTTCTACCTGCGCACAGGCCAAGGAGATCGTGCAGAAATACCACCTGCCCATGACGGAGCAGATGCTGGCCCTGCTGGAGCAGGAAACGCCCAAAGCGCTGGACAACGTAGAAACCCAGATTACCGGCAGCGTGCGCCAGCTGTGCGCCGCCGCCGCTGCCACCGCCCGCACCCTTGGCTATGAGCCGCTGATTTTGACCGACTGCCTGAGCTGCGAAGCCCGGGAAGCCGGTGTGTTCCTGGCCAACATGGTGCGCTACCAGCGCACCGCGGGCCGCCGTATTGCCCTGATTGCAGGTGGCGAAACAGTGGTGCATCTGACCGGCCACGGTAAAGGCGGCCGCAATCAGGAGCTCGCCCTTGCCGCCGCTCCCGGTATCGCCGGGCTGGATGGCTGCGCGGTGTTTTCCGTTGGCTCTGATGGCACCGACGGCCCCACCGATGCCGCTGGCGGCTTTGTGGACAGCACCACCCAGGCCGCGCTGAAATCCCAGGGCTGCGATATCTTTGCCACGCTGGCTGATAACGATGCCTACCATGCCCTGCAAAAATGCAATGGCCTGATTATCACCGGCCCCACCGGCACCAACGTCAACGATGTCTCGGTCGCTCTGGTCCGGGCGTGATGTTTCCATCGTACCGTGGAGAAACCTTGCCGATGGTGATAAACTCTGCAAATCATTTGTAGGGGACGATGCTCGCATCGTCCCGGACGGGCCTTGCCCTCTATTTCACCCCATCATCCTCCGCAAGGCAATGGGCGCACACTGTGCGCCCGGGATGCATGTTTTATGTCCGTTACACATTATAACCCAACCTGTAGGGAATGGTCTCGACCATTCCGGGACTTTGTGCTAGATGACCTAAGGCAACACCGCACAATTCCCGCCTTGCGGCTTAAGCACCGCTCCGGC
>ERZ780162.1431-NODE-1431-length-16651-cov-9.744878_pt1 | contig 16651 bp, 13 predicted proteins | sample MGYA00511474_ERZ780162 | MGnify/ENA primary metagenome ERZ780162 (study PRJEB29588, sample SAMEA2143633) | human gut metagenome | biome: human gut; feature: human-associated habitat; material: faeces | place: Denmark | collected 2008/2010 ...
GGTAGGGGCCGGGCATGCCCGGCCCGGAACTGTACGGCAAAAGCGCTTTTACGGTAAGGCTGCGGGCCGCACATGTGCGGCCCCTACCTCGCAACGCTTGTAGGGCGGCGTCCTTGATGCCCCGCAGAAGGGCTGAATCTCTCCCCTACTGCCGTAACTTTACTCGATGGTCACGCTCCACTTGAACTCTTTCGTCTCGCCGGGGTTCAACTCGATGTGATGGCCTGCCTCATTGACGGAGTTTGCCCAGCCGTTCCACGGCTCCATGCAGACGAAGCTCTCGGCGTCCTGCTGCCAGAGTACGCCGTTGGAGAAAACGCTCTCGTCAAAGGCAACCGTGACCTTGTGGCCGTTGCCGGCATCGGTCAGCTGCATCGGGCTTTTTACGCCGGTCAGCAGACGGATGGAGTCGGCGCTGCCTTCCTTGCGGGTCAGCGTAATCGTCTCGGGCGCGGCGGGCTGCTCGCCCTTGGCGCTCTCGCTGCAGGTGGCGGCGTCAATGGCAAAGGAGACATTGTCGAGGCTGGTCACGCCGAAGTAAGGGTGGAAACCAACGCTGAACGGCAGCGCCTTATCACCGGTGTTGGCGACGGTCAGCGCCAGCGTGGCGGTATTGCCAACCAGCGTGTAGCGCATGGTCAGGGCAAAATCAAACGGATAGACAAATTTTGTTAAACCGTTGGGGGTCAGGGTCAATTCAATGGCGCTGTCGTCGGCGCTTTTGACCTGCCAGGGCACCAGGTCGGCCAGACCGTGGACCTCGATGGGATAGGCTGTGCCGCCGAAGTGGTGCACGCCGCCGTCCGGCTTGCCGCAGTTTGGAAACAGGATGGGAATGCCGCAGCGGGGGCGGTCGGTGGATTCAAAGTTCTTATCGCGCAGCCACAGGTACTCATCACCGTTCTTGGTGAAAGAGGTCGCCATGCCGCCCTTCTCGGGCGTGACGGTGAACGCGCACTCGCCGTCGGTCAGGGTCAGGGTCTTATACGATGCGCCGTACTTTTCGTAGACGCCAGTGGTCAGTTTGGGCATAAATACATCCTCCTTATCAAATGCTTGTAGGGGCCGCACATATGCGGCCCGCAACTTTGTGGAAAGCACCCGATTGCGGGTAAGTCGCGGGCCGGGCATACCCGGCCCCTACAAGGGGTTACAATCAATTATATCACGAATTCGCTTACAGCACCACGCCGTCCTTAAAAATGGAGATCTCGCGGAAGCCCTTCTTCTCAGCACAGGTCTGCTTGCCGGAGGCAACGTCCAGCACCAGCTGGTACAGGTCGGCACCGGCCTCGTCCAGCGTGCGCTCACCGTCGGCGACAACGCCCGCATTGAAATCGATCCAGGTCTTTTTCTTGGCGGCCAGCTGGCTGTTGGTGGCAATCTTCAGCGTCGGGGCGGGGGCACCAAAGGGCGTGCCGCGGCCCGTGCTGAACAGCACCATATGTGCACCGGCGGCAGTCAGCGCGGTGGCGGAAACCAGGTCGTTGCCGGGGCCGTACAGCATATTCAGGCCCTTGGTCACGACCGGTTCACCGTAGCCAATGACGTCCATGATGGGGGCGGAGCCGCCCTTCTGCACGCAGCCACAGGACTTGTCCTCCAGCGTCGTGATGCCGCCCTGCTTGTTGCCCGGGCTGGGGTTATCATAGACGACCTCGTTGTGGCTGATGAAATACTCCTTGAAGCCGTTGATCATCTTGACAGCCTTCTCAAAGACTTCCTCGTTCTGGCAGCGGTCCATCAGGAAACCCTCGGCACCAAACATTTCAGGCACCTCGGTCAGCACGGTGGAGCCGCCGCGGGCGCACAGCATATCGCTGAAACGGCCAATCGTCGGGTTGGCGGTGATGCCGGACAGGCCGTCCGAGCCGCCGCACTTCATGCCGATGACCAGCTCGCTGGCGGGGATCGCCTCGCGCTGGAACTGTCCGGCGTAGGCGGCCAGCTCCTTCAAAATCTCGCGGCCTGCTACCAGCTCATCCTCGACATCCTGACAGGTCAGGAATTTGACGCGGTCGTGGTCGTAGTCGCCCAGCTCTGCCAGGAACTGCTCGTGGGTCAGGTTCTCGCAGCCCAGGGAGAGTACGAGCACTGCGCCCGCGTTGGGGTGGCGCACCAGAGAGGCCAGCAGCTTGCGGGTCTGGGCGTGGTCATGGCCGGTCTGGGAGCAGCCGAACGGATGGGTAAACGTATACAGGCCGTCGATGCTGCCGGTGACGAGATCCTGGTTATCGCGCACCAGCGTCTTGGCGCAGTCGTTGACGCAGCCGACGGTGGGGATGATCCAGATTTCGTTGCGGATAGCGGCGCGGCCATCCTTGCGGCGGTAGCCCATAAAGGTCTCGGGCACAACCGGGGTCAGCGGATGCACGTTGGGGTGGTAGCTGTACTCGACCTCGCCGGAGAGGTTCGTGTGGATGTTGTGGGTATGCATCCAGGTACCAGGCACGGCGTCCGCCGTGGCATGGCCGATGGGAAAGCCGTACTTGATGACGTTTTCGCCATCTTTGATGGGGGCGATGGCCATCTTGTGGCCCTGGGGGATATCCTCGACGGCGGTGATGGTGGTGTTATCGACCGGGACGGCCGTGCCCTTGGCGATGGGATGCAGGGCGACGACGACGTTATCTTTGGGGTTGATCTTAATGGCGATGGGCATAAGATGTCTCCTTACTCATAATAGAAACTGGGGCCGGAGGGCATTCTCCGGCCCCAGTGGGGTACGTTTTAAGCCTTCCCCCTTGGGGGAAGGTGGCCGTAAGGCCGGATGAGGGGCAGGTGTGCGGGGGCAGACCGTAAACGGTCAATATCGGCGAACGCGCCCCTCATCAGTCACCTTCGGTGACAGCTTCAGTCTACGCGCTAAGAGCCGCCTTCGACGGTTGCGCTTCGACACGCGCCTGCGGGCGCAGTCCCTCGGGGAGAAGCCTTTATGGGCTTACAGGCAGCTCTTGTAAGCGGCCAGCGCGCCATTCTCACGAATAGCGGTCAGGTTCTTGACGGTGGCTTCCTCGAAGCCGGGAACCTTGGTCAGATCCTGGCCCCACATCTTCTCGTTGGTCATGACGGCATGGACAAGCGTCGGAATATCGTCGTTCTTGTGCTCGTTGTAGAACTCAAGGACCCAGCGGTCGTCGGAGACCGTGTACTCGTTGCCCTTGGTACGCTTGCAGACCAGGCCCTTGTCGTTCAGCTCCTGCACATCATTGGTGTAGAAGGCGATGTAAGCGGCAAAGCTCATGGTCAGGCAGGTGGGCAGCTTGCCGTTCTTCTCAACATACTCGAGGAAGGACGGCATATTGCGGGCACGCCACTTGGAGGTGGAGTTCAGGGAAATGCTCATCAGCTCATGGTTGACGAACGGGTTGTTGAAGCGGTCCTCAACAGCGGCGGCGAACTTCTTGCAGTCCTCCTGATCCAGCGGCAGAATGGGGACAACTTCCTCGGACAGCATCTTGTTCATATAGCCCAGAACGGTGGCGTCGTGCATACAGTCGCGCACGATGTCAAAACCGGCCAGGTAAGCGCCCAGGACAAAGCCGGTGTGGGCACCGTTCAGGATGCGGACCTTGCGCTTCTTGTAGGGACTCATGTCGGGGGTCACGAAAACGTGATCCTCAAGACCGGCTTTGCGGAAAGGCAGGATGTCGTTCAGCTTGGTGTCGCCCTCGATGACCCAGACGCCAAAGACCTCGCCGACGTCCAGCAGGGGATCAGCGTAGCCGTGCTTTTCTTCCAGTTCGGCAACTTCCTTCGGGTCACGGATGCGGCCCGGAACGATGCGGTCAACCAGAGAACCGCAGAAGGTGCAGTCCTCGTTGACGTACTTCTTGAAGCCGTCCTCCAGGCCCCACTGCTCAATGTACTGGTTGACGCACTTGAGCAGCTCCTTGCCGTTGTTGTCAATCAGCTCACAGGCCAGCATGATGATACCCTTCTTGCCGGCCTTATAGCGGTGGTACAGCACCTGGGTCAGCTTGCCGGGGAAGCTGGATGCGGGCTCGTCCTCCAGCTTGCAGGCGGGGTCGTAGGCGATGCCGGCCTCCGTGGTGTTGGAAACGATGATTTCCAGGTCGTCGCTGGCGGCGACTTCCATCATCTGGTCGAAGCCTTCCTTCTCATATGGGTTCAGGCAACGGGAGACACTGGAGATAACGCGTTTGTCATCAACCTTCTGGCCGTTTTCACTGCCGCGCAGGTACAGGGTGTACAGGCCCTCCTGCTCGTTGATCATCTTGGAAAGGCCCGGGGCGATGGGCTGGACCAGAACGCACTTGCCGTTCCAATCGGCCTTCTCGTTGGCCAGATCGAACCAATAATCTACAAATGCGCGCAAGAAGTTACCTTCGCCGAACTGCAGCACTTTCTCGGGTGCATTCTTCAGAATGTAGCCGTTGTAGCCGGATTTTGCAAGAACTTCATAATTCAAGGTTTCCATAAACGCTTCTCCTTACTTAATAACAATTCTGGTGCGCGGCAGTGGGGGCCACAGCACGCCTTGTTACCTACATTGTATTTTTTTTGGCCTGGTTCGTCAAGTTTCATTCTGTAATCAGCGCACATATTTTGCGCAATTTTCCGGCCTTTTTGGGGATTCCACATCTTGCACAACAAACCACCGCGTTTTTTGGCTATAATTTCGATTAACGAGCAATTTTCGCAACTTGCTAAAGCATTTTTTATTATGTATAATAGTAGCAGAAGTAGCAGAGTATGTGGTTTTGGGCCGAAAAAGATGCGCAAAGTATGTGCTATCCGGCCCGGTGCCCACTCCCCCGCTATCATCCTTATAATGAATATAATGAAGGAGTGTCTGTACATGAAAGCGTTTATGGATAAGGACTTTTTGCTGGAGACCCCCACCGCGCAGCACCTGTACCATGATTATTCGGCCAAGCTGCCCATCATCGACTATCACTGCCATATTCCCCCGCAGGAAATTTATGAGAACCGCCGTTTTGAGAATATTGCGCAGGTCTGGCTGGGCGGCCATCAGGTCCTGGCCGACGGCAGCGACTACTACTTCGGTGACCACTACAAGTGGCGTGTGATGCGCTCCAACGGTGTGCCCGAGGAGTATATTACCGGTGACAAGCCCGACCGCGAGCGCTTCCAAAAGTTTGCCGAGAGCCTGGAAATGGCCATCGGCAATCCGATGTATACCTGGTGCCACCTCGAACTGAAGAAGTACTTCGGCTATGAGGGCGTGCTGAACGGCGAGACTGCCGAGGAAGTCTGGAACCTCTGCAACGAGAAGCTGCAGAACGACCCGAAATTGACCGTCCGCGGCCTGATCGAGCAGAGCAACGTCGCCATGGTCGGCACCACCGACGACCCCATTGACTCCCTCGAGTGGCACAAGAAGATCAAGGAGGACCCCTCCATCAAGGTCGTCGTCGCTCCTTCCTTCCGCCCCGACAAGGCCCTGAACATCCGCAAGGAGGGCTTCGCCGACTACATCCACAAGATGGAAGAGGTCGTGGGCCGCAAGTTTGCCTGCGCCGACTGCGTTGCCAGCGCCCTGGAAGAGCGCCTGGAATTCTTCGTCGAGATGGGCTGCCGCGCTTCTGACCACGGCCTGGACTATGTCCCCTACGTTGATACCGATGCCGAGAAGGCGACCGCCGCGTTCAAGAAGGCTATGGCCGGCGAGACCCTGACCCAGGAGGAGGGCGACGCCTACACCACCTACCTGCTGCTGAAGCTGGGCGCTGCCTACAAGAAACACAACGTTGCTATGCAGATTCATTACAGCTGCCTGCGCAACGTTAACGACAAGATGTACCGCAAGCTCGGCCCCGACACCGGCTTTGACATGATTGCCGTGACCGATTGCAGCGCCACCGTCAGCAGCCTGCTGAGCGCACTGACCAAGGCCGATGCCTGCCCGAAGGTCATCCTGTACAGCCTGAACCCCGCCGACTTTGATATGCTGGGCACCATCCTGGGCGCGTTCCAGGACGACGAGATCCCCGGCAAGATCCAGTTGGGCTCCGCCTGGTGGTTCTGCGATACTGACGACGGCATGTACCAGCAGATGAAGACCTTGGCCCGCCTGGGCCTGCTGGGCAACTTCATCGGCATGCTGACCGACAGCCGCAGCTTCCTGAGCTACACCCGCCACGAGTTGTTCCGCCGCCTGATGTGCAACCTGATCGGCAACTGGGTCGAGAACGGCCAGTACCCCAACGACGAGAAGGCTTTGAAGAAGATTGTTGAGGGTATCAGCTATTATAATGCCAAGCGGTATTTTAATCTGTGATATTCCTTGACTGAGATAGTGCAATCATAAACAGCACCGCCCCATCTGCTGATACGGCAGATGGGGCGGTGTTTTCTTTTAAAGGCAAGGCAGAGTTGTAGGGGCGGCACATGTGCTGCCCGCGGCTTTCCCGCAAGCAGTCGGAGCCTTACACATGCGGGTCGGGCATGCCCGACCCCTACATGGCAGCACTTAGAGGTCGGTCTCGCTAGTTTCGGAAGTCTCCGGGGAAATCTCCGGCACTTCCGGCATGGTGCGCAGCTGCTCCAGCGTAATGCCGTCCACATATTTGTTGATCAAATCATTCAGCCCGGACCAGAAATCCAGCGTGTGGCATTGGCCGCGGTGGGGGCAATCCACCGAGGAAGCCAGACACGGAATGGCCGTCAGCTCCCCTTCTACGGCGCGCAGAATCTCGCCGGAGGTGATTTCCGCCGCCGAACGGGCCAGGCGGTAGCCGCCCTGGGCACCGCGCACGCTGGATACCAGCCCCGCCTTTGCCAGCGGGGTGACGATCTGCTCCAAATATTTTAAGCTGATGCGCTGCTTGTCGCTGATTTCCTTTAACGGGATCAGATCATTGGGGCGGTTGGCAAGCTCCACCATCAGGCGCAAAGCGTAACGGTCACGGGTCGAGAATTTCATGTTCAGTCTCCCTTTTCCTGAGATTGTACTACTAATCATAGCATAATTATAGGAATTTTGCAAGCGTTCAACCTATCTGCCTGGTAGGATATATGCAAAATGCCGAAATGTGCAATTTTATGCAAAAGGGTGTTGACAGAATGTGTTCACTGGCGTATACTGTGAGCCATGGAAAGCAAATCACCGCTGACCAAACAACGAGAGAAAGGGGTACAAGACTATGAACGCAGCCTATTCCGGCATGATGATGTGCATGTGCATGATGCGTAAGCGTCCTGTGCCAGCTTTCTTGCGCGCAAATTTCAGCGCATAAAGAAAACTTGCAGCGGGATGCCGGAGAAAACCGACATCCCGCTTTTGTTTGGAAAGGAAGTTTGTGACTATGGAAAGAGGTCCCATCTACAAGCAGCCCGGTGTGCGAATGTGACGTTTGAGGGAACAACACATTCACAAAACAACACACCTGACAATAAAAAGGAGATTACTACCATGAAAAAACTGATTTCTGCAACGCTCGCCGCTACCCTGGCCCTGAGCCTGGCCGCCTGCGGCTCCACCGCTTCCACCACCGAGACCGCTTCTTCCGAGGCTGCCTCCACCGAGAGCACCACAGCTTCTTCTGAGGCTGCCGAGTCCACCAGCGACCTGGCTGGCACGACCCTGAAGGTCGCCGCCTCCCCCACGCCCCACGCCGAGATCCTGAATGTGGCCAAGGAGGTTCTGGCGGAGCAGGGCATCGACCTTGAGGTCGTTGAGTTCAGCGATTACGTCCAGCCCAACCTTGTGACCGAGAACGGCGAGGTTGACGCTAACTACTTCCAGCACACCCCCTACCTCGACAGCTTCAACGAGGAGAACGGCACCCACCTCGTCAGCGTCGGCGCTGTCCACTATGAGCCGTTCGGCATCTACCCGGGCAAGAGCAGCGACCTCGCCAACATCGCTGACGGCGCAACGATCGCCGTGCCCAACGACACCACCAACGAGGCCCGCGCCCTGCAGCTGCTGGCTGCTCAGGGTTTGATCACCGTGCGTGACGGCGCCGGTCTGACCGCCACCGTCAACGACATCACCGAGAACCCCCATAACGTGAAGATCGAGGAAATCGAGGCTGCCCAGCTACCCCGCACCGTGCAGGACGTTGACTTTGCCGTCATCAACGGCAACTACGCAATAGAGGCTGGCTTCTCCGTCGGCAAGGATGCTCTTGCCACCGAGGACGCATCCTCTGAGGCTGCCCAGACCTACGCCAACGTTCTGGTCGTGAAGGAAGGCAACGAGAGCGACCCCGCCATCCAGGCCCTGTACGCCGCCCTGACCAGCGACAAGGTCAAGGATTACATCAACAGCACCTATGACGGCGCGGTCGTGCCCATTTTCTAAGGAAAAACATATCCGCGGTAAGGTCGTAGGGGCGAACATTGCTCGCCCCTACAGTGCAAGGCACCAAACAGCAAGAAAAACCTTGCAACCTGTCGTGAAATAGAGTAGAATTAACAGCGAATGGGTTTTACACTCATTCGCTATCTTTGTAAGTGAGGGAGAATACCCATGATCGAACTGCAACACCTGACCAAGCGCTTTGCCACGCAGGGTGGCACGGTCGTCGCGCTGAACGACATCAACCTGACCATCCGGGACGGCGATGTCTACGGCATCATTGGTATGTCGGGCGCCGGAAAATCTACGCTGGTACGCTGCATCAATATGTTGGAACGCCCCGATGAGGGCAGCGTCATCGTCAACGGAAAACAGATGCAGGACCTGAATGCGGCTGACCTGCGCGCCGCCCGCCGCGAAATTACGATGATCTTCCAGCAGTTCAACCTGCTGATGCAGCGGACCTGCCTGCGCAACATTATGTTCCCGATGGAGCTTGCCAAGGTCCCTAAGGAAAAGGCCGAGGCCCGCGCCCGCGAACTGCTGGAGCTGGTCGGCCTGCCTGACAAGGCCGACGCCTACCCTGCCCAGTTGTCCGGCGGCCAGAAACAGCGCATTGCCATTGCCCGCGCCCTGGCGACCGACCCGAAGGTGCTGCTCTGCGACGAAGCGACGAGTGCCCTTGACCCCAACACGACCCACGCCATCCTGCAGCTGATCCAGAAGATCAACCGCGAACTGGGCATCACGGTCGTCATCATCACCCACCAGATGAGCGTGGTTGAGGAAGTCTGCAACCGCGTGGCGATTTTGGACAACGGTACCGTTGTCGAGGAGGGCGGCGTGCAGGCCATCTTCAGCCATCCTACTTCCAAGGCGGCACGCCGCTTGGTCTACCCCGCCGGTGCACCCAAAGCCGAGGCCCTGCCCGGCCAGCGCCTGGTGCGTGTGGCCTTCGGCGGCACCCAGACCACCGACAAGCCGCTGGTGGCAAGTCTTGCCATCGAGTGTGGTGCGCTGGTATCCATCATGGCGGCCGATACCCGCATTGTCAACGGCCAGACGCTGGGCAGCATGCTGTTGGCTCTGCCCGACAACGACAAGGCCGAAGCGGCCATCGAGTACATTAAAAATTATCCCGGCATTACCTATGAGGAGGTGAACGGCTGATGGCAGAGTTTTTTGCAGGCAAGGACTGGCAGACGTTCTTGCAGATTTTGCCCACCATTCCGTTTGAAACGTGGGAAACGATTTGGTCCACGGTCGTGGCCACCCTGCTGGCGCTGGTCATTGGCCTGCCGCTGGGTGTCTGCCTTGTCACCGGCGAGCAGGGGGGCGTGCGTCCCCTGCCCCGTTGGGTCATGGCGCTGCTGAACGGCCTGGTCAACCTGCTGCGCAGCGTGCCGTTCCTGATTCTGATGATCATTGTCATCCCGCTGTCCCGCGCCATCGTGGGCACATCCATCGGTACGGTGGCATCCATTGTGCCGCTGGTCATCGCGTCCTTCCCCTTCGTCTCGCGCCTGGTTGAAACGAGCATGCGCGAGGTCGATGCGGGCGTCATCGAGGCCGCCCAGAGCATGGGTGCGACGCCGCTGCAAATTATCACCAAAGTCATGGTGCCCGAGAGCATGCCCAGCCTGGTTGCCAATGTGACGATTGCGGCTACGACCATCATGGGGTACGGTGCCATGGCCGGTATCATCGGCGGCGGCGGCCTGGGCAAAATTGCCATCAACTACGGCTACTACCGCTTTAACGTGGTGCTGGAGTTCTTCGCCACCGCCCTGCTGGTCGTGCTGGTGCAGATCTTGCAGACCGTTGGCACGAAGCTGGCCATCAAGTGCGATAAGCGCATCCAGAAATAAATTATATGAAATTGCACAGTAGGGGCGGGGCTCTGCTCCGCCCGGGAACGTGGCCTCGGCCGCAAAGTCCCCGGGCGGACTGGAAGCCCGCCCCTACTGCGTTATAGGGAAAAGCAAAGAATTAACATATTTTTCAAATTGGCGTGACAGGCCAGACATAAATGTGGTGTAGTATTTAGACAGAGTCAAGGGGATGCCCCGAGACAACAACTACCACTGACGCCCCGGCCATGCCAGAAGCAATCGCTTCGGCCGCGGCGCAGACAACCAATAAGGCCGCGAAGCCATTTGAATAGATGAAAAGTCCCGCATCGTGTGATGCGGGATTTTTGGTGTACTGAATTACAGCGCGTTTACGTCCTCAATCAGCTGCTCCACGGTTTCATCCTTTGTGGCCCAGCTGGTGCAGATGCGCACGGCGGTGTGGTGCTTGTCAGGCTTGTCCATGTGGGTCATGGCGTAGCGCTCGGTCAGCTTGGCGTACCACTCGTCGGGCAGGGCAAAGAACTGCTGGTTCGTCGGGGAGTCGTGCAAAACCTTACAGCCCTTTGCCTCAAACGCGGCACGGATGTGCAGGGCCTGTTCGTTGGCATGGCGTGCCATCGTGAAGTACAGGCTCGTCTCGCCGCCGTCCTCGCCGTCCAGCAGGGCCAGGAACTGCTCACCCAGCAGACGGCCCTTGGCCAGCATGCCGCCGTGTTGCTTGATGCAGTAGCGGAAATCCAGCTTCAGATCGTCGTTGGTGATGACGACTGCCTCGCCGAACAGCGCACCGCATTTTGTGCCGCCCAGGTAGAACACGTCGCACAGGGCGGCGTAATCCTGCAGGCTCAAATCGTTGGCGGGGCTGGTCAGGCCGTAGGCCATGCGGGCACCATCCACAAACAGGTACAGCCCCAGCTCATAGCAAGCGGCGGAAAGCTCGGTCAGCTCTTCCTTATTATAAAGGGTGCCGACCTCGGTGGGGTTCGAGATATACACCATACCGGGCTGCACCTCGTGCTCGTGGCTGGCGTTGGCGCGGTGTTCCTCGACGGCCTTGCGCACCTGGCGGGCCGTGATCTTGCCGTTTTTGCCGGGCAGAGCCAGGCATTTGTGGCCGGTGGCCTCGACTGCGCCGGTCTCATGCACATGGATGTGCCCGGAATCCGCGCAGAGCACGCCCTGCCAGGGCTTGAGCGCCGCCGCAATCACGGTCAGGTTCGCTTGCGTTGCGCCGACAAAGAAATGCACATCGGCGTCGGGGGCATCGCACAGGCTGCGTATCTGTGCAGCAGCCTTGGCGCAGTATTCATCCTCGCCATAGCCGGGGGTCTGGTCAAAATTGGTTTGCTGCAAAAGGTCCAGCACGGCCGGGGCCGCGCCTTCGCCGTAGTCACATTCAAAACGAAGCATAATCTTAACTCCTTACACGTTAGTATGTACGCTGCTAGTAGGGGCAAACATTGTTCGCCCGCGCAGTGCGGCGGCTGCTGCAAAGTGCCCGGGCCGATGCAAGCAGCGGCCCCTACGCCGCACGGCGGGTGTTGCACTAATTATAACACTGTGATTCCGCGCTTGCAAGTTTCGCTGTACTACGCTATAATAATAGTACTTTGTGAGAGAAAAGAGGAATATTATGGAACCCGAAAAACAGCGGGAAGGCTTCGGCTCACGCCTTGGCTTCATCCTTGTCAGCGCGGGCTGTGCCATCGGCATCGGCAACGTCTGGCGCTTCCCCACCGTCACAGGCCAGTACGGCGGCGGTATCTTTGTCTTCTTCTACCTGATTTTCCTGGTGCTGATGGGCCTGCCGGTTCTGACCATGGAACTGGCCGTCGGCCGCGCCGGGCACGGTGCCGCCCGCAGCGCCTACAAGGCGCTGGAACCACAGGGCAGCAAGTGGCACATCCACGGCTGGTTCTGCATGGTGGGCTGTATACTGCTGATGATGTACTACACCACCGTCTCCGGCTGGATGCTCGATTACTTCTTCCGCTTCCTGACCGGCAATTTTGACGGCCTTACGTCGGAACAAGCGTCCGGCATCTTTGGCGAGATGCTCTCGAGCCCCGTGGAAATGGTGTTCTGGATGGTCATTATCACGGTGGCAGGCTTCATCGTCTGCGGCCGCGGCCTGCAAGGCGGCCTGGAAAAGGTCGGCAAATGGATGATGAGCGCACTGCTCGCTCTCATCCTCGTCTTGGTCGTCCACAGCTTTACCCTGTCCGGTGCGGGCGACGGCCTGGCCTTCTACCTGCTGCCAGACTGGTCCCGCGCCAGTGAGCAGGGCCTGGGCAACGTCATCACGGCAGCGATGAATCAGTCGTTCTTCACCTTGAGCCTGGGCATCGGTGCGATTGAAATTTTCGGCAGTTACATGGACCGCCGCTTTACCCTGCCGGGCGAGGCCGCGCGTATCTGCGTGCTGGACACCTTTGTGGCGGTCTGCGCAGGGCTTATCATCTTCCCGGCCTGTTTCTCCTTCGGCATTTCACCCGACGCAGGCCCGAGCTTGATTTTTATTACCTTGCCCAACGTCTTTACGAACATGGCAGGCGGCCGCCTGTGGGGCACAATGTTCTTCCTGTTCATGACCTTCGCCAGCTTCTCCACGGTCATTGCAGTGTTTGAGAACATCATCGCCTGCGCCTGCGAGGACTTTGGCTGGGACCGCCACAAAGCCTGCATCGTGGGCACGGCGGCGCTGGTGCTGCTGGGTCTGCCCTGTGCGCTGGGCTACAATGTGTGGAGCTTTATCCAGCCCATGGGCGCAGGCAGCACGGTGTTGGATTTCGAGGATTTCCTCGTCAGCAACCTGCTGCTGCCGGGCGGCAGTCTGGTGTATCTTTTGTTCTGTGTCACCAAATGGGGCTGGGGCTTTGACAAGTATGCTGCCGAGTGCAACACCGGCGACGGCCCCAAGATGCCCCGGTGGGTCAAGCCGTATTTCAAGTATGTGCTGCCGGTGCTGATCGCGGTGATTTTGGTGCAAGGGCTCGTCTAAAGGATTGGCGGCAGCCTGCCTGAAGGCAGCTTTCTTTTGGCAGCAAAAGAAAGCTGGCAAAGAAAACTGCCGCTGTTGCGACGCAGCGGACCCGCGCCTCGGGGGCTGCACGCCCCCGAGACCCCCAATAAGGAAGTTGAAAGCCCCGCTGGCTACGCGAACGCAGTATTACTGTTCGCGCTTAACGCCAGCGGGGCTTTCGCCACTTTTGAGTCGGGTGTTCCCCCGAACCCCCGCAGGGGGAAGGGGTTGCCCCCTTGTTAAAGGGGGCTGTCCGCGTTAGCGGACTGGGGGATTCCGACGGGCTTTGCCGTAGCTGCCGTGGACGAGGAGGACTGCCGCCCTCCCTTGCCCCTCTCGTTTTGCCCGTTTGCCGTTTATTACATATGCTCGCCTATCCACCGCTTCATCTCATCCGCAATCGCCTCAAACGCCTTGGCGGTATCAGGATTCTCCGTCTTAAAATCCAGCAGCTGCCACAGCCAGCCTTGCTCATCCACGATGCGCAGGCTCTCGGGATAGCACAGCTCAAATACCAGCGACGCATGGCCCACCGCATTGTCGGCGGGCCATTTTTTCAGGCTGTGCAAAATGCAGTGGTGCTCGTAAAATGCGTCCAGCACAGCGGGCGTTACTGGGCTTTGGCGCAGGGCCTCGGTGCTGACGTTGTAGATTTCCTCCATCGGCGTTTCAACGTTGACGCGCAGAATATCGATTTTATCGGCATCCCGCAAAATCTGGCAGAACATCCGCGTGCGGTCGTCCAACTTTTCCGGCAGGCGGAAGGCACTGTGCCACGCCACCGCCGTGCGCAGCAAGGCGTCCTCGGCGGCATCGTCTATATAGTCGCGGATGTGCCCCTCGTCAAACAGCACGCTTGCACTCAATGCAGCGTGGTTGGTGGACTGGGCGTCGATGAAGGTGTTGTACCGCCGCAGCTGCTCAAAGCGGCCGACATCGTGCAGCATACCGGAAAGCCAGGCCAGATCCGCATCCTCCGGCGGCAGGGTCAGGCTTTTGGCAATGCAGTCACACAGCGCGGCCACGCGGTAGGTGTGGTCGATTTTCAGCTTGACCTTCGGGTCGTCGGCGTTGTAGTGCGCGGCGTAGTCAGCAAAGGCTTTCTGTGCGCGGGCACGGTCGATTTTCATAATGATCACTTCCTTGCCTCTATTGTAGCATATTTGCACCGGGGCGCAAATTGCATTGTTTATAAAATTTCATCAACGACAGACTACATTTTTGTACAAAATCCTTGACAATGTCCGCGAAAACGGCTATTCTTAAAGTAGAAATTTGCGAGGAAGGCGGTGCATACGATGAACGCCAAAGGAGACGCCAACCGCAGTGTACGCATGACCAAACAGCGGCTCTACCAGGCGCTTATTACGCTGTTGCAGCAGAAAAGTCTGCGGGAGATCACGGTCCGGGAACTTACTGAGCTGGCCGGAATCAGCCGCGGGACGTTCTATTTCCACTATGCCGATATCTATGCCCTGATGGATCAGATGGAGGCTGCCCAGCTGGCGCGGCTCAATGACCTGATGGACAGTCTACTGCCCGGCATCTCGCAGGAGGAGGTTCCCCCTGCCCTGGTGGCGCTGTTCACCTACATGACCGAAAACCCCGACCTCTGCACAGCGCTTTACGGCAAAAGCTGGGAGTCGGAGTTTACCCGCAACGCCAAAAAGCTGATTGCCGAGCGCTGCTTGGGCGAGTTCGCGCCGGGCGGCGGCACCGAGGAGCAGAAATATACGCTGGTCTTTGCAGTGAACGGCTGCTTTGGTACCATCGTTGCCTGGCAGGAGGCTGGGTTTGACCTGCCGCCGGCAGAGATCGCCCGCATTACCTGGCAGGCCATACGCGCTGTAAAAGAGCGGATTTGACCCGGGCAATTTCTGCTTGCAAGCCTTGCCTTTTTGGGCGCGGCGGGATATAATAAACTTACAACACACCCCTTGTGGTGCTTTAAGAAGGAGAGATTACCATGGGATTTTTTGATTTTCTGAAAAAGTCTTCTGCACCGGCTACCCCTGCGGAGCCGACGTTCCCCCTGACCCTGGCGGCTGACGCCAAGGGCACCGTTGTAGCGATGGAGAACATCCCCGACGAAGTGTTTGCACAGGGCATCCTGGGCAAGTGCTGCGGCATCGAACCCACCGAGGGCAAGGTCTTTGCCCCGGTCGACGGCGAAATCACCCAAGCCCCGGACAGCGGCCATGCGCTGGGCATTATGGGTGTAGGCGGCGTCGAGGTGCTGATCCATGTCGGCGTTGACACCGTCGAGATGAAGGGCGACGGCTTCAGCCCGAAGGTCAAGGAAGGCGACAAGGTCAAGAAGGGTGACCTGCTGCTGGAAATGGATCTGGACAAGATCGCAGCCGCCGGCCACCCCGCCGTGGTCATCACGGTCGTGACCAACACCGACGACTTCAAGGACGTTGAGGTCGTTGCCTCCGGCGATGTCGAGCCGGGCGCTGATCTCATCAAAGTCAGCAAGTAAATTGCACTACAAAAAACCGGGCACCTGCTGTGGTGCCCAGTTTTTCGTTGCAGGGGAGCGAGGCCTGCATCCGCCCCTGCAATAAGGTTGGCAACAGAAAAATCTTACGCCTTCTCCACCTCATACTCGCTGAACGTCACGCCGCCGCAGCGGTGGCGGAAGCTGCCGCCACGGAGGACGACGCGGCGCTGGATTCAGCCGTGGTGCTGCTGGCGGCATTGGATGCGCAGCCCGCCAGCGAAACGGTCATGGCGGCGGCCATTGCACCGCAGAGGATGCGTGTATTTTGCTTCATAATAAAATCACTCCTGTTGAAATAGGTGGTGTGTTTTTTGAGTACAGCCTTAGTATAGCCGCTGCAAATGGCAGAACCTTGTTGAACAGGTGTGAAATTGTGGGAGAAACTGTGTGTGAATTATTAAACCGCCGCGCTTGACAAACGCCCGCCGTCGTGTATAATGGAAACTGGACATAAAAACAGGGGCGCTGAGGGGCATCCTCGGCTGAGATCGAAACAAACCGCAGTTTCGGGTCGCCTTGAACCTGATCCGGGTAATGCCGGCGTAGGAAGTTTGACCCACCAGTCATAACGCTTTTGCGCCTGCAATGTATGTTGTGGGCGCTTTCTTGTTTTTATGTTACATTTTTTTGAGGAGTGGAATCCATGTCCAAAACCTATTCCAAGACCCGCACTCTCGTTGAGTGCGCCCTGATGATCGCCCTGGGCACTGTGTTGGCGAACATCAAAATTTTCGAGATGCCCAACGGCGGCTCCATTACGCTGCTGAGTATGCTGCCCTTTATCCTGATTTCCTTCCGCCACGGCGTGAAATGGGGCCTGTTCACCGGCTTCGTCAACAGCCTTTTGCAGATGCTGCTGGGCTTCTACGCACCCCCGGCCCCCGGCCTGCTGCCGCTGGTGGGTATGATTTTGCTGGACTACGTGCTGGCCTTTACCCTGCTGGGCCTGGCCTGCGCCATCGCTAAGCCCTTCAGCAACAAGC
>ERZ780162.1439-NODE-1439-length-16571-cov-5.265197_pt1 | contig 16571 bp, 14 predicted proteins | sample MGYA00511474_ERZ780162 | MGnify/ENA primary metagenome ERZ780162 (study PRJEB29588, sample SAMEA2143633) | human gut metagenome | biome: human gut; feature: human-associated habitat; material: faeces | place: Denmark | collected 2008/2010 ...
TTTCGGCAGTCTGCGCCGCGGCGATATTGCCGGTGCCGCCTTCAATCACGGAAAAGCCCGCTGCATGCGGGTCGACCGCATCGGCGCCGATCGTGGGGTGCTCGAGTTGCAGGAACGAGGGCATGGTGCTGCCCTGGTCGGCAACCGGGGTCTCGCCGGGCACAAACGTCGAGGCAGCCTCGGCGGCTTCCTCTTCCTCGGCGTCGACATCGGCATCGGCGACAGCGTCCTTCATCGCTTTGACGGCATCCATCATGGAGTCCATGACGGCGTCGAGCTCTTCTTCCGAAGACACCTCGATGGGGCCCGCTGGTTGCGGGGTGGCGTCCTTTTCGGGGGCGTCGTCCTGAGCGGCCGAATCGCCGTTTTGCTCGTCGGCATCTTCGGTCGCAGGGGTTTCCGCCGCAGCGCCGTTATCCAGAGTGGCGTCGTCGACGTCGGTATCATTGCAGGTCGCAGCGTCAGTATCTGCGGCGACGTCTGCGGAATCATCAATATGCTGCTGAGTCTGGGGGTCCAGCTCGTCTGTCATAGGCATGTGCTCCTCATCGTTGTTTGTCACCCTATGATAAAGTCTCGCGCCGACATCCCGCGCGCCGCAGCAAAGTTTCAAAACGTGTTCGATGGCTCGCGTCGATAGCAAAAACTCGGCCACTTTATCCAGTTTGTACTTGACAATCCCTTCGCCGAAAGACGTTATGCCGTTCGCCTGCCGAGGCCTTTTCTTTTGACTTGAAGAAGCTAAAGTTGCATTTCAGCTTTTGGCGCGTTTATTTTGGATGCGCGCAGTCGGCGGGCGTGCCCGTCGCGATTTTGAAAGGACTTCGTATGGGACTTTTCACTGGTAAGACCGTGATCGTCACCGGCGGCGGCAAGGCCACGCTTAAGGACGGCTCTGCTGGCTCCATCGGCTACGGCATCGATATCGCTTTTGCCAAGGAGGGCGCGAACCTCGTCATCACCGGCCGCAACGTCGCCAAGCTCGAGGCCGCCAAGGAGTCTCTTGAGGCCGAGTACGGCGTCAAGGTTCTGCCTGTTCAGGCCGATGTCTCGGCTGGTCAGGACAACGAGGCCGTCGTGCAGAACGTTATCGACAAGGCGATTGAGGAGTTCGGTCGCATCGACGCCGTCGTCAACAACGCTCAGGCCAGCGCCTCGGGTGTGACCATCGCCGACCACACTATGGACCAGTTTAACCTGGCCATTTACTCTGGCCTGTATGCCACCTACCTGTACATGCAGAAGGCCTATCCGCACCTGAAGGAGACCAAGGGCTCCGTGGTCAACTTTGCCTCGGGCGCCGGCCTGTTTGGCAACTACGGCCAGTGCAGCTATGCTGCCGCCAAGGAGGGCATCCGCGGCCTGACCCGCGTCGCCGCCAACGAGTGGGGCAAGGACGGCATCAACGTCAACATTGTGTGCCCGCTTGCCTGGACTGCTGCGCTCGAGAACTTCCAGGATGCCTATCCTGAGGCGTTCAAGGCCAACGTCCACATGCCGCCGGCGGGCCACTACGGCGACGTCGAGAAGGAGATTGGCCGCGTGGTCGTTCAGCTCTGCGGCCCCGACTTTAAGTACATGAACGGCGAGACCGTCACCCTCGAGGGCGGTATGGGCCAGCGGCCCTAAGAGTTACGGCGTTTTACCAAACGCCGTAACGGGCCGACGCTGCGCGGTCACCAGAGCGACAATTTGTCATTCAAAGAGGGCGGCATGACCAGAAGGTCTATGCCGCCCTCTTTTCATGCCAACTTGTTCGCTCTGGCGACCGCTCGCTGACGTTGCCAGAGCATCGGCGTTGCCTTTGTTGATGTAGCCGTTGGGGACGTTCTTAAATGACTAGTCGAAAGGGACACTCTTGCCGGCACTTGGGGACAGTCCCTGAGTGCCGGCAGATTGGGACACTCCTTTGTAAGATGGCGCTGAAGACTGTCCCCGACGACTAGTCATTTAAGAACGTCCCCAATGACTATGACCCCTTTGCGCCAGTTTCTGTCGAGTCGGTGCTTCTTGCGGGTTGCCCGTATAATGGTCTGCGTATGAACCGCAACCAAGGAGTTCCAGTTTATGGACCAGAACCTTTTTAAATTCGACCTGATCGCCGAGGACCCGACGACGCATGCGCGTGCCGGCGTACTGCACACCCCGCACGGTGACATCGAGACGCCGATCTTTATGCCCGTGGGCACCAAGGCAAACGTCAAGGGCATCCCCACCGAGACCGTCAAGCAGCTCGGTGCGCAGATCGTGCTCGCCAACACCTACCACCTGTCCATGCGTCCCGGCGAGGACACCATCGCCGAGCTGGGCGGACTGCATAAGTTTATGAACTGGCATGGCCCCATTCTTACCGACTCGGGCGGTTTCCAGGTCTTCAGCCACAACGACGCCGTCAAGCTCACCGACGAGGGCGTGCGCTTTATCGTCAACGATTACGACGGTCGCCACGTGTTCTGGACGCCCGAGGACAACATGGAAATCGCCATGAAGCTCGGTTCCGACATCTGCATGCAGCTCGACCAGTGCCCCGGCTATCCTGCCACGCGCGCCTACGTCGAGCGTGCCGTGGAGCTGTCGAGCATGTGGGCCGAGCGCTGCTATAAGGCCCACACCCGCGATGACCAGGCGCTCTTTGGCATCGTTCAGGGCGGCATGCATCTGGACCTGCGCCTGCGATCGCTGCGCCACCTGGAGGAGTGCGGCGACTTCCCCGGCTACGGCATCGGCGGCTACTCGGTGGGCGAGGACCACGAGACGATGTTCGAGACGTTGGGTCAGGTAGCGCGTGCGCTGCCCGACGATCGCCCGCGCTATCTCATGGGTGTGGGCAATCCCACCACGCTCGTGCGCGCGGTGGGCGAGGGCGTCGACATGTTCGACTGCGTGCTCCCGACGCGCACGGCGCGCATGGGCACGGCGTTTTCGAGCCAGGGCCGTATGAACATGCGCAACGCCAAGTACACGCGCGACTTCACACCGCTCGATCCCGAGTGCACGTGCCCGACCTGCCAAAACCACACGCGTGCCTACATTCGCCATCTTGTGAAGCAAGACGAAATGCTCGGCGGCATCTTGCTCTCCATTCACAACCTGCACTATTTGCTCGACCTCATGCGCCGCGCGCGCGAAGCCGTGCTCGCCGATGCGTATGCCGAGTTCGAGGCACAGTGGATGGCAAGCCCTGCGGCGAAGGACTACTAAGAAGCTACGGATTGCAGCAATATGCAGCTCATACTCGTTGGGGAATGAGGGAAGATGCTTCGGTTCCTGCAAAGCTAAAACCGATTTTACTAAAACGTTTTAGTAAAATCGGTTTTAGTAGCGAGGGTTTAGCGGCTGCTAGTCATAATCACTCTTGGAATAAATCGGAATGGGTGCCGGTTCTTGAGGCGGTTAGAATCAATTGATTACCATCGATTGCATATACAAGCAACCAATCGGGCTTGATATGGCATTCGCGAAATCCAACGTAATTACCCGATAGGGCATGGTCGTGATTTCGATTTTCAAGCGGTTGACATGCGCATAGCTTATCGAGAACAATCTCAAGTGCGTCAAGGTCATAGCCGCGTTTCCTGATTCGCTTGAGGTCTTTCTTGAACTGGGATGTCGGGACAAGTTTGAGTGGCATAGGCGTTACTTGTCGAGAGAGGAAAAAAGCTCACTTGCGCTATCGTAGGATTCTGCATTTACCTTACCGGCTATGATGTCGCGTGCTTCGCGCATTGCAGCCTCGGTAGTTGCGTTGTATCGCGGTTGTCGCACGTCAAACGGCAAGCCACCTTCCATGATGGATTTATGCAGAAACACGTTGATTGCTTCAGTGAGGCTCATGCCTAAGCTGGCAAAAATTGATTCCGCATCGCTTTTGACCTCGGGGTTCACACGCATGTTGATAGTCGCCGTTTTTGACATGTTAATCACCTCATTTCTTTAGTGTAATTGCAATGTACAGCATTTTCTTTACATTTGCAAGATGCTTAGCTAGAGAGCATGTTAGATTTTGCTTGCAAACCCACAGAACTCCCGCATGGGCGAACGATAAAGAAAACAAGTGAATCTGTCCTGGGCAGATGGCGGACCACCCTTGCAGTTTTGGGCCACTTGCCCTCGGCTTGGTGCCCGCGAAACAGACAGACGAGCTGCAAAACTATGGAGGTCGGGCTCGCTGCGCTGACTGTATCGATAAAACTTGCATATTTGACAAGTTTCGTCGATGTGATAGTCAAAACTTGCAAATCTCGCAAGTTTTGACTAAGGGATAGAAATCGTGAACATCGTCGACTTCCTCCTGCATCGGTAAGCCGCATACGACCCTCGCAGGCTTTGCGAGTCGGCGGAGGGGCTGAGATTAATAACATATTGGCAGAAAGTGGTTATTGCCCCATTTTGGCAAGTTACTTATCGAGATACACCCGCATTGCTGCAACTAAATCTTCGGGGGAAATATTTAGCGCATTCGAATAGTCGAATAGCTCAGATACATGAAGGCTGCGTTCCCCCGACTCGATTTTTGACACATAGGATTGAGGCTTATTCAGCAGAGTAGCTAAATCGCTCTGAGTCAATTGCTCTCGGCGACGAGCGCTGCGCAAAAAGGCGCCAATAATGGTGTTCGCTTCAATATCCATGCGCTGACGATATGCTATGATTCAAAATATCCCAATTTAGGATATCTAAGCTAGCAAACGAAATCGCTACTAGATGCTGGGATAAGTTGAAGTGATTGGGGGGCCGTAATGAAACGCTACCTTGCCGTTTTTGCGATAGCGTTATGCGTTTTGCTGAGCGGATGCGCAACAAATGAATCGAAAGCAGACAGGTTATTTGATGAGGGTTCTTACCGAGAAGCGCTCGAGCTGTATGAATCCCTTGAACCCTCTGATGAAATTAGCTTAAAAGAAGCAGATTGCCGATTCTGGCTCTTTGTTGAATACGCTAGGGAGAAGGGTGGGGTAACGAAAGATTACCCCGGGAAAAACTACAAGGTTTCTGTCGAGGCGAGGCAAGATGGAAATCTGAAATGCCGATACGAGTCAGATTTAAGTGTGAGCTCTTCCGGCATGCTTGTTGAGCTCGACCTCTCTATTCCTTACCACCAAGCAGAAGCTGAACTACAAGGCCGAGCAAATACGAATATAGGGTATGCATCTTTGAGCGAGAAGGGGACGGGCGTTCTCGACTTAGGAACGTATTCTTTGGGGTCTCAAGTTAAGTGGGATGACTATTCCGCTAGTGGTATGCGGATTGATGGTCATGCAACGACGTCGGGCAAGGGATTAATTTCCGACAATAGTTCCGATGTGCGCAGTTTGGTTTCAGGGATTAAGGACATATTGATTGAAAGCGGAACGGGCGCGACGCTTTCTGATCTGGGCTTCGGGAAATGCTAGGTAAGGAAACAAGAAAGGAGAAAGGTTGATGTTGGAAGAAGAGAGAGATAGACAGTCTGATTCAGTAGGGGTCGAGATTGATGAGGGGGAGAGTGTTTCTCCCGAACCGAGTGAGGAACCTCAAGAGGAAAACGCAGGTGCCGAAATAAACGAGAGACACATTCCAAAGAAAAAAGTTGCAATCATTTCTGCGTGTCTTGCTGCGGTTGTCGTGATCGGGCTAATTGTCGCGTTCGTCGCCGTCCCTTCATATGAATACGGCAGAGGAATGGAATGCCTGGGTCAGGGAAATTATCAAGAAGCAAAGGATTGTTTTTCGAAGTCGAACAGAGACGATGCGGGTGACTATATTTCATATTGCGATGCAATGATTGCTCTTGCCGACGGTGACTATGAGACGGCGTTGGCAAGCCTTGATGGGCTGGACGTCGAAGACTCTGTCGAGTGTCGTAAAGAAGCGTTCTACGGAAGAGGCCGGGCTCTTTTCGAGAGCGGCTCTCTTGGCGATGCGAGAAGCGCCTTCCTCCAAGCTGGTGACTATCAAGATGCGTCGTCAAAAGCTGAGTTGTGTCAAAATGCCTTGAATTTGCTTGATGCCGAGAAAGAATATGATCAAGGTCATCTCGGCAAAGCTCAAGACAAATTCGAATCGCTTCCTGAAGATTTCGAATATAAGGATATAAGTGTGGCATCGCGCCTGAAAACCCTTTCGGACAATCAGCAAATTGTTGATCTATGTGGGACTTGGATTAATTCTGGGACGGCAACTGGTTCAACGAAGCAATATTGGAGTGCTGGAGATAACCGCTGGGAGGGCTGGGACCTCGATATGACTGGGCAATACAAGCTCGAAATCAGCTGTATTATCAACGATGATGGGACGATTCGATATAAAGGAAGTGCAGAGTTCGAATACCCCACTAATTATTCATCGCTGTCTTCGCTGGTGAAGACCTCCAAGGACAAAGCCTCATTCGATGTGACTGTCGATGGACTTCCGGATACTCTGTACGAAAAGGACAATACTGAACTGACATACCAAGGCGGTTCGTTTGCTCTCTCGTATAACAAATATGATGATGCGTATAGCGCTCATTTCAATTATGAGTATTCGTGCAGTGTGATTTACGACACGAAGACAGTGTCTAACTAGCGCATTTGCATTTTGTGCAGGGAAGCAATTGACATACTGCTTTGACGTTGGCTTCGAAAGCGCTGAAGCGACACTGCCCAAAGGAGGAGGATTATTGTGAAGCGAAATGTGCGCAGTCTTGTATGTCCAATAATTGGAATACTGATAGGCATCAGTTTCATTCTGGTTGGCATTTCTTTAAATGGAATCGCTCAGGATGCAACGTTCTACCCTGCGGGCTATGGTGGGGATGTTACGCATCTAGGCTCAAAAGAATACGGGGCTGATTACTACTCGGATTCTTATCAAGCCATGGCGTTTGGCGCAAACGCGGCAAAGAATGTTTTCGACTTGTTAAGCATTGCCTTGCCAGCTTTTTTTGTGCTCGCTGGTCTCCTTACGGTATGCGTTTTCGCCCATATCATTCTTAGCACAAATGCGCTTCATTTGAATGGAGCTAAAGACTCTGCCCGAGAGCAGGTTCCGGACCCCTCTATTCTGGACGCCAATGAACAAGGAGGCTCCCCGGATAAGGAGGACGATGGGCTGGTTGCGAGAATCGAACAATCGTAGGTAGCGCTTCTGCGGTGTTGAGAGCTCCCGGCTTCCCCTGCAATCAGGGATAGTCGGGGGCTCGTGTTGGTTGAATGGGGGTAGCGCTTTTAACGATAACGCTAGGCTATAGGGCGTGTTGAACGTACTTACATTGACCTGCTATACGATGGCTGTGTCCTCATTTTGTTCCCCCTTACAGCAGCTTGATTGCGGCGGCCCCTAGAATCATGATGAGGACGCCGAGTATCTTCTGCTTGTTAACTGCCTTTTTCGGAGACTCGAATATCCCGAAATGATCGACTAGAATGCCGCCCGTTGTGGAGCCGACCAAAAGAACGACAACCGTCATTCCGCTAAGGACGGAGAATGCCTTCCGCAGTCAGCTATCATCCTGACGACGGGGGCGCTTCCCGATGATGTCCTTCGGCGTTTTGCCAAGCTTCTTTACCGCAATTTTATCTACCTTTAAGAATAATTTTTTGCAACATGCCGCAAGTTGCTTTCTCATGCGGCTTAGTTGTGCAAAAATGTGAGGGTTAGGTTTACTGGCAGATTTCCCGTCGCGCATGGTTTTGCGGTAGGGGGACAGGGCAAGGAAGAAAACGCACATGGCGGAACCTCAGAAAAAGAAGAAGCATCATAATAAGGATAGGCGCAACGTATGGCTGCTCGTGGTCATGGCGCTTTTGGTCATCGGCTCGATCGTGATGTTCACGCCGCCGCAGGAAAAGATCAATCAAGGCCTCGACATTCAAGGTGGCCTTTCAGTCGTGCTCACGGCGCACAACAACGACGGGTCGGATGTTTCCACTGAGGACATGGAATCTTCGCGCGCGATTATCGAGAACCGCGTGAACGCCCTCGGCGCATCCGAGGCAGTCGTGCAGATCCAAGGCAACGACCAGATTCTCGTGCAGATCCCCGGCCTATCCGACACCGAGGAAGCACTCAATACCATCGGCAAGACGGGCAAGCTTGAGTTCGCGCGACTTGACTCTTTCACCGATTCCGATGTGAAGACGAAGATTCAAAACGGCCAATACGGCACGCAGGGCACGGTGACCGATGCGTTCGGCAATTCTTTCCCGAGCGAGAAGGTGGAGCACCTCAAGGTCGAAGAGGGCACGTACACGCCGATCATCACTGGCTCGAACCTCGAGAAGGTCGACGTGGGCCAGGCTTCCCAGACCTCGACCGACTATGCGGTTAACCTGCGCCTCGACTCCGAGGGCACGAAGGCCTTCGCCGAGGCAACTGAAGACCTCGCTCCCACCAAGGGCCAGATCGTCATCATCCTCGACGGTGAGGTGCAGTCCGCTCCCGCCGTGCAGTCCGTTATCTCCGACGGCAATGTCTCCATCACCGGCGGCTATACGCTTGACGCGGCCAAGCAGATGAAGACCGTGCTCGAGTCCGGCTCGCTGCCTGTGAGCTTCGAGTATGCGCAAAGCCAGGTCGTCGGCCCGACGCTCGGCCAGGACGCGCTGCAGTCCGGCGTGCTCGTAGCGCTCATCGGCCTTGTGATCGTTATGATTTACCTGCTCGTGTTCTACGAGGGGCTCGGCATCATCACCGCGGCGGCAATGGCCGTGTTCGCAGCGATTTACCTGGGCATCCTCGCGCTGCTTTCCGCATTTGGCCTGTTCAGCCTTTCTATGGCGGGCATCGCCGGCGTCGTTTTGACCATCGGCATGGCGGCCGACTCCTCCATCCTGACGCTCGAGCGCTTCCGCGAGGAAATCCGCATGGGTCGAAGCGTGCGCGCCGCGTCCATCACGGGCGTCCGCCACGGCATCCTGACCTCGATCGACGCCGACCTTGTGACGCTCGTCTCCGCGCTCACGCTGTTCTTCCTGGCGAGCGCCTCGGTCAAGGGCTTCGGCATGACGCTTGCTTTGGGTATCGTGTGCGACATCGTCATGATGCTTCTGTTCAAGGCGCCGCTCATCCGCCTTCTCGCCCCGAAGCTCATCGCGAAGCATCCCAACTTCTGGGGTGTGGAGGACTGCATCGAGGCTGTGCCTTACTTCCAGGGCGTGAAGCAGGCCGCTTCCCGCAAGGACGTGCGCGGCCGCTTTATCAAGCTCGACATCAACCTTTTGGGGCTTAAGAAGATCTTCCTCACCGCGGCTTGCTGCGCGATGGTGCTTGTCGCCATTATCGTCGGCGTGCGCGGCATGAACTTCGGCATCGAGTTCGTCGGCGGCACGTCGGTGACCTTCCACGGCACGGGCGACGTTACGACCGAGCAGGTCCGCGACGCGTTCAGCGATGCGGGCGAGCCCGACGCGGTCATCCAGACCACGACGGCCGACGGCGAGCCGGGCTTCCTCGTCCGCACCACCACGACTTCCGCTGAAGATGCGACGGTGACGGCGAACGAGGTGGCGGACACCTTCGGTTGGACCACCGACAGCTTCGAGGTCACCACGATCGGTCCTGACTGGGGCGCAAGCGTCATCCAGTCGTCGGCAATCGCCTTCTTCATCTCGTTGCTTCTGATCATCGCCTACATCTCGATCCGCTTCCGCGATCCGAAGATGGGCGTGACGGCGGTCGTCGCGCTTTTGCATGACCTTATCATTGTTGTGGGCGTCTACGTGCTCGTCGGTCGCGAGATCACCCCGAACACCATCGCCGCCTTGCTCACCATCTTGGGCTACTCGCTTTACGATACGGTTGTCGTGTTCCACCGCATCAACGAGAACATGAAGGACGAGTCGGTGAAGTGCACTTTCGCCACCATGGCGAACCACTCGGTGAACGAGGTTCTCGTGCGTTCGCTCAACACCTCGATTACCTCGCTCATCCCGGTTGTCGCAATGCTGCTGTTCGGCGGCGAAACGCTGAAGGACTTTGCGCTTGCCATGACGATCGGCCTCGTGTGCGGCTGCTACTCGTCTTACGCCATCGCGACGCCGCTCTACGTCATTTGGAAGACGCACGAGCCGCGCTTCAAGAAGCTGCAGAAGAAGTACGGCAGCGACATCCAGCGCTGGTTCCTGAATCGCCTTCCGGGTGCGGCTGTTCCCGCTGTGGCTGCGGCGGCTGCTGGCGATGCGGCTTCTTCGGTGGACGCTGGCGCTTCCGAGGGTTCGGCGGCTGTGACTTCGGCAGTGTCGCCTCATGACGCGGCGGTTTCGCCCAACTTCGGCAAGAAGAAGCCTTCGCGCGCCGAGCGCAAGGGGAAGAAGTAAGGCGGAGCGGCTTTTGCCGGTTTGCGCGAATACGATTGATTTGCGAGCCCTCGCACGATAAGGCGGGGGCTCGCTCTATACTTGCGGGTAAGACTTACAGCTACGAGAATGCGGCACCCAATCGGTGCGCGAAAAGAGAGGAGCGCCCCGTGCGCGAAGGTTCGAACCCTAATTTTTGCCCGCCCGTCGAGGAGGGCCTGACCATCAACTTCGAGGACTCCAAAGGCGATGCGACCGTTCTGGAATTCCTCGGCCTGCTTCTGCATGGCGGCCACCGCTATGGCGTGTTTTTCCCGGTGAGCGAGGAGGAGCCGGCGCTCTCTTCGGGCGAGGTGATCATCCTTGAGGCGGTGGAGTTCGACGAAGACGACCAACCGTCCGCCTTCGAGCTTGTGGAGGACGAAGGCGTGGCGATGGAGGTGTATGCCGCGTTCCAGGAAGCGACGAAGGGCCTCTACGACTTCGAGTAGGAGCTGCTCCTGCCGCGTCAACCAAGGGAATGGATGAAGCGCTGTACCGACAACGGTGCGGCGCTTCGTTGTTGAGCGGGTCTATTTTGTCGGGCGGGCTTACTCGCCGCCCTTCGTTGCCGAGTGCTGATGGGGTGCGACTTTCGATGGCTGCTCGGGTGTGAGGCTGCGAGTGCGTGGCTGGCTTTGCGAGGCGCTCTATTTCGCGAACGCTTCCTCCAGTGTGCGCTCGAAGGGCTCTTTCGATGCGGCAGCCTTCGCGAGCAGGGCGTCTTTCTTGTCGCGCGTGAGGTGCTTGAAGCGATATTCCGCGCTCATCGCGTCGTGTTTGGTGGGGAATTCCGCGCTTGCGAGCAGAGTGAGTGGCCCGCGTCCGCGCGTGTACTTCGCACCTGTGCCTGCGCGATGCTGGGCGAGGCGCGTCGCAACATCGGGCGTGTAGCCGGTGTAGAGCGTGCCGTCGCCGCATTCGAGGACGTAGAGGTAGTAGCGCTTGGGCTCGCTTGTCGGCGTGCTTGCGGCGGGCGAGGACTGGGCGGCGTCGGCGGGTGCGACGTTTGCGCTCGTGCCGTCGGTCTCGGGATCGTGCTTGGGGCCGGCGCTCATGCTCTCGGGCTTAAGCGCGCCACCTCCGGGCATCGTAATCTCTTTTCCCAGTTCGCTTGCGAGTTCGGGGAGAAGTTTCGCCAGTGTGGCGTCGATCGTCTTCTTCTTCAGCTCGCATTCCCATACCACGTGAACGCGCCAGCCGTCGGCTTCGAGTGCGGCGACGTTCTCCCGGTCGCGTTCGACGTTTCGCTCGAACTTCGCGGTCCAGTATTCCACGTTCTTCTTAGGGGTCGAAAGTTTGCAGTGCGGGCATCGGTGCCAGAAGCATCCGTTCACGAACACGCAGACTTTCTTGCCTGGCCAGGCGATATCGGGGTGCCCTGCGACCTTCCACTGCAGACGGTATCCGCCAAGTCCCGCCGCGCGCAGCCGCTCGCGCATCAAAAGCTCGGGCTTGGTGTTGGCGCGCTTGTTTCCCTGCATCGACTTGTGCACCGCGAAGTTCGAGGCAGCGGGGGCGTCGATTCGTATGGTGCCATAGGAAACTGCCCCGCTCTTGCGGGTGCGGACGGTTGCGCTTCCCTTTGCGCGGCTGCGGTGCGGCTCCTCGGTGGCGCCTTCGTCTGCCGCCGTTTCCCGCTGCCGGTCTACTTCCGCCAGCTCGTCGGCAATCGCGCGGAGTTCGTTGCCCCAGCGCTCGATGAGGCGCTCGGTTTTCCAGGCGGCGTTCGCGGGGCTTGTCGAGGGGAGTACGTGCGCGACAAGCCCGACCTTCCACTGCAGGTAGCGCTTGTAGAGGCGGCCCGCCGTGGCGCCGTTGCAGACGACGGCCTCGATATGCGCGCACTCGGTGATGCGCTCGATATGCGCGGGTACGACGTTTTTGATGCTCGCGTCCGAGGACCCCTTGATGTCGCATTCCTCGATGGCATCCCACAGCGCGATGCCGCCCTCGAGGAGAAGCGTCTTCTTCGCGGCAATCGACTCCTCAAGCGATGCTGTGCTGCCGTTCGGGGGCAGGGGCTCGCCTTCGTTGGGCGGCACCGGCTTGCCGAGGGAGTGCGCGATGACGCGCCAGAAGCGGTTTTGCGGGTTGCCGTAGTAGAAGGCGTTCGCACGCGAGAGCACCGAGGGAAACGACCCTAGCACGAGGACGCGGGAGTGCTCGTCGAATACCGGGTCGAACCCGTGCGAGATATGCTGATAGCTTGCCATGCGTGAAAGTATAGCGCAGCCGCAGCGTTGCGCTTGTCAAGCCCCTTGCGCGAGCCTTTGGCGCACAAAAAATTTTCTCCTGGGGTTTTGCGGTGGTGGAAAACTGCGTTTTCGAGGCGCCCAAACAATGCGCGCCTTTCGTGGCGAGGTGGGGTTATGCCGTTTTCGGGGCAAGTGGAAAACTATCGGGAAAACACCATCTATGGATTTTTCAATATAAGAAAACACAATATCTTGTGTTTGAATGTCGTATCATAAGCACATAAGATAGGCGGATGCGCAGGTGTCCGCACGCAGTAAACCCCTTAAAGATTGTGAGTAGCGTCTCTGACGTCGGGAAATACCTTCCCGCGCGATCGCGTCCCCATTGCGGGCGAGCAAGACGGTTTCAGATAAGCAACGAAGAGGAAGTGCCATGAAGATTATCAAGCGCAGCGGCTCGGAAGTGCCCTTCGACATCGACAAGATTGTGAATGCCATCAAGGCTGCCAACAACGAGGTTCCGCAAAACGAGCGCTTGACCGACGAGCAGGTTGCGCTCGCCGCCCATAGCGTCGAGTGGCTGTGTGGTCGCTCGGGCCACACCGTGTCGGTCGAGGAAATCCAGGACATGGTGGAAGACCAGATCATGGCGCAGGGCCGCTACACCGTGGCGCGCAAGTACATCATCTACCGCTACGTGCAATCCCTGAAGCGCCATTCCAACACGACCGACGACAAGATCCTCTCGCTCATCGAGTGCAACAACGAGGAGGCGAAGCAGGAGAACTCCAACAAGAACCCCACGGTGAACTCCGTGCAGCGCGACTATATGGCGGGCGAGGTGTCCAAGGACATCACGATGCGCTTGCTGCTTCCGCCCGAGGTGGTGCGCGCGCACAACGAAGGCATCATCCACTTCCACGATTCTGACTACTTCGCGCAGCATATGCACAACTGCGACCTGGTGAATCTGGAAGATATGCTGCAGAACGGCACCGTCATCTCGGGCACCATGATCGAGCGCCCGCACAGCTTCTCCACCGCCTGCAATATTGCGACGCAGATCATCGCGCAGGTGGCCAGCTGCCAGTACGGCGGGCAGTCCATCTCGCTCACGCATCTAGCGCCCTTCGTCGACGTTTCCCGCCAGAAGATTCGTCGCCAGGTGCTCCAGGAGATCAACCAGCTCGGGCTCGAGGCCAACGCCGACCGCGTCGCCGAAGTGGTGGAAGGCCGCCTGCGCGACGAGATCCGCCGCGGCGTGCAGACCATCCAGTACCAGGTTGTCACGCTGATGACCACCAACGGTCAGGCCCCGTTCGTCACCGTGTTCATGTACCTGAACGAGGCTCGCTCCGAGGCCGAGAAGCACGACCTTGCCATGATCGTCGAGGAAACGTTGCGCCAGCGCTACGAGGGCGTGAAAAACGAGGCTGGAGTGTGGATCACGCCGGCGTTTCCCAAGCTCATCTACGTGCTCGAGGAAGACAACGTGCGCGAGGACTCGCCGTATTTCTATCTCACGCAGATGGCGGCGAAGTGCACGGCGAAGCGCATGGTGCCCGACTATATCTCCGAGAAGAAGATGCGCGAGATGAAGCTGTCCAAGGGCGAGACAGAGGGCAACGGCGATTGCTACACGTGCATGGGATGCCGCAGCTTCCTCACGCCCGACCGTTCCGGCAACGGCTACGACAACGTGGCGAACGCGGGCAACTATGAACCGGGCAAGCCGAAATACTATGGGCGCTTCAACCAGGGCGTTGTCACCATCAGCTTGCCTGATGTGGCGCTTTCTTCCCATGGTGACAAGGCGAAGTTCTGGGAGATTTTCGACGAGCGTCTCGAGCTGTGCCGTAAGGCTCTCATGTGCCGCCATAATCGCCTGAAGGGCACGCTTTCCGATGCCGCGCCGATTCTGTGGCAGTACGGTGCGCTTGCGCGCCTTGAGAAGGGCGAGCCGATCGACAAACTGCTCTACGGCGGATATTCCACCATTTCGCTCGGCTACGCGGGGCTCTACGAGTGCGTGAAGTACATGACCGGCCACAGCCACACCGAGGCGGAGGGCACGCCGTTCGCCATGGAGGTCATGCAGCATATGAACGACAAGTGCGCCGAGTGGAAGGCTGAGACCAATATCGACTTCTCGCTTTACGGCACGCCGCTCGAGTCGACCACGTACAAGTTCGCGAAGGCGCTGCAGCGTCGCTTCGGCGTGATTCCCGGCATCACCGATAAGGGCTATATCACGAACAGCTACCATGTGCATGTGACCGAGCAGATCGACGCCTTCGACAAGCTGAAGTTCGAAAGCGCGTTCCAGCGTCTGTCTCCGGGCGGGGCTATCAGCTACGTGGAAGTTCCCAACATGCAGGACAATCTGAAGGCCGTCATCCGCGTCATGCAGTACATCTACGACAACATCATGTACGCGGAGCTCAACACGAAGAGCGATTATTGCCAGGTGTGCGGCTTCGACGGTGAGATTCAGATTGTGGAAGACGACGGCAAGCTCGTGTGGGAGTGCCCTCACTGCGGCAATCGCGATCAGGAAAAGCTCAACGTTGCACGCCGTACCTGCGGATACATCGGCACGCAGTTCTGGAACCAGGGCCGTACGCAGGAAATCAAGGATCGCGTGCTGCACCTGTAGCGGAAGTAGGCTCCTAAGTGTTCGGAAGGCCGCCCGAGGGCGGCCTTCTTTCGTCTTGTGATGGGGTGGGCTGGACGGCCGCGAAGTGCTCGGACGTATTCCAGCGCTGGACCGAATATGAGCGCCGTTCGCTCGCGGTTCGCCGGTTGTGCTGGGCGCGTCTGCTGCGGTTGTCCGCCGCACTGTTTTGGTCTGCGGAGCCGCACTGCAAACCTCGCCTCAAACCTATGCCACGAGCCTCGTCTCAAGCCTATGCGCGCCCGCTTCTCGACCCTACCCTGAAATGCAGCCTCACCTATATCGCACCCGCCTATCGCTCCTTGCCCCGAATGTTGCCTATCTTGCGCGCTTGCGATACCTTGCGGTCGAAAATGAGGGGGTCCTGCCAGAAATCAGGTGGTTATCATCAAACGTGTGCGCTCTGGATTGCACTCTGGAAAGCAGCACGGGAGTGGGAAATGAAAAACCGCAGGTGAACGTCTTGTGCCTGCTGTCTTGAAATCGCTCCATGTCTTCTGTGGGATGCCATGTTGATGAAAACCACCCGATTTCTGGCATGTTGGGGGGTTCAAATTGCACTACCGTTAGGGGAACGGGTAGCGTCCCGAATGTTGGTGTATCAACCCGTTTTCGGAGGGCGGGCGAAGCCCGCCCGAGGAAAACGGCCATCGTCTAGAATTGTTCTCACCACAAGCAACGAATCCAGGAAAGGCGATGACCGTCATGGACACTGTACTATGCAACGAACCGGAAGTGAAGAGGCTCGCGCTCGCGGCGCTCGAGGAGTGCACCGACCTGCAGGCGTTCGGCAGGAGGTGCCTGGAGATCCTCCTGAACTCGCTCGTCTCGGCGAAGGCCGACGAGGCGTGCGGGGCGCCCTACGGCGAGCGCAGCCCCGGGCGCACCAACAGCCGCAACGGCTACCGGGAGCGGGGCCTGCTCACGCCCGCGGGGGACATAAGGGTCAGGATCCCGAAGCTGAGGACGGGGACGTTCTTCCCCGAGGACCTCATAGAGCGCTACTGCCGGGCGGACCGCGCGCTCGTCGCCGCGGTGGCCGAGATGTACGTGCTCGGCATCTCCACGCGCAAGGTCGAGGAGGTGGCGGGGGCCCTCGGCGTGTCGTCCATGTCGAAGTCCCAGGTCTCGCGCCTGTGCGAGAGCCTGGACTCCGAGGTCGCCGCGTTCCGCCGGCAGCGCTTCGACGGCGTGCGGTTCGCGTACCTGTGGCTCGACGCCACCTACGTCAAGTGCCGGGTCGACGGGCGCTCGGTCTCCCAGGCCGTCGTGACCGCCATCGGGCTCGACGACACGGGGCACAAGCGCTTCCTCGGCGTGGACTGCGTCGACACCGAGTCCTACGACGGCTGGAGGGGGTTCCTCTCCGACCTGCGCTCCCGCGGCGTCGCCGCCGGCGAGGAC
>ERZ780162.1443-NODE-1443-length-16506-cov-18.767734_pt1 | contig 16506 bp, 8 predicted proteins | sample MGYA00511474_ERZ780162 | MGnify/ENA primary metagenome ERZ780162 (study PRJEB29588, sample SAMEA2143633) | human gut metagenome | biome: human gut; feature: human-associated habitat; material: faeces | place: Denmark | collected 2008/2010 ...
AGCGAGCGTGAGTTATGAGCCGGAGTAAGAAATGGAAGCTCGAATGGAGCTTCTTCCTTGACAGCAACGGGCGGAGGAAATATGCTGAGCAATGCCGCCGTTGTCTCCATCCCTGCAAGCAGAGTTTTCGTGCTGAAATCATCGCGTGTCCCTTCTACGCATCCAAGCGGATAGATAGGAAGGAAAATATGTCGTGATTAGGGTTGAAAATCGCGTTTTTTATGCCCTGTAAGCGGCACTGATAGGGTGCCTCGTATGTTTTCTTGTCTGCGCCCTCAACAACCAAATTGCCGGGATAAAGGTCGAATTTTAACCAAAAGCGAAGAGCCTCAGTCGGTGCCCATTTGCGGGTGTCGGCTGAGGCTCTTTTTTCATTTTACTTTGCCGGTTCGTCTCCTTGAACAGGACGCTCATTTTTTGAGTTTCAAACCGTCCTTAAATGCTTCGCCGACGCGCTCCGTCACTTTGTAATACCCGTGAGTGTATGGATCAAATGCAATAGCATTCACCAAGGACATATCAAGCTTTCCGTCCACCATTACGCTTTCATCGGCAGTAACATTCACAACTCTACCGATAACGCCACAACCGTATTTTCCGTCTTGATACTCGATAAACTCACATTCCAGACAAAGCGGGAACTCGTTGATCACAGGTGCATCCACTTTTTCGGCCTTGCTGGCAGTCAGGCCACTTGCAGCAAGTTTATCCGATACTCGATTGCCGGATTCCACACCAAAGTAATCCGCCTCCGTCACATGAGCAGCATCCGCGATGCTGACGGTAAAAGCGCCCCGAGCCTTAATGTTTTTTACAGTCTTATGACTCTCGGTAAGGTTGAGAGCGACAGTATCTCTTTCCTGCATAGTTCCCCATGCAGCGTTCATAACATTGACGCTGCCATCCTCATTATAGGTCGCAACCATCAGCACCGGCATCGGGAAAATACCTTCGGTGATATTCAACTTGGTTCTCATAACTATCTCTCCTTCTGATTTGCATTATTGACATGACCGTATGTCTTACTTATAATTATATCCAGAAGAGAAACAAATTCAAGTACTGGCAATTAAGACAGGTACTTTCTATGAGGTAAGTGATGCTATGATACAGAACTACATTGAGAACGCTAATTTTGAAGATACCGGTTTTCATTACGCACTCTCCCTCATTTCCGGCAAGCATAAGATGGTAATTTTATATTGCCTGATGGAGTATAGGGTGGTACGGTTTAATGAGCTGAAAAGGTATCTAAAAAACATATCAGACAAAACCCTCAGTACAAACCTCAAAGAACTGGAAGCCGACAATTTGATCATAAGAACAGAATATCCCCAAATCCCTCCAAAGGTAGAATATAGCTTGAGTGAGCGGGGAAAATCATTGATGAAAGTGCTGGATCAGTTATGCTTATGGGGAGAAGAAAACAAACCAAAAGAATGAAAAAGCTGTCACTTACAACTGGACAGATAGGGCGGAAAATATGTCGTGATAAGGGTTGAAAATCGTGGCTTTTCTGCCCTGTAAGCGGCGCTTGAAAGGTGCCCCGTATGTTTTCCTGTCCGTGCCTTCATAACCTGAAATGTAAGGATAAAAGTTGATTTTTAATCAAAAGTGAAGAGCCTCAGTCTATAACCTTCTGGTTGTCGGCTGAGGCTCTTTTTTCTTGGAAAATATTTATGAGATACAGGATGTAAAGAAGACTCAATGGTCATTCAAACTGGAAAGGCTGTCAAAGAACCTTTTTAGTTTATCGAGGCTGTTTGTTTTATTCTTTATGGGGAGGGATTCCCATACAATGTCGTGATATTTGGCAGGAGGGTCATCTCGAAGTCGTGGGTCAATGATACATACGATTCCTGTATCGCTAAAATTACGGATCAGTCTGCCTATCCCTTGTTTGAGTTTAATTATCATTTCAGGAACACGGACATCCATCAAAGCGTCCTTAGCAATGGATGCTTTGTATTCTATAATCGGATCAGGTACAGGAAATGGAAGGCGGAAAATCACGACATTAGAGAGACTTTTGCCTTCAATGCTTATGCCTTCCCAGTAAGCGCCTGTCCCGAGCAGAACAGAGTTGGTATCTTCTCTAAATTCATTAAGAATTTTATCTTGTGATGAACCGGGTTGCTGCATTAGGACCTTGTAAGGCAAGTTTAGTTTACTGAGGATGGTATAAACTTCCTCCATATCTGTTTTCGCAGTAAACAATACAAGAGCCTTCCCACCTGAAATTTCGAGAACTTCAAGCAAGCGTTGTACGCCTTGTTCGATAAAAGCTTCATGTTCCTGAGTGGGATGGGGCAGATCGTCACAATAATAAATCATGGAATGCTCATCGTATGGATAGGGAGAAGGCTTCGGTTCGGATAAGCAACCGCGTTCATCCGTCGGAAATCCTGTATTACCGATAAAATAGGAGTATTGATCTACTAATTCTCCATTACTTGCATTGGTCATGGTTGCGGAGGTCAAGATTACTCTTTCTTTCCCGCTGAAATACAGTCGATTGGTAATTTGGCTGATATTCTTTGGGCAATAAACAAGCTCTGCATTTTTCCCTTTTCGCTCAATCCAGAGAAGATTGCTATCAATTTGTTCGATCATTTCTGCAAGGCTTTCGCTTAGGCTGTCCAATTCGTCCGATGCAGCAGTTGTTCGACTGCTGTAATCAAAGCTGGTGTAAATCTGAATGCTGAGAGCAACACTTTTAATGCTTTCTATCATCGCTTTAAGAAGGGCTATGGAGTTTTCACCACCATCAAAGAAAAACCGATCCGCGTATCTCATATCTTGCCGCGAATGGTCGATCTGTTCCTGCATCTGTGCTTTAAGGCGGTCAAAAAACACGCTAATTGACTTCTTCGCGTCCTCGACATCTCCATAGATGTTCTGCCTATCAGCCGCCTTGACTTCATTGGTTGCGCTTTTAATAAGTCCTAATAGCATTCCTTGATTGATGCGTTTTGTGGTGGCGCTTCGCACTTTATCATCTAAGTTGTGTGCTTCATCCACAACAATAAGATCGGCCTCACGGTTAATAAGGCCATCCTGCCAGCCTCGTATTTGTTGAAGATGTGCAGTCAGGAAGTCCTGGTTGCACAGGATAATTCCATCGGTATATTTTATTTTCGAGCGAATGGCATGATAAAGGCATTTCTTTTCACAGCCACTACAATTTCGCATACTGAACCGTTGTACATTAACTTTATCCCAGATATTCTGCGGTAAAGTTTGTGAAAACTGCTTTCTATCCTGAAATCCACTTTCAAGACCGATTTGCAGTTCATCAGGAATTACTGCATCCGCTGTATTTATGTGCTCATCAGCCCGCTTATGACAGAGATAATGAGTTTGTCCTTTTGCAAGGATAACTTCCGGTTGTAGATTGAGAAGCTTCATCACAATGTGAATATCATCCCAAAGCTGTTCTTGTAGCGCGATAGTTGATGTAGCCACAATAACGGGCTTTTTCATTCTCTTGTTATACAGCAAGACCGGTACCAAGTACCCAAATGATTTTCCGATTCCGACTCCGGCTTCTACCGCAAAATGCTGATCATGAATAAGGGCATCCACAATCTCAAAGGACATATCCTGTTGGCCTTCTCGCATCTCAAAACCGTTGGCCGGTGCAATATCCCAAAAGAATGAAGTGACTTTTTCGCCGATTGCTGTTAGGTCAGACTTTCTTTTTTTCTTTTGCTCTTCGGGTGTGTTAAATCCGAAATAATAGCTCATGCTCATCCTCATTTCGTGCGCTTTTTACTATCTCATCACAGTTATATGGCTCGCTGAAAAAACGGAAGAAAGTTCATCTACCGTTCAGTTACTCGACGCCTAGCGCTTTGAATACTGCGTCCTCGGCGCTCTGATAGAAGATGAGATTGAAGCATCCGATCAACTCTGAGGGGACAGTGCCAAGGTCTGAGGCTGATGTAATGGGCAGTAATACTTTCTTTGCCCCGCTGTCGAGGCAAACTTGTAGGGCGTTTGCAAGCTCATCCACCTTGATCATCGTACCGGCGATGCTGATTTCTCCCAGTACAGCCAAGCTGCTGACAGTGGGCTTGTTCAGGGCAATGGAAGCCAGTGCGATCAGCGTCGGAAGGGCAAGCTTACTGGTCATGCCGATGCCTTGCAAATCCTGATAATTGACGATATAGTCCTTTGTCGTGGTGCTGATCGTCCCGCTAATGTGTCCGGCATTTGCTTTGAGGAAGTTGAAAGCAGTATTTGTAGCCTCTCTTGCCTCGCGTTCGGAACCAATACCCGTGCGCTCAAACTTGCCGTTACCGGGAAGCATCTGAGATTCCAGCCGGAACACGCCAATCATGCCGGATTTTCCCTGCGAAACTGTATAGACCTGACCGGGATTGCACATTCCTTCTGGGATCAGCTTACCGCCGCCTTGCTCAGGAACGGATACATAGTATTCCTCAAAACTGTCCTTGTCGATGTAGGAGAAATTCACATCATAGAACTCCATGCCTCCCAGCTTTTTCAGCTGTTCCTTGACGCGGCGGCGCATCTCAAGGGCAAGCTTCAAAATCTCTTCCAGTTGCTCTTTGGAAAACTCTCCATCCGGGTAAACAAGCTTCAAAAGTCCACCGACCATCTTCCGAACCGCTATGGTATCACGCTGGTTTAGGTTGGTGCCTAAACGGAAATATTTGTCCAGCGCATCTCCATACTGCTCTTTGCGCAGCTCCCGGATGAACTCCGCCAAATAATCAGTAATGAAGCCATAGTCATCAGTGAAATGCTCCGGGCGGAATTTCGGTATCTCCCAACCGGGCAGATAACAGTGAATCCGGTCAAGGAAAGCTGTATCGGTACCCATCTCAGGCGGGAAGGGATCAAAGAGGCTGGATGTTTTAAGAAGCACATCCACGCTCTGATTGATATTGCCCACGAAGACCATTGACGCGCTTGCGGCTTTTTCCTCTTTTCCGCGAGCGAAGGACCCGGATGCCATGTAGTCCTTCATGATCTGGATGCCGTCCTTATCTTTGAATCGGATACCGGCAACCTCGTCAAAGGCAACACAATCCCAAAGACCGACAAGGCCAACGGTTTTGCGCCCCATGTTATAAAACAGATTGGCTACCGTTGTCTGACCGCCGGAAACGAGAATGCTGTTCGGGGAAATCTCTTTGTAAAGATGGGATTTACCGGTGCTACGCGGCCCCAACTCGCAGAGGTTGAAATTGTTCTCCACAAGCGGGATCATGCGGATCAGGAGCAGCCATTTTTCGCGGTAAGTCAGGGTGTCCGGCTCCATGCCGATGGAGCGCAGCAGCACATCCATCCATTCATCCTGCGTGAATGCTTTGCGCCCCTGTTTCAGTTCTTCAATGTCCACATGAGGCATTTGGATTGGCGTGAGCTTTCGGATGCTGATTGGCGTTCCGTTCCGATCTTCCTCCATGTACTCATAGTCCAGTTGCACGATGCACCAGATGCCGCCGCAGAGCAGGCGGTCAAATTTGGCGGGATATTCTTCGTCTATGGGGATATTCTTGAGTCCAAGGTTGGAGAACTCTGCTTCATAGAAATCCCGCTTGATGTTCAAGTTCACTGTGATTTTATCAATCACGGTGTAGCTGCCACGCTGACGAAGCACAGAGAGAATCTTCTGCGCCTCATCGGGGCGGACGAAATTATCCGCAAGAATGCGTTTTACATTCTCTACGCCCTCTTCAATAATATCAGGGTCATCCGAGCTGCAATACTGTCCCAGCAGGAACTCAAGGACATAGACAGGCACATTTGCGCCTTCCTTGATTTTCTTGGTCAAATCCTTGCGCACAATCTTTCCATCGAAATTTTGCCGCAATTTCGATTTGATGACAGCTCTTCTATCCTCATTTTCTGACATATCAACCATTTGAATCGCCTCCTGTCACTTAGGGTCCCCTTAAAAGCCGAAGCCATAGTCATCGGCAAATGCCATGTCCATGATGACAGGATGCCGGAACACCTCAAGCCCTGTTGCATCATCGTATATCACAAAGAAATACTGTTTGTCTTTGTCGTACTTCTTGTCTTTGAACTGGAATTTCATGCGGAAGATGCGTTTGGCAGCATCTTGTTCCCGACTGTCCGCGATGCAGCTATTCTCATTGGAAATCCGCTCGTTGTCATCGGAGATAAAGAACAACCGATAAGAAGCAGCCTTGACCACATCGCTGACCGGCTCAGACTGAATGAAATCCAGTATGGTGATCTTATTGGTGATTTTTCGCACCATGCTTACCAACGCAACTCCCGCGCTCCGCGTCTCCATGTGCCCTCGTTCCATCTTGAGGTCGAGGACAGGCACAAGCATTTCCTGTGGGGATGAGCCGCCATGTACATAGTTCTGCCCGCCGCCAGCCACCTTGAATACATCGTCGCTGATGGGATAGGACACCCATTTGGTGTCATCATTGCGAAGAACTTTACTCATCTCCATGCTGGCGATGCCATCTCTTGAAACGGGTTCCTGTGCGACCACAAAACGCCGGTTGATAAAGGAAGTCTTGCCCTTGAGCCCCTCGATCTTATCGCTCTCCGCAATTTTGTCCCGCTTGTAGATGAAGCCGTGATCAGCAGTAACGATAAACCGGTATGTATTCGCGCTGGTAGAAATGCGGCGAATCAGGTCGATAATCTCTGTGATTGCCTCCTGACAAGCCACAAACACCTCATCTTCGGTATTGGGCTTGTCTCCACGGGCATCAATCTGATTGTGGTACACATACACGACCTGTTTTCCGGTGAAGATACTGCGCAGATCGGCAACCTTGAGGGACTTGATACTGTCAAACTGGACGCAAACGCTGTCAGGGCTATACTTCTGCAAAACCGCTTCCCGTTCGGCAAGGTTTTCGCAGGGAAGGCCGTCGATCAACACTTTGAAATCGTTGGTCATCGTCAGTTCCATGTGAGGAAGCAGCGCCGCCATACCAAGACGGGTATAGGACGGCATAACACTGAGCTGTACTTCCAGTTTCGCCGTGCATTTGGGATCATCCTGCATCCGGCGGAACAATTCCTTGCCCACCTCATAGCGCATGGCATCCGAGATGATGACTACCGTGCGCTCCTTGGCATTCTTCAAATTGCGGGCATAGAAATCCCGCTGCAAGGGCAGCGCCATAAATGCGTCCGGTTCCTGAATGGCGGCATTCCACTTGGGAAGCAGCGTTTCCAGATACTCGTTGGTGTAGATGTTTTCCACCAAATCGCGCAACGGCTCGAAAGCTGCCGTTTCTTCGAGCTGATCGTAAGCGGAATAGAAGCGACGATATTCGTAGTCCAGCCGGAAGTCCTTCTCCTGATACTGGCGCAGAATCTCTTTGAAGCTGTCCGGGCAACGGTAATTCCCAGCCTGAATGATCTGATAGGCGCTGTCAAGCATCTGATAGCAGCCTCCGGTCTTTTCCCCAAAGTGCATTTTGCTCCGCTTCTCGCAGATTTGCGGGATAGTCAGGCCGTCCAGTGTTGCACCCACATCCTCGGCCAAAAGGCGTTCCACAATCCACTTTATGAGGATCTGGTCGATGGCAAGGAAAGTATCGCAGTTCACCAAGTCATCAGGCGAATAATCGGAGAAAGCCTTCTGGACATTCAAGCCGGAGGCCACATGAGCGGAAAGCTCATCATAGCGCCCACGGTACAGAATGTTGTTCATTAGGTTGTCCATAAAGGCGATAATATTTCCGGCCTTATAGGAGAGGAACGCCTTCCACGGCTTCGGGAGTTCACTTCCTACATACTTGGCAGTGTAGGTAACAAACATGGTCACTACCAGCTTTTCCAGCGTAGGTTTTACATCGGTATAGCCAAAATGCTGCTCGCAGAGCTTCCAGAAATCGTCCAGCAGGCCGTATTTCTCCACCTCGGACAGGAATTTGTCATCTGCAAGCTCGCCGTCTGTCAGCATGACCCGGATCACTTCTTCAAAGGAACAGGTACGGGTGCGGCAAATGGCAGAGAGAAGCCCCGTGATGATGTTCTCTTCGTTGAAGTTTTCGATTTCAAGGTCATAGAAGCGCTGCGTCCGCTCCTTGTTGGCAAAGAACTTGATATGCTTTTCAATGATGGGCTTGTACTTTTCGTCAATCCCCAAATCCACCGAGAGCAGCGAGGCGCGGTCGGCAAAGAAGCGCTTGGAGTAGAGCAGCGTGTCTTCCAGATGGTTGTCCCGCACATCCGGCTTCGGAAAGGGGGCATAAATCAGGTAGTTTGTGGTGGTGTCCTGCCGTTCCAGAAAGAGCTTGGTGGCAAACTGGTTGTCCGGCTGCAAAAAGTAGACCTTGGCATTGTCAAGCTCTACATTCTGCATATCCTCCACAAACTCGCCGTTATCGTCGTACCAAAAGACGAGCTTTCGGGTATCGCCGGTAAACTCAGCATTCAGCCGGTCTATAATTTGTTTGATGTTCATTTCTGCCATGCCGCTTACTCCTTTTGGCCTGTGACTACCCATGACCCACGCCGATTGGAGCCTTTGCGTTTGATCTTACCAGCTTTTTGAAGGCTATTCATGAGCCTCTTCACAGTGGCGAGGGAAACACCCAGTATCTCTACAATATCCTTCTGCGTCGCTTTCGGATCGGTTCGGAGGATGCGCAGAATTGCTTCTTCATTGGTATCATTGGGTTCAATTTTGGTGTCATTGGTATCATTGGTGTCACGCTCTTTGGGATCAATGACACCATTCTGATCGGTAGCCGCGTCTTTTCGATACAGATTGATGCGGAAATCGCTGCCCATATCAATCAGTTCCGGTTCACGAAGGCCATATTCCTTTGCTTCCCGGAACATTTTCGGGATGCCGCTGCCCCATGCCTCCACGATGTTCATGTAGGAAAAGGCGGCTGCAATGCCACGGTTACGGATCTTCGAGAGACCGGATTTCATTTTTTCAATGGTGATTTCACTGTCCAGCATACCGGGGGAAGTGACCTCCAGCCGGTCATCGAAAAGTGCCACTTGGATTTTGCCCGGTGTCAGGTAGCTCCTGTGGCAGACGGCATTGGAGATCATCTCCCGGATGGTCTTGACCGGCAGCTCGTAATAGTCCTGACGAGCGATGCCCTCGATGCGTGAGCCGAGGTCAATGTGCTGCAACACGAAGTTGTAGGCATCCTCGATCTGCTCGTAGATTGCTCCGGTAAATTCTTTACGGGTAATGAAAATATCCCGGACAGTCCCCTTGAATACCGCGCATTGAATGGCGGCATCCGGGAACTCAGCCGTGTCTCCACTCAGAAGCAGATACCCGTTGGTAGAGTGGTAAGCTCCGTCGCGCTCTACCAACAGCTTCCATGAGAGCAACTGATTTTTTCCTACTTTCTGGATCTGCTCCCGTGCCGTATCTGTCTCGGCCAGCTTGAGGGCGTGTTGGTACATTTTTTCACAGAAGGCCGCGATCTCTTCCTCAGATACCGTTTGCTCCCGCTCCATCTGGTCAAAGGAGCGGTTTGTACCTTCCATGATAAGCTCCTGCACACGGTAGCGCTCCGCATGGCGGGTCGTTCCCGCTACGCGGATGTAGGTGCCTTCCATGATGCCTTGGCTCTTGATGTAGTAGGGACGCTGCATACCGGGGATGATCTCTACAACGATAATTGCCTTCCCGTCGATTTCCTGCACCGCTATGTTCGGGGTGATCTTGGGTTCGCAGCTATCGAAAATGGCATTTGTGATTGCATCCATCTTCTGAAAGACTTCCTCTTTGGAAAAGCCAGTGACAGCCCATGTGCCGTTCTCCACACCGAAGACCAGCTTGCCGCCCTTTCCATTGGCAAAGGCCACCACGGTCTTCATGTATTTCTCGCTCTTAGCAGGAATCTCGCTCTTGAACTCTATATTTTCGGATTCACCGGCGAAAATCTCTTCTGCGGTCATCTCGACCACCTCCTTCACAGTTTCGTGGTATTTACCATTATATCTTTGCCAGAACGGCGTATTTCTTTCCGTCGCTGGCGGTTTGGATTTTTTCGTAATTGACCTTCACACCATCGTCCAAATCCAGCTCGGTGCGGCTCAGGGCGAGGTGGGCGATCATCTCATCGTAATCGCGGCACTCTTTGAGCTGCTTTTGGAGCTTTTCCTTCCGCTTGGCGGAAGCAGCTACCTCGCGGGCATTAGTGCTGTGGTCGATCATATCCTGCATCCGGTTGATTTCGGACTCGTAGACGCGCTGTATCTTATGGAGGTAATCCACGCGGAGATTGCCGATGGTGTCCGTCGTGTAGCGGTGGAGGTAGATCAGCGCCTTGAAGCCGTTCTGCTTGCCGCTGTCAAACAGCCAGTAAATCGGACGCTTCTGGTAGGTCTTGCAGTGGTCTTTGAAGAAGTCCTTGAGGAAGTAGTTGCGGATGATCTCCCGGCTGCTGTTGCCCTTGCCGCCCAGCGCCCCGGCGATGAAGTCCAGATTTTCTTCCAGCGTGTCCGCACCGTAGGCGGCTTTCAGCCAATCGCACAGGCGGGAGACAATATCGTCTTCCATGTACTCTTCATCAGTAATGGGCAGGATGCCGTCCCGATCCGGCAGGAATGTTTTGTACTTCTCTGAATCCCACTCACCGCCAGCATAGGCCAGCCCGTCCACATCCAGCGAGTAACGCCCAAACATACAGCCCACGGCGTAGGAGAGCAGGGAGACGACCTCATCTCGCTTGGTACGGACATAGCTGCTGCTCTGCATACTCTCCGGCACATCGTCCTTGGTATCGTAGATTCGATGGACGGTAATATCCTTGTCCGTCACCTCCGGGGTCAGCTCGTCTTGCAAGCCGTAGATGTCAATGAAGATGCGGTTTATCTCTTCCTCGTTGACTTTGAGTTGTAAAAAGCGCTGCTCACATTCGGTTTGCCATGCGGTGTAGGCAACTGAAAGGCTGGTGACCGGGCGAAGAAGCGGATGGCGATGGAAGTCCCATGAAATTTCATAGGAGTCCCAGTCAGTTTTACTATTTGTTATATTTTTTTCAGCGATTTCCTCGACAACAGTTTTTGAATTATTATCTTCGATAATTGGAATCTTTTTCAAATAGCCCGACTCAAATCCAAGAGTGGGGGAAAGAATGTTGAGTAGGTAACCTGTCACTTTCGAGTTAAGCAATCCAACTAAGTATTTCAAATTCAAAGGTTGATCGGGCACAACACACTGGCCTCCATTACTAAAAATAAAGCCCTGACCGTACCACCGGAATGATGGTTGCGAGCAAATCACGCTCCATGTGATACCTTCTCTAAAATAGTACGGTATATTAGTGATTGTTCTTGTCACAGAATTATATTTTCTGATGGCATTTGCCTTCATCTCTGCACCATTATTATACCAATTCACAACCGTATAATTATTTCCGTAATACCTGCGATACTCACCTCCGTGGTTGATTGGAAACCACTTTCGCTTGGAGTGCTGTGCATCTTCTGCGTTTTTCGCACTAAAACATAATGAATCCCATCTCACCTCATGCCAGAAATGAATGAAATAGTCATTGTCTAATGTCTTAAGTCCTTGCCTCGGATTGGCAACCTCCTCTAATAGTTTCCCTTGCTTAAATACTTTTGGGTTGGCAAGCCAATATGCAAAGGCTTCACCTGGGATGTCTTCAAACTGTTTGGTAGGAATATAAAAAATAGGTGCTTCTTTGCTCAAATATGCAACTTCTTTACTTATCTGGCTATCAAAATTCACAAGTCTCACAAAAGAGCTTTTGTACCCGGAGGTTTTGCTTTTTTGTGTAACCCAAGTTGTAGTTTGTACAACCTCGCCGCTTATTTCCTCAAACGCACGAGATCCTAAGTGACACATATTAGAGAAATTTACTCCCAATAAATGCCGCCTTAAATCTTCAAAACTTGAAAGAAACATCCATGAATGTTGTGTAATCATTGCGGTAAAACGGAAAGGCTTTGTCATTTCTAATGTCTTAGAAATAAATGCCGAAAACAGGTCTGCTTTCCCTTCTGGATATTCTTTACAAATTTTATCAAGCAGTTTCTTATTCATGTTACGCCCCCCGATATAGGGGGGATTTGTAACTACAACATCATATTTCTGCGCCAGCACCTCCGCCACGCGGATCAGCGGCAGGATGGTGGCAAGCGCGGCTTCCCGGTGCAGGCTGATGTCGTTCTGCACTTCCTCCACGCGAGCATACAGAGCAGCAAAGTCTACCGGCGCAACGGTCAAGATGGAGCCGTACTCCTTTGCATCGTGCAAGTCGCTCATAATGCTGTCCAGCGCCGCTTTCAGCTTCGGGTCATTATTGGTAAAGTAATCCCGCGTGAAAGTACCGATGTCGTTGCTCTCCGCAATAGCATAGACATGGGGTTGAATACCGCGAGAGAAAATGCGCCGGTCATACTGGCGGGCTTTCATCATCACGGCAAAATAGGCGAGCTGCGCCGCCCGTTCGTCAATGTCCAGCCCGCACAGGTTGTGTTCGAGGATGCACTGCGCCGCGTCGCGCTGGCTGTACCCGTCGTTCTCATACATCTTCATCAGCACATCGAAAGCGTACACCAAGATATGGCCGCTGCCCATGCAGGGGTCGATGACCTTGATGTCCCGGACATCCTTGTATTCGCTCTGCTTCTGGATTTCATCGAGCTGCTGGCGCACTTCCTTGGCCTGTGCGGCTTCCGGCAGATAATACTTCCAGCCCATCTGTCCGGCGATTTCTTCTTCGTTGGCGATGCGCTTTGCCTCAACCTCATCCCAGCTCATTTCGTCGAGACCGCGACCGTCAGCGTAAACGCCCTGTTCTTTCCGTTTGTCAATAAAGATGCGTCCAAGGCTATTTTCGACCATATAGCGGACGATCCAGTCTGGCGTAAAAAGCTGGGTGACGGCGGGGATTTCCTCCTTGGTAATCTTGCCGTTCTTGGCAAAGGCGGCGTTCTTCGGCTCGGTGTTGTAATACTGGTATAGCCAGCCGATGATCTCCACCTGACCAGTCGGATTTCCGTCCTCATCGAGGTGGGTGATGTCAAAGTCCTGTTCCGGGATGTCGTGGGTCAGATGGTACACGACACCTTCCTGATCCACCACAGAGAGGTTCAGCAGCAGCTCGGTGTAGTCACTGGTCTTCTCAAACAGGGCGGGGAGAATCTCGTTCAGAGCGTTGCACTGCTTGATAAACAGCAGCCTGAACAGCTCGTCCAGCTTGTTCTCGGTTTTCAGGCGCAGGACAGTCTCTTCCTCGGCAGAGGTAAAGACCAGCTCCGCGTCAAAAGGCGTTGTCACCAAATCCGGCTCGATCTTGCCGCTCTCGGAGGACAGAACGCGGATGTGGGAGGGAAGATAGTCGTTGACCTCCATAAAGCGGATGGCGATCAGCCGGTTGAACCATGTGTAGGCGACCTCTTCCAGAATGTATTTATAAGCGGTGGCGTAGTTGCTGTCCTTCTCTTTCTTGCGGATCACTTCCACCAGCTTCTTGCGCTGGGGGATTGCATCGCCAGTGATGGCATACGGCTCAGAAGTCCCGATGTCATAGAACTCCATCGTCCCGGTAGACTGCGAGAGCGGTTCTTTGATGCCGTCCGCCGTGATTCCCATCAACCCGGCGCGATACTGGATGTCCGCAATCAGCTTATTTCGCGCCCAGATTGCAAAGTTTTTTATGGCTGTTTTGTTCATGATTCTTTATTCTCCTTCATTGGACGAGCTTGATAAATTCCTCTGCAAGTTCGTCTATTGTGAAGTCCGCAGTTTTCAGGGCAAACATATCAGCCAAGATCGGACTGTATTCCTTAACCTTGTCTTTCGATATATTATGCCATACAGGCAAGATAACTTTTTGCCCGTCCTCTTGTTTTGCAAAAAGTCCGTTAAGTTCTTTCCCTGTCCAGAATTTCTTGAAGTAAGTCTCGGAAAGAATTACAATGCCATACCGCGAGTGAACCAACCCATCGTCAATAGATTGCCGGAGACTGTCCCCAACGGTCATCTCGTATTTATCGAGCCATACCTTTGCGCCTTTTGCGATCAAGGCATCTGCCAATGGCTTTGCAACCGCTTCTTTATCCTCCCATGCGTGGGAAATGAAAAAGTCATATTCCTTTTCCTGTACTGCTGTTTGCATCGCATCTGCCTCCGATACCAATTTTCTTTGCGCTTCGATTAACGAATCGTGTTTATCTGTCAAAGACTTAAAGGCTTTGGCCTGCTCTTTTTGCAGTAGACTCTGCTGTTTAGCAAGCTCTGCTTTCTTCTTTCCGATTTTCTCAAGAATTTCTGTTTGCTTTTTCCTTGCCTTATCAGCCTTATCCGTTTCAGAAGCAATCGTCCGCTGCTTTGTCTTGAGTGAAGACAGAGAAGTATTTTTCGTTATAGACTTTTGGGTTCTTCTGATGTTTTCTTGCGCTTTGGCCTCCTTTTTCGCCTCTTCGGTGTTTTGCCGATTTAGGCGGGTGATTTCGGCTTGAAGCGACTTAATTTTACTTTCGATTTGTGATATTGACACCATTACTCTCCTTAGAACTCCACATTGACAATCGTGTCTTCATCCAGTTGCGCTTCCAGCGATTTCCGAAGGTTGTCCATGTAGCGGTCAATGTCCTCCTTGCTTTCCAGACGCCAAGAGGCCGTTCCCGTCATCATCTTGATGGAGACATTCTTTGTCTTGCGGATTTTCACCGGTGCAGGGGCAACGGTTGCTTCCGATGTGGGCTTCCCGCTCTGCTTGGCTTCCTCTGCCTTGCGGCGCGCCTCTTCCTCAGCCTTTTGCTTTGCCAGCTTGTTATCGAGGTCATCCATTTCATTGAGCAGCCGGAGTTTCAGAGCATCGGCCTTATCTGCGTAGCTTCTCAGCGTAGAGACATTGTTGCAGTGGGTGGCACCATCCCGAATTTCTTGGAACTTCTCAAAGTAAGCCGTTCTCTTCTGATCGTTGTACTCTTTGGTGGATAGTACCTCCAAAACACGCTTCCAAGCCTGATCGATCGAATCAATGACAGGGGCGGACTCCTGCTGCAAAATCTTCACATAGCAGGACATGAACCGCTCCCGTAGCTCAGGAAGCTTCGGGATGTTGGCATACGGCTTTTCCTGCCGGGTAATAGAGCGCATCTGCGCGACGATGTTTTCCAGCTCATCGTTGACGATATAGGTCTTGCTGTCATCATAGATCGCAAGCATATCCAGCGCACGGGCAAAAATTGTGGATTGTTCGCCCTCAAAGAAGGTCTTGACCGGTTCGTAGTCCTCTGCAAAGTCGAAGAAATCATCCCGCTTCTTGGAAACGGTTGTAAAGAAGTCCAAAGCAGACTGAATCTGAACGACAGACTGCATCAGCGCCTTCCCGTTGGACAAAACACGCTTGCCCGGATAGGGGTATTGCTTGTAATTGACTTCCAGCCGCTCGATTTCATAAATCGTGTTTTGCGCGTAACGCTGGAAGTTCTTCATGATGGTATCTTCATCTTCCGCCGCAGTGGCCGCGCCGAAGGTTTCCTTCATCACATCCCGGACAGCCTTTTTGTCCTTATCGCTGACACGGACGCGCTCTTCCATCAGGAGCTTTTCTGCAAACGCTTTTTTGGTGATAAACCCGATGATCTCTTCCTCGGTCTTATTATTCAGGCTGACCGCTGCACCGTTGACGGTGAAAGACAGGTCGCCGCGCTTAAAGAGCCTCGCTACCAGCCAATTCACATCGTCCTCCACAAAGCCGTAAGGAGCCTTCATGAAGCGATCCTTCACCGTCTTCATAGAAGTTTTCATGTGATTGCGCGTATTCATAGCGATAAAGCCCTGTACATCATCCAGCGCATGGGCATTGCTCTCTGTGCCGCCTTCCAGAGAAAGGGCAAGCTGGTTGCTCTGATGGAGGATCTTGCGGATCTCCGCCTCGCTCATCGGTGCGTCAATGTAGGAAAGCTTGTGGTAAACCGTCTGCACCAACCGGCCAATGGCTTCATTGATCCGGCTGCTGACTTCTTTCCCGTTTACGCGGACAACATCGCCATTTACATAGATGGTTGCTTCTTTCAGTGCTTCGGTCAGGTAGAGCTTGGCGTTTTGGTTGCGCTCCCGCATTTCCACACGCTTTGCCTCTTTGATCGTCTCGTACTTGGCAAGCTGTGTGGAAGTGTTTTTCCGAAGGAAGCCTTCGATTTTCAGGTAGGCTTGGATTTCCGTCAGGAACTCAGCATCATTGGGGAGAACGACAAGGACTTCTCTGCCTTGACCGGACATCATCCGAAGTGTACCATCGTCCGTGCTGCCGTCATACCACGGAGTCAGGACGCGAAGGCCAATGTCATAGTTCTGATTAGCCTTATAAGGGCGGTCATCCACAAACTGATTGAAGCCGAACGCATAGCGCCCATTGAATGCAGGGTAGGTGTAGCGCTTGCCGGGGAAGATGTCTTCAAAAATCATCTCCGCGACCTTGGTGATGATTTCCGGCGTTTCGACATTTTCCTTTTCGATCTCGTTGTTGACTTCCTGTTCCTCATCGGTTAGGAAGACATAGATGCTGCCGT
>ERZ780162.1444-NODE-1444-length-16504-cov-2.683628_pt1 | contig 16504 bp, 17 predicted proteins | sample MGYA00511474_ERZ780162 | MGnify/ENA primary metagenome ERZ780162 (study PRJEB29588, sample SAMEA2143633) | human gut metagenome | biome: human gut; feature: human-associated habitat; material: faeces | place: Denmark | collected 2008/2010 ...
GGTTGTAGTTCCGGATTATCAGCTCTCCCTTGCCATCGGTAAAGAGGGACAGAACGCACGTCTTGCTGCAAGACTTACAGGATTCAAGATCGACATCAAGAGCGAGACACAGGCAAGAGAGTCCGGTGACTTCTACGATGATTACGATGAGGAACACGAAGAAGCAGAGGACGAAATGACAGAAGAGGCTGTTTCCGAAGAAATTCCGGAAACAGAGGAAGATACAGAAGAGACAGAAACAGAAGCTGAAGAAACAGCAGATGGAGATGCCGAAGAATAATGAAAACGAGAACCAAGATTCCCATGCGTCAGTGTACCGGCTGCAGGGAAATGAAAAGCAAGAAAGAGATGCTCAGAGTTCTTAAGACTACAGAAGATGAGATCGTGCTTGATACTACCGGTAAGAAAAACGGCAGAGGCGCATATCTGTGTCTTTCCAGAGAATGTCTGGATAAAGCGATTAAAAATCATGGACTTGAGCGTTCACTGAAAACTGCGGTTCCGGATGAGGTATACGAACGACTTAAGAAGGAGCTGGAAGATATTGAAAAATAACAGAGTACTGTCGCTGATAGGGCTGGCTACCAAAGCAGGCAAGACCGTAAGCGGAGAATTTTCCACAGAGAAATCTGTAAAGACCGGAAAAGGACTGCTTGTGATCGTTGCTGAGGATGCCTCCGAGAATACAAAGAAGAAATTCAGGAATATGTGCAGTTTTTATGAAGTTCCGATTTTCTTCTTCTCAGATAAAGAGAGCTTAGGCAGAGCAATGGGAAAGGAGTACCGCGCCTGTCTGGCTGTCCAGGATGAGAACTTTGCGAAAGCAATCATGAAGGAGGTATAGCGATTGTCAAAATTAAGAGTACATGAGCTGGCCAGAGAGCTTGGACGACAGAACAGAGAAGTGATCGAGTTTCTGAAATCAAAAGGCGTTGATGTGAGAAGCCATATGAGTATGGTGGATGAGCCTGCGGTTTCGGAAGTAAAGAATAGATTCAGAAAAGACAATAATAACAGGGGAAAGGAGCATATTGCGAAATTGGAGACTCCCAAGACAGAAGAAAAGGTTGTAACAGCAAAATCAGAAGGAGATAAAACTGAAACACCTAAAAAGAAAAAAAATATTATCCGCGTTTTTCATGCACAGAATGCAAGTGACGGAGGAAAAACAAGAAAGAAACCTGTGAAAGCTGAAGGCGAGAGAACAGGTTCACCAAGAAATGCAGAAGGAAGAAATTCCGACAGTTCAAGAACAGACGGTGACAGACCAAGAAGAAATAATAATGACCGCCCAGGTACAGGCAACAGAAGACCGGACGGACAGAACCGTCAGGGAAGACCTCAGGGCGAGGGAAGATCCCAGGGAGATAACCGCCAGGGAGGACGTTTCGGACAGGGAAGATCCCAGGGCGATGGTCAGGGCCGTCCGGGCGGAAGATTCCAGGGCGATGGAAATCGTCAGGGAGGACGTTTCGGACAGGGAAGACCACAGGGAGATGGAAACCGTCAGGGAGGAAGACCGCAGGGCAATGGCCAGGGTCGTCCGGACGGAAACAGAAGTGAAGGACGTGACGGACGCTTCGGCGGCAGTCAGGGACGTCAGGGACAGCGCCAGAATACAAGAAAGAATGACGATATGGCATTTGCACCGGAACTGACAAAGACTTCCAAAGACAGCAAGAGAGAAAGAGACAGAGAGAACAAAAACAAGAAAAAAGATTTTGATAAGACACAGAGTGGCGGACGCAGACCAAATCAGGGTGGATTCAATAAGAATTCCAGAATCCCGAAAGCTCTGCAGAAACCGGCTCCGCAGCCAAAACAGGAAGAGAAGAAACCTGAGGTTAAGGAAATCACACTTCCGGAGAAGATGACGATCCGCGAACTGGCAGAAGCTATGAAAATGCAGCCGTCAGTAATTGTGAAGAAGCTCTTTATGCAGGGTATGATGGTTACCGTAAACCATGAGATCGATTTTGAGAAAGCTCAGGAGATTGCTCTGGAATATGATATCATCGCAGAACCGGAAGAGAAGGTAGACGTTATCGAAGAACTCCTCAAAGAGGATGAAGAAGACGAAAAAGATATGGTTTCAAGACCACCTGTAGTCTGTGTTATGGGCCACGTCGACCATGGTAAAACATCCCTTCTGGATGCAATCCGTAAGACAAATGTAACACGTGGAGAGGCAGGCGGTATCACACAGCACATCGGTGCTTCTGTAGTAGAGGTTAACGGACAGAAGATCACATTCCTGGATACGCCTGGACATGAAGCTTTCACAGCTATGCGTATGCGTGGTGCAAACTCCACAGATATCGCAGTACTTGTTGTTGCAGCAGATGATGGTGTTATGCCACAGACTGTTGAGGCAATCAGCCATGCGAAAGCAGCGGGTGTTGAGATCATTGTTGCAATCAACAAGATCGATAAACCAAGTGCAAATGTGGAAAGAGTAAAACAGGAACTTTCCGAATATGAACTGATTCCGGAAGACTGGGGTGGAAGTACTATTTTTGTACCGGTATCTGCCCATACAGGAGAGGGAATCGATACACTGCTTGAAATGATCCTTCTTTCTGCAGAGGTACTGGAACTCAAGGCAAATCCGAATCGTGCGGCAAGAGGTCTTGTTATTGAGGCTCAGCTTGATAAAGGTAAGGGACCGGTTGCCACAATTCTTGTACAGAAAGGTACACTTCATGTAGGCGACTTTATTGCAGCAGGCGCATGCAGTGGTAAAGTGCGTGCAATGATGGATGACAGAGGCAGACGTGTCAAAGAAGCAGGTCCTTCTACACCGGTTGAGATCCTTGGCCTCAGTGATGTTCCGAATGCAGGTGAGATCTTGATGGCATTCCCGAGCGATAAGGAAGCCAAGAGCTTTGCAGCTACATTCGTTACTGAAAACAAGAAACATCTGCTTGAAGAAACAAAAGGCAAACTTTCTCTGGATAACCTGTTTGATCAGATCCAGGCAAGTGACCTCAAAGAGCTTCCGATCATCGTCAAAGCAGACGTACAGGGTTCTGTCGAGGCTGTTAAACAGAGTCTGACCAAGCTGTCCAATGAAGAAGTTGTTGTTCGTGTGATCCACGGCGGTGTTGGAGCTGTCAATGAGTCTGATGTATCTCTGGCAGCTACATCCAATGCGATCATTATCGGATTCAATGTTCGTCCGGATGCTATGGCAAAACAGCTGGCTGATCAGGAGGGCGTAGATCTTCGTCTTTACAAAGTTATTTATCAGGCAATCGAAGATGTGGAAGCTGCTATGAAAGGTATGCTTGATCCGGTATACGAGGAAAAAGTTATCGGCCATGCAGAGGTTCGTCAGCTGTTCAAAGCTTCAGGTGTCGGTACAATTGCAGGAAGTTATGTTCTGGATGGTATTTTCCAGAGAAACTGCAAGGTACGTATTACACGTGAAGGCGAGCAGGTATTCGAAGGTGAACTTGCTTCTCTGAAGCGCTTCAAGGATGATGTTAAAGAAGTAAAAGCAGGATACGAATGTGGTCTTGTATTTGACGGATTCAACGATGTGAAAGAAGAAGATAAAGTAGAAGCTTATATCATGGTAGAAGTGCCAAGGTAATTGGAAATACCGAGATAGGAGTGAATCATAAATGAGAAAAAACAGTATTAAGAATACAAGGATCAATGGTGAGGTTCAGAAAGAACTCAGTACGATCATCAGAAATGAAGTCAAAGATCCTCGCATTCATCCAATGACTTCAGTCATGGCTGTGGAAGTTGCGCCTGATCTTAAGACCTGCAAGGCATTTATCAGTGTCCTGGGCAACAAAGAAGCAAAGGACGCAACGATCCAGGGCCTGAATAAGGCAGAGGGATATATCAGAAGACAACTTGCAAAAAATCTCAATCTGAGAAATACACCGGAGATACGTTTCATTCTTGATGAATCGATTGAGTATGGTGTGAATATGTCAAAACTGATTGATGATGTTGCCAGAAGAGATGCTTCTTTAGGGAAGACTGAGGAAGAGTAAGAGGTGTGTTCATGAAAAATATAGCAGAAGTACTGGAAGGTGTGAAAACTGTCGGAATCGGTGGACATATCCGTCCGGATGGCGACTGTGTCGGCTCCTGTATGGCTCTGTATCTGTATATCAGAAAATATTTTCCGGATATTGATGTGAATGTTTATCTGGACCATCCGAAGCCGATCTTCGGACATATTGAATCTATCGATGAAATAAAAACAGAAGTGGAAGAAGAAAGAATCTTCGATCTTTTTATTACCTGTGATGTAAGTGCCAGAGACCGTCTGGCGCTTGCTGACAATCTGTTTGAGCATGCAAAGAAAACAGTATGCATCGATCATCATGTGAGCAATTCGGGATTTGCAGATGTGAATCATATCCGTGGAGAGGTTAGCTCCTGCTGTGAAGTACTGTATGGAATTCTGGATCCGGATAAAGTGGATCTTGCGGTTGCAACGGCTGTTTATACAGGAATGATCCATGATACAGGCGTTTTTCAGTATTCTTCTACATCACCGGAAACCATGAGGATTGCAGGAGAACTGATGAAGACGGGAATCCCGTTCAGCAGGATCATAGATGAATCTTTTTATCAGAAAACATATATCCAGAATCAGGTTATGGGAAGAGTTCTTGCAGAAAGTATTCTTCTTCAGAACGGTACATGCATCATCGGATATCTTCGAAAGAAAGATATGGATTTTTATGGCGTGACAGGAAGCGATCTGGATGGCATTGTCAGTCAGCTCCGACTTACCCGAGGCGTGGAAGTAGCAATCTTTATTTATGAGCTGGAGACACAGTCATTTAAAGTATCCCTTCGCTCCAATGGCAGGGTAGATGTGAGCAAGGTGGCAGTCTTCTTTGGAGGCGGTGGACACACCAGAGCAGCGGGCTGTGACCTGCAGGGCTCTATGTATGATGTGATCAATAATATTACAGCAGAAATTGAAAAACAGCTGACAGAAGAGGAGAACGCATAATGGATGGCGTATTGAATATCCGTAAGGAAAAAGGATATACTTCTTTTGATGTTGTTGCAAAACTCCGTGGAATCCTTCATATGAAGAAAATCGGACATACCGGGACACTGGATCCGGAAGCAGAAGGTGTGCTTCCGGTCGTTCTCGGAAAGGCAACGAAGCTGGTTGATCTTCTGACGGAAAAACAGAAAACATACGAGGCACTTCTTCATCTGGGTCTGGAAACAGATACCCAGGATATGACAGGAACGGTTCTTGAAGAAAAGCCTGTCGAAGTAACAGAAGAAGAGGTACGTACGGTGATCAGGAGTTTCCTGGGGGAACAGCAGCAGATTCCACCGATGTATTCTGCTCTGAAAGTAGACGGGAAGAAACTCTATGAACTGGCCCGTGAAGGTAAGACAGTAGAGCGAAAGCCGCGTGCTGTACAGTTTTATGAGATTGAGATTAAAAGGATAGAGCTTCCATATGTGCGATTTTCTGTGACCTGTAGTAAGGGAACATATATCCGTACATTATGTCATGACATCGGACAGAAACTCGGATGTGGCGGCTGTATGGAAGAATTGCTCCGCACCAGATCCGGGAATTTTGTCTGGGAAGACAGTATGACACTTGCGCAGGTTGAGGAAGCGGTAAGAAATGGTACAATTGGAGACCGGGTGATCAGTATCGGGCAGGTCCTGAAGGATTATCCGGAAATTTTTTGTACACGGGAAGGCGACCGCCTTCTGGAAAATGGAAATGCGCTTGCTGAGAGATTTGTCAGAGGAGAGCACAAAGAAGGCTGGGTGCGTATGTGTGAGAGCCAGGGTGGATTCAAGGGAATTTACCAGTGGGATGAGGTGAAAAAACGCTATCAGCCACAGAAAATGTTTTTATAGGCTCTGGGTGAGCTATAAAAGTCAGGAGTAACAGCACAATATGGAATACGTAAAGATTGAAGGACAGTTTCCAAAGTTCAGCCACTGTGCGGTAACACTTGGAAAATTCGATGGAATCCATCGTGGTCACAGGAAACTGATTCAGACGATCCTGAACAGAAAAAAAGAATATGGAGAACTGGCAGTGGTCATGGCGTTTGTTTCCGACAGACAGACGATCCTTACTTCAGAAGAACGTCGTATACTTCTGGAAAAAATGGGCGTGGACATACTGTTGGAATGTCCTCTGAATGATCAGATAAAGCATATGAAAGCAGATGTTTTTATCCGACAGATACTCAAAGGGGATCTTCAGGCTTCCTGTGTGGTTGTGGGAGAAGATTTCCGTTTTGGTCATGAACGCAAGGGATCTCCGGAACTTCTGGAAAAATATGGAGAAAAATACGACTATGAAACAATTGTGATCGCAAAAGAAATGGATGGCAACCGTAAGATCAGCAGTACTTATATCCGTGAAGAACTGAAAAAAGGAAATATGGAAAAGATTGCAGATCTTCTGGGAAGTCCGTTTTTTACGGCAGGTGTCATTGAACATGGAAGAGGAATGGGGCATCGGGATTTTTTTCCAACAGCGAATATCATTCCACCGAAGTCGAAGCTGATGCCTCCGAATGGGGTCTATGTGACAGTATCGCATCTTGAGGATGGAGATTATCCGGGAATCACGAATGTGGGATATAAACCAACAGTCGGAGAGAATTTCCTTGGAGTAGAAACAAATCTGTTTGACTGTGATCTGGATCTTTATGGGCAGAAATGTAGAGTTGATTTTTATAAATATATTCGTCCGGAACAGAAGTTCACTTCTTTTGAGGCTCTGAAGGCACAGATCCGCAGAGATATTGAGTCCGGAAAGAACTGGTTTCAGGAAGAAAAAGAGCTGGTAAAAACTTTATCATTCGGCAAAAAATAGTTGTTTACAATGCTGCATGTTTTATGCTATACTAGTCGAGGTGTAATTCAGCCCATATTCAGAGATTGGAATCTCCAACCGTTTCTTAATATGTGGCGGTTCATTAATTATTATATTTTATTTAAGGAGGAAATCACAATGATTTCAAAAGAAAAAAAACAGGCAATCATGAAAGAATATGCAAGATGCGAGGGTGACACAGGATCACCGGAAGTACAGGTTGCAGTTCTTACAGCAAGAATTCAGGAACTGACAGAGCATTTACAGACACATCACAAAGATCATCATTCCAGACGTGGTCTGCTGAAAATGGTTGGTCAGAGACGTGGACTTCTGGCATACCTGAAGAAAACAGACATCGAAAGATACCGTGCACTGATTGAAAAATTAGGTTTAAGAAAATAATTAGTATGCGGACGGGGCGGATAACCATCCGCCCCATTTTTACATGTTGCAGTTTTATAGGTTTATAGCGACAGGAAAAAAGAAGTTATTTCCGAGACTACTGAAAAGTCCATTGATTGCAATGGCTTTTTCAGTTGTTTCGGGCTTCTGAATGACCTGGTTGCTGTGAACAGTAATAATCAACACAGAATTTAAAGGAGAAAAAATATGTACAAAAGTTATTCTATGGAATTAGCCGGCAGAACACTGACTGTAGATATTGGTCGTGTTGCAAAGCAGGCAAATGGTGCAGCCCTGATGCATTATGGTGACACAACTGTACTTTCCACAGCAACAGCATCCAAAGAGCCAAGAGAAGGAATCGATTTCTTCCCCCTGAGCGTTGAATACGAAGAAAAAATGTATGCCGTAGGCAAAATCCCGGGAGGATTTAACAAGAGAGAAGGAAAGGCAAGTGAGCATGCAATCCTGACTTCCCGTGTTATTGACCGTCCGATGCGTCCTCTGTTCCCGAAGGATTACAGAAATGATGTAACTCTGGTCAACATGGTTATGTCTGTAGATCCGGAATGCAATCCGGAGATTCCGGCTATGCTTGGTTCCTCTATTGCAACCTGCATTTCTGATATTCCGTTTGACGGACCGTGTGCAACTACACAGGTAGGTCTGATCGACGGTGAATTCGTTATCAACCCGTCTCTGGCTCAGAAAGAACTTTCTGATCTTCAGCTGACAGTTGCTTCCACAAGAGAAAAAGTCATCATGATCGAAGCCGGTGCAAATGAAGTTCCGGAAGATACTATGATTGAAGCAATCTATAAGGCACATGATGTAAACCAGGAGATCATCCGTTTTATCGACAAGATCGTAGCTGAATGTGGTAAAGAAAAACATCTGTATGCTTCCTGTGCAGTTCCGGAAGAACTGTTTGAAGCAATTAAGAAGATCGTGCCTCCGGAAGAAATGGAAGAAGCTGTTTTTACAGATGACAAGCAGACAAGAGAAGAAAATATCCGTGAGATCACAGCAAGACTTCAGGATGCATTTGCAGATAATGAAGAATGGCTGGCTGTTCTTGGCGAAGCCGTATATCAGTATCAGAAGAAGACTGTTCGTAAGATGATCCTCAAAGATCACAAACGTCCGGATGGACGTCAGATCACGCAGATTCGTCCTCTGGCTGCAGAAGTTGATATCATCCCGAGAGTACATGGATCTGCCATGTTTACACGTGGACAGACTCAGATCTGCACAATGACAACTCTGGCTCCTCTTTCTGAGGCTCAGAGAATTGACGGACTTGATGAGTTTGAAACATCCAAGAGATATATGCATCATTACAACTTCCCGTCTTATTCTGTAGGTGAGACAAAACCATCCAGAGGACCGGGACGTCGTGAGATCGGTCATGGTGCACTTGCAGAGAGAGCTCTTGTTCCAGTACTTCCGTCAGCAGAAGAGTTCCCATATGCGATCCGTACAGTATCTGAGACTTTTGAATCCAATGGTTCTACTTCTCAGGCAAGTATCTGTGCATCTACGATGTCTCTGATGGCAGCAGGTGTGCCAATCCGTAAACCGGTAGCAGGTATTTCCTGTGGTCTGGTAACAGGCGCTACAGATGATGACTATATCGTTCTGACAGATATTCAGGGCCTGGAAGATTTCTTTGGAGATATGGACTTTAAGGTTGCAGGTACACATGATGGTATCACTGCAATTCAGATGGATATCAAGATTCATGGTCTGACAAGACAGATCGTAGAAGAAGCTATCCGCAGAACAAAAGAAGCAAGAGAATATATTCTTACAGAAGTTATGGAAAAATGCATTGCAGCTCCTCGTGATCATGTCAACAAATATGCGCCGAAGATCGTACAGATTCAGATCGACCCTCAGAAAATCGGTGATGTAGTCGGACAGAGAGGAAAAACGATCAATGCAATCATCGAACGTACAGGTGTTCAGATTGACATCACAGATGAAGGTGCAGTATCTATCTGTGGCGTTGACCAGCATGGTATGGATGAAGCAAAGAAAATGATCAAAACAATTGCAACTGATTTTGAAGCAGGACAGATCTTTGAAGGTACAGTTGTCAGCATTAAAGAATTTGGTGCATTTGTTGAGTTTGCTCCTGGCAAAGAAGGAATGGTTCATATTTCCAAGATCAGTGATCACAGAATCAATCGTGTAGAAGATGTTCTGACACTTGGCGATAAGGTAAAAGTTATCTGCATGGGTAAAGACAAGATGGGAAGAATGAGCTTCAGTATTAAGGATGTACCGGAAGAAGCATAACTATGAGATATCATAATATAACCAAGGATGATATGCTGAACGGAGACGGACTTCGGGTAGTACTCTGGGTTGCCGGCTGCAATCACTGCTGTCGGGAATGCCAGAATCCGATCACCTGGGATCCAAACGGAGGCCTTCCGTTTACGGAAACAGAAGAAGCAGAGATCTTTACAGAACTGGATAAGGATTATATCGGCGGCATCACTTTTTCGGGAGGTGATCCGCTGCATCCATCCAATATTTCTACGGTTACTGCTTTCGCAAAAAAAATTCGTGAGAAATATCCAAATAAGACGATCTGGCTGTATACAGGTTCCTTATGGGAAGAAATCTGTAATGAAGAGATTGTACAGTATTTGGATGTCTGTGTGGACGGTGAATTTCAGATTGATAAAAGAGATACTTCTCTTCGCTGGAAGGGCTCATCCAATCAGCGTGTGATAGATGTTCCTTCTACACTTCGTGAAGGCAAAGTCGTTCTGCATTGTGATAATTAAAGAGCAGGAACAGGCGAATAAACAGGAGGCAGCATGAAACGAATTGCAAAATTTCATAAAGTAAGTCCGGAGCAGTTTGCAAAGGACTGGAAAGATACATTCCCGGCAGCGGATGATAAAGAAATACAGGATACTTATGAGAAAATTTCTCTTCCTGTAAGGGCAACAGCCGGAAGTGCAGGATATGATTTCTTTGCACCTGCGGATATTGTACTGAATCCGGGTGAAACAGCCAAGATTCCAACGGGAGTCCGTGTGGAAATGGAGCAGGACTGGGTATTGAAATGCTACCCGAGAAGTGGACTGGGATTTAAATTCCGTCTGCAGCTGAATAATACAGTAGGTATCATTGACAGTGATTATTTTTATTCTGATAATGAAGGTCATATCTTTGCGAAGATTACCAATGACAGTAATGAAGGCAAAACTGTGAATATTCAGGCCGGAACAGGCTTTATGCAGGGGATTTTTGTTGAGTATGGTATTACTGTAGATGATGAAGCTACCGGAATCCGTAATGGCGGATTTGGAAGTACTACCGAGAAAAAATAAGAATTAGTAATTATTATAGAGATAAAATAAGCAAAATGAAATGGAGATTCAGGCCGATGTGGCTTAAATCTCCATTTTGTTTTGCTTATTTTGCAGAAAAATTTTGTTGTTTATGGAAATCTTTATTCCAGAGGTTCCCCGGCGGCTTCTGCCTTACGTGCATTGTCAAGAACAACGTCAAAAGCCTCTGCAGCTTTTGCATATTCATCATCACTTTCGATGTTGGCAAGAATTGGATCTCCTGTTTCTGTACGGGAGAATTTATAAAGATATACCTCTCCACTCTGATTCTGGCCATTTTCGTCCAGCGGCAACAGCGCAATGTATTCCTGTTTTTCTACTGGAAATACGGTCAGAATTGCACATTCGATCTCAGTGTCATCGTCCAGCGTCAGTGTAATGGTGTTGTGACTTTCCGGAGAAGTGTTTCCGCAGTCCAGTCCGCAGGAAGCACAGTCACTGGGTGCACAGGTTCCGTTTTTGAATTCATCACTCATTTGATAATCCTCACTTTGTATTCGTTGTCATTCCATTTTAACAGATAACAGCAGTGAATACAACGAAAAAGCTCGAAAATAAAAAAATGTGTTTAAACTGATTCATGAATCATGTATAATAGAAATATCAGACATTTGATCGATTTGAAGGAGTAAATGAGACAATGAAATGTATTTCATGGAATGTAAATGGAATCAGAGCCTGTATCACAAAAGGATTTGAAGATAGATTTAGAGAACTGGATGCGGACATTTTCTGCCTTCAGGAGACGAAATGCCAGCAGGGTCAGGTGGAACTGGAACTTCCGGGCTATCATCAGTATTGGAATTATGCAAACAGACGTGGCTATTCAGGAACTGCGGTATTTACAAAGAAAGAGCCGATCTCTGTAAAAAATGGTATCGGAATTGAAGAACATGATAAGGAAGGACGTGTGATCACACTGGAATTTAAGGAGTTTTATTTTGTAACTGTGTATACTCCAAATTCTCAGAGTGAATTAAGACGTCTGGAGTACCGCATGGAATGGGAACGGGATTTTCTTGCATATCTTCTGAAATTACAGGAGAGCAAGCCGGTGATCTGTTGTGGTGATCTGAATGTGGCACATGAGGAGATTGATTTAAAAAATCCAAAAACAAACCGAAAGAATGCCGGATTTACAGACGAGGAACGTGCATGTTTTACAAAAGTGCTTGAGAGTGGATTTATAGATACATTCCGCTACTTTTATCCGGATAAAGAGGGAATTTATTCCTGGTGGTCCTATCGGTTTAAAGCGCGTGAAAAGAATGCCGGATGGAGGATTGATTATTTTATAACTTCTCCATCTTTGAAAGAAAAGCTGCAGGGAGCAGCAATTCACACGGAAATCATGGGATCAGACCATTGTCCGATCGAATTGGATATTGATTTGAAGTAAATACAAAAGTTACAAGGAGAACCGGAAATGGAAAAACAGAACAGAATACGTGCATACAAGGGAGATCCTGTAAATCCTGGTGTCAGTAGGAAAACCGCAGGAATAAATTTTGCAGTGGAGATCCCCTGTGGCATATCCGCGTCACTGGTGTTATATCGCAAGGGTGCTGCGTTGCCGGAGGTGGAAATTCCTTTTACAGAAGAACACCGGACAGGCAGAATGTGCGCAATACTGATATCTGGATTAAACCAGATAAATATGAATATAATTTCCGGGCGGCCGGAAAAATCATGCAGGACCCTTTTGCCAGGGTAATACGCGGACGTGAGAAATTTGGAGCACCGGTATCAGAGGATGAACATGCTGTACGCTGTGGGTTCCTTTCGGAAAAAGAGTATGACTGGAGGGAAGATACTGCACCGCAAATCCCATATAATGAAATGATCTTATACAAAGTTCATGTACGTGGATACACAAAGCAGGCGAAACTTTCGCCTAGAAAAAAAGGTACTTTTGCAGGACTTGTGGAGATGATTCCTTATTGGAAAGAGATGGGAATCAATGCAATCGAACTGATGCCGGCATATGAGTTTCAGGAATGTACACGCAAAGAGACGGCGGGCAGTATGGCAGTCCGTTCAAAAAAAGATGACAGGATAAATTACTGGGGATATGCACAGGGATTTTATTTTGCACCGAAAGCATCTTACTGTGCGACCAGGGAACCGGATCGGGAGTTTCGTGATATGGTCCATGCACTGCATCAGGCAGGAATCGAGTGTATCATGGAGATGTATTTCCCGGAGAATACGCCGTCATTGCAGGTAGTGCGTTCCCTCTGGATGTGGAAACTGTTTTATCATGTGGATGGATTTCATCTTATGGGAGATGGCGTTCATCAGAAAGTCCTTGAACAGGATCCGATTCTTTATGGGACAAAGAAAATGTTTTCTGAGATCGCGGGCAATGCAGATACGGAAAATATGCTTGCAGAATATAATGCAGGATTTAAGCAGGATATGAGAAGATTTCTTAAGAGTGATGAAGGCATGATCTCAGGGGCAGAATTTCATGTGCGAAGGAATACGGGCTCTTTTGGAACTATCAATTATATGGCAAATCAGGATGGGTTTACGCTGTATGATACAGTGGCATATAATTATCGCCATAATGAAGCGAATGGCGAGGACAATCGTGATGGCAGTGAATTTAATTATTCCTGGAACTGTGGCATTGAGGGAGCAACACGCAAACAGGCAATTCGCAAAATGCGTGAGCAGCAGATGAGGAATGCGTTTCTGATGCTGCTTTTGAGTCAGGGGACGCCAATGATCTATGGTGGTGATGAATTTGCCAATTCACAGGCGGGAAACAACAATGCATGGTGTCAGGATAATGCAGTAGGATGGACGGACTGGAAAAATGCGAAGAAGCAGGAGAATCTTTCCACTTTTGTAAAGGAAGCAATTGCTTTCCGAAAAAAACATCCAATCCTTCATATGCCACAGGAAATGCGTGGAGTGGATTACATGGCGAAGGGATTTCCGGATATTTCTGTACATGGGGAACGTGCATGGTTTCTTAACCGTGATAATACCAGCCGCCTTCTGGGCGTGATGTACTGCGGCTCTTATGCAGAGAATGAAAATGGAAATGCAGATGATTTTATTTATATAGGAATGAATTTTCACTGGGAAAAACGAAATATTGCACTTCCGAACCTTCCTGACGGACTGGGCTGGAAAAAGGTTGCGGATACTTCCGGGCAGACACCAGAGCAGTGGTTTGGAGAATATGAAGAAACATATAAAAAATCAATTAAGATCAATCCACGTACGATCGTGGTACTGATCGCAAAGCGGGAGGAATCAGGGCATGCATCCATGGCTGCACTTCAAGACAATAACGAGGCATAAACTGCTGGTAATGAAATATTGTTTTCGCATAGGACTTTACAAACAGGGCCTGCTTCATGACCTGTCAAAATATTCACCGACAGAATTTCTAGTTGGCTGTAAATACTATCAGGGGACGAGAAGCCCGAATAATGCAGAGAGAGAAGACATTGGAGTATCAACTTCATGGCTCCATCACAAAGGGAGAAATAAACATCATTTTGAGCATTGGGTAGATTATTCTGTAAATGATGGCGAGCATGTGATCATGGGAGCGCAGATGCCGCGCAAATATGTGGCAGAAATGGTCATGGACCGGATCAGTGCATCCAGGAACTATCTTGGGGATGCGTACAATGACAGCCAGCCATTGGAGTATTTTCTGAAGAGTAAGGAAAAACTTTGGTTTATCCATCCTCAGACCAAGAAAGAACTGGAAGCACTTCTCAGGATTTTGAATGATCATGGTGAAGAAAAGCTGCTTCATTATATTAAATATAGATACCTGAAGGGTGAGACCAGAAAGATTCGTTATTGAAATAAGAGAAATGAGCAAAAGCCGTTATCTTGTTAGAGATATTCTGACAGGGTAACGGCTTTTTATAATTTTGAGAGTGAAATGTGAAATAAAGAAATGATATGAATAAGCAATGCAGATAAACAGCATATAACAGTTGACAACAGTGATACACTGTTATATACTGTTTGTAGAAGGAGGGATGAAGTTGAATCTTATTATAAATCATACTTCCATGGAACCGATCTATGAGCAGATCGTAGCACAGATCAAGGCAGAAGTGATTGAAGGCACACTGACTGCGGGGGAAGCACTTCCTTCGGTACGTGCACTTTCCAGAGAACTGAAGATCAGTGCTCTTACAGTAAAAAAAGCCTATGACAATCTGGAAGAAGAAGGATTGGTTGTGACTGTCCATGGAAAGGGAAGCTTTATTGCGGCAGCAAATCAGGAGCTTCTGATGGAAGAGCGGCGCAAGGAATTGGAGAAAGAACTGGAAGCTGCTGTACAGAAAGCCCGTACCGGGGGATTGACGGCGAAAGAAATCCGGGAGTCATTTGAGATCATAATGGAGGATGAGGTATGTTAGTACAACTGGATCGTATGAAGAAAGAATATGATGGATTTTCACTGGAACTGAATATGGAGATTCCAGAGAATCAGGTGACCGGATTGATCGGGGCGAATGGAGCGGGAAAGAGTACGACATTTAAACTGATGCTTGGACTTATCCGTCCGGATGAAGGAAATGTGGAGATATTTGGAAGAAATGCTGCGGAAATGGGTGCAGAGGATAAACAGAAGATTGGAGCCGCATTCTCCGACAGCGGATTTTCCGAATATTTGAAAGTACAGCAGCTTATTCCAATCATGAGCCGTTTTTATCCGGATTTTCAGGAAGAAGAGTTTCGTGGAAGATGTGAGAGATTTAAGATTCCGCTGAATAAACAGATCAAGGAGTTTTCTACCGGAATGAAAGCAAAGCTGAATGTACTTCTTGCACTCAGCCACGACAGCAGATTACTGATTCTTGACGAGCCAACGGCGGGGCTGGATGTGGTTGCAAGAGAGGAAATCCTTAATCTGCTGCGGGAATATATGGAGATCCCGGGACGATCTATTGTGATTAGCTCTCATATTTCCGGTGATCTGGAACATTTCTGTGATGACCTGTATATGATCCATGAAGGCAAAATCGTCCTTCACGAAGAAACGGACCGTATTCTTGAGGAATATGGATTCCTCAAGGTATCAGAGCAGGAATACGAAGCCCTTGACAAAGAATATCTTCTGCGTGTGAGAAAAGAGTCCTTCGGCTATAGCTGTCTGACAAACCAGAAGAATTATTATCTGGAAAATTATCCGGGGATCATAGTCGAAAAAGGAAGTGTAGATGAAGTCATTTCCATGCTGGTGAAGGGAGAACTGTTATGAGGGGATTATTGATGAAGGATCTGGAATTGATTAAAATAAATATGAAAATGTATCTGGCAGTTTTTCTGATAGGCATTATTTATCTGGTTGCACAGGAGAACGGAAGTACATTTTTTGTAGCTTATGCGATCTTTGTGAGTATTGGTGTCTCTGTCGGAACAATTTCCTATGATGGTTACCATCATGGAATGAAATTTCTAATGACATTGCCGGTCACAAAAAAGCAATATGTACAGTCAAAGTATCTGCTCAGCTTTGGTTTTGCAGTACTGGTCAGTGTTATCAGCCTGCTTTTGGGGATGATAAGAATACAGATTTCCGGAAAACAGGAAGCAGAGGACCTTTTGATAAGCGCAGGCACTGCACTCGTTATTTCCTGTATAATACTTTGCGGAATGATTCCGCTTCGCTTGAAATACGAAGCCGAGAAAAGCAGGATTGTTATGGTGGCGGTGGTAGCAGTAATCTTTCTGGTGGCTGCTGCATGTAAGGAACTATATGATGTGTATCAGAAGAGTTTTGGGAAAGGTTTGCAGTTTCTGGATATTTCCGGATGGCAGATAGCGGTTGGGCTGATTGTAGTTATGATGATTTGTCTGGCCGTGTCCGTGAAGGTCAGCGAGAGGATTATGGAGAAGA
>ERZ780162.1454-NODE-1454-length-16463-cov-3.068077_pt1 | contig 16463 bp, 17 predicted proteins | sample MGYA00511474_ERZ780162 | MGnify/ENA primary metagenome ERZ780162 (study PRJEB29588, sample SAMEA2143633) | human gut metagenome | biome: human gut; feature: human-associated habitat; material: faeces | place: Denmark | collected 2008/2010 ...
ACTCATTTGTATAAAAGATCGTGTAGGTGCAGACAGGCTCCCCGGAACCTGACGGTGAATTATTAAAATCATAAACTGGCATAATCTAACTCCTTCGTATGTCATTCAGTAAATTTTTTCTGGTACAGCGGATCCTGCCCGCTGCTCACTGTACCAGTTTACCATAAAATGCCGGAGATACAAAGCTAAAACAGGCTCATCTGCTCATATTCTGCTTCTCTCTCCAGCAGCGCCGGCGTTTTGTGAAGAAAATATTCCGCGGCGCTGTCGTCTGTCACCCAGTCTTCCAGCTCGTTTCGCTCCAGGATCAGCGGCATCCGGTCGTGGACCGGCTTCACGGAGGGATTTGCCTCGGTTGTCAGGATCACGAACCGGTCCTGCCCGTCAAAGCAGTCGTAGCATCCCGCCATGAACATGACCTGAGAATCCTGCCGCTCAAAGGAGAATTTCTCTTTAGACTTATTCCACTCCCAGAATCCCTTTGCCGGGATCACGCATCTTCTGTGCAGGACACTCTCCCTGAAAGTACGCCGCTCCGCAGCCGTTTCCGCCCTGGCATTGATCAGGAGCCCCCTGCCGTCAAACCTTGGAAATCCCCATACCATCTGCTCCGACTCCAGATGTCGTTCTCTTCCCATGATCACCATGGCTTTCTGGGAAGGACAGACAGCTGCAGATACGGCTGTCTGTCCATGAAGCGATCCTGCATCTGTCTTCTGCGCTGGTTCCTGCTCCATATTCTGGTCCGATTTTCGATCCAATTTCCCCTGAAACCTCTGATCCAGCTTCAGCACCAGCCGTCTAATCTCTCTTGCTGTTTCATCATCCACATAATATCGTCCGCACATTGTGTTCTCCGTTTTCCTCCCGTTTTTGTTTTCTCCCGCTTTTCTTATTCTTTCCCGGAGGGCAGATCTGTTACTCATAATCCGCTTTCCCAGCTTAATTTCCACCGGTTTTCTTCTGCATAATAGTACAGCCGGAAGAGGTATTCCTGCCCCTGCGCCACAGTGCTGCACCGGTACTCATGAATGGGGATACCGCAGTAATACTTCTTCTCCCTTGTCTGTACATGGATCTGGTCGATGCTGTGGATCATTCCCTCGTCGTCCTGATATTTGATCATCTTGGGCATTGCCGTGCCGGTGCTCGTAAACCATACTCCGCAGGCGATCTCCCGCAGATCATCTTTCTTCAGTTTTCCTTCATCCGGCTTTCGGGTATTTGTCCCGATTTCCATGCTCATCTCTGGTCACCTCTGTACAGTCTGAATTTTCGCGCCATCACTGCTATGACACCCTGACCTTTGTATAATCTACCGACCGCTTCTCCCGGGAGATCCCGCCGCTCATATGATCGATGGGACTTTCGATAAATGCCGCCCGCTTCACGGAATCAATGCCGTATCTTCCTCGGATCCGGTCCACAGCAGCGTCTCTCAGCTCCAGTTTCTCATAGTCTGTGTCGTCGAACAGATCCATCTGTCTCATATCCACACCATCCCGGATGCGGCTCGTGTGGATCCCGAGGTGCCGGATGGGAGCGCCGTCCCACAGCTCATTGAAGAGCCGGCAGGCATGCTTATGGATTTCCGATGTAATGTTCGTAGCATTTTTCAGAGTCATCTGATGGCTCCTGTAACTAAAGTCAGCAGACTTGATCCCCACAGCGATCACTTCCGCCCTCACCTTCGCCTCCCGCAGCCTGGTCCCCACGGTCTCCGCCAGGGCCAGAAGGACCAGCTTTGCCACAGAAGCGTCTGTCACGTCGAAGGCAATGGTCGTAGAATTGCCGTATCCCTTATTTGCCGGAGGCTCGGACTGCACGACCGACACATCCATCCCGTTGGCAAACGCCCAGATCACCTCGCCGTGCTTTTTCAGATGCAGCTTAAGAAGCGCCGGATCCGCATGCGCCAGTTCTCCCACGGTCCGAATGCCCAGATGGAACAGTTTCTTTGCAGTCGCACGTCCCACGAAAAACAGGTCGCTGACGGGAAGCCCCCACATCTTCTCCTGTATCTCTTCCTTCCACAGCGTGTGGACCCGGTCCGCCTTCTGGAAGTCGGACGCCATCTTTGCCAGCAGCTTATTTTCCGCGATTCCGATATTGACCGTAAATCCCAGAGTCTCCCGGATCTGATCCCTGATCCGCTCTGCAGCTCTCTCGGCGCCGCCCCACAGTCCTTCTGTGCCGCTCATGTCCACGAATGCCTCATCCACGGAATACTGCTCCACGTCCGGCGAGTACTGCCGCAGAACGTCCATAAATGCAGCCGAACATTTCTCATACAGCCCGTAATTAGGCGGGACAAGAATCAGATCCGGACATTTGCGCAGCGCCTCCACGATCGTTTCACCTGTCTGAATGCCATACCGCTTTGCCGGGATTGATTTCGCCAGGATGATTCCGTGCCGCAGCGCCGTGTCCCCGCCCACCGCGGAGGCCTGTTCCCGAAGATCCTGGCGGCCGCCCAGATGGTGCAGGCGGTACGCTGCTTCCCAGCTTAAGTATGCCGAATTAACATCAATATGAAAAATCACTCGTTTTCTCTTTTCCAAACTTACGTTCGCCTCCCTTGCTCTTATTATGAGGAACAAACGTTCGCAGGTCAAGAGGATTGTTTTTCCATCTCTATTGACCGATTTTTAAAACCATAAAAATATCTGCGTCATAATTCTCATTATACCGCTCAGTCCGGACAAAACCGGCCTTTTCATACAGGATAAGCGCTCTTGCGCTGGTCGATAACGTATCGAGGTACATCTCCCGGTAACCAGATCGTGCCGCTTCCTCGATCACAGTTTTCAGAAGCATTCTGCCAAGCCCTCTCCCCTGCTCCCCTCATAAAGATCGAGGGACTTCAGCTCACAGCGGCACTCATCCATTCTTTTTAATGCTGCTGTGCCGATGATCTCTTCTCCGTCCAGCATGATCCAGAATGCATCAAAACAGTACTGTACGTCCAGATAACTCTTATGCTTTTGGTCTAAATCCAGCTTTCTCCCTGACTCGGGAAGGCAGCAGCGTAGAAAAGAAATCACTTTTTCTGTATATTGATCATTAAATTTTTGAATCGGATACATGGTCACTCCTCTCTATAACTCAGCCGCCATAATGTATTCTTCCTCATTTTCATCCACTGTTTTGAATCCTGCTTTCTTATACATCTTCACAGCATAATTGGCTTTCTGCACAGACAGTGACACCTTTCTATAGCCCTGCTGTCTCAGAAGATCAAGCATTTTCATCATAAGCTGTGAGCCAATCCCCTGACCTCGGTATTCCTTATATAGTGAAACAGCACAGGATGGAGTCTCATCATCCACATGCCCGTAATCATCCATGATCCTCGTCCAGACAGAACCGATCACCCTACCCCCGAGCTCAGCGACCAGGCAGTTATCGCCCTTACGCGTGCCAAAATCATCCGTATACACCCGCAGCTCCGGACATTCTACAATATCTCTCGGAGGAGGCTCCACTCCTCCCGGCACAAAGACCGCTTCATAGAGAAAATCCTTCAGCAGACCAATCTCACTTTTGCGGATATTCCGAATGATATACTGACCGCTTTTATCTCTTGTCATGAAAGACATCTCTTTCATAAAATCATTCTCACTTTCTCCTCTTTCTTTTCATTCTCAGCATCAATGATCCCTTCCTGGATTCGGATCAATTCCCGGATCTGACGGAGTTCCACATGGTTTATCATAACATGCCGTCAGGAATCTTTCTATCCTGACAGGCAATGAATGGGGTGATTTTCATTTTTACACAGAAACAGGCAGGATATTCTCCCTTTTACCGGGTGATATCCTGCCCCATATTCAACATTTCACTATTCATCAACTAACCTTTCAATCGGTTTTCAATATCAGATTCACTATATAATACATCCGTTACAATCACTCGATCCCCTTGCACCACATAAAAGACAGAATAATTGTCTATCAGCAATCTTCTCATCTCCTTACTCCGTTCCGGCTCTGCCTCCATAATACGGATTCTCTCGGCCAATGTGTCTAATGTCAAAATAGCATCCGCAATCCGGTTGTACTGCGCCATTGCATTTTCCGGTGCCTGAAGAACATAAGCAATGTGGTGATATAATTGTTCCATATCAGTCAATGCTGCGTCCGTAATTTCAACCGTATATTTTTTCATTATTAATGGTTCTCCCTGAATTTTGCAAATGCATCTGATGCATTCTGTACTCTCCCTGCCGCTATATCATTGTATCCTTTTTCCAATTTCTGATGTATTTCCTCTGTTGTCATGGAATCCGCATGAATAGATGCTGGTGCTTTCGGTAAAGAAATAGAAAACGGAATTCCCCCTGTAAGAGAAATTTGATTTAAGTACATATTAATCGCTGTTGACATTGGCACACCCAATTGAGCCAATACTTTCTCTGCCCGTTCTTTAACCTCCGGATTTACTCTCAAGTTTAATGTTGCTGTTTTCTCCATGATAACACCTCCTGTGCCAATATTGTAACGCATTTATCGTTACAATTCAATCATAATTTGTCAGCACTGCGGCTTTTTGTAAATAAATATCAACAAAAACTCCCCCTATATTCTGAGGAGTTCAGCCAGCGCGCCATAGGCATCTGACAGAGACGAATACGCTCCTCTGTGGACTGTCATTACACAGAGGTGTCCTCCCATAACCTGATTCGCCTTCTTTTTCTCTGCCACGCCTACAATCGAGATTACGCAAATTCTTTCATCGTGAAAAACTGCCGCTCATTCTTCTCATCAGAATCACACATATCACAGCCGCTATCCCGAAAATAATACCCAGCGGCAATACTTCTCCAAAACCTGCTCCATTTTCCGTAAGCAGCAGATATCCCCACGCCGCAGGAAACACTTTTCTGGCTTTTTCCAGTATTCCCGGCAGCAGGCTTGACGGAAACATAATCCCGGACAGCAGGATCGACGGCAGAAACGCCACCTGACACAGCATCGTCAGCTTTGCCTGGTTCTTTTCCAGCATTCCCAGCACGCCTGCAATTCCGAGGGAAGCAATGATGAACAGTGACAATTTCACAAAGTAGAACGGCAGTCCCGGCGGAACCTCTGCGTGAAACATGACCGGCGCCGCAGCCAGTATAATCCCGCTCATGAGCAGAAGATGAATGAAGGCTGACACAGTCAGCGTAATGAGACCGTACCACAGAGGCGCCCCGTTTGCCTGATACATTTTTCTCACATCTGTCCCGTATATTTCAGCCAGAGAAGGCGGCACTCCGATCAGAGCCCCCATGGAGACCCCCATGACTGTCATAGACTGGATCAGTGTTTTCTCTGAACCCGGCATGATGGATGTGAAAATTCCGCCCATGACCGCAAAGAACAAAAGCGGCACAAGATAGCAGGTGACCAGGAGGGATCTGCTCCGGATATCCATTTTAAACTGAAGGCTGATCCCATATAAAAAAGCTCCCATGTATTACGCCCCCTTTGCCAGTCTGATAAAATGCTGTTCCAGTGTTCCTCTGTTTACTTTCAGATCAAGGACTTTCATTTTCTTCTCCTTATATTCTTCCAGGATTTTTGTCAGCTCTTCTCCGATATCCTCCACACAGTATGCATCCTCCCCCTGTTCTGTTATAACCCTGATATCGTAATGTCTGCCCATCTTCTCTGCCAGTTCCTCCGTTGTACCGCAGAACACGATTTTTCCGCCATTCAGGATAGCGATACGGCTGCACAGATTCTCTACTTCGGTCATATCATGGCTTGCCATGACGATCGTCCGCCCCTGTTCCTTCAGTCTGAAAATCTCTTTGTGGAGGGATACTCTCCCTTCCACATCCAGTCCGGCTGTGGGCTCATCCAGAAAAAGGATATCAGGATCTCCGGTCAAAGCCAGCGCCAGATGCAGGCGGCGCTTCTGTCCCGTGGATAATTCCATATATCTTTTCTTCTCCAGCTCCGATATTCCCAGCGCCGACAGCCTGGCCGGTTCCGGCTTGGCGTGATTCCACTTTGCAAACAGACGCACAGCCTCCCCTGCCTTGATGTATGCCGGCAGAGAGGCGGACTGGAGCTGGATTCCGATTTTTCCGTCCACACTGATCTCCCCGGAATCATATCCGCGGAATCCCTCGATACATTCCAAAGTCGTCGTTTTTCCTGCCCCGTTGACACCGAGTATCCCGAAAATCTCTCCCTTCTTCACCTGAAAATCAATTCCTTTTAATACCTCTGTACTGCCATAGTTTTTGCGCAGTCCTGAGATCTGTATTGCATACTTCATATTCATTCCTCCCCGAAAGGATTACCGGATCGCTGGAAATACAGTTCCAGCGCCGGCTGGAGATATTCCTGGATCTCTGTCTGGCGGCTGATCCATTCAGCCTTTTTCTTCTCGTTTTCATCCGCCGCATTTCCGGCATTATTCCCGTCCAGGCCGCTGTCACTTTCCGGGGCATTGGCGAGCAGGCTGCCGAACTCCATAAGTTTTGGCAGGAGGCTCATATCCCCTCCGGTAAATTCCATGACCAGCTTCCAGAACTCTTCCGCAGCTTCCTGCACACGGCTGTCTTCCGGAGAGATTCCGTTTTCTTTCAGCCGCAGAATCCGCTTATTCAGATCCTCAAACCGCTCCATGAATGCAATCCCGCTTTCCTTGTCGAACCGCCGTCGGATATGGTCCAGAGTATCGTCGTCAAAATGTTTGATCAGCCAGTAGTATTCGTTCTTCATCTGGAGATTCACGATAATATCCGCATACTTTTTGAAATCAACGCTCTGCATCTGAAGGACCTCCTGCTTCAGCGCCTCCACCGCTTCCAATGCATTCGTGAGCTGATCGATCTTCTCTCTGATGACCGCCCCCTGATGGGTCAGCATATCTGCCACCTCTTCAGGCGTATTGAGCGGGATCAGACGGTTTCTGATATCATCCAGTGAAAATCCAAGGGATTTTAAGGACTGGATCTGGTGAAGCCGGATCATATCTTTATAAGTATACAGTCTCCGACCGCCTTCACTCTCGGCTGAGGGCGGCAGGAGATGCTCTTTGTCATAATACTGCAGCGTGCGCACAGTCGTGCCCATCTTCCTGGCAAGCTCCCCGACTGTCATATATTCATCCGATACAGACTGATTTTTCTTCATGATGGATACCTCCTTTGTGCCTATTATAATTCATGACGCAGCGTCACAAGCAAGAGATTTTATTTTGAAAAAGATCTGCCCCCGCAGCCGAAAAATGGGAGAAAGAATGGCACGAAAGCCTTTCCCTTCTCCCGTTTTACTGAATTTTCTTGTTAAACAGTTATAAATTTTTCTTCCGCCATATGGCAGCATCCTAAGGATCACCCCTGCCCGCAGTAGCTTCTCAGATTGTCCAAAACCTTCTTATTCAGCCTCTCCACAGCCTGGCGTGTCATCCCCGATGAGCGTTTCTGGCAGTTCACGTTACCACACTCAAGCAATGTCTCATCCCCGAGTCCCATCAGCGTATCGCAGTAATACCATGTATTTTCTTTGCTTAACCATTGTTTTAAGGCCTTCATATCAAAGCACGGGCTGAGCGCTGTATTAAACAGCAGCTTATTCTCTCCGAGGATCTCAAACTCCGGCTCATAGAGAAGTGTGACATTTTTGCTCAGGCAACTGCACACCACGTCACATTCCCGCAGAAGGTCATGCAGTTCCTGATAAGTATAACCCATTTCTTCCTCCAGCTCCGACTTCCTTGTACGGCTGTAATAACGGATATCCGCTCCAAAGGCGGACAAACCTTTCGCCGCGGCACGAGCTCTGGCTCCCATCCCCAGGAATCCCGCTTTGATTCCTGAGATCTCAGAGATTTCTCCGAGAAGAGGCGGATTCCCATCCGTTCCGTGGAGGCGGCGGATCAGCTCCGCGATCACATATTCTGCCACGCCCTCATCCCCATAGTCGCGGATACCGGTCACTCTGATCCCGTGTTCCTCCGCATATGTGATGTCTACATTAGAGCTCGCCGCCGAGTACAGGCTGCAGCACATTCCGATATACTCCAGATTTGGGCAGGCTGACAGGATATTTTCACCGATCGTCCGGTTATAGCTGACAAAAACCGCATCTGAATCCCCGATCCGCTCAATGATCTCTCTGTCATCCTGGGGCTCTGTGTCATAAAATATGGCTTCCTCACAGTATTCTTTTACCGCTTCCCTGCCCTCCGGCAGAAATGATACCGGCTGGATCGCCGTCAGTTTCCTGATTTTCTTCATTTCAGTCCTCCTGCCTTTTGTGCATAATCTTGCAAAATATACGTTATATCAAGTATAGTACACTTTACCACAAAGAGGGGTAAAGTTTTACAGAGTTTTTAGTCTTTTCCCAAATTCCATTCTCATCTTTTTTCGTCTATGACTGGCTTAATACTGCGAATCCTTTCATATAGACTATTTAATTCCTCAATCAATTGATTGATTTCACAGCTTTCTGCTTGCGCATCTACGTGAACAATGTTTGTCAAAATTCCGTCAATACCGTCTTTTCTTTCTGTATGCAGGTATCTTACTAAATCATATTCCTCATCAAAATCGAGTCTTCTCATAATACTTTTTATAATATCTTTCCTCTTATAATCATTATCATAAAAAAGATCTGGAAACCAGCTGTTATAAAAAGAAACTGAACGTTCAAACAGCTCAGAAAGTTTCTCATATGTATATTGATTATGAGATATTACGCTTTTTAAAACCCTTTCCGTATATTCATGTCCTTCTCGAATCATCACCTCTAAAACTTCGCTTATATAAGGAAAGAGGAATCTGTTCACGTGCTGCACCCTGTCCTCAATTTCAAATTCTTCCGAAAAGTAATCTAACACTTTATTGCTTGCATGCGCTACTGCATCAATCATATCTTCATCACGGTCTTCTTCCAGTTCCGGCATTCTACATCCCAGCGTGAACGCCTGATAAAGCGCCGGGATTTCTCTGGCCCGAAGTTTATTGAGAATTTCAATATCATCATTTTGTACGGCAAGAATTATCATTTTTCTCCGCAGTTCACGCTGTTCATTTAATCTTACATCCAAAATATTAATATTTTTCCACAAATCCGTTTTTTTCGCAATCTTCGTTCCTGCCCCGAAATTATAAAAATATTCGTTTCTATCTTCTCCAACAAAATAGATATAACCTTTTTCCATAAGATATCTCAGAAATTTATAATTTTTAAATTCAAGAGCGTAATCGATGACCGTCTTCCCATATTCATCGGCATTCAGAATTATTCCGTCTTCTCGATGCACATAACTTTCCCAATCCTTTTCATTCTGTGTAAATGCAGCTGCATAATTGGTCAAATGTGTCGTCACGGGAACAAAACACTTGCCGGCACTCAATATTTCCTCACACGATACATCTAATAGCCGTACAAAGATTGGAAGGTCATATACTTGTACGGACTTCCTTCCCTTAATAATTTGAGACAGCCGGTTAGACATCTTATTGATCTCATCCTCATTCGCCATTTCTCCGCCCATCTCTAAATAAGCTTTGCAAAACTGACGCCTGGATGGGAATGATCCATCAATCCGTTTTGCCAGATACCTGCCTATATCTTCTTTATCTGCCAGATCAAACATGTTACCACTCCTTTCATGTAATGATGATATCACACCACTTCTGGAGATAATATCTGTTTTTCACATACACAAAAAGCATGTATTTCAAATCGATTAAAAAAATATATACCTCAGGCATACAAAAAAATTGTTTTTCCAGCTTTAATAGATAGACTGTTTTATTTCCGCTTCCTTCACTGTTCCGTCTGCATTATACGTCACAAGAAGATATCGATTCTCATCTAGCACCCACACTTCCTGCTTTGAGCTGACCGTCTTGTCAGGCTTGTCCCATACTGTGACAAGCTGAATTCGTTTATAGCCTTCCAGCTCCTGCAGTTCTTCCACCTGCAGGGATTCCAGCGCCGGAAGATTATCCGTATTCTTTGCATGGTAATACGCATACAGCCAAAGTATCCACAAGGCCAGAAACACAAAAATTGCTGTTAATGAGCCCCGGATAATTTTCTCTGCTTTTTTCTGTTGGTCCTGTCTTTCTAACAAATATGCAGGAATGAACAGAACGCTTCCCGCCCCCGCACCGGAAACAAGAAGAAGGAGACCAAACATGATATTGAATCCTGTTCCCATTTTGTAACAAAACAACCCAGCTGCCAGCAGCAGAACCGCAAAGAGAGCGCATATTTTTCCGGCAGTCTCATTTGCATATTCCCAGCTTTTCTCATCGGTTTGCGCTATCCCTGCATGGTATCCGACTCTGAAGTCAGGGAACTTTGAGTGCCATTTTCTGAGCGTCAACGCCACAATTCCCAGGACAGCTGCTTCCAGCAGATAGATCAGCAGCAATATAAAATCTCTGTTCATATCCTTTTTCTTCCTTTAACTGATCTGCCATCTCACATGGCTTCCCTCTTCATCCTTTGTCACAATAAGCTGATCCTCGATTTCCTGCTTCAGCTCCGTCACATGAGAAATGATCCCGATCAGCCTGGAACCTCCCGCCATCTCCTGGAGCACGCGGACCGCCTTGTCCCTGGAATGTTCATCCAGAGAGCCGAAGCCCTCGTCTATGAACATCATGTCCAGATTGACAGACGCCGTGCTCTCCTGGATCTGGTCCGCCATGCCAAGCGCCAGGCACAGCGCCGCCATAAACGACTCACCTCCGGAAAGTGTGCGGACCTCCCGTTCCTTTCCGGTCACTGTGGAGTAGACCATCAGGTCAAGCCCCCGGTTCTTTCCCTTTCCTGCCTTATCAATGTCAAACATCCTCAGTTCAAACTGTCCTGCCGACATTTCCTCAAAGCGCCGGTTCGCCGCGTAGAGGATCCGCTCCAGATAGCAGCGCTGGACATACGTCTCGATATCCATCCGGCTGCCGGTCACATTTCCCGAGAGCAGATTATACAGATCATCCAGCCTCCTGTGTTCTTTCATGATCTTTCCGCGCTCTTCCATGACCGGTTTCAGCGAATCATACACCGATGCATTTGTCTTGTAATAACTTCTTGCTTCTTCGAAACGTGCCTGTGCGTCCTTCAGCTCTTTCTCTGCTGTTTCAGCCGCGTTTTTCAACTCATCCGGTACAGGGCGGTTCTGTCCTCCGATCGCAGCTTTCGCGGAATCCCGTCTGCTCATGGCGGCTGTCTTTCTTTTCTGCCATGCCTCTGCCCGCTCCTGAAATGCCGCTGCGTCTTCCCGGGTATATTTTTCTGTCAGCTCTTTCCACTCCGCCTCTGAAAGATCCTTTTCTTCCATGATCTTCTCATAGCTGTCTTTCCTTTTGCCGCATTCTTCATCCTGAACCGGGAGCTCTGACTTATAACGGCTGATCAGCGCGTCTGCCTTTGTTCTTGCAGACTCAGCCTGCTGCGCCTTTCGTCTCGCGGCCCGGGAAACCGCTTCTGCATTCTTTCGCTCTTTCTCTGCTCTGGCAAGCGCTGTCTCTGCTTCTTCCTCGCTCTGATAATCCCGGGAGGTTTCCAGATGTTCCAGCTCTGTCTGTTTTGCGGCAAATGCGGTCTTCGCCTCCACTGCTTTCTGAGACGCCTGTTCCGCCGCTGTCTTTAATGCTGCCTTTTTCTCATCGATCCCCAGCAGATATCCGCGAAGCTTCTTCAGAGTCTGTATGTCCTCTGCCAGCCGGTCACCTTCCCGGCGGAGCAACGCTTTCCATGAACCCAGCCTTTCTTCCGCCTGCCCCAGAGTCTTAACTTCTGTGTGGTCAGGGAGATTCTCGCTCAGCTTCTGGCGCAGTCTTCGGAGCGCTTCCGTCAGACTGTTCTCCTTTTCTTCCAGAAGTGTTGATGCTGACTGGGAGGCTGACGCCGCCTTTTCCTGTCTTTCTCTCAGACGTCCCACTTCCCGTTCTGCTGCATCCAGTGCTTCCCTGCTGAGATCCTTGTGTTCCTCCCGGATCTCACAGGGATTGGGATGTTCCAGGGAACCGCAGACCGGACATGGTACTCCCGGCCGGAGCTGCTCTCTGGCGATCAGCCCTGCCTGCTCATTGAGAAAGGTCCTTCTCATTCTCTCATATTCCTGATTCTTGGTCTCATATATAGCGCTTGCTTCAGCAAAACTCTTTTTTGCCTGATCCGCTGCATTTCTCTGAGCCTGTACCTCTTTTGCAGAAGCTTTTGCCGCTGCAATATCCTGCCCGATCTCATCCGCCTTTGCGCATTCTGACTGCCAGCGCTCGCGGGTGATTTCTGACTCACTGAGATCTTCTGCCTGGCTGCGCCACTGGCGCTCGCTCTCCTCCAAAGACTGTACTTTTCTCTGCGCCTTTTCCGCTTCCTGCTCTGTACGACGGCATTCTGCCTGCGCGAAGGCCGTCTCTTCTTTCACCTGCCGGATCCTGCTGAAGACCTCCATGGACTTCTGCACTCGCTCGGATACTTGCGTAAATTTTCGGATCTCCCGGCCAAGCCCTTCCTCTGCCGCTTCTGCCTCCCGCTGCGCCTCTTTGCCTGCCTCTGTAAAAGCGGGGAGCGCTGCCTCCTGTTCTGAAAGATTTTTTCTTGTGCTCTCCGCGGTTCGGACGGCATCCATATACCTTTGGAATACCGCCTGGATCTCATACGCTCTGCTGATCCGCTGAACCTTTTCTTCTGTCTCTCGGATCTCATCCTCCTCGGAGGCGCAGGCCGCCAGCTCCAGTTCTGCCTGTTCCAGTTCATCGAATCGTTTTAAAAGCTGTATCCCGGCAGTATAGGCATCCCGCTTTTCCAGATGCTTCCGGTCTGCCGCATCGTATTCCTTCTGGGCCTGGCCGCATCGATCCTTTAAAATGCCGCAGAGACGTTCCAGATCTTCCAGCAGCCGTTCCATATCCACCACGGAAAGACGATCCGATGAGACAATGCGTTTCTTCAATTTCTTGAGTTCTTCCGCCTGCTCATAGTCCTCCGGCACATCCACATGGGAGACCTCGGTCTGGCACACTGTGCGGATCTGAGCCATCTCCTGCTGCTTTCCCTTTCTCCTTTTTCCCAGCTCTTCCACGATCTTTGCATACAGCTCTGTGTGGAAGAGCTTCCGGAAGATCATCTTTTTGTCGTCTGATTTTGCACGCAGAAGTTCCATGAACTCCCCCTGGGCGATCATGGCGACCTGCATGAACTGACTCTTCGTCAGACCCACGATCTCTTCCAGCTTCCTGTCCGTCTCTTTCTGTGGGTACTCCGAGCCGTCAGGCATGGTGAGCACCACACTCTCGCTCTCTTCCTTCACCCCGGTCCCTCGCTTCAGCGGCCGGATATGCCTTGGCACCCGTCGGACTGTGTACTCTTCCCTGCCATCTCCCGCCGCCTCTGAGAAGACCAGCTCCACAAAAGGCTCTACTCCGGGTCCGACATACTGACTCTGAAGCTCTGTGCCGTTCTTCTTGTTCATCCCGGAGCTTGCCTCCCCGTAAAGGGCGAATACAATGGCGTCGAATATGGTCGTCTTTCCCGCTCCCGTGTCCCCGGTGATCAGGAAAAGATTCTGGTTTGTCTGTTCAAAATCGATGACCGTCCGTTTCCCGTAGGAACCGAACGCCTGCATCGTCAGTCTGAGCGGTCTCATTCCTGCATCACCTCCCGGACAGTATTGATCACATCACGGAGAAGGGCTTTTTCCTCTTCATCCGGCTCATTTAAAAAGGCGCAGCACAATTCAAAGGGGTCAAGCTCCTCCTGAACTGCATACGCTCTCTCATAATCTGTCCTGCGCACTGTCTCCCTGCGGATCTCAAGAAGGTTCGGGAATGCGCTTCGGATCTTATCCTGCATGTCAAAGATGTCCAGGTCCGCCTTGTCCGTCAGGATCACAGTCACATAATCCCCGCATGCCTGTTCCAATACTTCCGCAAGCTCTCCGCGGATCACCCGCACCTGCCGGAGCGGTTCCAGGGGAAGAATCGTTGTCTTCCTGTCGCCCTTATCCCCCAGCTCCACCATGATAATCCCCTTCTGCTGTCCCGCCTCACTGACAGAACAGGCAAGGGGTGTGCCGCAGTAGCGGATAAATTCGCTCCCCACTTTCATAGGCTTATGGATATGTCCCAGCGCCGCATAGTCAAACTGCTCCAGGATATCCGCGGATATCTGGTCAATATTTCCCACAGTCCGTACCTCCGAGTCCATGCGCTCCACAGCCTCTGCATCTGTCCCGGATGGCAGATAGAACTGATGGCTGACGATCACATTTCTTTGAGAAGGATCGATCTCCTCGCGCCCGATCAGGCGATGCAGAGCCTCGTTATAGGACAGGTTATTGCCGTTCTCATCCACCCCGGTGAGCTGTTTTACCATGGACGGCCTGACAAAAGGCAGCAGGTAAAAGTTCACAGGGCCAGATTCATCCTTCAAAATGACTTTCTCAATCTGTTCTCCTTCCACTTTCGGCGGCTGGCCGATCATGTATACATTCTGTCGGGAGAGCACGCTTCGGAAGCAGTTGATCCTGGGACCGCTGTCATGATTTCCTGCGATCATCATCACCGCTGTATCCGGCAGAGCAGAATTCAGCCCTGCAATAAAACGGTCAAACACTTCCACTGCCTCTGCAGACGGCACTGCCTTATCGTAGATATCTCCCGCTATGACCACTGCCTGCGGCTGTTCCCGAACAGCGATGTCCGTGATCTGCCTCAGAATATATTCCTGATCTTCCCGAAGATCCCGGTTAAAGAGCTTCAACCCGATGTGCAGGTCCGAAAGATGAAAAAATTTCATCCAGATGTCCTCCTTATCTGTTTCTATTCTACTTATTTATCACTCATAGACAACCGTCATATGTATGCATTTCCCATTCTGTCCATGCTGCGCGCCCGGTAATGTCTAAAGGAATATAAGCGCTGCTATGACCGCACAGATCGTGCTCAGCAGCGTCCCCAGCAGATAATACTCCGCAAACGCCTGATCCTTTGAGATCCTGTCATACCGCGCGATAGACTTTGCAGTTAATACAAGTCCCACCGCAGAATACTGACCGATTGAGATGAAGATAACCATGATGATCCGTTCAAGAGTGCCGATCATCCTGCCCGCATTCCGGTCTGTCCCCTCCGGTTCTTTTTTGTCCGACGGCTTATACCCGGAAAGGATATTTGCGATCAGAATATTCGCCGGTTTGTGGATGAGCAGAAGAGCAGCCGCCCATCCGAGGAGTTCTGTCTCGGAAAGGCCGAAAGCATCAAAAAACACGCCGGCTCCCGCCCTGTACAGTTCTGCGCAGTCAGCTGTGCGCATCCAGAACGCGATGCCCAGGATCGTGAGCAGGTGAGCCGCCTGGTCGAGCAGGAACACATTTCTGCTGTTCGGGGCGCTGTCCGTGAACAGCCTCTTTCCACTGAGGAACCGGCATGCCGCATACTTCACAATATCGATAAAGGCATGAGCCAGGACAAAGGCCAGCATATACCTCATCTTCATCCCCGGAAGAAAAAGGAAAAACAGAAGCAGGGAACACACCGCATAGGCAAAGCTGTGGCAGATGGTCCATGAGAACTTTTCCCGCTTCCTGTCCGCCATCCTCTGTGTCTGGAAATAAAAATCTCCGAGCAGATGCACACAGAGCAGAATAGTAAAAACTGTTTTAATCATACTGTATCTCTCCAAGTATTTCCGCTGCATTTTTCAATGCGTTCTCATAAGTATAATAGCTTCCCGCGGCAAGTGCCTTCTGAACGGTCGGCTGTGAGATGGACAGCCTTGCCGCCGTATTCTGCTGTCCGTCGCCGTACACGAGCATATCCCAAATGATCTCCCTCTGCCGCTCGGTCCACCCCTCTTCCACCACATACAGCAGGTCGAAGACTGTATTCAAAAGGACTTCCTTATCGCGGTCCTCTTCCTCCATCTTCAGGCAGAGATCTGCCGGAACCGGCCGGTTCTTCTTCTCCCTCTCCTTGAGAACTTCGACAGCCTCACGCGCCCGATAATAGCCGGGGCCATCCGCTCCCAGCGCCATCTCTCTTCTGATGTCTGTGGTGATCGTTCCAAATCCGATTCCAAACCGAAGCCGGACCGGGTACATCTCCATCTTGATCTCATTGATCATGTTCAGGATATTCTTCCCGCTGCACAGAAGTCCCTGAAATTCATCTCCCAAGGTGATCAGATAGCTGGAGACAATGTCTTCCTCATACTTTCTGTTCAGCCGGTCCAGAACCTTCTGCAGACGCTTCTGCACCTCTTTTCTATTCTCCAGTTTTCTGGAGTCCTTAATGTCGCCTATGACGGCGGCGAAGGAATGTCTGTTCTCCAAATACTCCATGTCTCTCCCTCCTATATCCACAGTATATAGCAGGAAACATGAATATTCAAGATTTATTCATATTTTTGGCTATAAATTAAAAATATAGCCAAAAACACGAATAAATCAGCAGAAATCTGAGACCCCCCAATCAGACGAAGAAGATCCGAATG
>ERZ780162.1457-NODE-1457-length-16427-cov-4.468238_pt1 | contig 16427 bp, 11 predicted proteins | sample MGYA00511474_ERZ780162 | MGnify/ENA primary metagenome ERZ780162 (study PRJEB29588, sample SAMEA2143633) | human gut metagenome | biome: human gut; feature: human-associated habitat; material: faeces | place: Denmark | collected 2008/2010 ...
TAGTTAGGAAAACCAAGGATTTCCTTGACTTAGGTTGACTAATCATTGTATGTATTTACAGTGGTATCTCGAGCTCCTAAGACTCTATTGTAGGTTCGATTCCTATAGGGAACGCTCTATTTTAAGCGGTAATGAGAGAAAAATCATTGCCGCTTTTTTGTTGTTTTTCTCTGCACACTTCGCCAGACGCCTTGTGTTTCTTCGGATATTCATATATAATGTATCGTATTGAGTATTATCCATGCGGAGGTGCGGATCCCCGGTGCGTCCCGGTTCGGGCGTTCATGGGCGATCCCGGAAAACGTGGAAAAGCCGTCCGACCCGCGCTTTCAGGGGCAGCACCGCGATTCCGGCAGGACAAGCACCTGACAGACACCCGACTATATTTAAAGCATCCGCAAAAAGGAAGTGAACGCTATGGCTTGCGACGAGGCTTTGTACCGCCAATATCTGAGCGGCGACGACGAAGGGCTTAATGCCCTGATGAAAAAATACGGCGACCCCCTGACCCTGTATATCGACGGCTATCTGCACGACGTTCACGAGGCGGAGGAGCTGATGCTGGACGTTTTCGCCTATCTGTTCACGAAAAAGCCCCGCATCCGGGATGGCGGCTTCAAGGCGTATCTCTATAAGGCGGCGCGGCACATGGCGCTGCGTCATAAGAGCAAACGAAAGCCCTTGTTCAGTCTTGATACGCTGACCGGCGAGCCGGAGGGACGGCTGCTGGTGGAGGAGGTCATCCGGACGGAGGAGCGAAACCGCATCCTGCATTTCTGCATGGATGAAATGAACCCGGACTATCGAGAGGTGCTGTATCTCACCTATTTTGAAGGCATGAGCTACGCGCAGGCGGCGGAGGTCACGGGAAAAACAGTGAAGCAGATCACCAACATGGTGTATCGTGGAAAAGAGAGCCTGCGAAGGCTCTTGGAACGGGAGGGGATCACAAATGCGGAGTCATGAGGAACGGGTCGCTGAGACGAAGCGGCGCATCGCCAAAATTGAGTGGGAGAAACGGCTGCGGCGCAATACGATCACTATGGCTTCCGCTGTGGCGGTGTGCCTTGTGCTGCTTATCGGCGCGTCCCTCGCCATGCCCGGCATTTCCGCGAGCATCCAGATAGGCGATTATTCCGGCTTTGAAACGGCGGCCAGCATGTATGGCGGCGGAGCGGCCTTGGGATACATCGTCATCGGGCTTTTGGCGTTTTTACTTGGCGTATGCGTGACCGTTCTGTGCTTCCGGCTGCGGCAGATCAGCCGCGAGGACGATCAGAACAAGGAAAGCGAGGGGATACATGGAGCTAATTGAGAACCTGTTGCAACTGCTGGTCACGTTCATCGGCGCGCTTCTTTCGGGTATCTCCTACCGGAAAAGCCGCAGGCAGGCGTATTTTCTGCTGCTGTGCTTCTACGGCTGCTTTGCCCTTGGCGCGCTCTACTGGACGCTGTATCTGCTGCTGTTCGATACCACGCCGCGGGTCTTTTATGTGTCGGAGTTCGGCTGGGTGGCGAGCGTAATTTTCCTGCGCATTTTGCAGGCGACGCTCTCCACACCGGAGGAATGCAGTTTCCGCTGCTGCAGGGCATGGCTTGCGCCTGCATTCGGTCTTCCGCTGCTGGCGTTCTACTGCACCTTCGGGGACATTCTCTCCAACCTGATCTGGTGCGGCATGATGATATGGCTCTCTTTCTGCGCCATTCGCGCTCTTGCCTATGCGAAAACGCAGACGGGTGCGGCGCGGAATACGCGGTACTTCCACATCGGCGTACTGTGCTTTGTGTTTGCGGAGTATCTGCTCTGGACGGCGGGCTGCTTCTGGCCGGATACCTCTCCGGCCAGCCCCACCTTTTGGTGTGATATGCTGCTGACGCTTGCGATTCTGGGGCTGTTGCCCACCACGAGAAGGGCGGTGGACGCATGACTTACATTGAAAACATCTTCCTCTGCATGGTATCTCCCCTGCTGGTGGCCGCCCTGTGCATGGGCAGGCGGCAGCTCCGCTTCTTCCTGTTCTGCATTGCCGGGATGGGGGTGAGCCTGCTTTCGGCCTATATCAACACCTTCCTCGCGGCGGTGTGTCAGGCGGATGCCCTTGCCGCCACGGCGGAGATCGCGCCGGTGGTGGAGGAAATGATGAAGTTGCTGCCGCTGGTGTTCTATCTGCTGGTGTTTGAGCCGGAGGGCAATAAAATCAAGGTAGCCGCAATAACAGTCGCCCTCGCCTTCGCCACCTTTGAAAACGTCTGCTATCTGATCCAGAACGGCGCAGACCGCTTCTCCTTCATCTTCTTCCGGGGCTTCGGCACGGGAGCCATGCACGTCCTCTGCGGTCTGATCGTGGGCGGCGGGCTTGCATACACATGGCGGCGGACGTGGCTGAAGATCGCGGGCACCTGCGGGCTGCTGGGCGCGGCCATCACCCTCCACGCCATCTACAATCTGCTGATCGCTCACGGCGGCGCGGCACAGTACATCGCTTACGCCCTGCCGTTGCTGCTGGTGGCGGTGGGAAGATTGTCCACCTTCCGATTATCACGGAGAAAATAACCGAATATCCACTCTTTGAGAGCTGCTTTTTGGCAGCTCTCAAATTTTTTTGAAAAATTTTGCATTTTGGGTGAGAGTTTTTTCGATTTTTTGTACCTATATAAGTGAAGGGGTTTTTAAGACGCATTCCAATAAATCCAGAGAGAAGGTTCAAACGAAATGTACGATACCGCAAAACGAGTCGCACTCGTCAAGCAGCGGGTGCGGGAAAACACCCGCCGGAGGCAGCGGCGCGGTATATATGGGCTGAGCGCAGAGTGTATGCTGCTGTTCGCGGTGCTGCTGCAGGCGGCGGACACGGTCGTCGGGCGGGGACAACCTGAGGCATGGGGCAGCTTCGGCGCAATGCTGCTGCTAGAGGACGCGGGCGGCTATGTGCTGGTGGCCGTCGTCTCCTTTGCCGCGGCGGTGGTCGTTACCGTGTTTTGCACACGATTGAGAAAAAACAATAAACAGCAGGAACAAACCAAGGAGGATGAGGAAACATGAAGAAAAGATTTTTAGCGGCGTTGCTGAGCCTGTGCATGACGCTCACGATGCTGCCAACTACGGCATTTGCAGCGGTGAGCGATTCGCTGGGCAACATACCCGAGGAAAATCAGGCGATTTTGGAGCAGCTCTCCGCCTTGACCGGCGATAGCAGCGACCAGGTGCTTTCCATGCTGAACGCTTTGGGGCTGCTGGATGAAGACGGCAATTTCAAGGTGGATCAAACCATCACGCTGGACGGTCAGGTGTTGACACTGGCGGCTGTCATGGAGCTGCTGGAAAATCCCGCCACGGATCTCACCCGTATAGCCGACGTGGATGGGACTCCGGTGGCGCTGGGCGATTTGAAGACCATGATCCAAATCGAACAGGAGTTGCAGCGGATCAAGGACACCTATTTCTCCGGCAGGGAGTTTACCGGGGAAGCTCTGGAGAATCTCAATAACCTGATGGAGCAGCTGGAGCTGCAGGGCATCAGTTTGCAGTATTCCGCCTCTGCCACAAAGCCTGAGGGCGTTGAGACGGTGGATATGAGCGGCATGATGAGCCAAACGCTGGGGGAACTCGCAACCAACAGCTGGAGCTCCGGGACTTTTACTGTATACGGCGGAAAACCGGTCGGCTTTTCCTACCGCATTCAAAAAGGCCAGCTCAGCGAGTATATCACCGGTGTGGAGGTCTCGATAGGCGAGACGAGTGGGGTCGCCCAAGGCGACGGGTCCTACAAGCTGACCTATGACGTAGGCTCGACTTTCAGTTTAGGTGGTTGTAAAATCACTGTCAAGGTTACAACCAAAGGAGACAACCGAGCCTGGCTCGAGGGTTCTTATTCCTATGGCGACCTGCTGGGGATGATTGAATTTTACGATGCGGAAAATCTGGTGTTCTATGACGGCGCCGGTTATGCCGACCACTGTCAGCTCAAGTTAAAAAAGACGGTTGACGTCCCCACAGTACAAACATCAATGACCGCGCCGAGCTATGAAAAAAAACACGAAAATACAGACGTAATATATCAGGATATGTTGATTCCTTTGCTGGCAGATAAATACACTGTCGGCGGCGGTGCCGAAAATCCGAACTTCGTTGCGCTAAGCAATACCATCGGAATTTTGGAGGGTGCCCGCAACTCGGTGCTTCCTGAGGACTCCTCCAAATTTTATCAGCCATACCAAATCGACGCCAGAATCGAGTTTGACTGGAGCAGAGACATAGCTGCCTATACTGGTCCTGCGCCGTATGGCAATTATAATTCTAAAACCCCTCAACCCTATGCCCCGTTCTATCTGACGGAGTACAAGATCGATGGAACAGCTCTGACGCTAAACGGCGACAAAAAGAGAACGGAGGACTGTACGATTAACAAGGGCAGTACGATCGACATCTCCCTGCAGTCTACCACGCAAAACAGAGAGAAGCAGCAGTACTATCTGCCTTTCGAACTGTATCTGAACGCTGATAAGGTATGCGGAACCCAATATTCCTACGCCACAGCCAAGACCAGCAACGTCTCCGCCAAGCTGGTGGACACAGACAATCCCACCATTCAAAGCGTCACGGCCCCGGCGGGAACCTATGCCAGCGGGCAGCACGTCCCCATCACAGTTACCTTTAACGAGTTCGTGGATCTTAGAAACGCCACCGTGACCATCAATGGCAATGAGTATACCGCTGATGCGCTTTCCATGAACGACTACGGTGTCACGGCAATGCTCTGGTATCTAGTGCAGGATACGGATGACACCACGGTCATCGTCAATGGTATGACCGGTGTGGAAGATGTTTTCGGTTATACGCTGGATACCACATCTTATCAAAGCAACGCGATTACCGGCGTTACGCTGAAAAGCGTCTTGATGCGCAACGCTCCCACCGCACTGACCGCCGCCTACGACAACGGCGAGGCATCGTTCACGATGGACGCCAACATGGCGGAGGCCTACAAGACCGTATACAGCAATTATCACACCCCGGCAGGCACAGACCCGAAGGAAGCCCCGTTCCGCCTCGAGCTGAGGTACGACTCCGCGGTTGAACCAATCCATCTGCAGGTCTATCTGGACACAGAGAGCGGAGGCTTCACCATTAGCGACTACGCAATCGCACCCGCTGCTGTCGACCGCACCTACACGGCGACGCTGCAGGCCAACGAGGGTACGAAAGACGCTCCTGATTGGGTGAATGTTCTTCCCCTGACCCGGCAGTTCACAGTGCTAAAGAAAGTTTCCGTGAGCACGGTGAAGGTCGTCCAGGAAACGGAACCCGACAACTATACGATTTCCCTCGGCGAAACCACCCGCCCCACGCTTAAGGCCGAGGTTTTGGGGGCAGGCGGTGTGCCGGCAAGCTACACCACCGGCAAATGGAGCAGCAGTGACCCGGACATTGCCACCATCAACGAGGATACCGGCGTTGTTGCCACAACAGGAACCAAGGTGGGAGACGTCATCTTTGCCTTTACGGCGGACAACGGGACTGAGGACACTGCCGATGATGTGAAGGGCGAGTCAAATCCCTATACCGTGACGGCAGGCGATTCCCTGGCACTGGTGATTCCCGACGGCTCGTCCATCGTGACGCGGGTAAATCAGCCCGCAACCGTGCTGTGGAGCTCCAACGCCGCGCTGATGGCGCCGAACAAAGAATTCAATTACAGGATTGACCTGTATGAGGGCAACTACGTGAATGAGGCGGCGCTGAGCGGCCGCAAGCCCGTTGAGACTTATACCGCCGGCAAGGATAAAAACAGCGTGCGGATTCCGGAGAATGTGCTCTCCAAGCTCTCCAACGGAAATACCCCTGCCTACACGGTATTGGTCTCCATGCCGCACCCCAACGCCGAGGGTGAGGACGTCCGCCTGTCGGCACTTTCCTGGATCATCGTGCAGGCACCGCCTGCCACAGCAAAGCTGACACCGCCCCAGAGCATTTACCTCAAGGATACCGACGGTGCCGTCAATATCGACTGGTCGGTGGAAAACACCACTGACGGCGCCCCTTTGCAGCCCACGATGACCATTACCCGGGTCACAGAGGATAACACCACCACCAAAGTGGTGGACAGTAAGCGCCTATCCGGCAACTCCGGGAGCTTCCCCCTGTCATTACAACGTGTGCAATCAGGCAATCTGAAGGACACCTATCAGGTGGTTTTGAGCGTGGAGAATCCTGGTGAGGAATCTCCCAGCACCGACTCCTTCCCCCTGTATGTCTACGATGCCGACGCACTGAAGGTGCAGAACGACGAAAGAAAAACGATTTCTAAGATGACCATGGACAATACCTCCAAGGTCAGCGGCAGCCTGCCCACCGTTACAGCTGAAATTTTGCAGCTGCGCCAGGAGTTGGGGCTGATCGAGTACATAGGCATCAACTATGACGAGTACGGATGGAACTCCTTTAAAGACGGCATCCGGTGGCTCTCCAGCAACAACAATGCCATTTCCGTCAACTACAAGCAGGGCGGACTGTATGAGGACATCAGAAACTTCTCCTTTGATTCCTACCTTCCCGAAACCAAAATGGCGCTGTCCGGCTTGGCCAACGGCACTGCAACTGTCACGGCTAACCATGCCGCCACGGGCATGAATGCCGCCGTACAGGTGACAGCGAAAACGCTGCAAAACAAGTTCTATCTCTTCCAGCTGACGCCTGCAGCGGAAACTACGCTGCAATACACCGATGGCAAAGGTGTGCTCAAAACGGTCACGACCAACAGTGAAGGCGTGCTGGCGCTTTACGAACCCAACGGAATCGCCAGTGATGTGTCTCTGCGGTCAGGCTCCGGCGCGGATATTTATCTGGGCACCATCTATAAAGAAAATCTGCGTTCCGGCGAGCGGGATGCCACAAAACTGCAGCTTTATCCCTTGAATACCTTCAGCCTTCGGCGAGTCGCCCGGGCATCTGTGACGCTCATCACGCCGGGCGGCGATCCGCTGGCGAACAAGACGGTGACCGTTCGCGGCGGCGTTTATAAAAACGGAGGCTACTGCGAGACAGCTCTGCTGGGCTCCAGGGCAGGAGCACTTGTCAGCGGCATCACCGGCGACACCTATACCACGGATGCGGCGGGAAATATAACCGTCTATCTGGATTCCACCCAGTTCTGGTCGGCCGAAAAGGGCGAGAGCAACACCACGGCGCTTTCTGCTCTGGATCAGCTGGAGTATATTCTGGAGATCAGCGCAATTGACGGCGACAAGTACTATCCGCTGCTGCTGACCGTCAACGGCAAGCTGGGCGTGGACGATGTAATGCGCACCGCAGAGGGCGTTGTCTCTCTGGAGCGCGTGCCGGCGGGGGAGGAAAACAAACCCTTCATTGTGGCGCAGAGCGTTGATTACGGTCTTGCCAACGGTCAGAAGGTGGATGTCCGCAGCTCGACCGGGAAGATCGGCCCTAACAGCAGCTTTAAAACAGCAAGCCTGCACACCACCATGTTCCTCTGGGGCGAGGATATTGCCAACGCGCGGAATTACAGTCTCAAGCTGGCGGACGAATACGGCATTCTTCCTGCCGCCCAGAGCAGCAGTACCAAGCAGTATCCCTTCTCATCCATCCCCGTAGCGGAAAACGATCTGACCCTCACCGAGGCCACCATGACCACCTCTGGATGGATCGCCGACGGCAAGGATGTGGGTATGAAAACGCAGCTGAGACTGAACGGCAGCCTGCTGCAGGAGAAAATAATGCCCTTCCGGGTCGTTGATCTGACCCGGGTGCCCAAGGTGACAGAGGATGACCGCGTCACCGGTATTCTGGCGACGATGGGAGCCTCCAGTGGAGTGAATCAAGTCGACTTTGGCGGAGTGGGCGATAGTAACATTCTCAAGGTGCTGACCGGACGGCTGGATGATCTGAGCGGTCCGGTGGACACTTCCGTGTTCAAAATGATTATCACTCCCAGCGAAGATCCCTCCGTGTTCCGTGCCATGATTTGGGCCGGGTACAATACGCTGGAGATGGAGGACATGGACTATTCCGAGGACGGCGTGGCGTTGGGTGCGAATGTGCTGACGCAGAACCTGGAAGTGGGTGTGCCCGGGACCGGGGATCTGAGCCAGATGGCCCAGGGCACCTATGATCCCAAGGGGGACTACAAAACCAACTCCATGGCCGACAATGTCACCAGCACGGATCTCAACTTGCAGTTGGAGGGCTTTTACGAAGCGGAAATCCGTTATAACACTGAAAAAAAGGAGTGGGAGGTTTTCACCGTAGGCGGCGGATTTACCGCCGGCGTTGGTGTGGGATTCTCCTTCAGCGTGAATGCCATGGCTGGTCCCGTGCCGTTGACAGCAACCTTTGAGCTGGGTGGTGCCATTCAGCTGGATTTCCGTACCGCAGTGCGCTACGGCCGGCAGGGCGAGGGTACAGAGCTTGCCTGGAGCGATCCCACGGCCACGGCAGTGAATGACTTTTTGACCACGCTGCGTATCAACGCCTATGTCCACGCGTTTGGCGGTATCGGCTTTGACTATTCGGTCGTGGCGCTGAAGATCGGCCTATTCGGCAATTTGGATGTGGACAGTCAGAATAAGTTCCTTTCCCGCACCTATCTTGCCGACGAGACAAAGCGTCAGATCAACGGTCAGGCTCTGGGAATCCAAAGCGAAGTGGGGATCAAATTTGTGGCCCAATTCCTGTTTATCTCCTACGAGGCGGTGATCGCCTCCGGAACCCTTGGAGCCACCAGGACTTTTAATGACTGGAGAACAATCGACGACTACTGGAATAGCGCCACCAGTGGGCTGAGCCTTGCCTCGCTGCGTTTGGCGGCAGCCCAGAGCGGAATGCAGGTGACTTCTGGCAGTGCAACGCTCCAAAGCCGGGACTATCTGGAGCAATATGCCCGTACCTGGGGCCAGCCCCAGCAGCGGATGATGCTACTCTCTCTGAATTCCACCAGTGGGCTGAAAAACATCCAGACCAATGCCAACCCCACATCCTATCCACAGCTCAGCGATGACGGGAAGGTATTGGCCTACATCAACGACGGCAACAGCAGCAGTATTTACGACAGCCGGGCACATTTCTCCACCCTCAATGGCGGCGTCTATACTCCCTCCAGTGAAATTGATGCTCCCACAGGGTTCTCCGGCTACGGCGACACGAGCGTTTCTTTGTCCGGCACTGGCAGCTTCGCGGCGGCGGCTTGGGTTCGCATGGGCACCGACCTGCCGGGTAAAAATGCCGGTGATGCCGTGACATTGGAAGAGCAAAACCTGCTGATGAACAGCACGGAGATCGTAGTGTCCGTCTATAACGGCACAACATGGACTTCCACCCGCCTAACCAACGACGGCACGCCGGATCTGGCCCCAGCCACGGCAGTGGGCGGCGATGGCAAGGCCATCGTGTTCTGGCGCAGCGTCTACACCCCCGATCCCGGTACGCAGGGCAGCAACAACCTGCTGAACTTCACGACCAGAGATTGTATCATGTACCGTTGCTATGACAGCAGCAACGGCACCTGGAGCGAGGCCAAAATGCTTTATAACGGTGCTACTGGCCGCGTGAAGGCGTTGCAGGCGGCCATGCTGCCCGACGGAACAGCTATGGCGGTTTACTCGCTGGACCGCAGCGAAACCGGAGATACCTCTGACTACGAGATCGCCTATTGTACCGTGGCTGCTGACGGAACTCCCGGTACAGCCATGCTGGCGACCTGTGACAGCAATCTTGACGAAAACCCCCAGGTCGTTGCAGCAAACTTCGGCAGCGGGGATGACCGATTTGTCATCGGTTGGCACAGTGTCCGAGACGGCAGCAGCGATATCCAGCTGTTGGCTGTGGACGGCAGCGGCACCATGTCCAACAGTTTTCCCGGCTCTTTGTCTGCCCTGACCAGCAGCGGCAACGCCGTCGTGGGCGGAGACTTCCGCTTCGCTTCCCTCAGCGGGGATCATCGCAGCCGCAGTGATCTTACCATCGTCTGGAATGAGACTGTCAATAACGCCAACGGCGCGGTAGATCACGGCATTTTGAAGGCGGCCAAGCTGCGCTATGCCGAAAATACCTACACGCTCTCCGCACCATTGGAACTGGCAGAGCTGCCGGATCGCACGCTGGCTGACCACTTTGATGCCTATGTCAGCGGCACCAATCAGGTGCAGGCTGCCATTCAGGCTACCAGGTATGACGATGATAAACAGGAGGTAATCGGCGGCGTGACCGTTCCGGGTGAGGAAACGATCCTCTATACCGCTACCTCTGATTTTGTCACCGATGCAGTGGCAGTAGAACAGATTGGTGTGGATTATGCAACGCTGGCGTTGAACAGCCTGACACCCATTCGCTTTACCATCCGCAACACCGGACTGAACGATGTGACAAACCTAACGGTCGAGATGGGCAGCGGGGAAACCGCCACCCTTGCGGAAAAATTGCTGCCCAATGAAAGCACCACCCTTACCGTCTGGCACCATGTGAAGGACCGCGTGACCGACCAAAGCTATACCATCACCTCCGGCGGCATCAACGAAAATGGCACAGTGTATCTGGATTATCCCGACATTGGCATCTCGCAAATGGAAGTGATTGCGGAGAGTGCCGGCAAGCGCACGGTGCGCATGACCCTCTATAATTCCTCTGCCGCCATGCTGGCCGGAGGAAAGGGCCGCGAGGTGAAGCTTGCATTCTATGCGGATGATCTACATACCGAACCTGCAGAGGTAACCTGCACCACAAACGGCGTATCGGTTAGCGATAATGAAATCACTATTTCCGGAGACAGAGCCCTCGCCCGCATCGATCAGGGAACCTTTACACTGGACCTGACCTATGATCTGGGCGAGTATATGACATCCATTGGCAAAACCGAGATCCCCAATGTGGGTACCTATCTGTACGCCGAGGCCTGGGCGGAAGGTCAGATCGGTGGAACAGGAAGTAATCAGCGCCTGCCGGAGTATGACGGCAGTGACAGCGAAGCCAGCGTCCATATGACCGGCGCACTGGCCCGCACCGGAGAGCGGCTGACGATGGATGTGACACAGGGGAACGACGGCAACGGTCACAGCACCGCCGCCATTACCCTGCGCAACAACTCCCTGCAGTCTCAGACGAGCGCAGAGCTGGTGGCCACGCTGCTGGATGCTGCCGGGACCGTTCTGGAAACGAAAAAGACCAGTATTGGCGGTGCCATCTCCGGGGAAACCTTCCAGACGGAAACCATCACCTTCTCCCGGCTTGGCACCCGCGTAGTGGTGCGAGCCGCAGTGCCCGGTAATGACCTTCTGACCTTTGAAGGTCTGGCAGTGGAGCTCGGCGATTTTACCGCCAACGGAACGAACTATACCTATACGCTGCAAAATGATAGCGGAGCAACATCTACGCTAGTCACAGCGGTGTCTGGAAACGGCGAGCCCGTGAGCATCAACGGACAGGCTCTGTCCACCGGCGGCAGCGCAACCGTTGCCATCCCCAACAGCGGCACAACCGACATTGTCGTGAGAATCGGTGCTAAAACCTACACGCTGACGATTCTGCGCAATAGCGGCACAGGCGGCAATGAAGGCAATAGCGGCACAGGCGGCACAGGCGGAAGCGGCAGTGGCGGCGGAAGCGGCTACAGCTACTACACCATCAAGGCAACTGCCGGGGCTGGCGGCTCCATTTCTCCCTCCGGCAATGTTAGCGTCCGTGAGGGCAGAGATCAGACCTTCACCATCACTCCGGATAAGGGCTATGCTGTCGCCAACGTCAAGATTGACGGCAAGAGCATTGGCGCGGCGAAGTCCTACACCTTTGAGAATGTCAGCAGAACCCATACCATCGAGGTCATCTTTATGAAAGCCAACGGCAACCCCCGGACCGGCGTGTTTGTGGATGTAGCCACCGGCAGCTATTATGAGGATGCTGTGGATTGCGCTGTTCTCTTTTCACTACAAGAAACAAATTAATGACATTTTGAGCTGCGCCGCTATCCAAGCGCGGCAAGGAGATAGCATTATGAAAAGAATCACAAGAATCATTCGTCCGATCATCTGCATAGTTGTCCTTCTCGTTGCTATGACCACGGCAGTCAGGGGCTGCTATCAGAGAGAGACAGAGCCTATCGACATTCCCGGCACATCTGCGCCTCAGCCATCAGCGCCTCTCGCGGGCGAAGTTATCCCCTCGGTGGACAGGCAGACAGAGTTGGCGGAAGCCAGAGCGAAGAATCCCGACACCGTGGCGTGGCTGTATATCCCCGGTGCGGAGGTGGACGACCCTGTGATGCAGGCGGAGGACAACGGCTATTACCTAAAGCTGGATGAAAACGGTGAGTACGCCATATGGGGCTGTTATTATGCCCACTGTGAAAACAAAATCGGCGGCAGGGATAAGCTGGACAAAAACACCACCATTTTCGGCCACTCCGCCAGCAACTGCGACCCGGACGGTGTGCGGTTCACCAAGCTCTACCGTTATATGGACGCAGACTTTGTAAAGGAGCATCCGTATATCTATCTCTCTGTGGATGGTGAGGACATGATTTTCCAGATCACCGCGCTGTTCGTCACGGATATTGGCTTTGACTATATTGCGCCTGATCCCACGGGAGATGATCTGACCAGCTTCTTTGAGACGATTGCGCGGAAAAACTGGCTTGACTTTGATGGCGTGACCTTCTCCGAGGAAGATACTGTTCTGACCCTCTCCACCTGCTGCCGGAAGTATGACAAGGCCAACAGCGGCAATCAGCGGCTGGTGGTCATGGCAAAGCTGCTGCCGGAGGGCGCAACCGCACAGGAGTTCAGCGTATCCCTTGTGGATAGTCCTGAAATGCCCTAAAAGAAAACAGAATACGACGATAACAGGACACCCATCCTTGCTGTCCCAACATTTAATAGGTTGCCAAAATAATTATGGTCAAAAAACCATCAACATCCCTTGCTCTACACGCTATAATATAGATAATCTAATAAGAAAACAGTGTTATCATTACTGCTACAGATGGATGATAGCCATATTTATGAAAAAATCATTGGAACGGAATGGCTGAACCCTCAGGGTGACAATGTCAGCGATTTGACAGCGAAAACCATTTTTCTCAGGTGATTTTCCGTTTTCTTATTTTGACAGAGATTTACAAAATAGTCAGGAAAATCAAGGCTTTCCTTGACTCATATTTACTTAAAATAATCGCTGTTCCCAGTGTGGACTCGAGCTCTTAAGCACTAGTTGAGGGTTCGATTCCCCCTGGGAACAGTCAAATTTTGCAACAATGATGACCACAATTCATTGTTGCTTTTTTTTATTTATAGGTGCTTACGAGCACCGAATGCCGCGACAACGAGCGTGTAACGCGAGTGAGTTCAGGGAAAAGGAGAGAATGCCTATGGCAGAAAAAACAGACGAACGAGTTACGGATGAAAAAGTGGTAGAAATTGAAATGGAAATTTTCTAAATACGTGCCACAAATCTTGAAAAAATCTTGATTTGTGGCATAATAAATATATATTTTGATTTGGAGATGATGTTATGTATATAAAGCGTGAAAGATATCTAAGCAAAATAAGACCATTTTATGATGTGGATTTAATTAAGGTTCTGACAGGTGTTAGAAGATGTGGAAAATCTATATTGTTAGAGCAGATTAAAGAAGAATTTATTGAAAATGGGTTTGATAGAGCGCATATTATTACCATTAATTTTGAAGATTTGCAATTTGAAAAAATAAGAACTGCAGAAAAACTTAATTCCTATGTGAATGAGCAAATCAAGGATCATGACAAATACTTGATTTTTTTAGATGAGATTCAGCATGTCAGGAGCTTTGAAAAGGTTTTAGCTTCCTTTCGGGCAACATTAAATTGCTCAATTTTTATTACTGGAAGTAATTCGAAATTGCTATCCGGCAAGATGGCAACATTGTTGGTTGGAAGATGTGTTGAATTTAGAATAATGCCATTTTCCTTTGCCGAAAGCTACGAATATGCTACAACTATAGGAAGAAATATGTCTCCGGATGAGTTTATGATTGATTATATCAATTGGGGTGGCTTCCCTTTGCGTTTTTCGTTTACAAAGGAAAGTGATATTAAGAGATATTTGGAGCAGACATATGAAGGTATCTTAGATAAGGATATTATTACTGACAGATCAAAGGTTAATAGACAAAACTTTGAAAGAGTAGCAACATATATTATGGCAAATGCAGGAAAGGATTTTTCCAGTAAAAACATAGAGAACTATTTTATACATCAAAATGCAGATACTTTGGATAAAAAGACGATATACAGATATCTTGATAAAATGGAAAAGGCTTGTCTAATTGATCGTGTAAAAAGATTTAATATTGTAGGAAAACAGGCAATGTCGTATATAGAGAAGCAATATGCGGTAGATACTGGTTTTCGCATGATAAATACAAACTTAGTAAATTTTGAGGATACCTTTTTTCTTGAAAATATAATTTATAACGAGCTAAAAGCAAGAGATTATGAAGTCTTTACAGGAAAAACATATAAGGGTGAAATTGATTTTGTTGCAATAAATGGAAGAAAGAAATGTTTTATTCAGGTGGCATATTATTTGGCTGGTAAGGAAACGATTGAAAGAGAGTTTGGTGCTTTTAAGCCAATTAGTGATGCATCACCGAAATATGTGTTTTCATTAGATAGATTTGATTATTCAAGAAATGGAATTGCACATATCAATATTGTTGATTTTCTTTTGGGTAAGAAGGATATTAATTTATCATAACGCCACAAATTAAGAAAAAATTTAAAATTGTGGCTTCTGGAAAAAATCATATAAAAGGACCTAAGAAACGGACATTAGAGGATATTGAACATTTCAGCGAGTTATTTGAGAAGATGATACGTATAGCAATTCAGAACAGAGAAGGAGAAAACAATGGCAAAGAATGAAAGATTTGAAAAGACATATTCACAGGGAACCATGAATGTAACAGAAATCTGGGTAGATAAGGAAACTGGTGTAAATTATATTTATCATGCAGCAGGATATGCAGGAGGATTGACACCGCTTTTAGACAGAGATGGAAAACCGGTTATTTCCCCGATTGTAAATGGATAATGGAAGTGAAGTCTGATGACTAAGAAAGGATGGAACTAACAATATATGAAGACAGCAATTATTTATGCATCAGTGCATCATGGAAATACAAAGAAAATTATTGATGAAATTGCCAGGACAAATGAAGTTGATCTGATAGATGCTACACAGGTAACAGAGAAAGACTTATCTTGCTATGACTTGATAGGATTTGCGTCAGGAGTTTATTATGGAAAATTTCATCAGTCTGTACTTAAATTTGCATCTGTCAATCTGATAGAGAATAAAAATGTTTTTCTGATGTGTACCTATGGTGGAAGCGAGGCTTTTAAGTCTATGGAATCCATCATAGATGATAAGCACGATAAGCTGGTAGGAAGGTTCTCGTGCAAGGGCTTTGATACATTTGGACCATTTAAGCTGATTGGCGGTGTTGCCAAAGGACATCCGGATGATAGGGATCTTGCAGCGGCAGTTGAGTTTTATAAAAAACTTATTGCAGGTGGTGTGGTGAACGAGTAAAGAGTAAAGCGAAGGAGGCTTAGCACCCATCACAGGTCCTATAAGGAAGTGGAGAGAATATCAAAAAAGGCTGTTGAGGAATTGAAGCAGAAGGATATCATTCAGATTGATGATATTTATATGATATCTGATTTGATCACACAACAAGATGATATCAAAGTTATTGAAGTAAAGGATTATATAAAAAATCCCAAACCAAATGGCTATCGAAGCTATCACATGATTGTTGAGATTCCTGTATTTTTTGCTAAGGGTAAAACACCTATGCGTGTAGAACTTCAAATCCGAACTAATGGGATGGATTTCTGGGCAACGTTGGAACATCAGCTTCGTTATAAAAAAGGCATTGAAGAAATGCCTGGATATGAAGAGATCAGTGAAGAATTACTTCATTCTGCAAGAGTTGTCATTGAAGCAGATAATGAAATGCAGAGAATAAAAGACAAAATTGGTATGTTCCACGAAATTTAAGCAGAAATTTGATCGAGTAGAAAGGTTGGAATATATATGAAACAAGATACTTTAGAAGGAAAAGCGAAAACAAAAAACGGAGTAAAACGATTGTGTTTTTCCATAGTCTGCATTCTTCTAGAAGTAGTTTTTATTATTACTATTGTAACACGCTTAAATGAATATGCAGAAATCATAAATCTATTTACAAGGATTTTAAGTGGAATTTTAGTTTTGGGATTGTATGCATCAGATAAGACATCTTCCATGAAAATGCCTTGGGTTATATTAATTTTAATTTTCCCAATTATGGGTGTAGGCCTATATTTATTGATTGGTTTGAATGGCGGCACACATAAAATGCGTGAGCGATATGCAGAAATTGATAGCAAATTGTTACCAA
>ERZ780162.1460-NODE-1460-length-16421-cov-4.681107_pt1 | contig 16421 bp, 23 predicted proteins | sample MGYA00511474_ERZ780162 | MGnify/ENA primary metagenome ERZ780162 (study PRJEB29588, sample SAMEA2143633) | human gut metagenome | biome: human gut; feature: human-associated habitat; material: faeces | place: Denmark | collected 2008/2010 ...
GGGTGGGGGCGGGGCTGCTCCTGGCGCTTCCATAGCTGCAAAACCGCTGATAGCGTGTGCTCTCCGCCGATACGCTGGATGGAAGAAATACCCGCACACCCTGGAATCGGCCCGGCTGGGGGATGCTGGGCCCGGCGGCAGTAGCTACTTCCGCCTGATACAGATCCTCCAGAAAGATGCGGCTGCTCCGCTTGGCCGCCCGATAAAAGGTCACCAGACGATCCAGATTCGTGGCGGCCTGCAGGACAAAGGCCGGCCCTCGGCATTGCTTCATCAGGGCCGCAGCTCGATCCTCCAGCTCCTTTTCGCTCCAGACCTTCTGACCTTTGCGGGAGAGATTGGTTCCCTCACACACCAGAAAATCCACCCGCTCTGGCAGCTGCCGCAAAAGAGAGGGAAAGGACTTGCGCCCGTGCCCCCGGAAGTCCCCGGTGTACAGCAGGGACTTCCCGCCGCCCTCCACGTGTAGCATGTAGCTATCAAAGGCGGAGTGGTCACACAGGTAAGGCGTAACGGTCAGCGCACCCACCCGGATGGGCTTCCCGTGTTCCAGAAATCCGGCCGGATTCAGCGTTTTTCGGCCCAGGTAGTCATTGGCCGCCCGCAGTACCTCCCAGGCCCGGCGGCCCAGGTAGAGGGGGATGTCCGGGTGGGCCTGCTCCGCCAGGCCCATGTGATCCCGGTGGGTGTGGGTGAGGAAGACAGCGTCACAGCCGCCGCTTTTCGTCAGCCAAGCGGCCTGTGGCGGGATGGCCGCATCTCCCTCCAGCGTCTCCCCGGCGTCCAGCAGGATCTTCGTGCCGCCGCAGGTCACCTGGATCAGATTTCCGCCGATTTGACTGGCTCCCCGGAGGACTGAGACCTCAAGCCCGCTCACACGTGGTACCGTCGTCGCTGAGGAGGAACACCTGGACTCCATAGCGCTCCAACAGCGCTGCGAGCTGCGGGCGCGCCCCCGCCCGCACTTTCTGGAGTTCCTTCGCCGCCTGGCCTTGTCGGAAAATCAGCACTGCAGGCTCCACGGAGCGCGCTTCGCCGGACAGATCCTCCTGAAAGCTCTCCAGCAGGTGTTCCTCGTCAATCTGGGCGCGGTAGGTTAGGATCTCCAGGACGCATCGCAGCAGCGTCTCGTAGGTACCCGCCTTTTTCAGCTCCAGAAGATAGAAGTGCGCTCCGTCATCGGAGACCAGATCCACCTTTCCCGCCTCGTCGCCGCTGACGTTCTTGATGGGCACCTGATAGTCCAATACCCGACCCAGCGCCCCCACCTCCCGGTGAAAGAGACTCTTGGCAAGCACCTCTTCCTGTCGCGGGGAGTCTGGATTCTCCACGCGGCCGTCGTGTCCGGGCGTCTTGTAGGTTCGCTCCCGGTAAATCTTTGGGATTCCGGCCAGCAGCTCTGGATGCTCCAACAGGTAACCCGCCACAACCTCCGTGTAGGGCTCACAGGTGTCCGTGGTAACGCCTCTGTAGTTGACAAAATCTGACTTGTAAAAAGCGGGCATGTTCTCCGCCGCTTCACAAATTTTCTCTCTTAGCCACACACTCGTATAAGCCACGATAAGCGCTCCTCTCTCTTTTTTCACAGCTTCAGCTGAACTGGTTCCGCCGGGTTTTGAAAGCAGGTAGCTGTCCGCACAAAAAACCGCTGATTCAAAGAAATAGACACGCTCTCCTGATCCCGGTAACCCAGGACGAACTTGAATACCATCCCCCAGAAGGCGCCGATGGCCTTTTTCACAAATGGCTCCAGGGCTGCGTCCTCTCGGCCGGTCATGCGGATAAAGTCTTGCGCGTAGTATAATAGAAATGTTTTGACCGGCGGGATGCGCAGCAGGTCATTGCAGAAGATGATGTGGGAGAGCAGTTCCCGATCCCACACTGCCTCCATACACTTGTCCCAGTAGGGGCGGTAGTCTGGGGACTCCTGGAATTCTTTGAAATGGCGGTAACAGTCGGAGAACCGGGTCTCCACCTGTTCCGCAATTAGACAAACAGAAAAAACCATATATACACCATACAAATTAACTGATGTACAAATTATAATTGAGAAGCAGGATTCAGTCAAGAACAATTTGCGGACATTCTATCATGAGCCTATACACTTCACTTGGCAAATACGCAATGGCCTCAAGGCGAAAGAAGCCCAGGTCTGACCGGCAGTACCGGCCCGACCTGGGGCTTTTATTAGGGCTCCATCCGGTTGGCTTTGGTGTAGTGTGGTGTAAATCGGAGGGAGATACGCTGAAAATTCCTGAATTATTAGAAAATAGAGGACGGTTTTCGATTACTTTCATGAAATTGTTGGTAGCGGTCAAAGAAATAAGCAAGCATTGAGCGCCGGATACGAAATATCAAGCCACAGTACCCAGTTCAATCGGTTTTGCTGCCTCCTCAACAAACTTTTTTAGCGCGATATAAAATGATTTCACCAACATAACAATAAGGAGCGGTGAAATACGATCTAAGTCGTTTCACGATTCAAACTTGCTCCTAAATCATTCTAATTGGAGGTTGTTATTATGGTACCATATTTGGATTATCCCAATATGAAGGAGTTTTATACGATTGCTGAAGTTGGGCGTCTGTTCAAGATGGAGAAGAAAGACCTGAAGATCTATAGCGAGCGGTTTGAGATTTTCTCGGTTAAAGATCAGTTTGGCAATTACGGGTTTCCGAAGAAGGAACTGCGTAAGCTGCACAATAAAATTTACAGGGAGCAGCGGGAAGAGGCCTCTGACAAGGCGCTGTATAATTCCAACGAGGAGGACCCCTGGGCATGACCTCAATTCTCACGGTCAAGGAGGTCGCCTCACTTCTCAAAACCAGCCGGCAACAGGTACGTAAAATGATTCAAAGCGGAGACCTCCCCGCAGTCAAAATCGGGCGGGAGTGGCGTATCAGAGCAGACGTTTTGGACGAGTTTCTCACTGAATAGAGAGGTATCCATAAACAAACCGGAGGAGAACTTATTACAGTTCTCCTCCGGTTTGTACTTGTTCCCGCTTCTTTTTTAATGCAGCCAGCTACGGCATTCTCACCTTTGCCATTACAGAAATTAAGGTACAGCTTTCTCGCTATACCTCAAAATTCCAAAAATTTATATGCGGGCGTGTCCAGGGCCTCTGCGATTCGAAGCAGCGTGGTCAAAGAGATCGGCTTGTACATCCCAGCCGCCTCAATCTGGCCGATATAAGAGGTTGCCACACCCAGCTTATTTGCCAGCTTCTCTTGGGTAAGACCCTGCAACTTCCGGTAATAGGCCACCTTTAACCCGATTTTCTTGTATTCTTCCTCAAACTCATACTTCATCGGATGCACCTCGTTTTTATTTTACTCAAAAATTTTTAAGGAATTTATCCGATAAATATATTGCAATTATTACTTTATAAGTTATAATATAGTTGCATGGTTGCTACTGGGACAAAATACTAATGCTGTGTTGATGGAGGAGAAAATATGTATTGCAAAAAATGTGGAAGTCAATTATCTCCAGGAGCGGAATTTTGCAAAGAATGTGGACAACCGGTTTCGGATGAAAGTAATCCTTCTGGAGATACGAATGCACCCAAGCTTTCCAAGTCGAAAAAACATGGTCTTATAAAAAAGATCGGGATCGGCATCGCGGTGATCTTTGTTGTATTGCTTGTCATCGGTTTATTCGGTGACTCCCCAGTGACTAATACGAAAGCAATCATTTTTGATCAGTATGGCAATATGCCAATCGGTGATGCCGCCGAAGCCAATCTCGAATCTGTCGAATGGGATTCTGAAAGAAATGAGGACGATTCATATACTGTAACTGTGCGAGGAATCTACTCTGAATTAAACGCTCGTGTAGGGGTTGATTTCAATTACACAGAATCGGACGGATACTGTTGGGCTAATGGTGAAAGCGCCTATATAAATGGTGAGTATTATTATGATAATGCCACAATCGCAATGGTCATGGCTTTGATCTATGGAGATGAAGATACGGCAGCAACTGCGTTCGCTTGGTCCATGATTGCTTAAATTTTATTTGGTGGTTATCTTATGTACTGTGAGAAATGTGGAGCACTTATTCCAACAGGATTAAATGAGTGTCCGAATTGTTTACATGCAAAAGAAAAGTGGATTGGAGAAATATTCGAATTTCATTTTGAATCAGGCCTGAGTTCAACGAGCAAGAGAGAAATAGACCACACTGTTTCCCTCCAAAAGTATGAAATGGTGATAACTGCTCAAAAAAGCCTTACGGTAATGAAAAGAAAATCTAAGCCAGCTATTACTCAAGTAGTTAGATATCAGGATATTCTCAGCATTCAAGAGAAGACCGGACTAGCCTTGGATGAATTACCTCTTATCGTGTTTTTTGCGTTGCTGGTGGTGTTCTGCGCTTTACCATATAACATAATTGCTTTACTTGCCTGCATCCTGGCCATTAAATGGGCAGTTAGAACAATGATTACGATCGAATTGAAAAATAACGAGGTTATTAAAATTCCTTATTCCGGAAAAAGAGATGTGTCTAATGAATTTATTGAAGCTGCAAATGCTATGAGAAAATAACGATCTTTTCCTAGGCCTTGTTTGAAGATTGACAATGATGAGAGATTTTTTCGTCAGGCAAGACGATTTGACGCGGCAATACTTTGTGTATTGCAAGAAAAATCAATGCAATATGGCAGAAAAAATTCGTCGTTTGGAGTTGTTGTCATTTTTCAGACAAGGTCTAGGGCGTTTACAGTTCTATTTCGCAACTAAGACACTAAAGGAGCGTTAATCAATATTATGAAGATAAAATCTTTCTTTTTAACAAGTCTTATTACAGGACTTCTAATCATTTTATTTACCGGATGCTCTGCACCTTTAGTTGGAACTGGACAGGCAGGAAATATATCCTCATCCCAGAACAATTCTTCAGAAAACAGTAATATCTCTTATGATGAAATTCCAGTTGAATCTGCAAAGGATACGGTTAATATACAATATACATTAGATCCTACTTTTGCTGGAGATAGCCCCTTCTTTAGTGCGCCAACCTTTTATTTTGGTGGTACCAACAATATTATAGACCCGCTTCAAAATTTTCTTGGAGTTGAAATTGAAGCAAAAAATATAATGCCGCCAAACGATGTATACCAGATTGAGCAAATGATATGCTATCTTGCTGATATTACTGCTACTGTAACTCCACTTGATACAGCTCGGTCTTTGTTTGATGTTTCAATTTCTGGAAACTATATTGGAAATTTTTGCAATGAATACTACGCAGGAAGAATGCTGGTGAGTGGCCAAATGGAATATTATGATGCACAAACAGGAGTTGTCCAATTTGATAGAATCATTTTAGGTGATACGATTTATGATTCTCGTTCTACCGGCAGTAATTCCATTGATGAGGGTTGCTCATATTTGGCCGATATGATTCGTTGTAACCAAAGAATTGAAGAAATGCAGTCCTACGATTACAATGGGTGGTATTCTGAGTGGGATTCTAAATATCGTGATCTGGTTTCAAAGCACGATATGAATTTCCATCTTGGCACTGAATATGGTGAATTTTTAGAATGGAAAGCCAATACTCCCCAAGAGGACTTGGACGAAATTTACGGACTCACAGAGGCCAAACGGTTAGCAGATGAAATGGGAGGCGCTCTCGGCTCCGATCCTCAATAAATTTTTTCTTATATTCATCTATCCCCTGCTGCTTCCCAGGACAAAACCTATTTTCAAGAGCGTACAGCTATATCGCAAAGCATTTCCGGCTTTTCGCCTCCCCCGAAATATATACTATATTCATAGAAAGCACCGGAGTAATCTGGTGCTTTCTTCTATTTTATGCTATATTGCAGGAGGGAACGAGCATGCACAACAGCATCTATGAAGTCTCACGCTCCCCGGTCCCGGCCAGCCAGCGGGCCAGGGCAGGGAATATGCCGGACTGGTTTTTCGAGCGTGTCTGCGACTACGCAGAAAACCCCACGCCCCGCCAGCGGGAGGAGGCCCTGGGAGTCTTATTCAAGACTCTTGGACGCTTCTGCACCAAGGAAGGCGAAAATTTTTCCCTGTCCCCAAAGATCAAGGAGGAGTTCTTCCAGACCCGTTATGAGTGTTTCCGGGCCGCCGCTGAAGCCCTGGCACAGACAAACTATGCGATTTTTGCTGGGATGCGAGCGGCACCGGCATTTCAGCTGGCCCTGGATGGCCTGCGGGACAGCTATGAGGACCAGTGGGGCATTTACATCTACTCCCCGGAGACAGATTCTCTGGTGACGCTGGAACACTGGCTCCGCAGCGCAGACCTCTCCCGGCCCTTTTACATCGGGGGGACCATTGACTATCACTGCTAACTTATTTTGTAAAGGAGACAACATTTGATTACCATTGAAAATACGATCAACAGCGCGATTGTCTATACGGATTCCATTGACCCCGGCGCTGAGGGCCTGATCCGCGCTCTGTGCGGCAGTCCTATTTCCAAGAACAGCAAAATCCGTATCATGCCGGACGTCCACCCCGGCAAAGGCTGTGCAATCGGTACGACCATGACACTCACCAACACAGTTGCTCCCGGCCTGGTGGGAACCGATATTGGATGTGGCATGACAGTCTGTCAAGTTTCCGGTAGACGAATTGAGCTCCAGAAGTTAGATACGCTGATTCGAGATACCGTCCCCTCTGGAAGATCCGTGCGCAAAAAGCTCCACCGCTTTGCGGAACAGGCGGAGCTGGGCAGTCTGCTCTGCTCCCGCTACATCCAGAAGGAAAAGGCCCTCGCCAGTATCGGCACGCTTGGGGGCGGTAACCACTTCATCGAACTGGATCAGGGCGAGGATGGCCGCTATTGGCTGGTGATCCACTCCGGCAGCAGGCGGCTGGGCACAGAGGTCGCGGCCTACTACCAGAAAGCAGCTTTTGAACAGTGCCCAGACGGAACCCCCTATGAATTTGCCTATGCCTCCGGCGCTTTGATGGACGCCTATCTTCACGACCTGGCTATCGCACAGCGCTTTGCGGAACTGAACCGCCAGGCTATTGCCTCCGATCTTGTCCGGGGAATGAAGCTGGTCATAGAGGACACGTTCTCTACTGTTCACAATTATATTGATACAGACGGTATGATATTGCGCAAGGGCGCTGTCTCTGCAAAGAACGGGGAACGGCTGATCATCCCCATGAATATGCGGGACGGCTGCCTGCTCTGCATTGGAAAGGGAAACCCAGACTGGAATGAGTCTGCCCCCCACGGCGCAGGCCGCCTATTCAACCGGGCGGAGTGCCGGCAATCGTTTACTCTGTCTCAATTTAAGAAGGAGATGAAGGGTATCTACACGACTTCCGTAACCCGTGAGACGCTGGATGAGAGCCCCATGGCCTACAAACCCATGGACGCCATATTGGCCCAAATCGGTCCCACCGTGGAGGTAAAAGAACGAATCCGCCCCATCTACAATTTCAAAGCCGGGGAGGAATAAAACGTGATCTATCAAATCAGTTCTGGCCAAGGGCCTGCTGAGTGCGAGCTGGGAGTTGCTAAATTGTGGGGCTATTTGCAATCCTATTATGATGTGACCCTGCTTGACTCATCTCCTGGGTACTACGCAGAAACATTTCGTTCGGTTCGCTTTTACAGTGATGCGGACTTATCCGAATATGTCGGCTCTGTTCAGTGGGTCTGCCGAAGCCCTTACCGTCCAAACCATAAGCGGAAAAACTGGTTTATTGACTTCCATCTCTGCGAAACTGTGAGAACCGACGCTTTTGATCCGGAACAGGTGGTATTTGCCACCTTCCGCAGCGGCGGCAAAGGGGGACAAAATGTAAACAAGGTAGAATCCGGGGTGCGGGCGATCTACCTCCCCACCGGACAGGCGGTGGTCTGCACCGAGGAGCGCAGCCAGTATGCCAACAAACAAAAAGCGCTCTCCCGGCTCCAAGCATTGATTCAGAGAGCAAACCAGGAGCAGCATGCTCACCAGAAGAATGAGAATTGGCGGCACCATACCCGCCTGGAGCGCGGCAACGCACAGGCCCGTTTTGAAGGGTTGGACTTCCACCGGGTCTGATCTGATTTTCGACCTATCATCAACTATATACTATAACTATGAAGCTCCAGGGAAGCCCCCTGGGGCTTCTTTTATGCCTGGAGTATCTCAGGCATTGTCTATCTATGGAATCAAAATGGAAAGGACCGTGTTCACTATGGAGAAAAACCTTACCCGCATCAGTACCCGCTCCATGAGCCGCCAGGCGTGGCTGGCAGAGCGGCGCAAGACCATCGGCGGGAGCAACGCCGCCGGAATCGTGGGCCTGAGCCGCTACGCCACTCCTTACACCGTTTGGGCGGACAAGACGGGCCGGCTCCCGGAGCAGGAGGACAACGAGGCCATGCGCCAGGGGAGGGACCTGGAGGAGTACGTGGCCAAACGCTGGGAGGAGTCCACCGGAAAACGGGTGCGCCGCTCCAATGCCTTGCTCTACAATCCCGGCTACCCCTTCGCCCACGCGGACATCGACCGCACAGTGCTGGGCGAGGATGCCGGCCTGGAGTGCAAGACGACCTCCACGTTGAATCTCCGGCAGTTCAGAAATGTGGAATTTCCGGAGCAGTATTATGTCCAGTGCGTCCACTATCTGGCCGTCACCGGCTGTCAGAGGTGGTATCTGGCCGTGCTGGTCTTTGGCCGGGGGTTCTTCACCTTCACCCTGGAACGGGATCAGGCCGAAATTGACGCGCTCATGGCCGCAGAGGAGCGGTTCTGGGCTCTGGTGGAACAGGATACTCCTCCGGCGCTGGACGGCCTGGAGGCCACTGGAGAGGCCCTGCAAGTCCTCTATCCCAACAGCCGAGAGAACAGTGTGGAGCTGTTTGGCCGGGAAGCTATGCTTTCGGAATATGTTGCCCTCCAGGGACAGAAAAAAGAGCTGGCTGAACGAATCAGCCAAATTGAAAACACCATCAAGGCCGATATGCAGGAGGCAGAATCCGGGCGCTGTGGAGCTTACACGGTTTCCTGGAAAACGCAGACCCGGCGGCTGTTCCAGCCAAAGGAGTTCTCCTTGGCACACCCGGAGATCGACTTGCAGGAGTTTTACCGGGACAGTTCCTCCAGACCTTTCCGGGTGCGGGAGGTTTCAGAGGATCAGCGGCAGGCGGGATAATCACAAGGGGACACAGCGGAAAACCGCTGCGTCCCTTCTTTTATTTTCATCACAAAGAGGAGGAATTGATTTATGTCAGCATCCGTAGAAACCATGATGTACGTCCGGGAGAAGCCCTGGCATGGTCTGGGCACCCAGGTGGAGGAGGCCACAACCAGCGCCGACGCGCTCCGGCTGGCCGGATTAGACTGGACGGTGGAACAGCGGAACATCCAGGTGTGCGGAGGCACCAAGATCTCCAACTATAAGGCCAATGTGCGCAGTTCGGACGGGAAGGTGCTGGGCGTGGTATCAGACCGCTACAAGATCGTCCAGAACGCCGAGGCCTTCGAGTTTACCGACTCCCTGATCGGCGGCGAAGTCCGCTATGAGACCGCTGGGAGTCTGAACGGCGGCAAGAAAATCTGGCTCCTGGCAAAACTGCCTGACACGGAGATTGCCGGGGACAAGACCGAGCCCTATCTCTGCTTCTCCAACACCCACGACGGCAGCGGAGCCATTCGGGTCTGTATGACGCCCATCCGGGTGGTCTGCAACAACACCTTGAACCTAGCCCTGGACAATGCCAAGCGCTCCTGGTCAGTCCGGCATACCGGAGACATCCGCCGCAAGGCCCACGAAGCCAGAGCGTGCCTGTATCTGGCCCACAATTATATCCAGTCTCTGGCGGAGCGGGCAGACCGCATGGCAAATACCACCGTGACCCGGGAGCAGCTGAACAAAATTCTAGACAAGCTCTTTCCCGTGGACGAAAACAGCAGCGAGCGGGAGAAGCGCGGCGTGGAGAAGTTGAAAACGGAATATATGACCTGTTATTTTGCGCCGGACATTTTGAAGTTTCGGGGCACCGCCTGGGGGGCCGTCAACGCCATGAGCGACATGATCTCCCACAACGCTCCCCGCCGCAAGACAGAGAACTACCGGGAAAACAACTGGGGCAGAATCATGGACGGACACATCCTGCTGGATAAAATGACCGCTCTGCTGCCCGTAAGATAACGTACAGAAAGAAGGAAATTTCTATGGCAACGGGAAAAGCCATTCAGCGAGCAACTGGTCGGGCCCCTGCTCTGGAGAACCGGCCCGCACTTCAGCAGTACATCAAGCAAATGAGCGGGGAGATCAAAAAGGCGCTGCCCAGTGTGATGACTCCGGAGCGTTTTACCCGGATCGTGCTCTCCGCCCTCTCCACTAACCCGAAGCTGGCGGAGACGACGCCTCAGTCCTTTCTAGGGGCCATGATGACCGCCGCCCAGCTGGGCCTGGAACCCAACACGCCTCTGGGACAGGCCTATCTTTTGCCCTACTGGAACTCCAAGGCCAACGCATATGAATGCCAATTTCAGCTCGGTTATAAGGGCCTGCTGGATCTGGCCTACCGCAGCGGGGAGATCAGCGTCATCCAGGCCCATGTGGTCTATTCGGAGGACCAGTTCTCCTATTCCTTTGGATTGAAGCCGGAGCTGAAGCACATCCCGGCCAGCGGGGAGCGCGGAGAGCCAGTCTATGTCTACGCCATCTTCCACACCAAGGACGGCGGCTATGGCTTCGAGGTGTGCAGCATTGACGGCATCCGGGCCCACGCCCAGCGCTACAGCAAGTCCTTTCAAAACGGCCCCTGGCAGACCAATTTTGAGGAAATGGCAAAGAAGACGGTTTTAAAGCGGGTGCTGAAATATGCGCCCCTGAAAAGCGAATTTCTCCGGGGCCTGGCCCAGGACGAGACGATCAAGCAGGAGATCAGCGACGATATGTACATGGTGGAGGCCGCCTATGCGGAGCCTGATCCACCTTCCACCGAAAGCGATTAAACAAAATTCAGCAGCGGCGCTCTGGGAAAGAAGATTTCCGGAGCGCCGCTGTTTTATTTGGAGGTCTATTTATGAATCACAATCTTGCCGCATTTCAGAAAAAGCTTCTGGATTTGCCCTACTGTACCAATTTGTACCCCATTCCCCACATCCGATTGGAGCACGGGCGGCTTCAGCGTCTGGCCTGTGACCCCGGCGAAAGCCTGTCCAGCCGCTTCCAGGCCAAAGATGAGGCGGAGGGGAAAGTGAAACTCCTGTATGTACAAGCGGAACAGCAGCTGCGAACCTATTCTGACCCAGCCAGCTCCGAGAGCTGCTATTCCCGTATCCGCCATGAGGTCAATGAACAGCTCACCTTTCTCCGAGAATCCCTGATTCCATGCCGGACGGATGGAAGCGCCGCTCTGGTTAACAGGATCGCCGCTGTTCTCGTGTCTGAAGATGTGTTCCAACGCGTGAAGCCCATCAACGACGAATTACAGAAAAAGTTCTCGCTGCCTCACGTTCAAGATTATATCGGGACGATCCGCTACGAGGTGTACGACCCCTCGGAGTTCGAGGAGGGCGCCGCCAAGCTGATCGCAAAACTGTTCACCCGCCACGGCTATGACCTGACGGACACCTGTTTCCAACTGGAACAGGATGCGGAAACCCTGCTGACAGGGTATCGGAGCGCTATTGCAGAGCAGGTGTCTCTGTACCTCCACCAGTATGTGATTGCTTCCGTCCAAGGGAAGCTGCCCACCCTGAACGCAATTTTAGAGAAAGAGGGGAGTGCCCAACTATGAGCTTTGTATGTGATATCTGCGGCTTTGAATTTCCTGGCAGCCAAGAAGGAGAGTTTGACGGCCAGCAGCTCTGCCCCAACTGTCTGAATATCCACACGCTCCTGTGCCGCGAGTGCGGCCAACGGTTTTGGCGGACTGATAATGCCGGAGCAGAGGAGTTTCCCTTATGCCCCAGCTGCTATGAGGAGCACTATACCACCTGCCACCGCTGTCACCGGCTGGTGCGGGAGAACGAGGCCTACTACGGAACCACGGACGCAGGAGAGCGGTGTACCTACTGCGAGCGCTGCTTCCATATTGTAGACCAGGACACCCGTATCCATGAATACAACTACAAACCAACGCCGGTCTTTCATGGCGCCGGTCCCCGGTTCTTCGGAGTGGAGCTGGAGATCGACGAAGCCGGGGAGTGTACCAGCAGCGCGCGGGCCCTGATGGCAGTAGCAAATCGGGACGGGGCTCACGCCTACTGCAAGCACGACGGCTCCCTGGAGGAGGGGTTTGAGATCGTGACTCACCCCATGTCTCTGGACTATCATCTGACCCAAATGCCCTGGGCTGAGGTATGCCGCAAGGCTGTCTCCCTTGGTTATCTCAGCCACCAGGCCGGGACCTGCGGCCTGCATGTCCACGTAAGCCGGGCGGCCTTTGGCGACACTCCAGAAAAACAGGATGCAGTGATTGCCCGGATACTCTACTTCTTTGAAAAGCACTGGGAGGAGCTGCTGAAATTCAGCCGCCGCACTCCCGCCCAGCTGAACCGTTGGGCCGCCCGGTATGGCTATCAGGAACAGCCCAAGGACATTTTGGAGCACGCCAAAGATGACCGCCACGCCAGCCGGTACACCTGTGTCAACCTGACGAATGCAGATACAATTGAGTTTCGGATTTTTCGGGGAACACTGCGGGTCAATACGATTCTCGCCACCTTGCAGCTGCTGGACCGCATCTGTGATGTGGCCCTGGCTCTGTCTGACGATGTTTTGAAGGAGATGTCCTGGACCACCTTTGCCGCGGGCTGCGAGGCCCCTGAACTGGTACAGTATCTAAAAGAACGCCGCCTCTACGTCAATGAGCCGGTTGCGGACGGGGAGGAGATTTGACCATGTGCTGCTTATTCGGACTCATTGACACGGCTCAGTACTTTACCCGCCAGCAGAAAAATGACATTCTCCACGCATTGGCTGCGGCCAGTGAAGCCAGAGGGCAGGACGCCACCGGAGTTGCATACTGTCACAACGGGGCCCTGATGGTGCGCAAGCGTCCGGTTCCCGGCCACGTATTCCCGCTCCAGATTCCCTATGATGCCGCTGTAGTGATGGGGCACACCCGCCTGACCACCCAGGGCAGCGAGAAAAAGAACTACAATAACCACCCATTTCTGGCCTCTGCTGGTACAGGAAGCTTTGCCCTGGCCCATAACGGCGTGATCCGCAACGACCGGCTCCTGCGAAAGCAGGAGCAGCTTCCGGCCACCAAGATTGAGACAGACAGCTATATCGCGGTTCAACTCCTGGCCCGGAGCGGTGAGGTTAGCATGGACTCTCTCCGGAATATGGCGGAGCGGCTGGAAGGTTCCTTTTCCTTTACCGTCCTGGATGACCAAAACAATCTGTACTTTGTCAAGGGAGACAGCCCGCTCTGCCTGTACCATTACCCGGAAACAGGCGTTTATCTCTACGCATCCACAAAGCCGATCTTAGAGAGGGCGTTACAGCAGTTATCCTTTGTCTTAGATAACCCCATTCAAATCCCGCTGAACTGCGGCGAAATTTTGCAGATCACAGCGGAAGGGGAGGAGAGGAGGGAGACCTTTGACGACAGCAAGCTGCTCCGCGGTCTCGCCTGTGGCCGGTACACTCCGCCCTCATGGTGGGGCGTTGGCAGCTCTGCTCATAGTGCCGAGTCCGGCCACTTAGCAGCACTGAAATCAGTTGCGGGATACTTTGGGATCGCGCCATGGGAGATTGATTGGCTGATGGAGGCGGGGGTTACAGAGGCGGAGATTGAGGAATATCTATATCGCACTGAAATGTAGGGAGCCGAATCCACTAACAAATTTCAATCATGTCTTATTTTAGATTATTTGTGCTGAAGTATCTGTACATGGAACGGACAGAGAAAGCATATAGTTGTCCCATGGAGGGAATGCTATGTTGGAAGAAGCAAAAACTGAGCTGATCCATGAAATTATGTTACAAATAAACGAGAATTTGTACATAAAAGGGGAAATAAGCCGAGAACTATACGAACAGGCAAAAATAAAGATTGTAGAGAAAAGGGTGCGGCAGCAGAAGATATAGGGCGGGAGTTACCGGCTCTGCAAAGACCTCGGAAGGAAAAAACTGTACCGCATCTAAAAAACATATCGATCGTATTCTGAAGAAGATCGGCACTTTCAAAATAAAATAGCCCCCTGAAACGGTGCGGAGCGATCCGCACCGTTTTTACATAAATACACAACATTATATTGATTTTTTGATTTTGTTGTGTATAATGAGGATGGGTGATGAGGTTGAATTTGATTTTGAGTACTATCTTGCAGGAGAAAGAACGCATCGACCGTATGCTGGCAAAATATCAGGAGGAACTTAGAATACTCCCCAAAGGCGCCATTTCTGAAAAAAAGGCCGGGCAGTCCACCTACTTTTATTTGAAATATCGTGAGGGAAAACGAGTAATTTCCAAGTATATTCCGCAAAAAGATGTAGAGACAGTGCGGGAGCAAGTGGAAAAACGGAGGCATATCGAAACGATGATTCGATCTTTGCGGGAGGAGCGTGCGATTGCCGAGAAAGCATTGGAGGGACAATTATGATTTTATATCATGGCAGCAATCTGATTGTATCGGAACCCAAACTGATTCAGCAAAATCGTTTTTTGGATTTTGGATTTGGTTTTTATACCACAACCAATAAGGCTCAGGCGATCAGCTTTGCGGATAAGGTGACGAAGCGCCGGAAGAACGGCCAAAGGGAAGTCAGCATTTATGAGATTAACGAGAATATCGCTTTTTCAGAGTGCTCTGTCCTGCGTTTTGATGAGCCGGGAGAAGCATGGCTGGATTTTGTATCAGATAACCGATCCGGCAATTATGAGGGGGAAGCCTATGATTTTATCTTTGGGCCAGTTGCCAATGATGATGTTTACCGCACGTTTACCCTCTATGCCGCTGGAGTGTTGACCAAGGAACAGACCCTGGAACAACTTAAAATCAAGAAGCTATATAATCAGCTGGTGTTGACAACGGAAAAGGCGTTGTCCCATCTGCGGTTTGTTGGCACAGTACCGGAGGAGGAATTTTGATGGCGGATAAAAAGTTTGAAGCGATTTTAACTTTATTGGTCCCCCAAGTTGTTCAGTTGATTTGTGAGAACTACCCTATGGATGAAGTGGCTGCGTCCAGAGACTTTTATGAATCCAAGGTATATTCTTTGCTGGAGCAGGAGGACACCAAACTGTGGCATTTTAGCCCGCTTACTTTGTTTAATATGTATGATGAAGAAAAAAAGACAGGAAACTTTGAGATACCGGAGGAGATATGAATATGAGCAGGCAAGGAGACTTCCTCATTTATTGCGTGGAAACCTATAAAAACGCCAAGCATTTGACAGGCAAGCAGGTGGCGGAACTCTTTACCCGTTACCGCGTATGGGAGTATGTGTATTCCTGCTTTGAAGCCCTGCACACCACGGGAGCCAACTATATTGTGGAGGACATTGACCTCTATATCGAGGCAAGGAAACCTGCTATGGCTTAAAAGCTGCCGCCTGAAACTGCACATTTCCCATTCCTATCTGCATATAAAAATTGCAATGACAACCTCGAATAAAGAATGACACAAAATCATCAATGCGTAAGCAATCAGAAAATCCAAACTGCCTGTCTCTATGGCCGAGCTGATCGGCTTGCGGGATAGGCCGTTTTTAACTTTGAAAGAGTGATATATGGATGGATTTAGTGTCAGAATAAAGGTCGAGAATGGATGAGGAGATGATGCCCAAGGAGAAATACCCTGGACAGTATTCAATATACCCAGGAGCTGCTAAAGAGTGGGGTAGGGGTGCTGTTCCAATCGGATAATATCAATACACTCATGCCGGATGCAGAATTGCGGCTTACGCTCATGTCAAGTATTGCGCAAGACGAGGTGCGCAAGATTTCTGAGCGGGTAAAGTTTGGTTTTAAAAGGTCTATTGAGAGACGATTGCCAAGTTTGTACAAATACGGATTGACTTGCAGCATGATTGCCTCAGTCACCTCGTCAAAAGACTTACGTGTACTCATCTGAAATCACATCGGTTTCCAGAGTATGCCCAAGGTCCTAGGTGCATGCCTGGAGTGGGCTCACTGCTCTGTTCGGATTCTCTGTCCGTTTTTGCGCAGACCGGCTCAAGTTGTCCCTTGCGTCCCCGGTTTATTTTACTATAATAGACATATGGGCTATCATCAACATCTGCTTTTTATTCTGGGACGGAACCGAACCGTCCCGCACTGCAGAGGGGGGCGTTTCCATGGCGTACATTTCCTTGGATCAGGTGGTTAAGCGCTATCAGATGGGGGAAGTTACCATCACCGCGGCCGACCACATCACCTTCGATGTGGAGAAGGGGGAGTTTGTCATCATCGTGGGGCCCTCCGGCGCCGGCAAGACCACGGTGCTCAACATCCTGGG
>ERZ780162.1469-NODE-1469-length-16362-cov-3.093947_pt1 | contig 16362 bp, 15 predicted proteins | sample MGYA00511474_ERZ780162 | MGnify/ENA primary metagenome ERZ780162 (study PRJEB29588, sample SAMEA2143633) | human gut metagenome | biome: human gut; feature: human-associated habitat; material: faeces | place: Denmark | collected 2008/2010 ...
GCTTCTTCCCTGCTGCGACACCGTTCATGTGACAAAGATTGACCGTGTTTATGAAGCGGACGCGTATTTCCCTGATCTGGATGCGGATGAGGAATGGGAGATCGCCGCGGAAAGTGATGAGATGAGCTATTTCGACACCACCTATCATTTCCTGAAGTATGTCAGGAAAACGCGGCAGAACTGAGGCATAAGGGAAAACAGACATAAAGCGGGGACAGCGCAATGATTAAAAGGTATATGACGGATCGAAACATCATTCATGAGGTAGATGAATTCCAGCCAGGCATCTGGGTGGCTCTGACCGCCCCTACGGCAGAGGAATGCAGCCTGGTGGCCCGGACCTATGAGATCGACCCGGCGGATGTGAGAGCAGCTCTGGATGATGAGGAAAGCTCGCGTGTGGATGTGAGCAACGATTATTCACTGATTCTGTTCGATATTCCCACCATTGAATACAGACATAAACGGGAGGCGTATACCACCATCCCGCTGGGACTGATTCTGGTGGAGGAGACGCTGATTACGGTCTGCGGGGAGGAAACGCCGGTCCTGAAGGCTTTTACGGAAAATCTGGTGAAGGAATTCAGTACGAAAAAACAGGTCCGCTTTATCTACCAGATTTTCTGGCGTACCTGCCTGCTCTATCAATCCTATCTGCGCATCGTGGACCGCAGGAGAAAGGAAATCGAGGAGCATATCGGCAACGATACGGAGGACGTGGATCTGATCGATCTGCACGAGCTGGAATCCAACCTGGTGTACTTCGATACCTCCCTCCGGGCGAATAAGGTTGTGTTTGAGCGGCTGGTGCGCTACAACCGGATCAAAAAGTATCCGGAGGATCAGGAGCTTCTGGAGGATGTGGTGGTGGAAAATCAGCAGGCCATCGAGATGACCCAGATCTACCGGGATATCATCAAGGGAACCAGGGAGCTGCTTAGCTCCGTCAGCGATAACCGCCTGAATACCGCCATGAAATATCTGGCCTCCATCACCATTGTCATGGCGATTCCCACCATTATTTCGGGAATCTACGGGATGAACGTGGAGGAAAAGTGGATGCCCTTTGCCAACACGCCTTTCGGCTTCGGCATCATCTGTATGGTGATTCTCCTCATCTGCATCATCGCCATTCGTATTCTGAGGAAGAGAAAAATGCTGTGACGGCCCGGAGACGGCCCGGGCCTGTCTCCGTCAGGAAACCGGGTGAGCGTGCAATTCCGCGGGGCCGGTCTTCAGCCGGAAATTCTGCTCCTGCATGCTCCGTGCATCTCCATGCAAAAAAATACTTTGACGCACGTGGAAATGGTGCTATAATAACAGACGATGTAAAGTAATTTAACGATGCAGCAGAATAAAGTACGGAAAGTGAGGAGTGAGCTGAATGGAAAAGAAAAATATCGACTGGGCCAATCTCGGCTTCGGTTATATGGTAACGGACAAACGTTATGTTTCCAATTACAGGAACGGAGCCTGGGATGAAGGCGTTCTGACGGATGACGCACAGGTGGTGCTGAACGAGTGCGCGGGAATCCTGCAGTATTGTCAGGAGGTCTTTGAAGGTCTGAAGGCGTATACGACGGAGGAAGGCCACATTGTCACTTTCCGTCCGGATATGAATGCGGAGCGCATGATTGACAGTGCGAAGCGTCTGGAAATGCCTCCTTTCCCCAAGGAGAGATTCCTGGATGCCATTGATCAGGTGGTTGCGGCGAACGCTGCCTGGGTTCCGCCCTACGGAAGCGGTGCGACGCTCTATATCCGCCCTTACATGTTCGCAAGCTCTCCGGTGATCGGCGTAAAACCGGCGGAGGAGTATCAGTTCCGCGTGTTCGTTACTCCTGTCGGCCCTTATTTTAAAGGAGGAGCGAAGCCCCTGACGCTGTGTGTCAGCGATTTTGACCGGGCGGCTCCTCATGGAACCGGTCATATCAAGGCTGGTCTGAACTATGCGATGAGCCTGCATGCGGGCGTGACCGCGCATGCCAACGGATTTGACGAAAACATGTTCCTGGATCCCGCCACCAGAACCTATGTAGAAGAGACGGGAGGAGCAAATTTCCTGTTCGTGGATAAAGAGGGAAAAGTAGTAATTCCCAAGTCCGGAAGCATCCTTCCTTCAATCACAAGACGTTCTCTGGTGGTTGTGGCGAGAGATATCCTCGGCATGGAGGTGGAAGAGCGTCCGGTGAAGCTGGAAGAGGTAAAGGATTTTGCCGAATGCGGTCTGTGCGGAACCGCGGCGGTAATCAGTCCGGTTGGAAAGATCGTGGACCATGGAAAGGAGATCTGTTTCCCGAGCGGCATGGACGAGATGGGGCCGGTTGTCAAAAAGCTGTACGACACCCTGACCGGAATCCAGATGGGACGGATCGAGGGACCGGAAGGCTGGGTAAGAAGGATTCTTTAATCTGCCCGGCAGAAGAATGTATTTTCGCAGACAGGAGGGAGAGCCGGAAGGAGGGCTGTTCCTCCTGTTTTGCTGTCCGCCGGCCTGCCGGAAAACAGGAATCCTCCTGTTTTTTCGGCCGTTGGCAGGCGGCATGGAAGTGTGGTATAATGAGCGCGGTGAATGCGGAAAAAGGAAGATTGAAATATGGCTGAAAAGTATGATGTAATTATTGTGGGGGCAGGTCCGGGAGGCATTTTCTGTGCGTACAGGCTGCTGGAGAAGAGAAAAGATCTGAAGGTACTTCTGATCGAAAAGGGAAGGCCTATTGAAAAGAGAGTTTGTCCGAAGCGGAAAACGGGCGTATGCGCAGGCTGCCAGCCATGCGCCATCACGACGGGTTTTGCGGGAGCGGGAGCTTTTTCAGACGGGAAGCTCTCCCTGTCCCCGGACGTGGGCGGAAATCTGCCGCAGATTCTGGGCTATGAGCGGACGAAGGAGCTGATCGGGGAATCCGATGTCATTTATCTGAAGTTCGGAGCGGACACGAAGGTATACGGCGTGGATAAGGAAAAGGAAATCAGGAAGATCCGCCGTAAGGCCATCAATGCGAACCTGAAGCTGGTGGAATGTCCGATCCGTCATCTGGGAACGGAGGAAGGCTATAAAATTTATTCCCGTCTCCAGCAGCACCTCATGGAAGAAGGCGTTTTGATGCGCTTCAATACCATGGTGAAGGAGATCCTGGTGGAGGACGGACACGTGCGGGGCGTGGTGACAGACGCGGGAGAGACCTTCCTTGCGGACGAGGTGGTCTGTGCGGTGGGCCGCGAAGGAGCGGACTGGTTCAAGGATAAATGCCATGAAATCGGTGTCGAGACGGAGCCGGGAACGGTGGATATCGGCGTGCGCGTAGAGGTGCGGGACGAGGTGATGCAGTTCCTGAATGAAAATCTCTACGAAGCCAAGCTGGTCTTCTTTACGCCCACCTTTGATGATAAGGTGCGCACCTTCTGTACGAACCCCTCCGGAGAGGTGGCGGCGGAATATTATGACGGCGGGCTTGCCGTGGTGAACGGCCACGCCTATAAGGCGCAGGAATATAAAACGGAAAATACCAATTTTGCCCTTCTGGTCTCCAAGAATTTCACCAGGCCCTTCAGCACGCCCATTGAATACGGAAAAAGAATCGCGGAGCTGTCCAACATGCTCTGCGGAGGAAAGATTCTGGTACAGACCTATGGAGATTTCAAACGGGGAAGAAGGACTACGGAGGAGCGGCTGTGCCGCAACAATCTGATCCCCACCCTGAAGGACGCGGTTCCCGGAGATCTTTCTCTGGTGCTTCCGCACCGGATCATGGTGGATATCGAGGAGATGATCCGGGCGCTGGATAAGGTGACACCCGGCATTGCAAGCGATGAGACGCTTCTGTACGGAGTGGAGGTAAAATTCTACTCCAACCGTGTGATAGTGGACCGGGATTTTGAGACGAGCATTAAGGGACTCCGCGCCATCGGAGACGGGGCCGGTGTGACCAGAGGTCTGCAGCAGGCCTCCGCGAACGGGCTGAGCGCTGCGGAGAGCATATTAAAGAGGCTTGGTGCGGCTGAATGAAGACGGTTTGAGAACGGTCCTGAAAAGGCTGAGAAAAACAGGGCAGGAAGGCGAAGGATGATCAGACAGAGAGTAAACGGAAGGAAAGCAGAGCAGGGGGCGGACAGACGGGAAAGAAAGGGCAGAGCGGTGGCATTTGTTCTTGCCGTTCTGCTTCTGCTGTCCCTGACAGGCTGTGGAAACGGAGAAACGAAGGACATCGTGCTGACGACCGGGTTCCACAGAGACGAGGTGTTCCGGCTGGCGGATACCTCCTGCAGCCTGGCAGAGGTTATGGTCTATCTGACGACGGAGCAGAATCTGTATGAATCGGTATATGGAAGCGACATCTGGAATGCGGCAGGGGAAGGGGAAACGCTGGAGGACAGGCTGAAGGAAAACGTGCTTGCAAAGCTTTCTCAGATCAAGGCGATGACCCTGCTCGCGGACAGGCGCGGTGTGACGCTCCAGGCGCAGGAGGAAAAGCAGGTGCAGGAAGCCGCCGCGGCCTGGCTGGAATCCTTAAGCGATACCGAAAGGGAAGCTCTTGGCGTGACGCAGGAACTGACGGAAGGAATGTACCGTGACTATGCTCTGGCGGATAAGGTTTACCGTGAAATAATCGGAGACATCAACCCTGAGATCAGCGATGATGAGGCGCGCACCATCACGGTACAGCATATTCTGATCCGCACTGTAACGCATAATGCGGATGGAACAACGACGCCTTTTTCAGAGGAGGAAAAGGCCCGCTGTTATCAGGAAGCGCTGAACGTGCGGGAGGAGGCTGTTTCCGGAGAGGCGTTTGAGTCCCTGATCGAGAAGTACAGCGATGCGGCAGAAAGCACGCTTTCCTTTGGAAAGGGAGAGCAGGAGACAGCCTTCGAGGAGGCGGCATTCAACCTGGGAACGGATGAGATCAGCGCCGTGGTGGAGACATCGGAGGGGTATGAGATCATCAAATGCATCAGCACCTTTAACAGGGAGGAGACAGACCGCAATAAGGAGAAGATCGCAGAGCAGAGACGGGACGAAGTATTCGGACAGGAGTATGATGCCTTCGTGAATTCTCTGCCCCGGAATCTGAATGAGCCGCTCTGGGAATCTGTGGCCATGATCCGGGATGAAGGGATGGATACGGACAGCTTTTTCAAAATTTATGAAGAGTATTTTCATCCGGGAGAGAGGGAAACGGCTGGAGGCGTTTGACCAGAGAGGCGATGAACCGGACTGTTTCCTGACCGTTATCCCGGTCTCCATCCCGTCCGCTGCCTGCGTGCTTGAGGTAGGCGTGGAAGGACCCCTGGATGAGAAAAGTGATGAGAACCTCCCTGGCCGGATTCCCCTCATAATCCGGATAGCGCCGGAGAATCAGCTCCCGGATGCGGCTTTCCAGTTTCCCGATCAGGACACTTCTGCGGCTGCCCGAAAACAGGATTTCCAACAGTCTGGTCTGGCCTGAGAAGGCGCTGAAAATTTCAAGAGTTGCCTGCTCCGGATCGTCAAGAAGGGTATCGGGATGGGGAATGGAGCCGATGATATTGTCGATCAGCTCGTTCTCCATCGATTCGGACAGATCGTACAGGTCCTCATAATGCTGGTAGAAGGTAGCCTTATTGATGAAGGCGGCTTCCGCCAGCTCTTTTACTGTAATTTTTTCAATGGGCTTTCTGGAACGAAGCTCGATAAAGGCATTTCTGATATTCATTCTTGTTCTCTGTACCCGGAGATCCATGATTTTTTTCCTCTTTTCCGACATTTTTGAAAAAAAGTTGAATAAGCGACCTTTCCGCTGAACTGACGGTGGCGGCAGGCGGCTAAAGTGGTTACAATAATCCTAGCAAAATAAACGACTGCAGTCAAATAAACAAAAGTCGTTAGCCGGAGGAAAAGGAGGAAGCTGTCGTCCGTCGGTATGCATCCGGGCGGGCAGGGCAGCAAAAAAGGCCATGGACATGTATGGATTTTATACCGGAAAAATTTTTGACGCATATGAATATCTGGGCTGCAGGCCCGGAAAGACAGGAGCGGTGTTTCGGACGTTTGCCCCGGCTGCGGAACGGATTTCGGTAATCGGTTCTTTCAATGACTGGGAAGAGACACCCATGGAGAAGATTTATGACGGGAATTTCTGGGAATGCCGGATTCCCGAAGCGAAAGCAGGGGATATGTATAAATACCGGATCTGGAGAAGGGACGGAAGCTTCCGGGATCATTGTGATCCGTATGGCTTTGGCATGGAGCTGAGGCCGCATAATGCCAGCTTCATCCGGGATATGTCGGCTTATCATTTTCATGATTCCGGATGGATGAAAAGAAGGAACGACTGTAAGGAGGTGCCTCTGAACATTTATGAAATTCATGCCGGTTCCTGGAGGCGGCCCGCATCCGGGAAGGAATGCGCTTCCGAAAAGAATGAGGGCGAAGAGGCGGAATGGTACCGCTATGACGAGCTGGCGGAGCTTCTGATTCCTTATCTGAAGGAGTGCGGCTATAATTATGTGGAGCTGATGCCGCTGGGAGAGCATCCCTGCGATGAATCCTGGGGCTATCAGCAGACCGGCTTTTTCAGCCCCACCTCCCGTTACGGTACGGCAGACGATCTGAAGAAAATGGTGGATCTGTTCCATCAGAACGGGATCGGCCTGATTCTGGATTTCGTTCCGGTGCATTTTGCGGTGGACGACTATGCCCTTGCGGAATATGACGGCACTGCCCTGTATGAATATCCGCACCGGGATGTGGGAAACAGTGAATGGGGAAGCAGAAATTTCATGCATTCCCGCGGAGAGGTGAGAAGCTTTCTGCAGTCCTGCGCGGATTACTGGCTGAGGGAGTATCATTTTGACGGCCTGCGCATGGATGCGATCAGCAACATGATCTACTGGCAGGGGCAGCCGGAGCGGGGAGTGAATCAGAATGCGGTGGAATTTCTCAGGTACATGAACAGGGGACTGAAGGAAAGGCATTCGGGAATTCTGCTGGCAGCGGAGGATTCCACCAGCTTTCCCGGCGTGACGAAAAGGGCTGAGGAAGGCGGCCTGGAATTCGATTATAAGTGGGATATGGGATGGATGAACGATACCCTGGACTATTTCCGCACGGATCCCCAATATCGGAGCCGGGATTATCATAAGCTGACCTTTTCGATGATGTATTATTATGAAGAAAATTATCTTCTGCCGTTTTCCCATGATGAGGTGGTACACGGGAAGGCGACCATCATCCAGAAGATGAACGGAGATTATGAGAAAAAATTCCCCCAGGCACGGGCGTTGTATATGTATATGTACGCCCATCCGGGGAAGAAGCTGAATTTCATGGGAAATGAACTGGCTCATTTTCGGGAGTGGGACGAGAAACGGCAGCTGGACTGGGAACTGCTTTCATTTCCGCTTCACGATGGATTTCATGAATTCATGAAGGAGCTGAACCGGATCTATCTGGAAACGCCGGCCCTGTGGGCGGGGGATTATGACAGAGATGGATTCGCATGGGCGGACTGTCATGAAGAGGAAAAGTGCGTGTATGCCTTCCTGCGCACGGATGGCAGGCAGGAGCTGCTGGCGATATTCAATTTTTCGGATAGGGAGCAGAGGGCCTTCCCTCTTCCTTTGACGGCAGATGGCCGGGAGAAGGCCGGGGCCGGATCAGAGGAGACCGGGAATCATCAGCAGAAGGCAGTGAATGCGGGAAGGCCGGAAGAGAGCGGAACGGCCCGGAACGGGGAGCGCTGTTACGAGCTCTGCCTTTCCAGTGACTGGGATATTTACGGAGGAACAGGGGAGGCCGGAAAAGAAAGGGGAAAGCGCATTCGTACAGAGAACGGGATACTCGTAATCGATCTTCCTGCCTTCGGCGCGCTGTATCTGATGAGGATTGCATGAACGGTATGAAATATTGAAACAATTGCCGTGCAAAAGAAAAACTCCGGGTAAAATGATCTGACATTTTATCTGGAGTTTTTCAGCGGCTATGCGCCTTGCGGCGCGCAGCTGCTTATTTATCTGTTTTGCCTGACTTATGCTTTTTTTCTCATGCTACACCCGTATTGGAGGAAGCGGAAGAACCTTCCAGCGTCAGGGAGACGGTCTTTTCCGCATAGCTTCCGTTCGTAATGCTCTGTACGGTGAGACTTACGGTCTGTCCTGCGCTGTAATATTGAAGAAGATTCTGCAGACCGGATACATCCGTCACGGTCCTTCCGTCAAGAGCGGTGATCACATCGCCTCTGCGAAGGCCTGCGCTTTCAGCAGCGCTTCCGGCAGTGACACCGGATACGTAGACGCCGGCAGGGATGCCGTAGGCTTCCGTTACGCTGGCAGGAACCGTCGCTGCGGTGATGCCCAGGCTGCCGCGGCTCGCTTCATTCACACGGACCAGTGTGCTTTCATTCATCAGCGTACTGATGATGGAGGAAGCTCTGGTGATCGGGATGGCGTAGCCCATGCCTTCCACTTCCGTGCTGGCAAGCTTGGCGGAGTTAATGCCGATGACCTCACCGCGCATATTTACCAGCGCGCCGCCGGAGTTGCCGGGATTGATGGCTGCATCCGTCTGGATATAGGAAGCGGCGGTGCTGCCGGAGCCTTTATCCGATGCAGTGGTCAGTGTCCGGTTAGTGGCGCTCACAATGCCCGTGGTAACAGACTGGCCATAGCCGAGCGCGTTGCCGATGGCAACCACCTGCTCACCCACCCGGAGCGAATCAGAATTGCCCAGTGTAGCCGGCCTGATCCGGGACATGGTATCCGCTGAAATGCTGGAAAGCGGTACTGCGATGACAGCCAGATCGTTGGCGGAATCGGTTCCTTTTATGTTGGCCTCATAGGCCTGATTGTCTATGAAGGAAACGGTCAGGGAATCGGCCCCATCCACCACATGGTTGTTGGTGGCGATCAGAAGCTCCGTATCATTCTGTCCGAGAATGATACCGGATCCAACGCTTTCCGTCTCCTGCATCTGAGGCTGTCCGCCGTAGTAGCCGAACATGCTGAAATAATTCTGTACCTCCTGCACAGAGCGGTTCGTGATGGAGACGATGGAAGGCATCACCGCTTCAGCCACATCTGCCACGCTCATGGAATCGGAAGCGGTAGAAGAAGAGGTCTGAAGCACCTGTCCATTTCCGGAATCAGAAGACTGCAACGTTCCCGCTGCAGAGCCTTCCAAAGCGGCGGTGTCTGCCGCTGCGCTTTCGGTCTGAGCTGCCGTATACCCGCTCAGGCAGTTAACGCCCTGAAAGGCGCCCCTGCCGCAATACCGCCGAAAAGAACGGCGCTCAGTGTGATTGCGCCGATCCTCTTTGCGGTGCGTCCGGCCCTGCCGGAGTGTTTTTTCTTCTTCGGCTGCTTCGGAGCCTGTGTATGAAGGCCGTTGTTTTCATCGCTCATGTTCTGATTTTCATGATACATATTGGAATCATAGTTGTTAAAATATTCTGACATCATTGAGATCTCCTTTCTCTGATGATAAGCTGCTTTCCAGAAAACGGGGAGAAGCTTTTTTCTCTTCTGGTCTCCCTCGTTTCTATGCTTTGAAGTATAGCGGTAATTTGTGATGAAAAAGTTTCGATTGTGAGGAGAAATGGTGAAGAAAATGAAAGGAAATTGTGAAGATCTCAGATAAAAGGAATGCGGCCCTTCTGTTCTAATGCGGGAAACTGCGGGCCTTCTGCCTGCGGTATTCTCTGGGGCTGACACCGAAGAATTCCCGGAAGGCTTTCGAGAAATAGCTGATATTTTCAAAGCCGCAGGAATCAGCCGTTTCCAGAATGGACAGATCGGTCTGCGTCAGAAGCTCCGCGCTCCTGCGCAGCCGGAACGTGTTCAGGTATCTGACGGGGGACTGATGCAGATAGCGCTGGAAAAGTTCGCTGCAGCTGCTCCTGCACAGATGCCCTGCGTCGGCGATGTCCTGCAGATAAATTTTCTCCGGATAGCGTTGCTGAATAAAACGCAGCATATCCTTCAGGGCGGCAAGCTGCCGGGAAGCATACTCTTTTTGCGGCTCCCTTTCATGGCAGGCATGGGAAAAAAGAAGATCCCAGACGGCAAAACCGAGGGACTGAAGGGCCAGAAGCGGGTAAGGATCGGCCAGCTTTTTGTCCATCCTGCAGAGCTGCTCCATGATTTCCGCCTGCCAGGGAACGTTCCTGCGCAGGATCAGAAAGCTGAAGGGAGAAAAATCCCTGAGCGGGGCAACGTATTCCTCTTCCAGAACATGGTTGGAACTAAACAGCAGCGGGTGCAGAAGGACACAGAGGAAGCTGCATTCCTTCCGGGCATCGGAAAAACCATAGTGCATCTGCCGGCTGGCAACAACCAGTCCTTCGCCGGAACGCAGAGTAAAAATCTCCCCGTTGACGTTGTACTGCATTTCTCCGGAGAAGATGACGATGAATTCCAGATCCTCATGCCAGTGGCTGGTGAAGGAATAACCAGGATAGCCGGAGAGCGTACCTTTTCGGATATATAAGGGAACCCCCGGAAAGTTGTAATTGACCTCCTCCAGACGATCCTTACGGAGAATGGAGATATTTCCGTCTGAAGTTTCTATCTGCCTGACCATACTGGACATCCCCGATTCCTCCTGCGTGAAAAATAATGTAGTCCGTCCGGAAAATAATTATAATATTACAGAAGATAATGGAAGAAATCAATGGAAGAATGTGATATTTTTAAAAAAAGCAGATGAGAAGGGGGAATGGCGGAAAGATGAAAACAGGCTCTGAAGAAAAGGCGGTGCTTTCAGAAAAAACAGAACCTTCGGAAAAATCGGAATTTTTCCACAAGCTGATGCGGCTGGTGCTGCCGATTGCATTGCAGCAGTTCCTTCTTGCCTGCGTCTCTGCGGCAGATGCGCTGATGCTCGGATATCTGGATCAGGACGCCATGTCGGCGGTGTCGCTGGCGGGACAGGTGACGTTTGTGTTCAATCTCTTTGTGACGGCCCTGACCATCGGCGGCAGCATGTTCGCGGCGCAGTTCTGGGGAAAAGAGGAAAAGGGCGCGGTGGAGGAAATACTGGGGCTGATCCTTCGGACCTCCCTGGCGGTATCTGCTGTCTTTTCGGCGGCTTCGTTCCTGTTTCCGGGGATTCTCATGAGATTTTTTACGGATGAATCGGCGCTGATCGGGTACGGGGTTCAGTATCTGAGGCTTGTCAGCCCTTCCTATCTCCTTTGCGGTATATCGCAGATGTATCTCTGCATCATGAAAAACAGCGGCAGAGCTTTGCAGAGTACGGTGATCAGCGGTACGATGGAGGCGGCGGATATTGTGCTGAATCTGATCCTGATCTATGGACTCTTGGGAATGCCCAGGATGGGCGTGGCGGGAGCGGCACTTTCCACCGTCCTGACGAAGGGAGGAGAGCTTGTCTGGGCTTTGGCGGACGGCCGGCCGCCGGGAAGGATCCGGCTGCGGACAAAATATCTGCTGCATCCGGCTGCTGATCTGAAAAGAAAATTCTGGAAATATACCGCCCCGGTGCTCGGAAACGAGCTGGTATGGGGCTGCGGCTTTTCCATGTATTCCGTAATCATGGGGCATCTGGGCAGCGATGCGGTGGCTGCCAATTCGGTGGCCGGTGTGGTGAAAAACCTTGTGGTCTGCTTCTGCCTCGGGATCGGCACCGGCGGCGGTATCCTTGTGGGAAATGAGCTGGGAGCAGGGGCGCTGGAGAGGGCCAGAAGGTATGGGGACAGGCTCTGTCATTTTGCCATTCTCGCAGGAGCAATCTCAGGAGGCGTGATTGCGCTGCTGATCCCGGCGGTCCGTGCGATGCACCTGCTTTCGCCGCAGGCCCAGGGATATCTGGATGTAATGCTTCTCATGTGTACTTATTATATGGTGGGAAAGTCTGTGAACAGCACGGTGATCGCCGGTATTTTCTGCGCAGGAGGTGATTCCCGGTTCGGCTTTTTCTGCGATACCGTGGTCATGTGGCTCATAGCGGTTCCGGCAGGGCTGATTGCGGCCTTTCTCCTTGAACTGCCGGTGGCGGCGGTTTTCTTTATCATCAATCTGGACGAGATGCTCAAGCTTCCGGCGGTTTACCGGCATTATAAAAAATATCTCTGGGTAAAGGATTTAACCGTCAGAGAAGCACAGGAGCAATAATAATTTTGCATGTCTGAATGGATAGGACTTGGGAATGGAGGTAAAAATGGACAAGGATAAAATGTCAATGGCGGAACGCAGAGCGAAGGGACTTCTCTGGGTGGATACCGGAGAAAACATCGAACAGCAGAAGTTTGCCAGAGGCCTCTGCCAGGATTATAACCGGACGAGAGCGGAGGAAACAGAGAAAAGAGTGGAAATTCTGCAAAAATTATTTGCTTTCTGCGGGGATAACGTCTGGATTGAGCCCCCTCTCACGCTCGCAATGGGAAATACCGTTTCCATAGGAAAAGGCACATATATGAATTCCAACGTTACCCTTGTGGATGACTACGAAATCAGCATAGGAGAAAACGTGCTGATCGCGCCGAATGTCACCATCTGCACCACAAATCATCCCATGCATTATCAGGCAAGACTCCACGGGGAAATGTACTGCAGGAAGGTTGTCATTGAGGATTATGTGTGGATCGGGAGCAATGCGGTGATCTGCCCGGGCGTAACGGTTGGCAGAGGAGCGGTGATTGGCGCGGGAAGCGTTGTTACGAAGGATGTTCCGACGATGTGCTTTGCGGCAGGCGTTCCCTGCAGGGTGATCCGGGAGATTACGGAGGAAGATATGGAGGAATTTGCACCGATTCCCCTGGCACAGGATTGATTCCTCTGGAACAGGATTGGAACGGTTGAAGCCATGGCTGAAATCGGTTATGATAGAGAAAAGGGATGCGGTCTCAGTACCGTCTGTCGATGGAGAAAGGAGAGGTCATGATTCAAACGATATCTGATGTGAAATCAGTTCTTATTCCGATATTTGAGCGTTATGACATTTCGCGCGCTGTTCTTTTCGGTTCTGTTGCAAAGGGTACGGCAACAAAGAAAAGTGATCTTGATCTTCTGGTTGACAGCAGATTACGAGGATTGAAATTTGTCGGCTTCATGGAAGCGATTCGACAGGCTGTTGGAATGCCGGTAGATGTGTTTGATGTGTCGCATATAGAGCAGGGATCGCTGATTGATCAGGAAATCCGGTCCAGTGGGGTGGTTATATATGAGAGGTGAAATTGTATTTCAAAAAATGGCAGGATATGTGGAGAAAATTATTGCCTATTGTGAGGGTTGTACTTACGAAAGCTTTGCAGCAGACAGTAAACTGGTAGAAGCGTGTGTGTTTAATCTCAGCCAGATAGGGGAGCTGTGTCGTGTGACGGAAGATGCTTTTATTTCGAAACATCCGGAGATCCCGTGGCGGGAAATGTATGGATTAAGGAACCGAATTGTTCATGATTATGAAGGTGTTAATCTGATGCTGGTTTGGGAGATTATCAGCGAAGACCTTCCAGAATTGGGAAAAATTTTAAAAACGATTTCCTGACATCAGCAGGACAGAAAGATACCATTTGTTATTAGCACTCATTTTAAATGAGTGCTAATTTTCTATTGACATTTCTTATTTCCGGAAGTAAACTAAATATCAAAGCCGGAAACAACTGTTTCCTGGGAACGGTTGTTTTCCATAAAAAGAGAAAGGAACGTGATTGATATGGCAGAGAGACATGGAAGTCTGTCCATTAACAGCGAAAATATTTTTCCCATTATTAAGAAGTGGCTGTATTCGGACCACGACATTTTCTACAGGGAGCTGATCTCCAACGGCTGCGACGCCATCACCAAGAGAAAGAAGCTGGATGTGATGGGAGAGAGCCATCTTCCGGAGGATTATAATCCGAAGATCCAGGTGATCGTCAATCCGGAGGAAAAGACCTTAAAGTTCATCGATAACGGACTCGGCATGACAGCGGACGAGGTAGAGGAGTATATTAACCAGATCGCCTTTTCCGGTGCGGCTGACTTCATAGAGAAATATAAGGATAAATCTGATGACAACCAGATCATTGGTCATTTCGGTCTGGGCTTCTATTCCGCGTTCATGGTGGCGGATGAGGTACACATCGATACCCTTTCCTATAAGGAAGGCGCAACTCCGGTTCACTGGGAGTGCGACGGCGGCACAGAATTTTCCATGACGGACGGCACCTGGGATCAGGTGGGAACGCAGATTACCCTGTTCCTGAATGAGGATTGCCTGCAGTTCTGCAATGAGTATAAGGCGGAAGAGGTCATTCAGAAATACTGTTCCTTCATGCCTGTAGAGATCTGGCTGTCCAGAGAGAACACGCCGGAAACTCAGACCATCAATGAGGACGAGAAGCTGGATACGGATGTGGTTCTGGAGACCATCCAGCCGGAGAAGAAGGAAAAGAAGGAAGAGAAAAAGGACGGCGAGGATGAGGGCGAAAAGGAAGAGGAAAAGCCTGAACCCGTCCGCCTGAAAATTAAAAAACGTCCTGTCCTCATGAACGACATTCATCCGCTGTGGACGAAGAATCCCAGCGAGTGCACGAAGGATGACTACATTGAATTTTACAGAAAGGTGTTCCACGATTATAAGGAGCCTCTGTTCTGGATTCACCTGAACATGGATTATCCGTTCAATCTGAAGGGCATTCTGTACTTCCCGAAGATCAACATGGAGTACGAATCCATTGAGGGCGTGATCAAGCTGTACAACAATCAGGTATTCATCGCGGATAATATCAAGGAAGTCATTCCCGAATTCCTGATGCTCTTAAAGGGCGTGATCGACTGTCCGGATCTGCCGCTGAACGTTTCCAGAAGTGCGCTGCAGAATGACGGCTTCGTGAAGAAGATTTCCGACTACATCACCAAGAAGGTGGCGGACAAGCTTTCCGGCCTGTGCAAGACCTCCCGTGAGGAATATGAGAAATACTGGGATGACATCAGCCCGTTCGTGAAATACGGCTGCCTGAAGGACGACAAGTTCTGCCAGAAGATGACGGACTATATTCTGTTCAAGGATCTGGACGGCAAATACAAGACCCTGCCCGACTGCCTGGAGGTTGGAAAGTCCGACCCGGATGAAAAGGACGAGACGGCCGTGGATGAAAAAGGCGAGAAGGTAGACGCCGAGGTTGTAGATGATAAGGCCGATGAAGCGAAGGCAGAGGATAAGGAAGAAGAAAAGAAGGAAAAGGTCATCTACTATGTGACCGACTTAAAGCAGCAGAGCCAGTATGTGAACATGTTCAAACAGGAAGGCTTGAGCGCTGTGGTTCTTCCTGATCAGATCGACCAGCCTTTCATCAATCAGCTTGAGATGAAGAATGAAGGAATCCGCTTCCGCAGGATTGATGCGGACATCACCGATTCCTTTAAGAATGAGACCTCCGAAGAGGACCAGAAGGAGCTGGATGCTCAGTCCGAGGCGATGCAGAAGCTGGTTCGTGAGGCGCTTGGAAACGACAAGCTCACCGTAAAGGTGGAGAAGCTGAAAAATGACAAGGTGTCCTCTGTCCTCACCATTTCCGAGGAAACCAGAAGAATGCAGGATATGATGCGGATGTACGCCGCAAACGGCATGGATATGGGAATGTTCGGCGGCGGAGAAGGAGAGACCCTGGTGCTGAACGCTAATCATCCGCTGGTAAAATATGTGATCGAGCATAAGGATGAGGCGGATAATGCCAATGAGAAGCTGATCTGCGAGCAGCTCTATGACCTTGCGAAGCTGCAGAACGGTCCGCTGGATGCGGAAGCCATGACCCGGTTCGTGACCCGTTCCAATGAGATCATGGAAGTGCTGACGAAATAAGGTGACAGAAAATGGGAAAAATACCGACCAGAGAGGAAGCCTGGGAGCTTCTGACCAGATACAATCAGGACGCGTTTCACCTGCAGCATGCCGAGACTGTGGAAGGAATCATGAGATATTTCGCCAGAAAGCTGGGCTATGAGCAGGAAGAGGATTTCTGGGGTATTGTGGGACTTCTGCACGACCTGGATTTTGAAAAATATCCGGATGAACACTGTGTGAAATCCCAGGAAATCATGCGGGAAGAAGGGCTCGACGAGTCTCTGATCCACGCGACGGCGAGCCATGGCTACGGCCTGGTGGTGGATGTGAAGCCGGAGAAGGAAATGGAGAAGGTGCTCTTCGCCGTGGATGAGCTGAGCGGCCTGATCTGGGCGGCCGCCCTGGTACGTCCTTCAAAGAGCGTACAGGATCTGGAGCTGAAATCTGTGAAGAAGAAGTTTAAGGATAAGCGGTTCGCGGCGGGCTGCTCCCGGGATGTGATCGAGAAGGGAGCGGAAATGCTGGGCTGGAGCCTGGACGATTTGATTTCGGAAACCATTCTTGCGATGAGAAGCTTTGAAAAATAGAAACTGCTCAGGACG
>ERZ780162.1471-NODE-1471-length-16348-cov-4.084331_pt1 | contig 16348 bp, 12 predicted proteins | sample MGYA00511474_ERZ780162 | MGnify/ENA primary metagenome ERZ780162 (study PRJEB29588, sample SAMEA2143633) | human gut metagenome | biome: human gut; feature: human-associated habitat; material: faeces | place: Denmark | collected 2008/2010 ...
TTGTGGCCTCGGAGCAAGGTTTGGATACGAGCGTGTATAAGCGAGTATTCAAACCGCCGCGACTAAAGTCACAAATATGCTTTATTTAGCTTCTGGAGTTCGTCTGCCTTGCAGCCTCACAAATCAGAATTTTCGTGCAAGAATTTATCTCAAAGAACTAGATAAAGCAGTTTGTAAAATATCTAAATTGTTATATAATAAATGAAGTTGAAAAAATAGAGAATTTATGAAGACTGGGGGAACTTTTTATGCCAAAGTGGCTTGATTTAAATGAAGTTGATGATGATGAGATTCTTTTGAAGAAGAATCGGATGAGCAGAAGTCTTGTTCTTGATACGCCGGAGGTTGCAGATGCGGCTGAGGAAGATTTCCTTGATACGATGGAGCCGGCGAAGAAGAGTATGACAATATTTTTTATGATTGATGTATCAGGCAGTATGAAAGGAACGAAAATCGGTTCGTTAAATAGTACGATGGAAGAATTATTGCCATCACTGATTGGTGTTGGAGAAGCTTCTACGGATGTGAAAATTGCGATTATGAAGTTTTCTACGGATGTAGAGTGGGTGACTCCGGAACCGGTAAAGATTGAGGAGTATCAGTACTGGAATCGTTTGGAGGCAGATGGCCTTACCTTTATGGGGGATGCGTTTATGGAGCTTTCTAAGAAGCTTTCCCGTAGCACATTTTTAAGTTCACCATCGCTTTCTTTTGCGCCGGTTATTTTCCTGTTATCAGATGGTTCTCCGAATGATGACTGGAAGAAGGGCCTGGATACATTAAAGCAGAATAAATGGTTCCAGCATGGGTTAAAGATTGCGCTTGGTATCGGTTCTAAGGTAAATATGGATGTGCTTCGTGCATTTACCGGGAATGATGAACTTGCAGTTCAGGCAAAGAATGCAGATCAGCTTAGAGAACTGATTAAGCTTCTTGCAGTGACTTCTTCCCAGATTGGAAGCCGTAGTCTTGCACTCGTAGATTCAAATGGCAGACAGCCAGCGGCCGAGACCGTGGCACAGGCAAAGCAGCAGGTACTTGTGGAGGAGATTCGCACAGGAGCGAAGGATATTCTTGGTGAAGCAGTTGACCTTGGTGCTGTGAATTACGATGAGGGATGGTAGAATATAAAGGATGGTAGAACATAGATGAGAGAGTTAAAGATTGGAGAGAGGATTCCAATAGAGGCAGGCGGCGAGGCGGTTGTCTCCAGAGAGCTTGGACGAGGTGGGCAGGGTATTGTTTATCTTGTCCGTTATAATGGCAGGGAGTATGCGCTTAAATGGTATTTTATCAGCCGTATTAAAAATCCGGAGGCATTTCGCAATAATCTTCGAAAGAATATTGAGGATGGTGCGCCGGAGGGTGGCAAGCAGTTTATCTGGCCGTTATTTTTAACAGAGACAAAGAAAAATGGTGCATTTGGGTATCTGATGCGGCTTGCTCCGTCAGGATATGAATCATTTACTGATATTTATAATGGATACCGCTGGGAGAAACCGAGAGTGAAGGGGCAGCCGGCGAGAAAGATTAAGGTGAAGTTCGCTTCTCTTGATGTGATGCTCACAGCGGCCATTAATATTGTTAAGGCCTTCCGTGCCCTGCATTTATCAGGAAAAAGTTATCAGGATTTAAATGATGGCGGTTTCTTTATTGATACGAGAAGCGGCGATGTGTTAGTTTGTGATTGCGATAACGTAGCAGCAGATGGTGATAACTTCGGAATTGGCGGTATGCCAGGTTTTATGGCACCGGAAGTTGTTCGAGGTATTGCAAAGCCGGATGTGCTGACAGACAGATATTCACTGGCAGTTGTTTTATTTAAGCTTTTCTTCCGTGGGGATCCATTAGAAGGAAGTAAGGTACTTCAGTGTGTCGTTATGACTGAGGAAAATGACCTGATTCATTATGGAAAAGATCCGGTATTTATTTATGATCCGAATAATGCATCAAACCGTCCGGTTAATGGGGTACACGATAATGTTATCAAGCTGTGGAAGATTTACCCGGACTTTATCAGAGAGGCATTTACCCTTTCCTTTACTTATGGAATTCAGGAGCCAAATGCCCGGATTATCGAAAAGAGCTGGATTCAGATGCTCATTCAGCTAAAGCTGGATATTATTCACTGTAGCTGTGGAAAGACCGCATTTTCTTCTGCATTTGAAAAGACAGGAGAACATACATTACGTTGCCGTAATTGTGGAAGTACCATTTACACAATGGGTGTGAAAGACTATGAACTTCCACTGAATCTTGGCGCAAAGTTATACAAATGCCTGACAAAGAAAAATAGTGATGATTTTGAATCTGTTACGGGAATGGTCATTGAAAACCGTTTAAAGAAAGGCTTATTTGGCATTAAAAATATGTCCGGTGATGTCTGGAAAGCGAAGTTCCCGGATAACTCTGTCAGAGAAGTTGGACCGGGAAAAGGTGTTCCAATCTGGAAAGGATTAGAGATTGACTTTGGAGATAATCTGATTGCAAAGATTCTCCTGTAGGTAGGAGGATAGAATGAGTAATTTTAATAAAAATGGCTGGGTTTCCCTCGCGCAGATCTGTGAAGAAAGGCAGCTTGTGATTGATGCGGAAACCGGGAAAAAGGTTTTAAGGCCAGCATATTTTTCTTCGATGAATGCCATGATAGAAGGTGCATTTCAGTTTGCGAGGTTTTTTGAGGAGATTCATCAAAAAGGGAAGGTGTATTGTAGCATTTCTCCAGATGTATTTTATTTTAACCTGAAAAATGGAGCGTTTCATTTTGAGGGGGAAGAATTTCTTGGAGAGGCATATGTGCAGGAACCAGATGCCGCTGAAATAGAATTTACAGAATTTCTTGCCCCAGAATTGGCAGAGGCATTAGCAGAAGAGCAGGAAAAATTATTATCTGAAACAGAAGAACAGGAAACACTCGAAACTTTTAAAGAATGCTATTCTTTAGAGACAGACCGCTATTTTATGGCAGTATATTTATTTGAATATTTCTTCCACACAGGTTCTCCATTTGAAGGGAAAAAGATGGTGAACCGCTGTTTTCTTTCCCCAGAGGAAAAAGAACTTTTCCGGGCGAGAGAAGGACGCTTCTGCATGGAGCCGGGTGAGGAAGAAAATATTCCAGTAAAAGGCATTCAGGACAAGCTGATTCAGTACTGGAACGAGTATCCGGAGATTTTGCAGAAAATGTTCCAGAAGGCATTTCTTGATGGGGGAAGGCTTAGAGAACTTCGTCCGACAGAGGTGGACTGGAAGCAGCTCCTTGTTCGTATGGCAATGGACTACAAGTCCTGTCACTGTGGTTTTCACGGATTTTGTTATCGATTGCTTCCGAAGGAAAATGGAACATTTGCCTGTCCAAAGTGTGGAAAGATTTACTACCCACTGACCAATGGAATGGACAGGATTCTTCTTGCAGAAGGAGAAAAACTTTACGAATGCCAGACAGGAAGAAATCCGATGGATAAAGATACGGTTACAGGTCTGATCGTGGAGAATCGTCAGAAAAAGGGCTTGTATGGTATTAAAAATGTAAGTCAGGGCGTGTGGAGAGGATTTTATCCTGACGGAAAAATAAAGGATATTCCGAATGGACAGGGAATTCCTATCTGGAATGGAATGTCTGTCCGATTTGAATTGGGTGAAGAATGGAATCTCCGTCTGATGCAGCAGGTGGAGGAGAGAAAGGAAGATGAGGATGAGCAGACAGTTTGATGAAAATATAGAGGCAATTGACCCGTTAGAGACAATGCCACCTGCCAAGAAAAGTATGGTCATTTTTTTTCTGGTAGATACTTCAAAAAGTATGGAAGGTTCAAAGCTTGAATCATTAAATCGTGTTATGGGAGACATTTTACCGGAATTAATCGGTGTTGGCGAGGCAGGAACCGATGTAAAAGTTGCCGTAATGTCATTTTCTTCTGGATGTGAGTGGATTACACCAGAACCAGTATTGATTGAAGAATATCAGAGATGGGAGAACTTAAGAGCAGATGGCGTAACAGATTTGGGAGATGCCTGTGAAGAACTTTGCCAGAAGCTTTCAAGAAACAGCTTTTTAAGAGCGCCATCCCTCTCTTATGCGCCAGTCATTTTCCTTATGACAGACGGTTATCCAACTGATAACTATAAAAAAGGTTTCGAGATGCTGAAGAAGAACCGCTGGTTCCAGTATGGCCTAAAAATCGCACTGGCAATCGGTTCTAACGTAGATTTAGATGTGCTTCGCGAATTTACTGATGATGAGGAACTGGTACTTCAGGCATGCGGTGCAGAAATGCTGAAAAAGCTTGTTCGTGAAATTGCGGTTACTTCTTCTAAGATCGGAAGCACGAGCATGACACTTACCGATGCGACCGGTGAGCGTTCTCTTGCAGAAGTAGCAGGCGCTAAAAAAGAGCAGATGGTGGAGGCAGTTCAGGAAATGAAACAGGACATTTTAGGACTGGATGATCTCACTGACCTTGACGATATGGATATTGAATTTGATGAGGGATGGTAGAATGTTTCAGGGAGTACATTCTACAGTAATCGGAGACAGCCATATTAGAAAAGGTATTGTCTGTCAGGACAGTTCAGGAACGGTAGTCACTGACAAGTTTGCGATTGCTGTTGTGGCAGATGGGCATGGCAGCGCCAAGCATTTCCGCAGCGATGTAGGTTCAAGGATTGCTGTAAAGATTACGACAAAGTTATTGAAAAATTATATGAACCGTCCAGACTTTAAGGAGCAGTTTTTTAAACATCCCGAATTTATTCTGGCACAGATGGAAAAGCAGATTCTTATGAAATGGAGAGAGGCCGTAGAGGAATATCATTTAGAAAATCCATTGACCGAGGAAGAAGAGAATAAGATTCCGGAAAAGGCAAAAGGAAGACTTAGAACTGCAGTCATTTACGGAAGTACCGTACTGGCAGCCGTTTTGACAAAAGATTTTTCCTATGGAATGATTCTTGGCGATGGTGGATTTGTTGTACTCGGAGGAGATAAAGAACTGTATATTCCGCTCGAGGACAAAAATTCCCATGCAAACTACACCTCTTCCCTCTGCAATACCGATGCGATTCATTTCTTTGAACACTGGTATACCACAGAAACAGTAAAAGCATTATTCGTATCCACAGACGGGTTATTCAAATCATTTGCAAGCGAAGAAGACTTTTTGAAATATCATGGATTGCTTTCTCACATGTTTCATGATACGGAAAAAATGCAAAAAAGTTTAAAGCGGAATTTTGAAAAAAGGACAAGAGAAGGCAGCGGTGACGATATATCCATTGCTTTCGTTTATCAGGAAGGAGAGGAAGCAGAATGAAAAAAGAAGCAAGCGTAATTCTGGCAAAATGTGCTCAGGATAAGCTTTACGGAATCCGAATTGAAAAAAGAGATAATGACTGGGTTCGTACCTGGGCATTTAAATTAAAAGAAGAAACAGCAGAAAAAGAAGGCTTCGATAAAATCAACTTTACCGGAAGTTTCTACACTGACGAAGAATATCCAGGCTGCCCTTACTGCGGCGCAAAGAAATGTTTTGTCTGCGGAAACTGCGGTAAGGTAAGCTGTTATGACGGCTCCGATAAGGTAGTTTGTAACTGGTGCGGTTCGAATGGAACTGCGGCAGATGATGATGGCAAACTCGATGTTTCTGGAGGCGGCTTCTAAAATAGGAATTTGCCGCAGGCAAAAGCAAAACAGACGCTCTCAAAGTGAGAAGATATCCTATATTTGTGACTCTATCACTGCGGGTTGAATATTCGCCTAAGGGCTCGCATTCAATCCTCGCTCTAAGACCACAAATATAGGATATCTTCTCGCTTTGAGGGCTGTCTTTGGCTGGCGTTGGGAAATTAAAAATTAAGCTGTAGGCCTCAATTGATGATATATTCCAAATACAACTTTTGAGTAAGCAGAATACGACAGTTTGAATGCCCTTTGTCCTTCTGAACTGTCAAAGACAGGAAACTAAGGAATATGCTATGCCAATCTGTGGCCTGGGAGCAAGTGTTGGATACGAGCGCGTAAGCGAGCATTCAACACGCCGCGACGAAAGTCACAGATTGGTATAGCATATTCCTTAGTTTCCGTCTGTTTTAACAAAAAAAGAAAGGAGGCAAAAATGTCATTATTCAAAAGAAAACCCTGGACTGGAAAGACCGAGCTTCTCTTTTCCGATAAAGCATTGACAGCGTTGATTCTGCCTTTGTTTCTGGAGCAGCTTCTAAGTGTCTTTGTCGGCCTTTCCGATTCAATTATGGTAGCGCAGGTTGGTGAAGCGGCGGTGTCCGCAGTTTCACTGGTTGATTCAATTGCCATCCTGCTTATCAATATTTTTAATGCACTGGCAACAGGAGGAGCTGTTGTTTCGGGACAATATCTTGGTGCCAAAGATAAGAAAAAGGCTGCCTATGCCGGAAGACAGATGATGCAGTTTATGGTGTGGATGTCTATAGCCATTATGTTACTTATCTATCTTGGTAAATATTTTATTTTACATACAGTTTTTGGCTCGATCGAGGCAGATGTTATGGCGAATTGTAATACATATTTGCTGATATCTGCAGCTTCGATTCCTTTTCTTGGAGTGTATTGCGGTGGAGCGGCTCTGTTTCGTGCAATGGGAAATTCAAAAACTTCGATGTATGTTTCCTGTATTATGAATGTGATTAACGTAAGTGGAAATGCTATCCTCGTATTTGGCTTTCATAGAGGGGTAGAAGGTGTTGCGATACCAACATTATTATCCCGTGTGGTAGCTGCATTTTTGATGGTATGGCTTTTACATGATGAGAAGCATATACTTACATTGAAGGGAATGAATCTGTTTAAATTTGACGGGAAAATGATTCGAAAAATCCTTCATATTGGCGTGCCAAATGGCATAGAAAATAGTATGTTTCAGCTTGGAAAAATCCTTCTTTTAAGCTTGATCTCCACGTTTGGAACGGCATCTATCGCAGCGAATGCCGTAAGTAATTCGCTGGCATATTTTGAAATCCTGCCAGGAATGGCATTGGGGCTTGCAACTGTGACAGTAATCAGCCGATGTGTCGGTGCGGGAGATTATCCACAGGCAGAATACTTTGCGAAACGTCTGTTAAAATTCACCTACACCTGTATGTGGATTACCTGCATCATTATGATGCTCTTGTTACCATTTATGTTGAAAATCTATAATTTATCGCCCGAAACAAGCGGTTATGCAACGCAGATTATGATACTCCACAGTATCATGGCAATGATATTCTGGCCGGCTGCATTTGCCCTGCCAAATGTATTTCGTGCCGCAAATGATGTCCGTTTTACGATGGTTGTCGGCGTAACTTCTATGTGGCTGTTCCGTATTGCCTGTGCCTTTATTTTTGGAAAATATATGGGATTTGGCGTATTTGGCGCATGGATTGCGATGGTACTTGACTGGGTGGTCAGAGCGATATTCTATGTGATTCATTATCGATGTGGAAAATGGAAAGAAAAATCGTTATAGAAATGGCAAATGTGAAATTTTTATGTTAGAATTGTATTTCTAGGAGTTGTTTGGTATAATTTAGCATAAATAAAATAAGTGTAGTAATACATATTTTAGAAAGAGATTAAATCTTTTTCTGAAAAAATTGGGAGACTTAAGTTATGAAAGAGACAATGAAAGACATTATTTTAAACGCTTCCGCCGATATGACGGAAAGCTGCCATAAAACTGATTTTATCGTATCAAGAGGGGAGAGATGCCTTCCTGACCGTTCCTGTATTATTCGTATTTTAAAGGATTTAAAGAGAGTAATGTTTCCGGGATATTTTGGTGAGGAGAATATTGCACTCATTTCACCACAGTATTTTATCGGTGACCGTCTGACAGATATTTATGGTAAGTTAAAACCGCAGATTGAGATTTCTTTGTATTATAGAGATTATGAAAAGTATACAGAGGAAGAGATCAGTGAGCGGGCAGAAGAAGTCTGTGAGGAATTTTTTAAGAGGCTTCCATATGTACAGCAGATGCTTTTAAAAGATGTGCAGGCTGGATTTGACGGCGACCCTGCTGCAAAGAGCAGAGAGGATGTTGTTATTTCTTATCCGGGACTGTTTGCTATTTTTGTTTATAGAATCGCTCATGAGCTGTATACACAGGATGTGCCATTCCTTCCTCGAATTATGACGGAATATGCACATAGCCGTACAGGAATCGATATTAACTCTGGCGCAAAGATTGGGGAATATTTCTTTATTGACCATGGAACTGGTGTTGTAATTGGTGAGACAACAGAGATTGGTAATAATGTGAAGTTATATCAGGGAGTAACTTTAGGTGCGCTTTCTACAAGAAGTGGACAGAAGTTAAAGGGTAAGAAGAGACATCCGACGATCAAAGATAACGTTACGGTATATTCTGGAGCCAGTATTCTTGGTGGAGAGACAGAAATCGGTGAGGGTGTTATCGTAGCAGGTGGAGCATTTGTAACGAAGTCTGTTCCAGCACATACAAAGGTAATCGTAAAGAACCCTGAAATCAAAATCAAAGATTCTGATGAGAAGATTGAACTTCAGACAACGGAGAACAAGGAAGGAATCTGGGAGATTTAACGAAAGGGATTTCTTAACGAGAGTTTTGTTTCATTAGCATAGTATAATCAGATATTTTATCTGCGGCGTTGCAATATGCCGCAGATTGCATTGCTAGAGCATTTTTCAAACACGCTCTAAAGTAGAGCATTATTATTAATGTTCAGATTTTAACTTGATAGATGAAAGGAGCATCATCATAATATGAATAAAAAGTTTGTCGTTCACGCAAGAGTATTAAAAGCAATGTCTGATGAGAACAGACTTCGTATTCTTGATTTACTTCGTGAAAGGGAATATAATGCCAGCGAACTTTTAGACGAAATGGACTTTGGACAGTCCACACTGTCACACCACATGAGAATTTTACTGCAGGCAGGAGCAGTAAAGGCACGAAAGAATGGAAAATGGACATATTACAGCCTGAATAAAGAAATATTCTCTACGGTTGCGGAGTGGATCGCGGAGTACGGAGAATAAGAATTTTGAATTTTTTTAGACTTTTTAATGCATTTTGTATTGACAAAATTTACTTTATAAAGTAAAATATTAGACGTTGTAGCAATACAACGAATGCCCAGATAGCTCAGTTGGTAGAGCAGAGGACTGAAAATCCTCGTGTCACTGGTTCGATTCCGGTTCTGGGCATTTTTTTATGTCTGTACAGAATATACGGAAAACATGGTTAATATCTGGAGCATTAGCTCAGCCGGTAGAGCACCTGACTTTTAATCAGGTTGTCGGGGGTTCGAATCCCCCATGCTTCACTGAAAATGATCACATCAGGCCATAAAAAGATGGGCCGGATGTGATTTTTTTATGCCCAAAATTGCAGAAGTGTTATATAATTTGATTACGGGTAATTATTGCTGATGAAATTATTGCAAATGAAAGGATTATCATGAAGAGAATAATCACCTTTTATCTTCGTCCCTATTATAGACGGATGGCGGTTGGATTTCTGATAAAATTTCTGGGAGCAATCATGGATCTGTTCATTCCATGGATACTGGCTTATGTGATCGATTCTGTAATTCCGGTTGGAAGTATGGGGCTTATTTTTGTCTGGGGAGGCGTGATGCTGATCTGCTCCATACTGGCGGTGTCTTTTAACATCATCGCAAACAGGATGGCCTCCAGGGTAGCGAGCGATGCGACGCAGATTATCAGGCATGACCTGTTTGCAAAAACCATGTATCTTTCGGCAAGGCAGACAGACGCTTTTACAAAGCCATCTCTGATTTCCAGGCTTACAACGGATACTTATAATGTGAATCAGATGATTGGAAGAGTTCAGAGGCTGGGAGTGAGAGCGCCAATTCTTCTGGTGGGCGGTGTGATGTTTACCATGTCTCTGGATCCGGTTCTCTCATCTGTGCTGCTTCTTGTAATGCCAGTGCTCGCGGTTGTAATGGTGGCTGTATCCAGAAAGGGTATGCCTCTGTATCGGAAGCTTCAGAGCAGTGTGGACAGCTTTGTCTGTCTGGTACGGGAGGACATTGCCGGAATCCGGGTGATTAAGGCCTTGTCCAAGATGGATTATGAAAAGGAGAAATTTGACCGGATCAATCGAATGGTGGTGACCTGTGAGCGAAATGCGGAAAGAACGATGGCAGTTCTGAATCCGGCAATGAACATGCTCCTGAATCTTGGGCTGGTGGGAGTCATTATTGTTGGCGCTTTCCGTGTAAATGCAGGAACCTCAGAGGTGGGAAAAATTCTGGCGTTTATGACCTATTTTACCATTATTCTGAATGCCATGATGTCCATATCCAGAATGTTTGTCATCATCAACAAGGCAGTGGCGTCCGCGGCCAGAATTGATCAGGTGCTGTCCTGCGAGGACGATCTGGCGCTCCTGGGTGATAAGACAGGGCAGGAGGCGGATACAGAGGATGCAGAGATTGTGTTTGATCATGTTACCTTTTCCTATAATAAAAATGAGCCGAATCTGAGGGATATTTCCTTTATCGTTAAGAAAGGTGAAATGCTGGGAATTATCGGTTCCACAGGTTCCGGAAAAACGACGCTGGCATCGCTTCTGATGCGTCTCATGGATGTGGACGAAGGAAGAGTGCTGATCGGAGGGCGGGACGTGAGAAGCTTCGAAAAGAAGGATCTGAGAAGCAGATTTGGCGTGGTGTTCCAGAATGATACTATTTTTGAAGATACTATTTATGAAAATGTCCGAATGGGTAGACAGATCGGAAAAGAGGAAATCATTCAGGCGCTGCGCTATGCGCAGGCGGATGAGTTTACCAGGGAGAAGGAGGAGAGCGAGGGAGCTATGCTGGATATCCGTGGGGCGAATCTGAGCGGCGGACAGAAGCAGAGGGTACTGATTGCAAGGGCGCTGGCTGCCCGGCCGGAAATCCTGATTCTGGACGATTCTTCCAGCGCTCTGGATTATCGGACGGATGCCATGCTGCGCAGACAGCTGAAGGAAAATTTCAGCGATACGACAACCATTCTGATTGCTCAGCGAATCAGTTCCGTCATGCATGCGGATCATATTCTTGTGCTGGAGGACGGGGAAATGATCGGTTATGGAACCCATGAGGAGCTGCTGAGGGGCTGCGCCGTATACCGGGAGATCAGCAGGTCACAGACGGGGGATATTGGAGGCTGAAGAAAAGAACAGGCTGATTGCGGCGATGAGCCGGAGATTTGGCGTGCATTTTAAGGTAAATGCGCTTCAGCGATGAGGCTTCTGTGTGGAGGTAATGATGAAGACGGAAGGACGAAAAGGCGGAGAACATAAAACAGCCGGAAAAAAGGGGACACTGCTGAGGCTCGGCGGCTATCTGATGCGTTATAAATGGTATCTTGTCGGAGCGATGGCTCTTACAGTAGGCAGCAATCTGTTTTCGCTGATCGGGCCTCTGCTGTCAGGTTATGCAGTGGATGCCATAGAACCGGGACCTGGAAAGGTTATTTTTTCAAGAGTGTTTTATTATGCGGCCTGGATGGCGGGCTTTTATGTGGTATCCTCCATATTTTCCTATCTGCTGCAGGTTCTGATGATCACCATCAGCCGGAAGGTGGTATATCAGATGCGGAAGGATGTTTTTGAAAAGCTGCTTGCCCTTCCGGTTGGGTATTTTGACGTGCATCAGGGAGGGGATATCATCAGCCGGATTTCCTATGATATCGATACGGTGAATCTGTCTCTGTCCGATGATGTGGTGCAGCTTCTGACGACTGTGATTACGGTGAGCGGGGCTTTTCTCATGATGCTGATAATCTCTCCGGCACTTGTTCTTATTTTTGCTTTTACCATGCCGCTATCCATGTGTATCACGAGATATCTGACGGGTAAAACCCGGCCGCTGTTTCGTGCCAGATCAGCCACACTGGGAGAATTGAACGGATTTGCAGAAGAAATGGTTTCAGGGCAGAGGACGCTGAAGGCATATTGTCAGGAGGAGAATACGATCCGCCGCTTTGAGGAAAAGAATGCAAAAGCCATGACAGCATATTACAGGGCAGAATATTATGGCAGTATCGTGGGGCCGATGGTAAATTTCATCAACAACCTTTCTCTTTCTCTGATCAGCGTATTTGGCGCCATTCTGTATCTGTTCGGAAGAATGAGCATGGGAAATATTTCGTCTTTTGTGCTGTATTCCAGAAAATTTTCCGGACCGATCAACGAGGCCGCGAATATCATCAGCGACCTGCAGTCCTCCATGGCTGCCGCGGAGAGGGTATTCCGGCTGCTGGACGAGATGGAAGAGGCTGCTGATGCACCGGACGCGAAGGAATTGACAGCGGCGGAAGGAGACGTGGAGCTAAGTCACGTGAAATTTGGCTATAATCCTGCTAAAACTGTGATCCATGACTTGAGTTTCCACGTAAAACCCGGTAAAATGATAGCGATTGTGGGACCAACCGGAGCCGGAAAAACGACGCTGATTAATCTGCTCATGCGTTTTTATGATGTGGACGATGGGTTTATCGCAGTGGACGGAACTGAAATCAGGGTGCTTAAGAGGGACAGCCTGCGTCATTCCTATGCGATGGTGCTGCAGGATACCTGGCTGTTTACAGGCACGATTTATGAAAATCTGGCATACGGCAGCCTGGAAGGGGATATTGAAAAACAGGAGGAGCAGATACGGGCGGCGGCAAAGGAGGCCGGCATTGACGGATTCATCAGAAGACTGCCGGAGGGTTATCGGACGGTGCTTTCAGATGAGGGAACCAATATTTCCAAGGGTCAGAAGCAGCTCCTTACGATTGCGAGAGCCATGCTGCTTCCTGCGAGAATGCTGATTCTGGATGAGGCGACTTCGGATGTGGATACCAGAACGGAAATGAAGATCCAGGAAGCGATGCGGAAGCTGATGGAAGGAAAGACATGTTTTATCATTGCCCACAGGCTTTCTACAATCCGGAACGCGGATCATATTCTGGTGGTTAACGACGGGGATGTGATTCAGCAGGGAACCCATGAGGAGCTCCTGAATCAGGAGGGGCTGTACAGACAGATGTATCTGGCTCAGTTTGAATAACTGGTCAGTTTTTCCGGCAGGTTTGTAGCATTCTCAGGTTTCTCTTTTGCACGGGAAGTGATACAATAAGAGAAAAGAAAATGTTACAAAGGAAGGCTGAATGAACAGAAATGAAATAAGAGAGCAGCAGGAAAAAAGAGGGGGGCTTTTGCGCAGAGTGATTCCTGCCGCGGTCATCGCGGCAGGAGCGCTGGCTCTGATCTATCTTGCGGGCTCTTTCTTTTTTGCAGGCCATTATTTCTGGAGAACGAGTATTAATGGAACAGACGTGAGCTTTCGCTCCAGGGAGCAGGTACGTGAGGAGCTTCTGAATCCGGAAATTTACTACGAGCTTGCGATTACAGGAAGAGACGAGATGAGCGATGCACTGACGCCGGCAGAGCTTGGAATGAGCTATGTGTTTGATGATACGCTGGATCGATTCAGCGCAGACATGAGCGGATGGGCGTGGCCGGAGATGTTTTTTTCTTCTTTCGCATGTGAGCTGCCCAGGGCGGTGACCTATGAGGATGATGCTCTGGACAAACGGCTGAGAGAATCTCCTTTTTTTGCTCCGGAAAATATCCGCAGACCCAGGGACGCTGAAATCAGTGAGTACGAGTATCCGGCAGGATATTCCATTATTCCTGAGGATCCGGGAACCGTACTCGATTTTGAAAAGGTAAAGGCAGCTGTGGAAGAGGCATTGAAAGAGCTGGTGGAAAGTCTCGATCTGCGGGAAGGCGGCTTTTATTCTGATGCGGAGGTAAAATCGGATGATCCGGGGCTGAATCGGGCGCTTGAAAAGGCAAACCGGTATGCGGGCACGGAAATTATCTATCGCTGGAATGGAGAAGAGGAGGTGATCGACGGCAGGTTGATCAGTACCTGGCTCACCATCGAAGGAGATGAGGTAAATCTGGATGAAGAAGCGGTTCGGGAATATGTAAACGGACTGGCAAAGAAGCATGATACGTTTGGAAGAGAGAGAGATTTTACGGCAACGGACGGAACGGTGCACAGGCTGAAGGGCTCCTATGGCTGGTGGACGGACCGGGCGGGAGAAACAGAGGCGCTGCTGTCAGGCATAAAGAATGGAGAAAGGGTGGAAAAGGAACCGCTGTATTTTTCCAGGGGTTATGCGGAAGGACCGGCCGGAGAGGATATCGGCAGCTCCTATGTGGAAATTGATCTGGGCAGACAGCATCTTTATCTGTACATAGACGGAAAGAAGATTCTGGAAAGCGATCTGGTGTCCGGAAATGTGTCGAGGGGATACGCAACGCCGCCCGGCGTGTTCGGACTGACCTATAAGGAGAGAAACGCAACACTGACAGGGGAAAATTATACAACGCCGGTGAAGTACTGGATGCCTTTTAACGGGAATATCGGAATGCATGACGCATCCTGGAGAAAGGAATTCGGTGGGGATGTCTATCAGACAAACGGATCACATGGATGCATTAATCTGCCGGAGGAGGCCGCCGAGACAATTTATGGATATGTGGAGAAGGGATTCCCGGTTGTCTGCTATGACTGAGAAAGGAGCAAACATAATGCCGGAAGAAATAAATAGACGGCTGGTAAAACGGATTGCGGGCTATGGAGGAGATATTCTGAGATCCTCCCGATTTCGCAGCACACGAAAAAATATTCAGCATGGCAGCGTATCCGTTTATGAGCATTCCATCTGTGTGGCAGGCTGCAGTCTGGAAATCGTGGACGGGCTGAAGAGACTGGGAATCCGTGTCAGGGAACGGGATCTTGTGAGAGGAGCACTCCTTCACGACTATTTTCTGTACGACTGGCACACGCACAGGCACGCGAAGGGAATCAGGAATCTGCATGGCTTCAGTCATCCTCAGACAGCGCTTCGGAATGCGGGAAAGGAATACAGGCTGACTTCCTGTGAACAGGAAATTATTCGGAAGCACATGTGGCCTCTCACGGTTGTGCCGCCGATGTGCCGGGAGGCCTGGATTGTGACGGCGGCGGACAAATATTGTTCTCTGCTGGAAACGCTCCGGCTGAGAAAAGGGAGACGCTGTTCCGGGAAAAAAGAAAAGAGAACGAAAGGTACTGAAGCATATGAATGACATGGACGATATGGGAGGCGCGAAGAAAACAGAACCTCAGAAGGAGATGGACAGCGGCCTGATAGGACGGCTGGAGTTCTACAGGGATTCTGATTACTATCCGTTCCATATGCCCGGACATAAAAGGAATATGCCTCCGGAGGCCGGAGCCGCGCTGTGTGCTGCAGCGGGAGTGGATATTACGGAGATCGACGGCTTCGATGATCTGCATCAGCCGGAAGGGATTCTCATGTCTGCCGAAAGGCGCGCTTCGGAGGTGTTCGGCGCGGATGAGACCTTCTTTCTGGTGAACGGCTCTACGGCCGGGATTCTGACGGCTGTGTCTGCCGCTGTCCCGAAAGGGAGCAGGGTACTGGTGGCGAGAAACTGCCACAGGTCAGTCTATCACGCGGTCTGTCTGCGGGAGCTGGATCCGGTTTTTCTGTATCCCGGGCTGCTGGAGGGCGGTGTGGCGGATGCCATAGCGCCGCAGCAGGTAGAAGAGGCTCTGACCAGAGATCCGGATATCCGGGCGGTTGTGATCACCTCTCCCACCTATGATGGAGTGGTGGCGGATGTGGAGGCCATTGCAGAGACTGCGCACCGGGCCGGGGCGGTTTTGATTGTGGACAGCGCGCATGGCGCCCACTTCGGGTTCGCGCCGGGACAGCCGGAAAGCCCGGTCCGGCTCGGTGCCGACCTGGTGGTGCAGAGCCTGCATAAAACGCTTCCGTCCCTGACGCAGACAGCACTTCTTCATCGAAATGGAAACCGGGTATCCGCTGAGACCGTCAGGCGGTATGAGAGGATGTATCAGACGAGCAGCCCCTCTTATCTGCTGATGGCAGGCATGGACTTCTGCGTGCGGCTTCTTCAGGAACAGGGCAGAGAGCTGTTTTCGGATTTTGAGAAAAGGCTGGACCGGTTATATAACAGGCTGTCAGGCCTTCGAAACCTCCGGATTTTGAGCGCGGAGCTTCCAAAACAGGGGTGTATGAAAGCGTTTGACCGGGGAAAACTTCTGATAGCGGCACAAAATGAAAAAATTACCGGAAATTTACTTTACAAAGAGCTTTTGAACCGTTATCATCTTCAAATGGAGATGGTATGCGATACCTGCGTGACCGCAATCCTTACGCCCTGGGACACCGGGGAAGGCTTCCGCCGGCTGGCAGAGGCGCTGGAGGAAATTGATAAGGGTCTGGCGGGAAAGGAGATGCCGCGGG
>ERZ780162.1475-NODE-1475-length-16307-cov-4.853680_pt1 | contig 16307 bp, 7 predicted proteins | sample MGYA00511474_ERZ780162 | MGnify/ENA primary metagenome ERZ780162 (study PRJEB29588, sample SAMEA2143633) | human gut metagenome | biome: human gut; feature: human-associated habitat; material: faeces | place: Denmark | collected 2008/2010 ...
GGGATGCTGCTCGCCCCTATTGGAAACCCAGAGCCAAAGAGGCTGCGCCCCTCTGGACACCCCGCCTGTCCGTGCAGTGACTATCCATCCTGTTCCCACACAATGGATGCTCCTCTGCCCGAACAGGCAAAACAGGCACAGAGATTTGCCTGGGAGGCGGGCAGGTTTCTATGCCTGTTTATTTGTCGAATATCGCAAGAGGGTGCAATAATTTCTTGTTTATGATGACATGTTTTTCTATAATTTGCTTGAACAATGTGTAAAAGGAATGAGGAATGTTATTTTAGGCATCTGCAAAAACTTTTGCCTGGAAAGTACTTTGAATACTGTTTTTATGCAAAATAATATAACCAAAGTGGGCTATGCCAATCCTGGCGCAGCCGTTAAGCGTTCGGGAACCGAATGCGTAGCCAGACCACTTGTGGGCTGTTCTTGGGGCTTGGGGAAATCCCCAACAAGCAGGAAGAAGTCTTTGTATATACGAAGACACTGCTCGCAAAAGACTTGTCATTGCCACATTGTGGTTTCCATAGTTAAAAATATAGCGTATACTCAACAACATCTATGATAAGACCGAAAAAATTGAGCTTTCGCTCAATTTATATATTGTCTCTCTGCCCTTGGATGTGTATAATGTAGAGTAGTGCGTATCCACTTATTTGGAGTAGGAAGGAGAAGGGTATGGGTGTAAGCTATAAGAGATTGTGGAAGCTCCTGATAGATAAGGATATGAAGAAAAAAGATTTAGCCGTTGCTGCTAATATCAGCACATATACAGTCAATAAGCTGAACCATGGGGAAAATGTAAACACAGATACGCTGGTAAGCATATGCAAAGTACTGGACTGCACATTTGATGACATCATGGAATTGATTCCTGACGAGCAGTCAGAGTCTCACGAAGCGCAAAAATAACTTAGGAGGCCCAATGTTATGGCGAAACTTGAAGATATTACAGTGGGCAGCCACCTGACCGGAATTGCTGGGAATGAGCCTGTCGATGTGGTTGCTGTCCAGTGGTATGGAAACAATGTCATAGAGATTACATACAAGAACAGTAAGGGCGTTCCCGGGACACAGTTGCTTTATCGTGAAAATGAAGAAAGCATTCAGGTAGAGGATAAGCATCTTCCGTGGAGTTTTGATGCGGACGGGAATCAGATGCGTTTGGCATCCGAAGCGTATCGTATTGGCCTTGCGCATTTGTTTGACCCATATCTGGCTGTACATACTTCTTCCGTGGAACCTCTGCCGCATCAGATTTCTGCTGTCTATCAGGAGATGCTGCCGCGTCTCCCGCTCCGATATGTCCTGGCGGATGACCCTGGTGCCGGTAAAACGATTATGACCGGTCTGTTCATCAAGGAACTGATGGCTCGTGGCTCCCTCAAACGATGTCTGATTGTTTCTCCGGGAAGCCTTGTGGAGCAGTGGCAGGATGAGTTATTCCAGAAATTCCATTTGCATTTTGATATTCTGACTAACGACAGAATTGAATCTGCGGCCACCGGCAATGTGTTCAATGAGGTGGATTTGTGCATCTGCCGCTTGGATAAGTTGGCCAGAAACGATGCAATACAGGAAAAGCTCAAGGTCTCAGAATGGGATTTGATTGTTTGCGATGAAGCACACAAAATGTCTGCCACTGTCTGGGGTGGTGAAGTAAAATATACGCGCAGATTTCTGTTGGGCAGATTACTATCCAATATCACAAAGAATCTCCTGCTGCTGACGGCAACCCCTCACAATGGCAAAGAGGAAGATTTTCACCTGTTCCTCTCTCTGATTGACCCAGACCGTTTTGAGGGGATCCACGGGAAGTCCCAGCAGGCCGTCGATGTCTCTGATGTGATGCGCCGTCTGGTCAAGGAAGAACTTTTGAAATTCGATGGTACTCCGCTGTTCCCGGAGCGGATTGCCTACACCGTAAATTATGACCTCTCTGACATGGAGGCAAAGCTCTACGCTGCTGTGACCGATTATGTGCAGGAGGAATTTAACCGGGCCGACAATCTGAACAATGATAGAAGAACGACGGTTGGCTTTGCACTGACCATTTTGCAGCGTCGTCTTGCGTCGTCGCCGGAGGCGATTTATCAGTCGCTCCGCAGACGGCGGGAACGTCTGGAACACCGGCTTGCGGAAGAACGTCTTGGCAAACGGGGCGCGGAGATTGCCGGGGACTTTGACGATTTTGATGACGATGACCTGCCGCCAGACGAGCAGGAAGCGCTGGAGGAAAAGGTGGTTGACCACGCTTCCGCCGCTGCTACCATTGCGGAGTTGGAGGCAGAAATCAAAACCCTGAAACGACTGGAACAGATGGCCAATCAAGTCCGTATCAGCGGTATTGACCGTAAATGGGAAGAACTGTCCCGGCTCCTTCAGGATAATGAGAAAATGTTCGGAGGCGATGGACAGCGCGAAAAGCTCATCATCTTTACTGAGCATAAGGATACATTGAATTATCTGACGGACAAGATTCGTTCCTTACTCGGTAACAAGGAAGCTGTCATTACGATTCACGGCGGAATGCTCCGTGACGAACGGCGCAAGGCAGAGCAGCTTTTCAAGCAGGATGTGGGTGTTCGAGTGCTGATTGCAACGGATGCCGCTGGCGAGGGTATCAACTTGCAGAGAGCGCATCTGATGATAAACTATGATTTGCCGTGGAATCCGAACCGGCTGGAGCAGCGGTTCGGCCGTATCCACCGTATCGGCCAGACAGAAGTTTGCCATCTGTGGAATCTGGTTGCATCCGAAACACGGGAGGGCTTCGTGTTCCAGCGCCTGTTCCAGAAACTGGAGGAAGAACGTCAGGCGCTTGGCGGCAAGGTGTTCGACATCCTTGGCAAGATGACATTTAACAATCGCTCCCTTCGCGACCTGCTCATTGAGGCAGTACGGTATGGAAACGACCCCAAGGTGAAAGCCCGTCTGAATGAAGTGGTAGACAACACCATAAATCGGGACGAGTTCCAGAAGCTCATTGAAGAAAATGCTCTGACCGATGATGTGATGGATGTTCATACGGTCATGGCCATCAAGGAAGATATGGAGCGTATGGAGGCGCATAAACTCCAGCCCCATTTCATCGAGGCTTTCTTTGTAGAGGCATTCCAGTCCGTGGGCGGAAAGATTCGCCGCAGAGAGAAAGGCCGGTATGAAATCACTTCCGTTCCCTATGCCGTGCGGAATCGCGACACACAAATCGGCTATGGCGAGCCGGTGCTGACCCGCTATGAGCGTGTGTGCTTTGATAAAGAATTTTGCAATGTTCAAGGTCTAACGCCCGCCGCACTGATATGCCCCGGCCACCCACTGCTGGATGCCACTCTGGACTTGGTGCGGGAGCGCAGCATGGACGTGATGAAGCGAGGATCCGTCTTTATTGATGACAGTGACTACAGCACATCCGCCCGTCTATTGTTTTATATCGAGGACGCCATTCAGGACGGCATGATTTTGAAGGATGGAAGCAGACGAACGATTTCCAAACACGTCCACTTTGTGGAGCTGGACGAGCAAGGAACGGCAACCGGCGCAGGATACGCGCCCTATCTTGATTATCGGGCGGCGGATGAATCGGAAACGGCGGCGGTACTGAAATGGGCACATTCTCAGAAATGGCTTTGTTCCGGCGTGGAGGACATGGCGAAGAGCTATGCCATTACGAACCTGATACCTGAGCATTTTGCAGAAGTCAAAAGCCGCAAGGAAGCCATGCTGGACAAGACTGCCAAGGCCGTCAAAGACAGAATGACCGCAGAAATCCAGTATTGGGATTATCGTGCCAGTGAGCTGCAACAGAAGGAGGCTGCGGGAAAAACCAATTCCAAGCTCAACTCCAAGTTGGCTTCCCGCCGCGCAGATGATTTAACGGCACGGATGCAGGCGAGGCTGGAGGAGATTGCGAAGGAGCGAAGAATCTCTCCCATGCCGCCCGTCGTGACTGGCGGTGCGCTGATTATCCCCAAGAGATTGCTTCGCGATTTGATGGAGACTGGCTCACCGACTGCCTTTAGTTCCGGCGATCGGCAGGCAGTGGAATATGCAGCGATGGATGCAGTTTTACAAATCGAAGCGTCTCTCGGCTATCAGCCCAAGGATGTCAGCGCGGCAAAATGTGGCTATGATGTGGAATCCTATGTGCCGGAAAGAATGCGGCAGCGCCTGACTGCTTATGCACTCAGGATGATAGAAGTGAAAGGGCGCAGAAAAGGTGCAACGACTGTAACAGTCAGCAAGAATGAGATTCTGACGGCGCTGAATAAGCCCGAGGAATTTATTCTGGCTATCGTGGAAGTGGACGGAAAGAACACTCACACGATTTACCTGAAACATCCGTTCAAGAATGCCCCGGACTTTACCGCAACCAGTGTGAATTATGATATACAAGACCTGATTGCAGAATCCGAGATTCTGTATCAGCATTGAGGAGATAGCGATGGCAACAAAGAAACTGATAGAGGTGGCTTTGCCTCTGGAAAAAATTAATGCGGAATCTGCACGGGAGAAGTCGATACGGCATGGGCACCCGTCTACCCTGCATCTGTGGTGGGCGCGGCGACCCTTGGCGGCGGCTCGTGCGGTAATTTGGGCGAGCTTAGTGGACGATCCCTCTTCCCACCCGGAAAAGTTTCCTACGGAGGAAGACCAGAATCAAGAGCGACAGCGGCTGTTCCGAATTCTCGAGGATTTGGTCGTCTGGGAAAACTCCAACAATGAGCGCGTGTTGGATGCGGCAAAGGCAGAGATTCTGAAATCCACCAACGGCAACCCGCCGGAGTTGTTAGACCCCTTTGCCGGTGGCGGTGCGATTCCGCTGGAGGCCCAGCGCCTGGGGCTGAAAGCCCACGCCCACGACCTGAATCCGGTGGCTGTGATGATCAACAAGGCCATGATCGAGATTCCGCCCCGGTTTGCCGGCATGGCTCCCGTAAACCCGGATGCCCGTACCAGCAAGATGTCTCAAGCTTGGAGCCAGGCGCAGGGCTTGGCGGAGGACGTGCGCTACTATGGCGAGTGGATGAAGCAGGAAGCATACAAGCGTATTGGGCATCTCTACCCCAAGGTCAAGGTGCCCAGAGAACAGGGCGGCGGCGAGGCAACGGTCATCGCCTGGATTTGGGCGCGGACGGTGAAGTGCCCAAATCCTGTATGTGGTTGCGAGATGCCACTGGCGCGTTCGTTTGTAATCTCCAAGAAAAAGGGAAAGGAAGCATATATTGAGCCACTAATTGAATCAGATACGATTACCTATGAGGTGAAACTTGGCAAAGGCGCTAGAGAAGGAACGGTTGCACGTACAGGAGCTAATTGCATTTTTTGCGGTGCACCTGTTGATTTTCCCTATATTCGTTCTGAAGCAAAAGCTGGTCGCATGGGTGCACATCTTATGGCTTCTATTGCTGAAGGCAAAAAGGGAAGGGTATATGTTAGCCCAGATGATACACAGCGATTCGCAGCAATGTGCGACACTCCTGAAGATATTCCCTTGACAAATCTGCCAGAGAAAGCATTAGGATTTAGAGTTCAGGCGTATGGTATGACTATGCATAAAGACTTATTTACTAATCGTCAACTGACAGTGCTATCAACATTATCTGATTTAGTTCAGGAAGTCCAAGAACGTGTCGAAAATGATGCAATAAAATGCGGTATGGATAATGACCATATTGCACTTGCTGATAATGGCAGCGGCGCTAAAGCATATGGGCAGGCTGTTGGTGTATACCTTGCATTTTTAGTTGACCAAGTTGCTAATCATTCATCTACCATATGTAGTTGGAATGCTCCCAATACACAGATGAGAAATACTTTTGCACGACAGGCAATTCCAATGGTATGGGATTATGCTGAATGTAATGTTTTCAGTAATTCAACAGGCAGTTTCAGTAATTTACATGAAAGGCTATGCAAGGCTTTTGTTTCTCTTGGAATGCACCCCCAAGGAATGAGCGTTCAATTTGACGCACAGAGCGACTGCGGGCTAAGAAATATCATGGTATCCACCGACCCACCATACTATGATAACATTGGATATGCGGATTTGTCTGATTATTTCTATGTTTGGCTTCGCAAGTCACTTAAGAAGACCTATCCCGACCTATTTCGGACATTATTAGTTCCAAAATCGGAAGAACTTATAGCAACGCCCTTCCGATTTGAAGAGAGCATGGAGAGAGCAAAAGAGTTCTTTGAAGATGGAATGTTACAGGCATTTCGACAAGTTTACTCCTATGCAACTAATGACATACCAGTCACAATATATTATGCGTTTAAGCAAAGCGATTCCGATGGTGGTGATATTAGTAACGACGACAAACATACAGCAAGTCAGTATGCTTCTTCCGGATGGGAGACTATGCTTTCTGCTATAATCAACGCAGGTTTTGCTATAACAGGAACATGGCCTATGCGAACTGAAAAGCCAGGCAGGTCGGTTGGTATTGGTACGAATGCTTTGGCATCTTCTATTGTACTAGTCTGCCGCAAACGCCCCGAAGATGCGCCCCAGACCACCCGGCGTAACCTGATCAACATCCTGCGCCGGGAGCTGCGTCCCGCGCTGAAAAAGCTACAAGACAGCAACATCGCCCCGGTGGACTTGGCACAGTCGGCCATCGGCCCCGGCATGGGGGTATTCTCCCGCTTCAAGCAGGTGCTGGAGGCAGACGGTACGCCCATGCCAGTGCGCAGCGCCCTGAAAATCATCAACGAGGAAATTGACCTGTACTTCAACGAGCAGGTGGGCGACATGGACTCCGCCAGCCGGTTCTGTGTAGACTTGTACACCCAGAATGCCTTCAACGACATCAAGTATGGTGAAGCGGAGATTCTGGCCACCGCCAAAAGTACCTCCATCCCCATGATGGCTTCTCATGGCATTCTTTATGCCAAGGGCGGCATCGTGCATCTGCTTGACCGTTCGGAGTTGCCGGAGACGGTGGATACCGGGGAGAGCTGCGTCTGGATGCTGACCCAGCAGCTCACACAGGCTATGGCCAAAGGCGGCGTGGAAGCCTGTGCGAAAATCGTGGCAAATATGTTCGGTTCCAACGGCGAACGGGCAAAGGATTTGGCCTACCGGCTCTATACCATTGCCGAGCGGAAGAATTGGGCGAACGAGGCCTACGCTTACAATGCGCTCGTTGTGTCGTGGCCAGATATTCAGGCCAGAGCTGCTGTGCTGAAGAAAATCGAGCCGGAACAGTTGGATCTGTTCTCCACTGGAATGTTGGATACATGATTTTGATAGAGAAAGGGGGCGTGGCCTCCCATGCGTAAATACATAGAGACTGCGCTCCCACTGGCAGAAATCAACGATGCGGCAATTCGGGAGAAGGCAGGCAAGCGGGGGCATCCCGCAAACCTTCATATGTGGTGGGGGCGCAGCCCGGAAGCGTCCTCCCTCGCTGCTTTGGCTGCTGCTGTAATGGATTTCACAGCAGAGACTTCGGAGCGCGATTTGGCATTGATTGCAAAGACCGTCTCCGGCGATAAAGAGGCATTGAAAGCAATCCGCAGCAGCCTGAGGGAAAGAGGCAGCTTGCCAACGGTCTGGGATGCCTTTGCCGGGTTCGGCGGAATCCCCATTGCCGCACAAAAGCTGGGATTGCGCACGGTCGCCAATGACCTGAACCCGGTGGCGGTTATGTTGACCAGAGCGGTGGCAGACATTCCTGCACGTTTCGCCGGTCAGCCGCCGGTGCATCCGGGAAAGCCAAAACGCACTGCCTATTCCGGCGCACAGGGACTTGCGGAGGATGTGCAGTTCTACGGCGAGTGGCTGGAGAATCAGGCTTTGAAGCTATTGTCGGATGATTATCCCCAGACGGAAAGCGGGGAAATTCCATTTGCATGGATTTGGGTGCGGACAGTCAAATGTCCCAATCCCGCCTGTAACTGCCGTATCCCACTGGGCAGCTCCTATGTTCTGAGTAAATCTAAGTCGGCTCCATACTGGGCAGAGCCGGTGGTGGAAAATGGAGAGCTGCATTTCGAGATTCACGAGGGAGAATGCCCAAAAGATAAGGAAAGCAATAAAGTCTCCGGAAACGGTGCCAGATTCCGCTGCCCGGTTTGCGGAGAGATTACCACAGACGAATATATCAAGAAAATGGGCGCAGCCCATACCCTTGGTGCACAGATGCTGGCCGTGGTGACAAACACCAACGGGAAAAAGTGCTTTTTGGTTCCCAGCGAAATACAGAAGGCGGCTGCTGAGGTAGAAATGCCGGAAGAAATCCCCCCGGGGGCGATTCCGACAAACGCGCACTGGTTCTCGCCCCCAGGCTTTGGTATTACGGAATATGCAGATTTGTTTACCGCACGGCAGATGCAGATGCTGTGTACATTCAGCGATTTGGTACGCAAAGCGCAAGATATGGCTGCTTCTGCGGCACTGGCGGCAGGCATGAGCGAGACTGGCGGTTCACTGGAGGCCGGAGGAACCGGCGCATTGGCCTATGGTCAGGCGATTGGCATTTACTTGGCCTTCGTGGTGAACAAGATGGCGGACTATAACAGCTCCATGTGTTCCTGGCGGACGGCTGGGAGCAATATCCGCAGCACCTTTGGCCGCCAGGCTATCCCGATGGTCTGGACTTTTGCGGAGGGGAATCCCTTTTCCAGCGTATCGGGCAACTTCAAGACTTTGCTTGGCGGTGTGGCAGAAAGTGTGGAACATTTGGGCTGCGGCAGCGCGACAGTCGTGTCACAGGAAAATGCTCTCTCGATGGAGCATCCGCAAAACGTCATGGTATGCACAGAGCTGCCATACTACAGGGATATAGGATATGCCGACCTGTCAGATTTCTTCTATATCTGGCTCCGGCGTAGTCTGAAAGAGATTTACCCGCAGATGTTCCTTTCAATGGTCACGCCTAAAGAGGAGCTATCCACAGTATCGACTTACTATGGCGTACCGAAGGAAGATGCAGAGGCAAAATACCGCGCTGACATGAAAATGCTCTGTGAGAAGTTATATACCAGCAGTACGGAGGAGGATCCGGCCTTGCTGTTCTACTGCTTCCGTAAAAATGATTTAGAGTGCATGAAGCATGGCGGCACAGGCAGCAACCCATCGGCGTGGGAGTTTATGTTGGACAGCCTGCTTACTGCGGGATTCAGGATTAACGCCGTGTGGCCAATGCGTTCGGAGCCGGTGTCAGAAAAAGCAGATTCCACGAGAGTACTGATTGTGGCAAGGAAGGGAACTGACCGCCGGGGGCAGATAACAAGGCGTGGGTTTATCAATACGCTCAAGCGGGAACTGCCTGAGAAACTGGCAAGGCTATGGCTCGGTCATGTGCAGCCAGAGGATGAGCTTCTATCCTGTCTGGGACAAGGCTTGTCGGTTTTCTCAGCCTATGAATCCGTGTTAAATGCGGACGGCTCCGCAATGAGTGTACATGACGCATTACAGGTTATCTATCTAGAATGCGAGGACTATATCGAACAAAGAAAAGCGGCATTTCCCGAAAATGCTGCTGAATCAAAGGAGGAGTAAGGTATGCTGGAGAACTATGAATTGGTGCAAAAAGGCTTCCGCGTTTTGCATCCTTTGATGGCCGGATATATCGGTCAAGAGTTTAGCCGTGTCTATAAAAACGACTGGTGGCAGGAAATTCTGGACGCGCTCAGTGACCAGTATGATTTGCCAACATCCGGGGACTATGGCGAACTGATTGATTCTCTGGATGTGATGAATTGCCTCCGGCTGATTGACCGGCGTTGGAACGAAGTGTTCCGCACGAAGCTGTCATTGGATTATCGCACATGGTCGAAAGAGTTGGTAGGTGTTCGCAATAAAGCAGCACACATTGGCGGGCAGGATTTTTCCAAAAGTTATGCGGAGAGAGCTTTGGACACGATGGCGCTTCTCTGCGAAGCCTTTGACGCCGATGGCGTAGAGGAAATCCGCGCTCTTTATCGTAAGCTCCGTTATGGCTCCGAGGAAGGCTCCGTAGCGGCAGCAACGGTTGCTGCTCCTACACAGACCAAGACGTCCAAAGCCAAGGCGAACGATGGTGTCATGACGCACTCCTTCGGGCAGCATCTTCCAAGCTGGCGTGACGTTATGCAGCCCCATCCTGATGTTGCGGAAGGGCGTTACCGTGCCGCTGAGTTTGCAGCGGATTTGGCACAGGTTTCCCGTGGCGAGGGAGCTATTGAATATCGAGACCCTGTAGAGTTTTTTGCCCGTACCTATGTGACGGAAGGCATGGCTGGGCTGCTGGTAGAATCGCTCCAGAGGATTTCCGGCCAGGGCGGCGAACCGGTTATCCAGCTTAAAACTGCATTCGGCGGCGGCAAAACCCACAGTATGCTGGCGCTCTATCACATGGTGCGCGGAGGAATTCGAGTTGACCATATTCCCAGCTTGAAGCCGATTATGGAAAGAGCTGGACTTCAAACGCTGCCGAAAGCAAATGTAGCGGTTCTTGTTGGTACGGCTCTCGACCCGACCCGCAAAAAGAATCCGGCGAACCTTCCCAAGTATACCGTAAACACGATTTGGGGCGAGATGGCCTATCAGCTTGTTACTTCTGCCGGAAAGCCTGACCTCTATGCTATTGTGAGTGATTCTGACCGGCGTGGTGTCTCTCCCGGCTCTGAGGCGTTAAAGACCCTGCTCAACTCCTGCGGTCCTTGCCTGATTCTGATGGATGAGCTGGTTGCGTATGCCAAGAAAATATATGGTGTTGATGGACTTCCCGCTGGCTCCTATGATAACTTTATTACATTCATTCAGGAAATCACGGAGGCGGCCAGAGCCAGCGAAAACAGCATCGTAGTTGCGTCTATCCCGGAATCAGATATTGAAATTGGCGGTGACGCTGGTAAGACGGCGTTGGAAACTATTGAGCATACATTTGGACGAATGGAATCTATCTGGAAGCCTGTTGCAGCAAATGAGGGCTTTGAAGTTGTACGCCGCAGACTGTTCCTCGACTGTAAAGACCCGGATGCCAGAGATATGGTCTGCAACGCTTTCAGCAGTATGTATCAGGAGAATGCCTCTGATTTTCCTATGGAGGCTAAGGAAGTGGAGTATAGGAACCGTATGGTATCCTGCTACCCGATTCATCCCGAGATTTTTGACCGGCTGTATGAGGATTGGGCAACGCTGGAGCGCTTTCAGCGTACCCGTGGCGTTCTGCGCCTGATGGCCGCTGTCATCCATGAGCTTTGGATGGCGAATGATTCCAGTCCCATGATCATGCCTGGGTCGATTCCTCTGAATGTGCCGAATGTACGGGATGAATTGGTACGCCATTTGCCGGATACTTGGAACAGCATTATTGACCGTGAGGTAGATGGTAAGGATTCTATCCCCTATCAAAAAGATAAATCTACTGCCCGGTATGGTCATAAGCTGGCTGCCCGCCGTGTGGCAAGAACCATTATGCTGGGCAGTGCGCCGAGTACATCTGCGCTTCGCGACCAGACGATTCGGGGATTAGAGGCATCCAGAATCCGCTTAGGTGTCGTTCAGCCGGGCGAGAGTATTGCTGACTTTAACGATGCGCTGAATACGCTTCATGGCTCCCTGTCGTACCTGTATAATAATCAGAATGGTACACGTTACTGGTATGATACGAAGCCTACTCTCAGAAAAACTTCGGAAGACCGCGCTTCACAGGTTTCTGAGGCGGACGTTGTGGTGGAGATTGAAACGAGGCTTAGAAAGCTGCGCAGAGAAAATCCGTTCTCCGGCCTGCATATCTGTCCGGTATCTTCTAACGACATCCCGGACGAACAGGCTGCAAGATTGGTCATCCTCCGGCCGGAAGACAACTTCAGACGTGCCAACTGGAAAGACAGCGGCAAAGCTCTGACTACGGTTGTAGAGTTTCTGAATACGCGAGGAGCTTCCCCTCGTGTGTATCGGAATATGCTTGCTTTTGTTGCCCCTGACCAGGATAAGCTCCGTGACCTCCAGACCGAAGTGAAGCGATTTATCGCATGGAAGTCGATTCTTTCTGATAAGGACGATTTGAATCTGGATGGAGGCCAGCTCCGGGAAGCGGAAAGCAGCCTGAATCGAAGCAATTCATCAGTGGAGACCCGGATGAAAGAAACCTATTGCTGGCTGTTGGTGCCGTTTATCGACCAGTACGAAGATATTAAAACCATACAGTGGGAAATCAGCAATCTGGGCGGCGGCGACGATGAGATTGTTTCCAAAGCTACGAAGAAGATGATTCAGGGCGAACAAATCATCACTACATGGGCACCGGCGTTGCTAAAAATGAGCTTGGACGAGCTGCTCTGGAAGGATTCTGATGACATAACCATCAAGAAACTGTGGGAATATCTTTGCACTTATTGCTATTTGCCAAGGCTTGCAAGCTATTCTGTCTTGGAGGATGCGATTGCGAAGGGCGTTCATTCGACGGAATTCTTTGGCATTGCTGCTGGATATACTGGCGAACGCTATCTTGACCTGAAACTGAATGAGACGGTGTTCTCCATTAACCAGTCAGATTTGCTGGTTAAGCCGTCGATTGCCATGAAGCAGATTATGGAAGAACGGAAGCCGGATACGCCGGACAGCAGCAGTATGCCTAACAGCAGTGGCGGTTCAAGTGAAATCGGCGGTTTTGGGGGTGGTCAGGGGCGGCCTCAGTCGGGCGGCACATCGGCTCAAACAGACGGATCAGACGCGGCCGCTCCGAAAAATACACGGTTCTTTATGTCTGCCAAGCTGGATAATACCCGTGTGAACAAGAACGTGAACGACTATCTTACCGAGGTTATCCAGCATCTGATGGCAGTGGACGGCGCGGACGTGGAGCTGACATTGGAGGTTAGCGTTAACGCACCGGGAGGGATTCCTTCTACGACTGTAAGAACGGTATCCGAGAACTGCCGTACTTTGAAGATTCAGAATTTTGGATTTGAGGATAATTGACATCACATGGAGGCTGGCGTATTTCTTGCCGGCTTCCATCTTTGGTGTTCGACAAGGGAATGATGATGTATATCAAAGTCACAAGAAGAATAAAGACTATTTGGATTAACAAGAGGTATTCTGCGAAGATAGCATCTTCGCTTACTGGAGGAATATATGCTTTTTGGGGCCTTATTGGGACGTTGCTTCCAATGGACGAAGTGCTGCCCCAAAAAATGTCGCTTTGGTTAAAATGCCTAATTAGTGTATCTATCTTAATGGCGGTGTGGTGCCTTTGTTTTTTAGTTGCATCTTTAACTTTTATTGGAAAGAAGCGATTTAAGGTTCTCACTGTAAATAATGGCCATGCAGTGTATTTGCAGTACGGTAATATCTTTTCTCCGAACGAAGTGTTAGATTCGGGCAAGCGCCGTAATATTGTTATCCCTGTAAACCGGTGTTTTGATGTTCATGTTGACAATCGTATTGTTTCAGCGCAGACATTACACGGAATAGCTTTGCAAAGACTCTACGCATCGGGAAAGTATTCTGAAGAAAGTTTAATTACGAAAATTCAACAATTACTTTCAAGAGTTGGGTATGAAAATGTATCCAGGAAAGATAAGCCAGAAGGAAGATGCAGGCGCTATCCACCCGGAACAGTTGCTGTTTTACCTGGAAATGAAAACGTCTATTATTTCTTTTGGGCGCTAAGTACGTTTGATGCTAATATGACTGCATCCACAACAATGCAAGAATTTACGATTGCAGTTCAAAAATTGATTGAAGCGTGCTATGAAAAATCAGCAGGCTTTCCAGTTGTTATGCCTCTAGTAGGTACAGGACTTTCTAGGACTAAAACAGACCAACAAGATGTCCTTAAATATCTGGTAAATGCTTTTAGGCTAAATAGAGCCGAGATAAGCTGTGACATTCATATTGTTGTGTGGGAAGATATAAAAGAAGAGATTGCAATTTCAAATATTTAGTTTGGAGGAATAAAATGGCAACTTATAGAACGCGTACCTATATTGCAGCAGACTGGGACCATGACAAAGATGCTGTAGATCAATTACATAAATGGAATAATAGCAATTTTTGGAACCTTTCATTCACTGATGTACATGAATTAACATCATCACGCGACAGTAGCCTAAATTGCACAATAAAATCTTCACTAAAATCTCGTATGGACGTATCAAAAGCATTCGTCCTTATCGTGGGAAACCAAACGAATACGGTTACGGCTGGAAGTTGTAGATGGTGCGGAAGTTATAACGCTTATACTGGGCGGTGCGCAAGATGGCACAGTGTTGATATGCGTAGCTTTATAAAATATGAATGTGATAAAGCAATAGATGCTGGTATTAAAATTATTGTCTTGTATAATTCAACAAAAGTTGATAGGGCTAAATGTCCTGATGCCGTAAAATATGTGGGAACTCATATTGCTATGGTTTATAAAGGCATAGACGGAAGATATTATTGGGATTACAATGCTGTAAAAAAAGCATTTGATGCATAAAGAATAGCATTTAGGATAAGTCTTTGTGACACGAACTTTAAGCCCCAACTCCCGTTCAATTAACTTTTGATTGAAAGACGCCACATCATTCTCTGACATTCAGCGGACGGTGTGGCGTCTTTTTAGCGTGCATTTGAAATATATCCAAACTCGATGCGAAGCTGATCGCCGGCTGGCAAATCATCTGTGGTTTCAATATCATATCATCTGAAAATGCTTCAGTGCCTCCATAATCGCCGCTTCCTTTTCCGGCGGACACTGCGGCACTTTAGCATCTTCCTTCTTTGACAGGTTATAATTTTGCCCCACATCCAGCCCGCACTTGCGCTTTATCTGTGAGATGTAGAGGGAAGATACCTTCAAACCGGTATGCTCCATCACATACGCTTTAATCTGCTCATAGGTCGCACCCTTCTGGAACCCGGACATATCCATGTCCTCCAGAGAAAACTCCACACGCACTTTCTTCGAGTCGATTTCTCCCTTGGAAAGCAAGACAACCGTCTCCACATGCTCCGTCGCCGGAAACATATCAAATCCTACTGCTTCCTTCGCCTTATACCCCAGCTTCTTCATATAAGCCAGATCTCTTGCCAATGTCTCTGGGTTGCAGGAAACATAAACTACTTTTTTCGCTCCCATCTTTGCAATGGAATCCATGAACTCTTCGGTACTTCCGCTTCTTGGGGGATCCATGATGACTACATCGGCTTTTTCACCAGCCTCTGCCATATTGACCAGGAAACGACCGGCATCATTGCAGAAGAAACGGATATTGGATATCTGGTTCATTTTGGCGTTGTTGATGGCATCCCGGACTGCATCCTGGTTTAATTCCACGCCGATCACATTTCCGGCCTTTTTGCTTGCAATAATACCAATAGTTCCTATACCACAATATGCATCCACAACCGTCTCTTTTCCGGTCAGTCCAGCCAGTTCCAGAGCCTTTGTATACAATTTCTCCGTCTGGACCGGATTTACCTGATAGAAAGAACGGGAAGAAATACGGAAGCTACAGCCGCACAGCGTATCCACAATATATCCTTTTCCATACAGCACATGCTCCTTTTCCCCCAGTACCATGCTGGTTCCCCGTCCATTGATATTCTGGACAATGGTGGTGATCTCCGGATGTTTCTCTCTTAATGCCTTTACGAAATTATTCTTTGACGGAAATACAGGAGAAGCTGTTACCAGTACCACCATGATCTCCCCACTTTCAAAGCCTCTGCGGATCAGCACATGGCGCAGCAGGCCATAACCTGTATCTTCATCAAATGTACGGATCTTAAAAGACTTTAACATGCCGCGAATAGTGCCAATGATCTCATCTGCCTTCTGGTCTTCGATCATGCACTTCTCCACAGGTACTACATTATGAGTATTTTCCTGATAAATACCGGAAATAATATTGCCCCTTCTATCCCTGTCAAATACAGCATGAACTTTGTTTCTATAATAAAACGGATCTTCCATTCCTATCATGTCTTTTACAGGACAGATTCCCTTCAACAACGTTTCCAGACGCTTTCTTTTCGTCTTTAACTGCTCTGCATAAGGCATATCCAGCATCTGACATCCGCCACACTGACGCATAACAGGACACATGCTCTTTTTAGCGTTCTTCTTTCCCTTTTCCACGTTCTGGCCAGACTGCTGTTTCAGAACCGGCTTTCCAAACTTTGCCGCCTTCTGTTTCTGCTCTGTTCTCTGCTTCTGCTCTGACCTTTGCTTCTGCTCTGGCTTTACCCCTTTCACAGCTCTGCTTTCCGGTCTTTTATTTTCTCTTTTGGGGCTTCCCTGTTTTTTGCCTTCCTGTACTCGTTTTCCCTGTATTCTATTTTCCTGGGATTTATTCCCTTGAACTTTCTTTTCCTG
>ERZ780162.1477-NODE-1477-length-16290-cov-5.401047_pt1 | contig 16290 bp, 15 predicted proteins | sample MGYA00511474_ERZ780162 | MGnify/ENA primary metagenome ERZ780162 (study PRJEB29588, sample SAMEA2143633) | human gut metagenome | biome: human gut; feature: human-associated habitat; material: faeces | place: Denmark | collected 2008/2010 ...
GTGGCCGGCACCCAGTGGGGCAACAAGAAGTACATGAACATGAAGCACCTGGAGGATGCCCTTGAGGATACCTTCATTGCCGGCTGACTTCGCTCATGCCAGGCCCTGCAAACCATTTTGCGAAAAATACTGGACCTGTTGACAAAGATAAAATATAGGCTGAGAAATCATATTCTCAGCCCACATTTTATCCATATATATTGCAGAAAAGATGGCCTTAGCCATTCTCTTGAGGTTTAATGCCATGGCAGACATGAGGCATTCCTCAGTTGCCGCGAGAATGCCTCGTTTTCTAATTTTCAAAAGGTTATGCTCTCTTTTCATAGCCGCAAAGCTGCCTTCGGCCCATATTTTCCGTTTTCTCATCATACACAGGTATTCCGGAGTATTGACCCTTAAATGCCCTCTGTAAAACGCGGGATAGCAGCTGCTGGCCAAAATTCTTCTGCGCACCCCGGTCGTATCAAAACAAGTCTTACGGGAAGTGCATTTCTGGCAGACATCGCCCTGTATCTGGTAACAACGAAGATATTTCCCTGTGGACTTATTGCAGTTCAGACGGTGATATACAAGAGATTGTCCCATTGGGCAAATAAATGTATCCTGTTGCGGATCATATAAAAATCCATATTTACTTGGGTCATTGGGAAAACGGATGGCGGGAATATAACCGGTAATTCCCAATAGTTCCAATCCCCTGTGAACAGCACCAGTGTCATACCCTCTGTCCAAAGCAACTTTCTCCATAGACAGGCCCAACTGCTTTTTCTGCCGTTCCAGATGCCGCAAAACCAAGAGGCTTTCTTTTTCATTTGCCGGGAATACATCGACTGCTGTAACAATCCCATGTTTGCAATCTACGGTCGCTTCCATGAGGTATCCCACACCTCGTTTGCTCCCGTGGTGGATATAGCCGCACTCAGAATCTGTTGTGCTTGTTGTAATCTTCTTTGTGACCATGCGGGTTGGGGGCTTCTTGAACCCTGGCTGTGATGCAAGTTCTTGATCCAAATCGTCAAGATAGCTCAGCATACTCTGCTCGACTTCTACCTCTACGTCAATCCAGCTGTTGCGGGAGACTTCAGCGGGGATATAGCTGCCATCCGAGGCCATTTCTTTGCCATCTATCAGCTTCTGCTCTATGCAGCGGCGAACAATTTCAAGGAAAGCCTTCTGGAAAAAGCCGCTTTCATTCCATTTACGAACTCTTGTTTTGCTGAACGTAGAATGATCTGGTATCTTCTCTCCGAGCTCGAAACCGCAAAACCAGCGATACGCAATATTTAACTGGACCTCTTGGACAAGCCGACGCTCTGACTTGATACCGTATAGGTATCCCACCAGCAGCATTTTAAACATACTGACAGGATCGACAGATGGACGGCCATTCGCAGGATAATACGGTGCTGCAAGGTCATAGATAAAATCAAATGAAACCAGCTGATTGATTTGCCGGAGCAAATGATTTCCTGGGATCAATTCCTCTATGTCCAGTATCAACATGCTCATTTGACCGCTTTGCCGTCCCATCATCCTTACATCCCCCCTTATTTCAATTATACCATAGGGTTGGAGTTTTGGGGGAACTTTGTCAACAGGTCCAATACTTGACACTACCCGCGTTTTACATGAACAAATCCGCCGTTACAGCATTTATTTTTAGTGCACCGCCCGCAATGAACAGCACCCCATTTGTTAGACAGTTTGGCATACTGAATAACAAGTGGGGTGCTTCACTATGTCAAGAGGAAAACCCAATCAAAAATACACAGCAGGATTTATGAAGCAGTTCATCAAAACGATGCAGGAAGAACACCTGGGATATCGTGAAACAACAGTAACATTGTTTTCGGCCCATACTTCATTTTTGTCAACAGGTCCTGTTCTTGACACTACCAACTAGCATAGACTATCTTATGTTTTTGCGCCATCTTTATTTCTTGAAAGTGTTATCACATAGCCACCTCCTGCAGGGAAGCCCATAGAACGCTCATAATGTATATGCTGCTTATCTTCAGACTCTATCAACTGATTATGCGGAACAACCCTGTTGCGCAAATTATGAGGATCTGGAGGGATAAATTGACTGCGAAAAATGTAATTGTTTCCAAAGGAACGCACGAAGGAAGAATCTAAATTTGCATCTATGACATAATAATCGCTGGAAATCGTCAAGACTTTCGACTGAAAGAATCTCTCTGGGTCAATATCATAGGTTGTTTCATACACAATCTTAGCACTACTATGTGCAGGAATCGTAATATTCGGCCCATTATGATTAATATACGGAGTACCTAAGGCGGCATAAGCAGGAGCTTCTATATGTGTATTGGCGACGGGTTGACCGTTAACCTCAAATTTCTCCTGAAAAGTATCATACCCTCCTGCGTTTCTTAGAAACTGACTGGAATAGGTTTCTATATATTCCTGATCAGACAGATTGACAATGATGCTCTCGGTTGCAGTTACAACCCTGACTTGCCCTTGAGTATCGGACGCACTCAGTTTTATTTGGCGAATATAGCTTCGGTAGAATACTAAGCTGTTGGTATGCAGGGCATCGGGATTTCTCCAGGAAACACTCTGGATTCTTTTCCAAGCCTCCATAATATCGTTGCGAGCCATGTCGCGTCCTTGTTCGCTCACGTATGGAATAGATAAATTTTCCACAATAGGAAGGTGACTTTTGTACTCTGCTAATTCCTTAACTAACAAATTATACAGGACAATATCCATTTCTTTATCTTTTGGCAATAAACCATGGATGGACAATTCACTTTTTAGCCGCATGCACAAAGAATTTAAAAAATCTTCTGCGAGCAAACGATGTTGATTGAAATCACCGTTAATAAAGCCGGCGTCTACCGGACCGGAGATAGTCGGTAAAGCGATAATCACTCGCCTAGACTCTTGATTTTTATACCAAATTATCCCGGCCTCGTTCATACAATATCCACTTTTTCTGTATTCAGCGGACAATATGATAATGTCCAAAACGGTCTCTTTGAGAGCACGAAGCACTTCATCAGAAATTTTTTTCACGAACGCCTTGTCTGAAATCAGATGAGTAAAAAATAGCACTTTCATTGACTCCTAAACAAACAAGAAGTTTTGAAAGCCACGAGGCAAATGCTTTATCTTTTGACGAATGGCTGATAAATATTTTTTTGCTACTCATAGTTAAAAGTCCTTTCTTTATCTTTTTCGACTTTAAACTTATAAAACTTAAGCAATTATATGACTATACTGTTTTACCCCTTCCGAGTACGCTGTAACCGATAGCCTGATCCATCGTTTTTGCTTTTTTCGTATGCATTATCAATGTACTTACTCGGATTCAGCAAAAAGTCATCCTCCTTCACATATTCAATGTAAGAACCGGTAAGCCAATCAAAAGTTTTGCATTGATTACAGTGCCATTGCTCCGGATCAGAATTGAAATGGTTGTTTGAAATGATGGGGTAGGTCAAACTATTCTCATAAGTAACAACCGAAGCGCCGTGGCAGTTCACGGTGGGATGAATGAACCAATCGTATCCGCCATTTACTTTCATAACAACGCCAACAATCCCATTGATATGTGACGTGCGGTCGCTCCGGGTGATTTGCTTGAGGCTGTACTCAATCTCCCAATCGATCCATTTACTTTCTTTCATCTGCGGGGAAATAATCACAATGGTAACGGACGTCGCATAAATCATATCTGAAAGTTTTTTGCGGATTGTTTCCGTTTTCAAGTCGCTCATATCCGGTGATTCACTGGTCTCGCCGTTATAATAAGTGGCGTCAGGGCCCAATGCGCGGATAATACGATCCCGTAAATTGCGGCTTTCAGTGTATTTGTAGGAAATGAAAGTTTTGTGTGCCATACTTAACCTCCTTGACACCGACAAATCTGAATAAGCTGAACGATGAGATACAAGGCACTGATGACAGTCGGAATCCCATAAAAATATTTCAGCGTATCAGAGAAAGCGACTTTACGCATCGACGTCCCTATGAGGTTTGCTTTAGATTCATACTCCTTGAAATTCAATTCGTACAACAGTAGCCGGTTGCCCTTTGGACGTTCCTGGAGAATCCAACTATACATCTTTCGGTAATTTTTTTCTGTTGTCAGGAAAAAACTGTCCAGATACCAGAACATGAGTGAAATAGCCAGCATAACGATACCCAGGAAAATTTTATTGGTTTGTTCTACTTTCTCAGGCAGCAAGGCTAAAATCACCGCAAATAGAGTGACCGTCCATCCTTTAATAAGGAAGGAATTTTGCGCCATGCGATTGATGCAGCCTTGAATCAAATCAATTTCTTTATGAAGTTCTTCCATTTTTACGGGTTCGCCCATTTCTTTCACACTCCTTATCCTAACAACACTCAAAGTTTATCCTCGTCAATTTCAGGGACCTGGGCATACAGGGCATCCAACGGATACTGGCATCGGGTCCTCTGATATTGTTCTTTCCAACTGAGTAGAATGTTTGTATCCAGAGGGTGCAGGTGCTTGGTCGTAATTTTATAGGCGGGCGTAAAGCTTTCCTGTATAGCTTCAAATCTTCGCTCATCATGTTTTAAGACCATGCCTTTGCGATAGTTGCTGAGCTGCTGCTTGCGAATCAATTGAGAGCAGACAATCTCACTGTAGATCCAGGGCGAAATCGTCGTATCATGAGGCATATCTCCATACCTCTGAATAGAGTCTCCTGTATTTAGCAGAAACACGCACTCACACCGGTCGATCATCTTATACAGAGCCATTGTCAGCATCGTGTCGACATGTTTTGAAGCGGCGATACAGCTCTGATGATCATAAACTATGTCGCCGGACCGATCTACACGCCTGTTGCTGTACTCTGAATTGATTTCCTCCAGAAGGTCGTCTGCATACCCCCAAACATTGTAGTCGATAAAGCAACGCAATCCAAAAGTCTCGTTCAGCCATCCGGCAAGGCCTTCAGCAAGACCAATATCTTTGTGGGAATGGGAGATAAAAATATCAGCGGCTACTTCAGGAAACCAATCATTCTGAATGGCAGTGCCATCCGGGATGTTTGTTCCTTCGAGTATAAACTCACTCAGATTACACCTAACAGTGTTTTCTTGTGTTGCAAGATGCGTTTTCCCCCGAGTCCGATATTGTGAAAAATCAATGTCAGGAATCAGCCTCTGACTGATATTAAGATTAAATCCAGCATACATAATATTTCCTCTTTTATTACTATAATTCAATTTTGATGCGATAGGTGTAAGTAGTGGAGGTCTTCCAGCCATTATCGCTGCTGCTAGTGATCTGGTTCAGGTTGTTCAGGTTGTTCAGCTTGTACTCCACGCTCTCGTTGCCCCGAGCGGTCTCGTAGGTCAGGTTTCCAAGAGGGTCGTAGTGTAGGAACGATTGTCGTTTCCATAGTTCTCGTGGACGCTGGTAACACGGTGCAGCGCATCGTAGGGGTTCTCCACCGTGCCTCGCAGGATCCGTTGCCTCACATATACTCATAGACCAGATTGCCGCATACGTCGTATTCGTAGACGTGCTTCTACTACTCCGGTACATTTATATTTGCCCACCGGTCCACCCAAACGGACCGGTGGGCCACACAAAGTGTGTCTCTTACTCTAGCTCTTTGAGCGGAGAAAGCAAGAGTCCAAGCGCACCAATAGTGCAATACGAAATGAAAAGGCAAAGTGGCAATACAACACCCAAAGAGATAATGTCTGCGACAATTTGCGGAAGAAACTTTATATCTTCCACAAATACAGCCACGTTCATGTAAACAAATATCCCTATTGCCGCTGATATGGTAGGCGCAATTAATCCTTCCCTATATCTTGTTTTACAATATGGACATGTTTCGGTATGAAATGGACCATGTAGAATCCGTTTCCTTGCAGATAAAACTTGTTTCCCACAATTTGGACAACTCAAATTAGCTTGTACCTGTTTTTTAGCTTCTTCACAACAACCACTAATGTACTCCTGCAACTGTGGAGAAAAGAGTGTTCCAATCCTTTTACACATATCACGCAGCATTGCTATAAATGCATTGTGATTTTGCTCTTTTTCCTGTTGTTTTGCCCTATTGTGCTTTTGCCTTGCTCTCTGTCGTAAGCTCTCCTGCCGATTCGCTTCCTCAGGTTTCCTCTTCAGTGGAATAATAATCAGAGCACATAAGGTAGAGATCGAATAGACAAGGATAGTATCATATGTAAGATTTTTATAATTTATCCCCCAAATAGAATTTAGATCTTCCATTATTTCAAATAATAATCTTGTTAATGTAATTATTATCGGAATTAGATACGCAAACAATGGAGTGAAACTAATGCATCCGCAGGAAGGACAAATGAATTTACTCCTCGGTCTAAATATTCGATCACTAATTAAGCACACATGACTTCCACATTTAGGACAGGATTCTGCTCGACAAATTATCTTTTTCCAAATTGTTGAAACATTTTTAAGGAGTTTTGAAAGTTGTCTCATAAATGTTTATATTTTTCTATCATAGATGTCATATAGCTTTTCAGTGCAGATAAACCTACATTCCTTATCTAACCGAGTAGAATACTTAATTCCTCCTTCAATAATGTCCAAACTGGAACACAATTTGTGGGAAAAATCAAATGGATCAGATAAAGTCAGTATTTCTCCAAACCCTTTATTAGAAAACACATACAGCAATAGTTCGGAGTTTTTTCAAATGCTTCATTCGGATTTGAACTACGAAAAATTGCTGACTTCTGTTTTCCTCGTGCCAGATAAACTTTGCAGGTAGCTTTATTTTCATCAAGCGTAAAAGTATAGTTAAGTACAGGGCACCTCATTTCTTTTGACATATCACTGATGATATGAAACATCATATCTTCAGCCTGAAATCCACCAAAATATCTTGACGAAAATACACTAACCGAATGAGTCGATCTTATAAAATCTCCAAAAAGATTAAGATGCAATTCCTTTTGTGCAAAGTCATGTTGTATAACAAAACCTGGTGTGTAGTTGGGGTAAAACTTTTCAAACAGCTTTATAAAATGACGGTCAAGATCATGGAGTGGAGCAGTGTCTAATTGTTCTCCTCTGCATCTGAAATAGTTTCTAAAATATGTATCAATTATCCCACATTCATCTCTTTTGTTCTTAACATCTTGCGTGCAATAGGATAACACATCATTTGTTCTGCTGGTAAAGAAATTGGCAGAAGACCACACTCGCATAACAACACCTCACTATGCGGCTAGCGAAGAAATTAAATCCCAGAACGTTTCTGCTGCTTCAACTGCCCCCTCTATACCAGATTCACTGAAAATATTAACAACATTATCAAGCGTGGTAGCAGTTACACCTCCTACTTCGATATCATCAAGAGTTCCAGGAGTAAGTGCAGCAAGTAGTGATGCCCCCACTAATGTTCCAAGATTCCTTACATCTTTGACTGTTCCAAAAAACTTGAACAGTGATTGATATTTCCTCTTCATTTTCGGTCTTGTGTTTGGAAATATTCAATGATATGCTCACTTTCCTTCATAGAAGCATAATCCAGTGCTGACATCCATGGGTCATCTTCATTGTAAAGATTCCCCATTAACGCAGTGTTTTGGGTATCTGCCCCATGTTTTACCAAATATTTTATCACATCAAAATACCCATAGCCTATCGCAGTTTCTAACGCAGTAACACCAGATCCATCTGAGTATATAGTAACTCCATTGATATCTGCACCACATTTTTCATAAAGAAATTGAATTATTTCAAGATCGTTGGCAAAAGCCGCACTGCCCAGAGGAGAAATAAGTCCATCAACCTTTGCCCCTTGGTTAACCAGCCACTGAACCAATTCTAAATTCCCACATTCAGCTGCATAGCTTATAGGGGTTACATCTGCTGGATACCCGTAATTTATATCAATGCCCAAATTGAAAAGAAACTGAAGAAAATCTTGTTGGTCTGCGTCTATCGCACATGCTAGAATTTCTCCCGCCAGGTTATCATTTAATACATAACCATGGTCTAGCATCCATTCACTCCCCCAAATATTTCCGGTTTGTGCCAAGTCAAAAAATACATCTTCCACTGTAATATTACTTGTATTATTAAAGGAGATGTTCTCCCTCTCTAAAATTGAAATCACTTTTTCGCTTCTCTGAATAAGTGCATTCTTTAAAATGGCCGGAAGAATGAAATCTTTATCTCCTGAATAGCGCTCCAATAAATAACGAAACGTATCGTCATTATCATAAAAAGCAGCGATATTCAAAAGATCATACTCCAAATTATTGTTAACAAATTTAGGAAATATATGGTCTAAACTTTCCGAAGAACAAAATGCAGTAATACAAGCCAATAATGGTTCGTCAACATTTTCTAAATTCAAACTATTTATTAATTGCGTTGAGTTTCCATCCAATGCCAATTTCATTGAATCATTTAATGTACATTCGACATTCTCCTCCTGTAATTTTTGATAAAGAAGCTGTACGATACCACATTGTTCTTCACAGGAAATAAAGTTGCCTAACAGAGCCGCTGACAAAGTATGGTTTGTGACTTCTGCTCCAAGTTCTATAAGGCTTTGCACTTTTTCAGCATCTCCACGTTGAGCGGCAATGTCTAACGCAGTCGTTCCATCGTTTTTTGAATAATGGATATTGGCACCGTATTCCAACAGGAGATCAAAATATTTGTCTTGAAAATGATATTGATCAACGAATAAGTCACAGGAATACATAAGTAAGGAATTTCCATCCCTATCTGTACCACTCGGATCTACTCCAGCCTGTAAAAGATATTCAAAAATCGGAGGACTACCGTACTCTTTCCATCTGGCTAAAACCAGATCGGTACCAGATTGTCCGCTCAAGTCGTAATTTGTAGCTTCAAGTTCTTCCTTTACTTCTTCTAAATTGATAGAGTAAAGTAATGTACCATCTATTTCCTTATGGCATCCACTACAACACAGTATTAAGCATACTCCCAGACTCACTAGAGGTATCGTACAGCTTTTCATAGTTTACCTACCAACCCAATCAAATTCTACTGTTTTTGTGTTCGAGAATTTGTTTTTTATAATTTCCGGTTTATCCAAGGATGATTTAAAAGCAGTAGCCATTTCATTGTCAAGGAAAGTAATACTTCCTTCCATTACAAGATTCTCAGGTGCAATTACTCCGATTTCTGGGCGGAAACCATTTAGCCACCAATGAGATTGCTCTTCACGCCTAAAAATCAAATAATCTTGTCCAATTCGATCCCTATAGTATAGACTGAATTCCATTTTCATATTTCGCCAAATATCTTCAGGTGCAACAAGAAATTGGTTTTCACATACTAGCTTTGTCATATAGTAAGCAGCTTCATAATCCGTTACTCCCGCCTTTGGAATCTCAATATCTGGGATCTCCGTATTTCGGTTGTAATAGATTCCAATTTCAGCACCAACACCCATCCATAGATAGTTGCCCTTCCACCCCTCTACACGATATTTATACCCTTTATAATCAAATATCGAAATAAACATGGAATTCGCTGCTATCCCCGTGAAGTCACCGGTAGAAAAAATAGCATCATATACATCGTTATATCCAAAGTATCCTTGTATCGCTTCTGGTTCAGAGTACCATATTTTCTTCTTATCATCCCATTCAAAGAAAGTATTGCTAATATCTGCTCCTGAAATCGATATATTTATGCCAGTAATATCAATTCCAATCTTAGGTCCATTCCCAGGTTGCGATATCAAAAGTTGTTCAGGCATGTAAATTAATTCCGTGTTTGCTGTCTTTGTGGTATTCGTAATGCTATTATCAAAAAATGCTGCCCATGTCTTTGGACCTACTGAGCCATCGACTTCTAAGCCACTATCTTCTTGGAATTCATAAACTGCCTGTAGTGTCTTAGGGCCAAAAGAACCATCAATATCAGACCACTCTAAATAACCATGTTCCACAAGGAGACTCTGCATAATAGAAACATTTTCACCGCGGCTTCCCTGTGTAAGCACACTGTTTCTGGGGTTTGATTTGAGTGGTCCATTACCTACGTATTCCCAATTATCATGTTGCCAATTACCGTTCACATCAAAATAGCAAAGACCATTTATATCAACATTGATTAGCGGATTATCAACGGCATATAGGTACTGCATGAATAGCATTGGTTCTTGTACATATGCAGAAAGATCATACTGTGACGGATCAAGGATCGGATCCATCGCCACAAAGTGACGCCCATTCGCATCGTAGAACCGCGCCTTGGCATAGTACAGCTCCAGCACGCTGTCATAGTCATGGGTAGCGTAGCGCTTCACCAGGTCCAGTTCCCGCTGGCCGCACTTCAGGACTGCGTTGTGGGTGATCCGGCCCCACTCGTCATAATGGGTCCACGCCTCCACCTTTAGGCTGACTGGGCTGGTCAGGTAGTCGGCAGTCCCCAGGTAGTCCATGTGGTAGTACAGCCGTACATGGTCCCCATTCTCAATGATGTGGTTGGCCCCCTGCGGAATGGGCGTGATGTCCACACTCAGCCGGTCATTGCCATAGACGTACTTGTAGTCCAGACCATTGACCTCATGCTCCATCAGCGGCTCAAAGGTTTCCGTATTGTAGTCCACCACGAATTCCTTGACTACCGTGCTGGTCTTGTTCAGGCTGCCGTTTCCGTCGCCGTTGGAGGCGTTGTTGCCATTCCCCTGACCATTGTTCCCGGCACTGTTTCCGTTACCCTGATTGCTGTCTGGAGCAGTGGCTGGGGTATCCGGTACCTGCTCCTCCGGGTCGCTAACCTCGGGCTCCTCCAGAGTCGGCTTCTCTGTTTCCGGAAGCGTTTCTTCTGGGGGCACTTCGCTCTCGGGTTTCTCCACATCCGGTGTTTCCTCAGAAGGTTCCGGTGTCTGAACATCCGGTTCCTCTGTTATTTCAGGCACAGGCGATTCCGCCGTGTCAGACGCATCCATGTCAGGGGAGTCAGGCTCGACCGCCGGTTCTTCCTTATTGGGCTGTTCGGGCTCCACCACGGGTTCTTCCTCGTCGGGCTGCTCAGGCTCCACCACGGGTTCTTCCTCATCGGGCTGCTCAGGCTCCACTACCGGTTCTTCCTCATCGGGCTGCTCGAGATCAGTGCCAGGCTCCTCTTCCAACAAATCGGAGTCGTCCGGCGCAGAGGGATCCAAATTGGGAGCAATCTCATCTCCAAAGTAGTGGAGATTTACCGTTTCGGCCAAGGTATCCTCGTTATAGATCTCCAGCGCATCCATCAGCTCCTGTCCCGTCAATACGCTCATTTCCGAGACGAGAGAGTCCACATCGTGATAGCCATAGCCATTTTTGGCGATCACCCAGGTATTGGTCACCAGAGCACCCAGGCCGTTATACAGATACTCGCTGCTTTCCCGCAGTGCGTTGTAGCCCAGGACCATCCGATTGGTTTCGTCATAGACATACTCGCCTACTGTGGTAACCTTCTTGTTCTTGCCGTAGGCCTTTTCGACCAGATTGCCGCGGCCATCATAGGTATAAGCAGTCTGAGATTTCCAGCCATCGTCGGAGCTCTCCACAACCTGGTTCAAGTTGTTGAGGATGTAGTCCACTGATTTATTGCCCTGAGCCGTTTCATAGGTCAGATTCCCCAGGCTATCATAGGTATAGCTGCGGTTATCATTGCCATAGTCCTCATGGACATTGGTGATTCGATGCAGCGCATCATAGGTATAAGTGTTCTCCACGGTGGCTTCGCCGGTGCCGTTGCCCCGCATGTATTCATAGGTCATGTTGCCGCACGCATCATACTCATAGACGTGCTTTTGCTGCTTCATGTCCTTCTGACTGGGATCGATGTCGGTTACCCGCAGCAGCTGTCCGATGGAGTCATACTCATACTCCTCCACCCAGCCGTGAGGGTACTCTATACGGACTACGCGGCCCATGCCGTCATACTCATAACTGGTGGTGCGGCCATCGCTCTCCGTCACCGTAGATAGATTGTTCACCAGGTCGTAGGTATACTCTACCGTAGTATCATCCGGATAGGTCAGAGAAGTTTGGTTCCCGTTTCCATCATAGGTATACTCCACCACATTGCCTTTGTGGTCCGTAACACGCTTCAACTGACTGAGCAGGTCATACTCAAAGGTATTGATCCCTGTCCAGTCCTCCATCCGCACCAGATCGCCCACGGCATTATAAACATAATCTACCTCTTTACCGCCATTATAATTGATATGTGTGACCATATCAAGGGCGTTATAGGTAAATTCTGTTACCATCGCGTCGGCGTCCACCTTATAGACCAGATTGCCGTTGCCATCGTATTCGTATTCCGTGACATTGCCCAGCGCGTCGGTCTGTTTGGTCGTCAAGCCGCGGCCATCATATTCATATGTAATCACCCACTGCGCCTCCACCAGCATCGCTCTGACTATGGACCGTCACAACGAGGCAGACCATCTCACGGAATTTCTGGAGATGGTGGACCGAAAACTGGAATATCAATACTGGTTCTTCGGACACTTCCATGATAACCGCTCGGTGGATCAGAAACACATCCTGCTTTGGGAGCAGATCGTGCAGATCTTGTGAAAAAGACCATAGAGAAAAAGGCAGTACTAAGGCTGCCTTTTCCTCTATGGTCCTTCATGAGAGAAAATATCTCAGAACAAAATATATTATTTTATACCGCTTGCTGGCATTGGAAAGCGTTCGCACTGGACATTATCCAGAGAAGAGGCTATAATGATTTTGTGAACTTACTCAACCACTGAAAGTATGCCTATTTTTATGGAGGTGAACTTTACGATGGTAGAAAATAAATTGCCGGATGACAGCATCGTCGTCCAGTATGCAAGACAGGCTGTCGCAGCAGATTTGAAAAAGAAAAAGCTCCTCAAGCAGCCGATTGCTAAATTTGATCCTAAAACAGGGAAAGTATATATGGTTCACAGCGACGGCACCAGTGAGGTAGTCGGCGAGGCCAGAAAGGGACGATACAGTGAACGAAACCCTTAAAAAACCGGAGGTTGTTGTTTTCGCAGGTCCCAATGGCTCAGGGAAAAGTACCATCACAGATTTACTTCGTCCGACTGGAATGTCATATATCAATGCGGATGAAATTCAACGTGTGCTCGGATGTGAAAATATTGAAGCAGCCCAAATAGCGGAGGAACGTCGAGAACTTTACCTAAAAGAGCATGAGAGCTTCTGTTTTGAGACTGTTTTATCTACCCCGCGCAATTTGAACTTGTTAAGACGTGCAAAGCAAGAAAACTTCTTTATTCGCTGTTACTATGTCCTCACTGCAGATGCCCAAATCAATGTAGCGCGGGTTGCTTCCAGAGTATCAGCTGGCGGCCATGATGTGCCCGTAGAAAAGATTATTTCCAGATATGATAGGGCACTTGATTTAGTAAAAGAATTGGTCCCTGTCTGTGATGTTTGTCACATCTATGACAACTCCTTGACCGCTCCCTACCGTATTTTTAAGAAACGCAAGGATCAATATTGGTATTGTCCAGAGCCTGGGTTATGGTTAAAGAAAGATATCATTGCTTTGACCGGGATTAAAAGCGCCGTTCGAGGCGCATTAAATGGATAATGTGGACAAGGGTAGAAGTATTGAACAGCTTTCTTAGACTGTCCAATACTTCTACCCTTATTTTACGGGAGAAAGCCTTGATATTTCAGGCTTTCTCTTTTCCCATGCACGGTCCAGTTATCCATATCACAAAGGCGAAAAACGCAAGCTTGGTGGTTAAAAAGCGGAAAATACCCAGTTTTGAACCCTTTGTCCAGATCAGCCTGTCCACTCTTTCCTTTGCGCATGGAGCAATTCAAATCTATCCGGTGTCTTGTAGTTGAGCGTGCTGTGAGGACGTTTGGTATTATAAAATTCTATATATGTATCAACACTTCTCAGGAACTGTTGCTCGGAACAATATTGTGTTCGGTAAATCTCCTCCCGCTTCATGGAGGCAAAAAAAGACTCGGCCACAGCATTGTCATGGGGACAGCCGGACTTCGAGAAAGACTGGACAACCTTGTTCATGCGAAGCAGTTTCCGGAATGTGTTGGATGTATATTGTGGGCCCTGGTCGCTGTGAAACATCAGCTGCTGGGGCTCATTTCTGTTCTGATATACCTGACGAAAGGTAGAGGTAACCAGATAGGTGCTATTCTTTGGCGATACTTTGTAGGCTACTACTTTACGTGAGAAAAGGTCGAGGATTACGCAGATATAAAGATACTTGCCATTAACCTTAAAACAAGTAATGTCGCTGACCCAAACACGGTTCGGTTCATCCACTTTGAATTGCCGCTGTAACATGTTCTGCTTTTTTGCCAGCCGCTCACTTTTCTGATAATCACGTTTGGAGTAGATAGATACACTTTGTAATCCCATTTCTCTCATCAGTTCAGCCACATACTTGGGCGAAGTCCGAACACCTCGCTCTGCCAACACAGCAACGATTTTATTTGTGCCAAACCTTTGCTGGCTCTCATCGAAAACTGCTTGGATATGCTCTTTTATCTCGACTCTTCGCTTATCGTAGGCTGTTACTTCTTTCCGCCGGAAGATATGGTTATAGAAGGTACCGCGGGATACACAAAGTGCCTCGCATAAGGCATGGACACTGTACTGACCATGCAGTTTGGCAAGCTCTTGCAGCTTTTCCTGAAGCGGCGCTGAAACCGTGCAGTTGACCCTTTGTAGAATCTCAATCTTTTGTTCTAACTTTTGGAGTTTCTGTTTCATTTTGATAAACGCCTGCTGGCTGACAGCATGACCGGAGTCTGTTATAGTCACAGTGTACGGTTTGAGCCATGTGTAGAACGTACTCCTGGGCACGCCGGTGTCGGCGCAGATATCGGTGACGGACTCGCCGGCCTGGTAGCGGGCGATCAAAGATTGCTTTGCTTCTGTGCTGATGCGCATGATTTGATTCCTCCTGTAAAATGGTGTAGAATACCATTGTAGAGAAGAAAATTCAACTTAGCTATGGCGTATAGTTGGGAGAACGGCGACAATTGAACCATTACCCGAATTTTAATGTGATATTTCTTACTAATATGTAGGAGAAAATCTATGACTCAAAGTATAACACATAGAAATCACTATATTCCGAGATTCTACTTGAAAAATTGGAGTTTAGATGGAAAAAACATACAAACATATAGTATTTTAGTCTCTAATTCAAACGTGCCTTATTGGACTCAACAGTCAATTAAGAACTCTGCTGTTTGGAATGATTTCTATACAAGGGTGGAAGGCGATAAGGAAGTTGATGATTTTGAACATTGGTTTGACCGAGAGTTTGAAACACCGGTAAAACCAGTGTTTGATAAATTATTAAATGATCAAAAAATATCACATGAAGAGTCTATTATTTTATCGCACTTTGTCTTTGCGCAATATGTTCGCACACCGGCCGCCTACTTGAGATTGACAGAACAGAGTCGGCAAGCGTTTCCTAAAATAATAGAGGACACAGTTTCAAGATTAAATAAGGTAGCAAAGAATATGCAAAAAGGATATCCTGCACCTCATATTCCAGACTCCATTATGGATCAGCTTTGGCCAATGAAAGTAGTAGTAGATAAAGAGAATAGTATGGTTGAGATAAAGACTGTTGTAGGCAGAGGTTTGTACCTCCATAATTTGAAATGCCTGTTATCATCTACTTTAAAAGTAGCTGAATGCCACGATTGGCAAATCCTTCACGCATCAGAGGATATTTCTTTCCCAACATCTGATGACCCTGTGATTTGTATGAACTATAGAAACGAACACGACTATGACTTCAATGGTGGATGGGGCAGGAAAAATTGCAATATACTTATGCCACTCTCTCCGCGTTTAATTCTTTTTGCACAAGTAGGATCAAACGGCCCCTATACTGATTTAGACTTTTCACCACGATACAGCCAATTATTTAGACGCATGATTATTCAGCATGCGCACAGGTATGTATACTCTGATCGACCACAAAAAGGAATGCTTGAATTAAATGCTCGTGTAGTGAACAGGGATTTGTATGAGAAGGAAAAACAAGGAATAGCAGGATGGCATATTGAGCAAATACAGGCAGAACAAAGTTTATAAAAAATCCCACTAAATTTAGAAAATGAAATATCGATTTTAACCATCCCTTCCCAAAAGAAAGACATGACCGTGGGTCATGTCTTTCTTTTGGGGTTTCGGCCGCCCAAGGCGGCCTCCACCCTTTGATTTAAAATGCTCGGGCGAAATGAATTCGCCCTGCGCCAAGGTTTCCGCCTGCGGCGAAAACGCTTGTACGGCGCAAAAGC
>ERZ780162.1484-NODE-1484-length-16241-cov-4.131657_pt1 | contig 16241 bp, 10 predicted proteins | sample MGYA00511474_ERZ780162 | MGnify/ENA primary metagenome ERZ780162 (study PRJEB29588, sample SAMEA2143633) | human gut metagenome | biome: human gut; feature: human-associated habitat; material: faeces | place: Denmark | collected 2008/2010 ...
CTTGCAGTCTTGATATTTTTTCTGAGAATCACTTTTAACATCATATGTGGAATTTTGAATAATAATGGTGTCGAAACAAGCACAATCATAATCAACAGGGCGAAGTTTCTTAATACCCTTGCGTATTATAAAATCATTTTCCATATCCTCTATTTCGTTTTCATCACAACCTTTTTCTCGCAATACATTAATCAAAGATCGCATAAAAATTATAAGAGTGGTCAGTCTTTGTTGTCCGTCTATTACTTCATACTTTGAAACATCAATAGTTTCAAGTAAAATATTACCATAAGAATATCCATTGCTTCTATGCAATTGCTCAACAATGTCCTCAAAAAAAACACTCCAGTTTGCCTTGTCCCATGAATAGGCTCTCTGATACACAGGTATTATAAATGAGATTTTGGAATCAAATAATTCCCCGATAGTTGATGGCTTATAGTCCATATCTAGAATTTTATTTTAATATTTCAAATCACACGATTAATAATCTAAACTCATTTCATATTACAAGCTAATATATAATGCTTGAAATCAAACATACAGCTTACGGCAATACACACAACCCTCTGTAAAAGTAATGAATTTTGTGCAAACAAACCGCACCGTCCGAGACGATGGGAGGAATTGGTGGACAAACAAATATATACACTATTCCCAACTTTCTAATATTCCAAATCTTCCAATTGTGCCACGCAGTCTTCACGATTGGCCCCACGCTCATAGTCATTCATCAGTTTGGTAAAAATTTTAGCAAGTCTAGGATATGTAAACTTAACCTTGTCTCTATAGCTTCTGAACAATGCGGCCAATGACCTTTCCTGGTCACCACCTTCTGCAAAACCTCGTATTGTAATACCTCTACTGTTAAAAATCCTTATCCTAATGTGTTCATCTACCGAATTACTTTTCAATTCTTCTACTATTTCCCCAAGAATGGTCTGCGGGTAGGAGGTATTCCTTGGAAGGTTGCCTAAAAGAGTACCTACCACCATATCTACTACTTGGGTACGATGGTGTTCGACAGATAATTCATATAAACGGTATATGTATGAGCGGAGTACATCGGGATTCACATTTCCTTGATTATCAACGCCTGGGCAACACGACAAATCATATAAAATTGAGAATGCACATCTTGCCATCACTTTTCTATTATTTTGCTCAGATTCGCTTACTTCTTCCTCATTTCCATCATCAGATTTATATACCATCATAATCAACTCTATAAGCAATTCTGGTTTGCTCATCAATTCTTTGATAAAACGTAGATCATTTATATTTCTACGATCAGCAAAAGCCCGATATGCAAAAAACTCAATTTGAACTAATGTCTGGATAATCTCTGGATCTTCTGATTTATCCAAATCTTCTATCACATTATCTATGTAAAACCAATCTATATGCGGGGTAAAGTCTTGCTGACCTCTAAACAAAAGACCTTTGATGACATTGACTTTGATAATATCGGGTATCAGAGAAGAATTTTTGTTATGGTATATCAGTTCTAACGCCTTGTCGAAGCGGTCTACCCAAACAAGTTTGTCAATAATTTGCATATAATTATGGGTTTCAACATATGCTACACTAATATTTTGCCAGTAGAGAATTTCTATTTCCTCTCCGCAGTCATTCGCAATGGTGGCAAGTTTTTCATTGTACTCTGGTGCATATAAGCATACAGACAAGCAAGTAGTATTGCCATAAAGTCTTACATCTTCTATAATCCTCATATAGTCATCTTCTCCCTTTTGGAAGAATAGACGCCGGAAAAACTCTTGGAGGAATGTAATATCAACTATATTCTTACCAAATCTTTCACATGTATCCTGTAACAAGCCATTACCATATAGTTGTATCATACTATTGATTACAGAGCTAGGACATTTTACCACACTAATCAACTCCCATATACCTTCTCGTCCTCTTTCTGAAAGGATTTCTTTAACAGCCTTGTCTCTAATCTCCTGCTTCTTCCGATAATCTTTTTCAAAGTCTGTCTCTCTTTTTTGAGGTAAACGAAGAAACATATCTTCGAACATCCATCGATATTTCATGACAACATTCTTGGGTTCAATGTCTGAAAGTAGCTTTTTATATGGTTCAAGTTCTTTCTCAGACAAAGCCCATGCAGCTTCAGGAATTGAAAGATGATGAGTTAGCTCGTCTCGAAGAGTATGCTCTACCTTGTCACTTTTGCAAAAAGTATCTTTTATGTCAGTAATTGCATTAAAAATTTCTGTTCTGCAACAACTTATCCATTTATTTGTCGACAATTTCAGAAGCCTACATATATCATCCTCGGAAAAGGTGGTGCAACTCAATAACAACTTTGTTATTGCTTTCAAATTGTCGACTGGTACTGATATACATTTAGGAGATGAAAGATCACTAAAATGTCGCCATTTGTAAAAATGTGTCTGAGAGAACATCCTAGGCCCCAAACTTTCTAGGATTCGAAAGCACAACTTACAAATTTCTGATTTAAAGGATGAGGACAAAGATGTCAGTACTTGAATCCTATTATCAAAGCTAGCAAATGTTTGCGGCCATTGGAAACGGAAAATCTCCGCAAGCGAATTTGTCGGCTTGTTAGCATAATTACTCTCGTTCTTATATGTTGAAAAACGCAACAATAAAGAAGAGGCCCTATAAATATAGTCTTCATCCCAAGCAAGCATCTCAAGTGTCCATAGAATCTCAGTATAATATATATTCCATCCAATCACACCTATACTAGACTTCTGAGGAGTGAATACAATATCATAAATATCTTTTCCTATTTCTTCAAGAAACTCTATAAATGCTTCAGGTGAAGCTTCCGCTAAAAGAGTAAAATACGATCTGTTTGATAAAAATCTCTTTAATGTCCAACCATTTAGTAGTTCTCGTACCAAATTATCAACCCATGCACTTCTACTATTACTCTCATCATTAATCAAGGATAGCAATATCAAAGATTGATATGTCCCCCTTTTGACATCAGAAGAAAACTGTTGCCTGAATTGCCACATTTTCCATTCATCCGAAACAAGCTTTTCTTCCGCATCTGGATCATCGTCACCAATCAACAAGGCACATATTTCTTTCAGGCTTGCTAAATCGTCACTTGTTAAATAAGCTGAAGCATATGACATTGTGTCCATTGGAGACTTCAAGCGCCAGATTGCCCCGACATGTGCAATCGGAGAATCAGACATTAATATAAATCCTTGTAATATCTTTACATAATCAGAGTATGTTTTTCCGCATAATTTTTCTACAAGTTTCAAATCCCCTGGTACGTTCTCGTTCCATTGTCCTAATAGGATTATTGGCAATAAAGCTGATATTCCATCTCTATTCGCCCATTCTGGTTTTAGCTTGTCTATCTTCAGCCTTCGCCTAACAACATTTACATCCCTTGCCGTATCAGTTGCAATCTTTCCTGCTTGGACATAATCAAAACCACATTCTTCAATAGCTTTAACAAAACCTTCTCGTTCCACTCTTGGCAACTTCTCGGCGGTAGATACTTGATCTTCTGGAGTTACAGCCCATATTACTGTATGATTGCGCGACAAGGCATAAGACATATTTTCTCGCAAGGTTGTGATAATAATCAGATTCTCATAGTGAGAAACTAAATCATCTAAAGTATTTTTGTCTGTTACGACGATTGTCTTTGGCCATAGCTTATCAGCATCACTGCAACTTGCAATTGAAGCTAACACAAACGCAATTACCTCAGACTGCGTCAATGCTTGAATTTCAAGGACAGACGGTTTAAAGCAAGATTTTAACACACGATCAATAGCCTGGTCCCGTCCTGCAGTTACTATTCGGTATGGCAGAGTGAACTTATCACCAGATGCCCACTGCAACCAGAACATATCAGGTAACTGATAGCCCCCTGCTTTTAGGACATTCAGTTTATCTGCTAGCCACAATCCGACAGCTGGACATTTCTCAATCCATACCTCTAGTTCTACAGCAGTATAAACCACTAACTTCTTCCACCCGGTTTGATTAGCAAGAATCCAAGCATCTGCCCCTGCCCATTCCCGAGGAGTAACAAAAACGAAAGTGGACTCTGCTTTAATATGACCTAGAGGATTAGCAGCACGTTTAGTTATATCATCATTAGCTTTGGTTTGAATATCCTTGTTCACCCCACACTCCCAAAGGGATTCTCCTTCTGGAACCAGATCTATCTGCTCCTGACATGACACAATGCCATCCCATCCTGGCATATGTCCTGCATCTCCACAAGGGAAAGTCAATCTATCTAACTGTTTAACAGAAGCACAGATAAGACGTCTAATCAATTCTGGCAAAAGGGCCTGACTTTCCTTTGTGTCAGCCCATTGTTTCAAGTGTGTTGATGTAATGAATTTCATAGGCTATATAAATTTAGTATCTCAAAGATAGTGAATAGTTAATATAATTCACTACATTTGCGCAATATAATTGCATCTAAGAATGAAATTAAATAGAATAAAGGTTGTTTTGTCGGAGAAAGGCATTTCACAAACGTGGTTAGCAAAAAAATTGGATAAAAGTTTTAGCATGGTCAATGCGTATGCTTGTAACAGAATCCAGCCTAATTTAGAAACCTTACAGCAAATTGCTGAAATTCTTCAAGTTGACTTAAAAGATTTGATAACAGACAAGGATGAACGTCAATAGTTCGTTCTTTGTAGATGTTATTTTTCTAGTATGCAACTTCCGATAATATAAAAATATAGGAATATATGACACCAGAAGAAAAAGCGAGGCAAAAAATAGATCAGTGGTTTACTGATGCTGGCTGGAAAGTAGTTGATAGAGACAACTACGAACCAAACTGTACTGCTGTAGCCATAAGGGAAGGACTTTTAAAAGGTAACCTAGAGGCTGACTATTTTCTTTTTATTAATGGAAAAGCCGTAGGTGTGCTTGAGGCCAAAAGAGAAGAGATAGATCCTTTTTCCAATACTGTGTGCGAACAGGCTGTTTTATATGCCAGGAATGTTCCTAATATCTATCAAGTATACCAAAAGCCTTTGCCTTTCATATTTACTTCAAATGGGAAAGACTTGTACTTCTGTGACTTTCGTAAACAGGATTCTTGTTTCAAGCAAATTATGACGATTCCAACTCCTCATGAATTGGTTAAGCTGTTGGGAATAAATGATTATTTTGCCGGACTTCCAACTTTGCGAAAAAAAGGATTACGAGATTGTCAGTATGAGGCAGTTACTGAACTGGAAAAAAGTTTCAGAAGTGGGCAGAATCGCGCCTTGATGGTTTTGGCTACAGGTGCAGGTAAAACATATACTGCATGTCTTGCTGCATATCGTCTTCTTTCATATACTCCAATAAGAAGAGTATTGTTTCTTGTGGACAGAAATAACCTCGGGAAACAGGCGGAGGGAGAATTTGGAACTTTTCGGCTGACAGAAAATGGAGATGCATTCAATACAATATTTACAGTGAATCGTCTTCGTTCCTCTTCTATACCATCTGATAGTAATGTCGTTATTTCAACAATACAGCGTCTTTTTTCTTTTCTAAAAGGAGATACTATTGAGGATAATGACAACGATGATGATAATGAGCCTACAGAAGAAGTTGTATTGCCTCCTAATCCCAATTTACCACATGATTACTTTGATTTGATTATCATAGATGAGTGTCATCGCTCCATTTATGGGAATTGGCGTAAAGTATTGGAGTATTTTGATACAGCCAGACTTGTTGGATTGACGGCCACGCCAATTCCTGAAACAATGGCATTCTTTAACAATAATCGCATAGTCAACTACACATTGGAGAAAAGTATCGTTGATGGTGTAAATGTAGATTGCCGCGTATATCGAATCAAAACTCAGGTTACAGAAAATGGTGGAGCTATATTAGAAGGAGAAAAAATCAAAGAAGAAACACGTTATACCGGAGATGTAAAAACCATTTCCAATAAAGAAACGAAAACATATACCAATAAAGAGCTAAACAGAAGTGTCATTAACCCTGCGCAAATAAAACTTATTCTCTCCACTTATCGCGATGTCGTCTATACCGAGTTGTTCAATGATCCACAGCGGGATGCCAATTTTGACTATCTGCCAAAGACTTTGATCTTTGCTCTAAATGAGACTCATGCCAGCAATATCGTACAGATAGCTAAAGAGGTATTTGGACATACAGATGACCGTTTCGTGCAAAAAATAACTTATTCCGCGGGCGATAGTAATGAATTGATACGTCAGTTCCGGAATGATAAGGATTTCAGAATTGCCGTAACTTGCACATTGGTAGCAACTGGTACAGATGTTAAGCCTCTTGAAGTATTGATTTTCATGCGTGATGTAGAATCTTTACCGCTCTATATACAGATGAAAGGACGTGGTGTACGCACAATTGGAGATGAGCAGTTACGGAATGTTACCCCAAATGCGTTTAGTAAAGATTGTTTCTATTTGATAGATGCCGTAGGTGTTACTGAACACGAGAAAACAATACCTACGATAACTGATGAGCCGACTACAAAGATTATTACTCTTAAAGAGCTGTTGGAACAGATTACCCATGGTTACCTTCCTGACGAGCATCTAAAACGTCTTGCTGCAACACTTTCCAGAATATACAACAAAGCTGATAATTCACAGCGAACAGAGTTCGTACGTTTAGCAAATGACGACATGAAAGAACTTGCTTCAAGGATTTACGAAGCATTTGAAAACAATATTCTGCCGCCATTCATAAGTACTAAAGAGCCTAATAACGAACGGAAAGGTTTAGTAGCTCCGCTTGCAAATCATGCAGATGCGCGTCGATATCTGCTTATTCTTGCTGCCGGGTTTGTCAACACACTGATGCCTGGTGAAGACACGCTTATATCTAAAGGTTTTTCAATAGAGGAAGCTAAAAGTACAACTGAAGCCTTCGAAGATTTTTGCAAAGAACATAGTGATGAAATAGAAGCTCTACGTATAATTTATAATAATGAAGGTGAACCAATTACCTATTCAATGCTAAAAGATTTGGAAAACAAACTCAAAATGGCTAACAATCATTTTACTTCCAAGCAATTATGGAACTCATATGCCATTCTAAATCCAAATAGCGTTCGACGTTCTTCTACAAAAGAGGAAAGTGATGCTTTGACTAATATCATACAGCTCGTACGTTTTGCTTTACACCAAATTGAGCGGTTAGATAGTGTTGTTTCTACATCTAAACAGTATTTCAATCTATGGTTAGGACAAAACCAGCGCGAAATAACAGATAAACAACGTGAAGTCATCAGTCGTATTGTAGATTATATTGCTTCCAACGGAGCTTGTACAATCAAAGAGATTCGTGAAGATGATGCAACTCAGGCAGCACAGATGATCCGTGCCTTTGGTAATATGCAGAAAGCTAACGAAGCTTTACACTCTCTATACACATTTGTAGTTTTAAGAAAAGCAGCATAATAATGACAACCATACAAATAATAGATAGCATAAGATTAAATCGAACTGGTTTGCAAACAAAAGATGCAAATGGGCGATGGGTCAATGTACATAAGCAACAAGGGGATTTAGATGGCGCATGTTCTATTTATTCCCTTGTGATGGCAATGCTATGCCAAGGGATGATTGAAGAGCAAGATATTAAACTGTATAATTTTCCCGATAGGCGTACTCCAAAAGGCAAATTCTTATATCATTTTTTCTATGAGCAAGGTTTTATTCAAAATGGTTATAACTATACAGCATTAGCACGTGAAATCAACGAACAGCCATTTGAAATTAGGGCAATACACAAAAGACCAAGAACTAATGATGATAGGATTGAATTGATAGGGCAATTCGTAAGCCAGAATACTCCAGTTATAATCTCGACAGAATTCAATGATGGTGCACATGCTTTATTGGCCATAGGAATAGAAAGCGATGAAAATAACATCATAACTAAAATTTTCTGTCTTGATCCAGGAGCTCCTTCTCCAAAGGTTTCCTCGTGGAATTGTTTTATTGATGTCTCAAAAGAAGGCAAATCGCAATATCCATTCTATTACGTAACTGAAATAAATACTTATAAGGTCACATTAGATGACATGCTTATAATAGAGCATAAAAATTTTGATTAAAAATATGGCAACAAATAATACAACAGAGCAATCTCTCACCAAAAAAGTTTGGAATCTGGCAACAACTCTTGCCGGACAAGGTATCGGTTTTACAGATTATATTACACAGCTCACCTATCTTCTATTTTTAAAGATGGACGCAGAGAATGTAGAAATGTTTGGAGAAGAATCAGCTATACCATCTGGTTATCAATGGAGTGATTTAATATCTCTTGACGGTCTAGATTTAGTAAAGCAATACGAAGATACTCTGAAACAGCTGAGTGAACAGGAAAACCTTATCGGCACAATTTATACAAAAGCGCAAAACAAGATTGACAAGCCAGTTTATTTAAAAAAAGTCATTACCATGATTGATGAGGAACAATGGCTGATCATGGATGGAGACGTGAAAGGTGCTATCTACGAAAGCATCCTTGAGAAGAATGGACAGGACAAGAAAAGTGGTGCCGGTCAGTACTTTACTCCACGTCCACTCATCAAAGCAATGGTAGATTGCATAGCCCCACAAATTGGAGAAACGGTTTGTGACCCAGCCTGCGGCACCGGAGGTTTTCTCTTGACTGCATATGATTACATGAAAGAACAGTCTGCCAGTAAGGAAAAACGTGATTTCTTGCGTAACAAGGCACTGCATGGCGTAGATAACACACCATTGGTCGTAACGCTTGCTTCCATGAACCTATATTTGCATGGTGTGGGAACAGACCGGAGTCCGATTGTCTGCGAGGATTCTTTGGAGAAAGAGCCACCCTCCCTTGTAGATGTAATACTTGCCAATCCTCCTTTCGGTACTCGTCCAGCAGGTTCTGTGGATATTAACCGCCCGGATTTCTATGTAGAAACGAAGAACAATCAGTTGAACTTTCTTCAACACATGATGCTGATGCTCAAAACCGGAGGTCGTGCAGCCGTAGTATTACCAGACAATGTCCTTTTTGAAGGTGGTGCTGGAGAAACAATTCGCAAGAAGTTACTCTCAGACTTCAACTTACACACGATACTTCGTTTGCCTACAGGTATTTTCTATGCACAAGGCGTAAAAGCAAATGTATTGTTCTTTTCCAAAGGTCAACCGACAAAAGAGATTTGGTTCTATGATTATCGTACTGACATCAAACATACGCTTGCTACTAATAAATTAGAGAGACATCATTTGGATGATTTTGTTACATGCTATAATGCAGGAAATTTAGAAGGACGCAAAGAGACATATGATGCAGACAACAATCCTCAAGGGCGTTGGCGTAAATATCCGGTAGATGATATTCTCACCCGTGACAAGACAAGCCTTGATATAACCTGGATAAAACAAGGAGGAGAGTCTGATGACCGCTCCTTGGCTGAATTGATGGCTGACATAAAAGAGAAAAGTAAAACTATTAGCTCAGCAGTTGCAGAACTTGAGAAGCTGCTTGCAAACATAAATGAAGATTAAGCGTATGAAGAATAACGACATCGCAATATCAATAGAACAACAATTCGGAGAAATCATAGATATTATTCTCCAACATAAAAGTAATGCTTCAAGAGCCGTCAATGAAGAGTTACTACTCACAGCATGGTATGTAGGCGGATATGTATCTACTAAACTGAAGAGCAAAGAATGGGGAAGTAAGGTTGTTTCTCAATTGTCCGAATACATACGTTCGCAACATCCTGACATCAAAGGATATAGCAAAAGAAACATATACAATATGGTAATGTTTTATGATGAGTATTCATCAGAAACGTTCATAGCAACAATAAGACAATATTTGAATACTGAATTTGTGCAGCCAAAAACTGCACAAATTGAAGCGAGCGACCATAAACAGGAAGTACCTGTAATTGTGCAGCCAAAAACTGCACAATTTGTCCAGCCAACAGTTGGACAGATGCCTAAGATATTGGAGTTAACGACCTTGACTAATCACATAGAAATTTTATGCCGATGTAAAAGCAACGAAGAACGGTTGTTTTATATACTCTATGCCAATAAAGAGCATTTAGTAAAACGAGAGCTCCAACGTTGCATTTCTAACCAAACTTATGCAGGATTATTAGGAAGCAAGGACAATATGTCAAAAGGATTACTGGAAAGATATCCTAATGCGCCAATCATGTTCAAAGACACCCTGTTCGTAGATTTTCTCAATCTGCCGAAAAAGCATAGCGAAACAAAACTAAGGAACGGTCTGGTAGAACACATGAAACAGTTTATTCTTGAACTGGGAAAAGACTTTATATTCATGGATCAGGAATACCGTCTTAATATTGGTGCATCTACATTCAAGGCCGATTTACTGTTCTTTCATCGCGGCTTACAGGCATTGGTTGCTGTAGAGTTAAAAAAGACAAAGTTTCATCCTCGCGACCTCGGACAGTTGGAATTTTATCTGGAAGCACTCGACCGGGATGTAAAACGCTCCAACGAAAATCCGTCTATCGGTATTATTCTTTGCCCTGAAGCAGACCGGGTAGTAGTAGAGTACGCTATGAGCCGGAGCATGAGTCCTACGATGATTGCTGAATACAAACGCATACTCATTCCACAAGAACGCATGCAGCAGCAACTGAATGAGTTTTGCAATCTATTCTTAAACAAAGACTAACCCAAATGGATACAAAAAAATTACGTCAAAAAATATTAGACCTCGCCATTCGCGGTAAACTTGTTCCTCAAGATCCGAATGACGAACCGGCATCCGTATTACTTGAACGCATCAAGGCAGAGAAAGAACGTCTGATAAAAGATGGTAAAATAAAGCGTAGCAAAAAAACGGCAAAGGCTTCTGATACGCCCCATTATGAGAATGTGCCGTTTGAAATTCCAAGCTCGTGGGAGTGGACGACGCTAGGAGAAGTATTCACTTTACAGGCTGGCAAGAATATAACAGCAAAAGACATTTCTGATAAAGAAGATTCTGAGCATAGGTTTCCTTGCTATGGAGGTAATGGTCTTAGAGGTTATGTTTGTAGTTACAATAGAAATGGGCGCTTCCCTTTAATTGGCAGGCAAGGTGCATTATGCGGAAATATTAATTTTGCAGAGGATTTATTTTATGCGACAGAGCATGCTGTCGTTGTTGAGACTTATTGTAAAACAGATGTAGAATGGGCAGTACATAGCCTTATACATTTGAATCTTAATCAATATGCAACATCAACAGCTCAACCCGGATTGTCTGTTAATACAATCAATGAAGTCTTAATCCCATTACCTCCGATTGAGGAGCAAGGAAGAATCGTTCGCTGTTTAAACAAATGGAATACTCTAATTGGCCAAATAGAACAAGGTAAAGTTGATTTACAAACAACCATCAAACAAACAAAAAGCAAAATTCTAGATCTCGCTATTCATGGTAAACTTGTACCACAAGACCCGAATGACGAACCTGCTTCAGAACTGCTCAAACGCATAAATCCAAAGGCAGAGTTTGCTTGTGATAACGGGCATAGTGAGAAGTTACCACAAAATTGGTGTTGGGCAAAGGGGAAGTTTATTTTTTCTCAAATGAAATCTGCACGACCTACAGGAGAAACGTTCCAATATATTGATATTGATTCTATCGATAATGCTCAACAAATTATCAAAGAGGCAAAAGTCATAAAAAGTAGTAATGCGCCAAGTAGAGCTAGCCGTTATACCCAAAAAGGTGATGTGGTTTTCTCAATGGTTCGTCCATATTTACGAAATATAGCTAAAGTTTGCTTCAATGATTGTATAGCATCAACAGGATTTTACGTCTGTAGTCCATTGGATATGCTTCATCCAGAGTTCTGTTATTATCTAATGATTTCAGATTATGTGGTAAATGGATTAAATCAATTCATGAAAGGGGATAATTCTCCATCCATTAATAAAGGGGATATTGATAATTGGTTGTATCCTCTACCTCCTCTTGCAGAACAGCAACGTATAGTTGCAAGAATAGAAGAGTTATTTTCAACTCTTGACAACATTCAAAAAGCCTTAGAAGCGTAGGAAAATACGCTTCTAAGATCTTATGCTACCAATTTACAACCTTGTCAACAATCTTTTGTTGTTCGCTAGCTGTACGCCGCAGATAGATGCGAGTAGTTTCAATACTTTCATGCCCCATAAGGTCGGCAAGTAATGCAAGGTCGTTGAAACGGTCAAGAAAGTTCTTGGCAAAGCGGTGGCGGAAAGAATGAGGATATACCACATCCTTGTTCAAACCATATTTCTCAGCGAAATGTTTTAGCTGTTGGGCTATACCTCGTGTTGTGATGCGTTGCCCGAAACGGTTAAGGAAAATATAACCGCTTGTCATGCTCTTACTTTTCAACCATTGTATGGCTTCACTCCGCAGATTCTTGGGTATATAAAGGCGACGTATTTTCCCACCTTTGCTATAAAGGTCGAGATACCCAACCTTTATATGCTCAACCTTGATGTGTAGTAATTCGCTCACACGTGCACCAGTAGCGGCCATGAACCAAACCACAAAGTACCAGTCATCGTATCCATCCGCTTTTAATCGTGCTTTTAGGAATTTATAGTCTGCATCGCTGATTACATTTTCCAAGAAGTTCTTTTGTTGCACTTTAACAAATTTAACTTTCAGCTTATCTTGTTTGATAAACTCCAGATACTTATTGAGGCCTTGCAAACGGAGGTTGACAGTCTGTGGTTTGAAATTCTCCACCAAGTAGCCTTTATAAGCCAACAGGTTTTTCTTGTTTATTTCCCCATAGTGGCTGAGGAAGTAGTTCACCGTCCATACATACGAAGCCACTGTGTTCTTTGCCAAGTTTGTTTTGGCGAGATAGTCTTTAAATTTTGTTATCATATTATTTTGTTTTTGATGAATACGATAACAATATAAAGCACAACCTAACGGGCATTATGAGCAGATACCTGATGGATGGACTATCACAACCATCAAAGATATATGTGAAAATATCAATGGATTATGGAAAGGAAAGAAAGAACCACTTGTAAATGTGGGCGTTATACGCAATGCTAATTTCACAAAGGACTTTAAGTTGGACTATACCAATATAGAGTATATTGATGTGGAACAACGAGCTTTTGTTCAACGCCATTTATTGAATGGAGATTTAATTGTAGAAAAATCTGGAGGCAGTGATAACAATCCTGTTGGAAGAGCAATACTTTACGAAGGTAAAAATAGAGTTTTTTCTTTTAGTAATTTCACTATGGTTCTAAGGGTTAAAGACAAAAATATTGTTTCAAGTAAGTTCCTGTATTATTATATCTTATATAAATACCAAAAAGGAACTATGAGGTCAATGCAAACTCAAACTACAGGTTTGCATAACCTCATACTAGAGAAATATCTTGCAATGCCTCTATATCTTCCACCTTATTCAGAACAACAACGCATAATAAAGAGAATTAAAGTTATTTTCAATACTCTAGATACAATAAAGGAGAGCCTATAAGCCCTCCATTATTGTATCCAATTTGGCAAATACTGTATGAATAGCATCTACAATTCGTTTTTGTTCCGATATTGGTGGCAAAGGAAATTTGATACTCTCTATAATGGATTTAGATATTCTTTGCTGGCCAACTACTCCATTAAAGGTACCAACACAATGGTTTATAAAGAGATCTGACTTGAAGAAGTATAAACCGTATTCTGCTAAAACACATTGTGAACGGAAAACAAAAAGTTCCGTAGTACCTGCTCCTATACCATTAGGAAGTGAAGTAACAATCACAGATTTCCGATTTTCTAAGCATGGTGAAATCTTGGCCACAACTATATCCCCTTCTGCAAAATGAGTAAATCCTTTCTTTATATCACCCCATAATTTTGATTCAAATCTAAACTCATTAGAATAACCATCTGCAATGTTAGTCATAGGCACAAACCCTGCAATGACATCATCAGCAACTTTATTTTTAGGATTGATCGTAAATATACTTTTAATATCTGTAAGATACCAAGAATCCGGTAAGTTCTCATAATGCCCGTTATCACAAGCAAACTCTGCCTTTGGATTTATGCGTTTGAGCAGTTCTGAAGCAGGTTCGTCATTCGGGTCTTGGGGTACGAGTTTTCCGTGAATAGCAAGGTCAAGTATCTTGCTTTTAGCTTGATTAATTACAATTTGCAAATCAGTTTTATCTTCCTCAATTTGGTCGATCAAGGTAAACCAACGCTTAATTTCTGTTACGATTCTTTCTTGTTCAGCGAGTGGTGGTAGAGGTATCGCGGTATTGACAATTATTTCTTTTGAAATATTTGGTTGTGCTCCACCACCACCTTTTGCTATAAACATATCTCTATGAGATAAAAGAAAATAGAAAAGATAGTGCTGAGTTATTGCAAAATATTCAGTACATGCGCAACATGCTTGATTTGTTGTAGCAGGAAAGGTGAGTATTCCTAATTTACCTATTGTTGCCCCATACATTGCGATAAGAACACTTCCTGTAGGATTGATTTTGGCCGAAGAATTGTCAACTGCCTCTTCTGTTATCTTTTCTGGAATATTAGTAATCAGTCCATCGTTTAAATCACCAGTCTTTAACCACGGAATATTTCCACAATAATAAGATTTGTTGGAACGACTTGGAGTCCCTCCTGCTTGCCACGTTCCAATGTTTCCTAATGTTGTCCATGCCCAATTACTCGGTATATCAAACGGTACATTCTCATAATGGGGCGTATGTAATGTGAATTTTAATCATAATAAAAACAAGGTGCGCTATAAATATTCGATACGGCACACCTTGATAAATTATCTTCTTCGGTAACTATGTTTATTTTTCATTGACACCTCTAATGCGGTTTTTATACATCGTCGTTTATACATCTCTTCCTCCTCATCTGGCCTTCTTCCGTCCCAGCGAAGGTCTGAATCGGAGTTGCCACCGCCACCACTGGATGAAACAGCGACAGGCTGCCCGCCAATCAAAGCATCAGCGATAGAAAAGATTTGTTCTCGTATAGAAGGCTCAGCCAGCTGGTCAAGAAATGTCTGCATCTGTTCTGTCTGATTATTGTTGAGATCCGTCAGTCGTGCATACTCCTGTTGCAGCCATTTAAGCTCCCGATAGTCCAGCAACGCATTATTCTGCACCGCCTGTATTTGCTGTTCGGCATCCTTCCGATACAGTTCTTCAATCTGACGGACAATCTTCACGAATCGGCTGGCGATAGATCTGTTCTGCTCCTCAATCCATTTGTCAACACCGAATATCGGAGGTTTACCAGTGATCCGTGGCGGCTCAAAATCTATCTTGTAATTGCGAAAAGGTTGCGCCACTCTACCGACACAGTCTATATTCTTTGTCATCTTCTCCAGTTCCTGCTCCTTTTCTTGAAGCTTACATGCCTTGTCTTCAAGTTTTGACTGGTATTCGGAAATCTGTTTTTGTATCCTGGTCTTTTGAATTTCATATTCCTGAAGAGCGATTTTACCGGAAGCCAGAGACTTCTCTATTTCTTCAAGTTGGGATTGAGACCTGAATATCTGTGCTTCCAATCTCCGTGTCATAGTCTGCAGCCCCTTGACTGCTTTCTCCGCCTGTTTCGCATCTTTGGACAGTTTCCGGATATAATCGCGTTTACTAAGATGGCTAACATTCCGGCCTTCAATACTGTCACCACGTTCCAGTCCGTACTTGCTCCCTACCTCTTCATATAGTGAGGTGTGCATTTCCCGAAGAATATGGCCATACCCATAACGGCTCTTGCCAAACTTAGCCGACCACATAACGCATTCGCGTCCACTTTTGGTTCGTTGTCCGACAGGAACAATCAAGGCATGGATATGTGGGCTGCTCTCATCAAGATGAACTTGGAAGCCGATTATGTTTCCCTGTCCGTACCGTTTGGCGCACCAGTCATAGACATCTTTTGCCCATTGTTCGATTTCCGGACATCGCTGGAGATGGCTGTTGTCTGCACCCTTATCCAGATTTACGGTTTGGGTTCCAAATGCCATTTCAAGTGTACGGTCATGATTGCCTCCGAAGATAAATTTCGCACAACAGTTTGGTTGAATTTTGCTGTCCGGCTTGAAAGGTTTCCAGCCCAGCTCAGTCAACCGTTCCTTCAAACGTACTTCAAGCGATTTCTTTTGATAACCTAACGGATGAACTTTCCCATCTGCCCAATCGTGACATGATTCAGTGGATGCTGGATGCCCGCAAATACCA
>ERZ780162.1487-NODE-1487-length-16212-cov-10.077675_pt1 | contig 16212 bp, 19 predicted proteins | sample MGYA00511474_ERZ780162 | MGnify/ENA primary metagenome ERZ780162 (study PRJEB29588, sample SAMEA2143633) | human gut metagenome | biome: human gut; feature: human-associated habitat; material: faeces | place: Denmark | collected 2008/2010 ...
ATGGAAAATACCTTTGAGGCCCTGAAGCAGGTATACGATTATATTATTGTAGATACGCCGCCGGTTTCTGTTGTTACCGATGCTGCAGTATTGTGCAAGTATGTGGATGGGGCATTGCTGGTTGTACGCCCGGGTGTTACCACCATTGAAGGTGCCCAGCTGAGCAAGAAAAACCTGGAAGCTGTGAATGCCCGCATCCTTGGCGTAGTACTGAACGGATATGATGTTAAAAAGACCGGTAAGAAGGATGGCTACTACTATTCTTATGCTTACGGGTACAGCAATGACGATGCAGCTGGAAAGAAGAGCCGGAGTAAGGCATAATGAGTTCGCAACTGGTTGATCTCCATTGTCATATTTTGCCTGGCATTGATGACGGTGCCAAAAACCTGGATGTTTCCATGTCCTTGATCCAGAAAGAAATGGAAGACGGGGTTGTTGGCATTGTGTTCACACCGCACTTCCATTATGAGCGCATTACGCTGGATGCTTTTGTGCAGCAGCGCAAAATGGCTTATCGCAGCGTTGTGGCGCAGCTGGCAGAACGCAAACTTCCCCTTGCCGTCAAATTGGGTGCAGAGGTCTATTTTACCACAGCTTTGGCCAGCCTGGATCTTTCCAAATTGGCATTTGCAGGGTCGCGGTATATCTTGATTGAATTCCCGACCAGCATCCATCCCGGTGGAATTGAGGATACCCTGTTTGCGGTGCAAAACCGTGGGTATACTCCCATTTTGGCCCATGTGGAGCGCTACCCCTATGTTACCGAGGATCCTACCCTGCTGTACCGCTGGGTCAGCTCCGGCGCATTGGCGCAGATCAATGCTTCGGGTTTGGTGCGCGGTGGACATACGGCCAAATGGCTGCACAAACTGCTGGATTGGAACTTAGTTCATCTGATGTGTTCTGACTGCCATTCTGTTACAACCCGCCCGCCAAACCTGAAAGACGGGATGTCACAGATAAGCAGTTCAACGGCAAAACTTTTACAGAAAAATGCCATTGATGTCTACCTGAACAAAGAAATTTCCATCAAAGAACCAATTGAGCCAAAATTCCGCTTTGGACGCTGGGTATAATAGGCTTGCAAGTTACGGTTTGCTGCTCTACTATATTCCGGGCCATCATGCGTGGCAGAAAGCCCGTTTCACATGCCGCAAAGGGAACGGTCTTTCTTCATACTTTTGCGGCTTTTAATTGTATCATGAACCATTCTACATCAAAAATACTGCATATTCTGGATGCTTTTCTGGACTTTTTCCTGCTGTTGGGAGCGTATGAGGTTTCCAGCCTGCTACGTATGCACAGCCCCTGGGGTGAAGCGTTCTGGTGGGTCGATGTTGCCCGCTTCCGCCCGCTGTCACTTGTATACGCAGCGGCAATCATTCTGATTTATATTGCACAGGGTGAATACCGCACTTTTAAGCGGCGCGGCTTGGTGAGAGAACTGGCAAAAGCCCTTTTGGGAAACCTGGGCGGCTTTGCGCTGGCAGCAACCATTTTGTATGTATTCCAACTTTCGCAGTTTTCCCGCCTGCTGCTTGTTTACTATTACCTGCTGTCCAGCGTGGTCATTACGATCAAGCGGTTATTGCTGCACCGGATTAGCCTTTGGTATGCAAAGCGGCGCCATATTGTAGCCCGCGTTTTGCTGGTCGGCAATGGAAATCTGGCATTACGCTATTATAATGATGTTGTAAAGGGCAAGGATGTATCGGCAGAGTATGCCGGCTATGCAGCGCAGAACCCGGTAGTGGAACTGCCGAATTACCTTGGCACAGTAGCCGATCTGCATAAGATTCTGGAAAGTACCCGGATTACCCATATTGTGATTGCGGAGGAAACCCAGAACCGCAGCGAGTTGCTGCAGATCACCGCGATTGCAGAAAATTACGGCATTAAGGTTAGTGTAATTCCGGTTTATTCGGACTTTCTCTCTTCCCGCACAATGGATAATACCGTAAACGGGTTGTATGTGATCGACCTGAAAATGCAGGAAACCTGCGATATTATGGGTGTGAACATTGTGGTAACGGACATGGACAAAACCATGACGCTGCTGGAAAGCCAGCTGGAACAATGGCGTGGGAAATATATCTGCGTGGCCAATGTACATACCACCGTAACGGCGCACGAGGATGCCGAGTACCGCTATATTCAGAACCATGCGGTCATGGCGCTGCCGGACGGCGGTCCCCTTTCGCAGTTCAGCCGCAGGCAGGGGTATGCTGCTGCGCAGCGCGTTACGGGGCCGGATTTGATGAAGCAGGTTTTGGCGGTCAGCGCAGAAAAAGGCTGGCGGCACTATTTTTATGGCTCTACCCCGGAAACGTTGCAGTTGCTGCGCAAAAAGGTGGAAGAGCGCTACCCTGGTGTTGTGATTTCCGGTATGATGTCGCCACCGTTCCGCGAGATGACCCCGCAGGAGGACGCTCAGGCGGTAACGGAAATCAACGCAACAAAGCCGGACTTTGTGTGGGTTGGCCTTGGTGCCCCCAAACAGGAACGCTGGATGGCCGCCCATGAGGATCGCGTACAAGCCTTGATGATCGGCGTTGGTGCGGCGTTTGACTATGAGGCGGGCAACATTAAGCGTGCGCCCATGTGGATGCAGAAGCACAACCTGGAATGGCTTTACCGATTGATGCAGGACCCGAAGCGCCTGTTCCACCGCTACCTGAAAACAAATGTAAAATATCTTTTGTGGACCTGGCGCAGCGGCGAATAACGGAAAAGATAAAACAATAGCAAAAATACCATGCTGTACATTGGAAGGAGGAACCGGCCCCGGTTCCTTGCCCGATGTGCGGCATTTTTTATGGCTTTGGGGCACCGACCGACAATCTGATTCCATGCAGAATAAGCGAACAGATTCCGGCTGTGCGACAAATCAGAATCGAAGAATCTCGACTTTTTTCTCAAGCCCCCTACCTATTTGCCGGGAGCTATGGTATAATATCTGTATACGCTGTTATATATGCAAATTTAGATGTTTGGGAAGGAGCTACCACATGCAGCAGGAAACTGTCATTGTGTTGGACTTTGGTGGCCAGTATAACCAGCTGATCGCCCGCCGTGTCCGTGAATGCAACGTTTATTGCGAAATTTATTCTTACCGTACTGACCTGGCCAAAATCAAGGCCAAAAATCCGAAGGGCATTATCTTTACCGGTGGTCCCAACAGCGCTTACCTGCCGGATTCCCCTACCATCGATCCCGAAATATATACTTGGGGTGTTCCGGTACTGGGCATCTGCTATGGCAGCCAGCTGATGATGCATATGCTGGGCGGTAAGGTTTGCAAGGCTCCGGAACGCGAATATGGCAAGACGGTTGTGGATCTGGATACCACCAGCCCGCTGTTTGACGGCCTGCCGAACCAGAATGTTTGCTGGATGAGCCATAATGACTATATCGAGCAGGCTGCCCCCGGCTTTGATATTATTGCCCACACCCCCAACTGCCCGGTTGCCGCAGCACAGGATGCCGCCCGTGGCCTGTACTGTGTGCAGTTCCACCCGGAAGTGCTGCATACCGAAAACGGTACTAAGATTCTGCATAACTTTGTTTACAAAGTTTGCGGCTGTGCCGGTACCTGGAAGATGGACTCCTTTGTGGAGCATAGCGTGAACGCCCTGCGCGAGAAGATCGGCAATGGCAAGGTGCTGTGCGCTCTTTCCGGTGGTGTGGATTCCAGCGTATGTGCTGCCATGCTGGCAAAGGCCATTGGTAAGCAGTTAACCTGCGTGTTTGTTGACCACGGCCTGCTGCGCAAGAACGAACGTGAGCAGGTTTGCGAAGTGTTCGGCGAGGGCGGCCAGTTCGACATCAACTTTGTCTGCGTGGACGCCCGCGAACGTTTTTACAGCAAGCTGGCCGGTGTTACCGAGCCGGAGCGCAAGCGTAAAATCATTGGCGAAGAGTTCATCCGTGTGTTTGAGGACGAGGCCAAGAAGATCGGTGCTGTAGACTTTTTGGCACAGGGCACCATCTACCCGGACGTTGTGGAAAGCGGCCTGGGCGGTGAATCTGCTACCATCAAGAGCCACCACAATGTTGGCGGCTTGCCGGATTATGTAGACTTTAAGGAAATTGTGGAGCCGCTGCGCGACCTGTTCAAGGATGAAGTTCGCCAGGCTGGCCGTGAACTGGGCTTGCCTGAATATCTGGTCGCCCGCCAGCCGTTCCCCGGCCCCGGCCTTGCCATCCGCATTATCGGCGATATCACCCAGGAAAAGGTTGCCATTGTACAGGATGCTGATGCAATCTGGCGTGAGGAAGTGGATAAGCTGCCCGCCGCTCAGCGCCCCAGCCAGTATTTTGCCGCGCTGACCAACATGCGCAGCGTTGGTGTTATGGGTGATGAGCGCACCTATGATTACGCCATCGCCCTGCGCGCTGTGACCACGACCGACTTTATGACCGCGGAAGTTACCCTGCTGCCCACCGAAACCATTACCACCGCAGCAAACCGCATCGTAAACGAAGTAAAGCATATCAACCGTGTTCTGTTCGACTATACCACCAAGCCGCCAGCAACGATCGAGTTTGAATAAAAAACGGAAGCCGAAAAGTCCAGTCATACCAACGGTTTTCCGGTTTCTCCCACCCGTTTTGATAACACTTTGATAACACTTCTTCCAAGTGCCATTATTCTGAAATTCCGAGGGTTTCGGGGTTACAGATGATTTCCGGCGGCTTGGACGAAGCACAGAACCATATTTTAAGCCCGTACCGATGGGTCTACATCGGTACGGGCTTTTTGTCGTTCTGGGTTATTTATCATCTTTCAGCCGGTCTTTGAAAGCTTTCAACATCACATCACTGAGCTGCTGGGACGGAACTTTCACATAGCCGGACGCTTCGTCATATTTCGGGTAGTTATACCGCCACTTGTCGTAGTCCTCTCGATTGATTTCTCCGCTACGATACTTTTCGGTCTGTTCCGCCCACGCAGTGAGCATTTTGGAAAGCTCGGCGGCATCCCTTCCCTTCCGAGGGTCAACACGCAGGGAAACGCCGTTCTCGCCGGTGTCCACCGTCAGACCGTAGCGATCCTCCAAGGTAAACAGCGTGTGCATCAGGCCGAGATAGCTGTCAATGTCCGGCACGGACAGCGCCAGCGGCGAGACGCCCAGCGCACTGGCAAGGTTCTCCGTCAGCTCTGCCTTAGGCGTTCTACTGCCGGATTCATACTGCGCCATACGGATGTCGGCGGTCTTTTCCGGGAAGCCGACTACCTGCCCCAAGTATTTTTGCGTCATTCCCCGCAAATTGCGGAAGAATCGAATTCTCTCACCGATTGCCATAGCGATTACGCTCCTCGTTTTTGTTCTGTGCAATCAGTATAGCATATATCGTTAGTTTTCGTCAAGATAGCAAAAGCAAAAAAGTTTAAGGATTTTCTCTGGCGCTATTGACTTTACGGAATATGCTTAGTATAATAGCTATAGCAAATAGCGTTAAGCTGTTTGCTAACAACAGAATATCCGTCGTGCGTCACGGTAATGGCGCACCCGCTCGGGCAAATCGGAATGCGGTCAGAAAGTTCTCCGACAATAAACAAGAGAACAATATACAAATGAAAGGGGGTTATCCGAATGGAACCGAAATTTCTTCGTGCCGAGGAAGTAGCACAGGAGCTGAGCGTATCAAAGCCCTACGCTTACAAACTCATTCGCCAGCTCAACGAGGAGCTGAAATCCAAAGGCTTTATCACCATTTCCGGTCGAATCAACCGGGAGTATTTCAATGAACGGCTCTACGGAGCGAGAAAGGAGAACTGATTAAATGGGTGTTTTCAAATGCAAAGAAACTGGCACCTGGTACGTGATGACCCGCTATCGGGATTGGAAGGGCGAACGCAAACAGAAGTGCAAGCGTGGCTTTGCTACCAAGCGGGCCGCACAGGACTGGGAGCAAAAATTCCATATGCAGAACGCCGCCGATATGGATATGACCTTTGAGGCGTTCTACGAAATTTATACCAAGGATATGAAAGCCCGGCTGAAGGAGAACAGCTGGATCACCAAGCAGAACATTGTGGAAACCAAGATTCTCCCCTATTTCGGGCAGCGAAAAATCAGCGAGATCACCACCAAGGATGTGATTGCCTGGCAGAACGAGCAGCTGGCGTATCGGGATGAGAAGCACAAGCCCTATTCCCAGACGTATCTCAAGACGCTGCACAACCAGCTCAGTGCCATCTTCAATCACGCCGTGCGGTTTTACGATCTGCGGGCAAATCCTGCATCAAAAGCCGGAAATATGGGCAACGAGGAACGCCGGGAGATGCTGTTCTGGACGAAAGAGGAATATCAGAAGTTTGCCGCCGAAATGATGGACAAGCCGGTTTCCTACTACGCCTTTGAAATGCTGTACTGGTGCGGCATCCGGGAAGGCGAGCTGTTAGCCTTGACTCCTGCGGATTTTGACTTTCAGAATAGTACTGTGCGGATCAACAAGTCCTATCAGCGGCTCCACGGTGAGGATGTAATTACCAGCCCGAAAACCAAGAAAAGCAACCGTACCATCAAGATGCCGCAGTTTCTCTGCGAGGAAATGCAGGACTATCTTGGAATGCTCTACGGGCTGAAAAAGAAGGACCGCATTTTCACCGTGACCAAAAGCTATCTCCATCACGAGATGGACCGAGGCTCCAAGGCCGCCGGAGTCAAACGCATCCGAATCCACGATCTGCGGCACAGTCACATCAGCCTGCTGATTGATATGGGCTTTTCCGCTGTGGCCATTGCGGATCGGGTTGGACACGAGAGCATCGAAATCACCTATCGCTATGCCCATCTGTTTCCGTCCAAGCAATCGGAAATGGCGAAAAAGCTGGACTTTGAGAGGAGTGAACTGTAATGTCGGCAAAAAGCAGAGATGAACACAACCGTTGGCGGAACATCACAGTCGGTTTTCGGGTATCGCCGGAAGAAAATGAACAGCTCAACGAGGCCGTGGCCCTGTCCGGCCTGCCCAAGCAGGAATATTGCTACCGGCGCTGTATGCAGCGGGACATTGTGGTGCACCCCAATCCAAGGGTATATAAGGCGCTGAAAACCACGATGGAGAAGATTTTATCGCAGCTTCAGCGGCTCAGTGATGCGGGCGGCGTCACCGATGAAATGCGGGACACGCTGGCGTTGCTGAGCACGACGCTCAGCGGAATGAAAGGAGACGATGCAGATGGAATTTAAAAAGGAAATGGCCGCTCCCGTTGTATCTGTTGGCGCAGATACGGAGCAGTCATCCCAAAACCTTACTGACAATAGTTTAACCGATTTTGACCCAAATTTCAAGGGGTCTGACGATGATTTCTACCGGGAAATACAAAGAAGGATGGCTCCGGACTATCTGGAAACGGTGTCTATGACTACCCTCTATGACACCGACTTTGAGGGACAGGAGCCCCTGATCGACGGCCTGCTGTATCGGGGAGCCTATCTGTTGGCAGGCTCTCCGAAGGTAGGAAAAAGCTTTCTTATGGCCCAGCTTGCCTATCAGGTCAGCACCGGACTTCCCCTGTGGGGCTATAAGGTGCGAAAAACGGGCGTTCTTTACTTTGCGCTGGAAGATAACTATGCCCGCTTACAGCGGAGACTATTCCGAATGTTCGGCGCAGAAGCGGCTGAAAATCTGTATTTTGCCACCCACTGCAAAACAGCTAACAGCGGTCTGGAGGATCAGATTCGCAGCTTTATGCGGGAACATCCCAACACTGGTCTGATTATCATCGACACTCTGAAACGGGTGCGTGAGGTTGGTGGAGCGGATTTCAGCTACAGCAGTGACTACGATATTGTGGCTCGGCTGAAGACTGTTGCCGACAGCTACAAGGTGACGATGGTAATCGTTCACCATACCCGCAAGTTGGAGGCGGATGACAAATTCGATATGATTGCCGGAACCAACGGCTTGTTGGGTGCGGCGGATGGCGGATTTGTTCTCAGTAAAGAGAAACGCACCTCCAATGCGGCGGTGCTGGATGTCACCGGCAGAGATCAGAAGGATCAGCGGTTGCACCTGAACAAGAATCCCGAAACTTTGGTATGGGAGTTGGAGAGCGTTGAAACGGAGCTTTGGCAGGAGCCGCCGGATCCGTTTCTGGAAAGCATCGCAGCATTTCTTTCTTCGGCGGGTGAACGCTGGGAGGGTACAGCATCCGAGCTGTGCTGCCTGCTGAATCTGGACTGCAAGCCCAATGTGCTATCCCTTCGGCTGAGCATTAGCTCTGTGCGGCTGCTGCGAGATCACGATATTCACTACAAGGCAAGCCGCAATCACGGTGGACGGAAAATCTCCCTGTGGAAGGAGATGGAGCTGGACAGCGTGTCAAAGGGTGACGACCGTGACGGTCTTTTGGTGGGCAGCAGCGAGGCCTAAAACATTGTCACCACCGTCACGGTTTGTCACGCTTTGAAGTTTCGGCAAGCCGTGCGGCTGCCCTTTTCAAAGGGCATTGAGCACTGGGGAGCAGCCCGCAGGCTGCTGGGGCAAAGTCCCGGCGCAGAGGCAGTATTCGATATACTGCCTCTGTGCAAGCCCCCTCGGGAGAGCGCAAACAGCATCTTTTGATGGCCGCAGGCTGTCAAAAGTGCTTTTGCGTTACTCTTGACAAGAGTAACAGAACCCCGGCTGCGGCCGGAAAGAGAGAGGAAGTGAGATTTTATGAAGAGAACGATCAGTGCCGAGGTCGGCAAAGGATCTGTCAACCACAACAGCCGCAAATTTCGGGCGGAGAATGTAGACGGAAGCCGAACTCATCTGAACATCGACTACTGCAACGAGCGCATCCAGACTGTGTACCACCAACTTTTCGATGAAGCCCTGAAACGCTACAACGAGAAGCAGACCCGTGCAGACCGGCGCATTCCGAACTACTACGAGAAAATTCGCTCCGGCAATCAGGAGAAGCCCTTTCACGAGATCATCCTGCAAATTGGAAACAAGGAGGATATGAGCGCCACCGGCGAGTATGCAGAGCCGGCTCGGACGGTACTGGACGAGTACTATCGAGGCTTTCAGGAGCGCAATCCAAACCTTCGGGTGTTCTCGGCACATCTCCATATGGACGAAGCAACACCTCATCTGCACATTGACTTTGTGCCATTCACCACTGGGAGCAAGCGTGGACTTGATACCCGTGTATCGCTGAAACAGGCGCTGGCGGCGCAGGGCTTCAAGGGCGGGACCCGTGGTGCAACGGAATGGGCGCAGTGGGTGCAGTCCGAAAAGGAGCAGCTTGCCGCCGTGATGGAGCGGTATGACATTCAGTGGGAGCAGAAAGGCACCCGCGAAAAGCATCTCTCCGTTCTGGACTACAAGAAACAGGAGCGGGAAAAAGAGATTGCTGCACTGGATACCACACTGGCCGAAAAGCAGGACGAGCTGAAAACGGTACAGAATCGGATCGACAACTTCGATAAGGGTGTGCAGTCTATTGAAAAGTTGGAGCAGCGGATTGAGTCGGATGCAGAGTTTCAACTCCCCGATCCACCCACGCTGATGACAGCCAAGACCTATAAGCAGCGATTCGTTGACCCGTTGATTAAAAAGCTGAAAGAGGTTATCCGAGAGGTGTTCTACCACTATTACAAGGCTCTGGACAGCTATCACCGGCTGAACACCACCAACGGGCGGCTCTACCGAGAAAACGAGCATCTAACCATCGTCAATGACAAGCTCAAAGGAGAAAATGAAGTCCTACGCTCCGAATTGAAGGATTTCCGCTTCCTGCGGAAGGTCCTTGGCAGTCAGCAGATCGATAATCTGATTGCACAGGCAAAAGATATGGAGCAGCAACGAAAGCAAACCCAGCGAACAAGGCGCAGAAATACAAATTTTGAAAGGTAGGAACAGACAATGGCACAGACGATTTTTGAAGAAATGGGCGGTACTTACACGCAGGTTAGGGATTATCTTCTTCCTGATCTGAAACTGCCCGAAGAAGAACAGCAGCCCATCGGCGTGTGGGGACAGCGCCACTGGCGTTACCTGAAAGAGCATTGGCGGGCAACCTATGCGGCCCTGCTCACCAGCGGAAAATTGAACAGCTACCTTGCCGACATTGACAGGCAGGCAGAGGAGATGTTTCTTCGGCTGGTAAAGCAGATGGCCGAGGCGGAAGGTGTCACAGAGCAACTCAAGGCAGACAGCCAAATGGCTTGGGTCGGCAGGATGAATAACATCCGAAGCAGGGCGATGGAGATGGTCAATAACGTCCTGATCTATGCCAGAGATCCAGCAGCCTGTATTTCCACTTCTGTGGAAAGCATAGACCCTCCCAAAGTGTTTTGGAAATACTACGATTTGTACCGGCGCAAGAGAATTTCGCTGAGTGAATATGCTGCCGCTACGGGATTATCGGCTTTCGCAATCCGGCATTTTTTGAAGAATGTTGTTGAGAAAAGCCCACAAGCCATTGAAAAGCCTAAGCGAATATGATATACTATATTTTGTATAAGTATCTGGAGGTGCCGAAATGCAGATTGCTGATTATATAGACGCCGATCTTTTAGATAAATTCGAGTTCCACAACTATAACCACGCTATTGAAATCATTACTCAAGCTTTTCCTGAGGTGTGGCGTGAGGTCGTTGAGTGCCTAAGAAAACTCGACATTACCACAGATGACCTGCGTGAAGCGGGCGGAAACGAGACTAAGATTCCTAAGAAATTTGACGATGTTCTCTACCCGTATGGGTGGAGAGAAATCCGAATTTCTGGCGACTTACACATTAAGTTTTATCCAAGACAAGCTGATCAGAGGGGACGCTTTTCCAGCGTTCCCTTTGAGGAGCGTGTGACGGAGAACTACATCGACGGTCATAATATTGATTTTCTGAAGGGTCGAATTGCATTTGACCTCGAATGGAACAGTAAGGATCAGACCTTTGACAGAGATCTGCTTGCAATGCGGACATACTACGATTGCGACATTGTAAGCGCCGGTATTATTGTCACCCGTTCGCAAGACCTGAATGATGTGTTCAAAACCGTGTATGACTATGATAAGAACTCCCGCACTTGGAAGCCTATTATGCGTAAATATGGCGCAAGCACTACTTGGATGGGGAAACTGCTGTATCGCTTAGAGTCACGTCGTAATGGCGGATGCCCCGTTTTGGCTATTGGCATTAAGAAAACTTGTGTTTCAGATTGGAAGGAGGGATACATAGATGAGCACGCTTCAGGAAACATCTGAAAATCTTCTCTCCTTTTGCGGTGATAAGCGCTATTCAACAATTTATGCTGATCCGCCTTGGCGCTTTCAAAACCGCACCGGAAAAGTCGCTCCAGAAAACAAGAAGCTGAATAGATATGAGACAATGCCATTAGAAGACATAATGGCGTTGCCCGTTGAGCAGGTCGCTGCTGCAAAGAGCCATTTGTACCTTTGGGTTCCCAATGCTCTCCTGCCGGATGGTTTGGCTGTTATGAAAGCGTGGGGATTTGAGTACAAGGGAAATATCATCTGGGAAAAGGTCCGGAAGGATGGTGGCCCGGACGGACGAGGAGTCGGTTTCTATTTCCGTAATGTGACTGAAATTCTCCTTTTTGGGGTCAGGGGCGACAATTTTAGGACGCTGGCTCCAGCCCGTTCGCAGGTCAATCTCATTCGGACGCAAAAGCGTGAACACTCACGGAAGCCTGACGAGATTATCCCGATTATTGAAAGCTGCTCTCCGGGACCGTTCCTTGAGTTATTTGCTCGTGGTGACCGTGAAGGTTGGGATATGTGGGGAAACCAAGCGACCGCAGATTATGAGCCTACGTGGAGTACTTATAAAAACCACACCACGCAACAAGCGCACGCAGAATAAAATCAAAAAAGAGGAGCTGGATGAACTGTATGAAAGCAGTGCATCCAGCTTTTTTAATTTTCAAGCGAAAGAATATAATGATTTTAGAGCAGCAAATGAAGCAAGGGCGAAACAATGGTGGATAAAAAGTGTTGCATATTTTCGTTACATATGGTATACTATGTGTGGAAGTTTGGAGGTGATTATATGACGACGCTCGAAGGATTCAAGCCCTTCAATTTTAGTGAAGGCGTTCCGTATGTATCGATCACAAATAACGGCATGACTTTCAACAAATCCGTTGTGATGAAGTTAGACTATCCGGAGCAAGTTGTCCTGCTGATCGACAATGAAACTCGGCGGATTGCAATTCAAGTTTGCACGCCTGATACGCCAAACGCCGCCTCTTTTTACAAAGAGAAAAAAAACAATGTGATCTCCGTCCGTTGGAATGGTCGTGACCTTTTGAATACTATCCAGGCCATGATGGGATGGGATTTATCAAAAGGTGGGTTCCGTATTGAAGGAACACTTTTGAAAGCGGATCATGCCATGCTGTTTGATCTCAATGCAGCAACAGAACTCAATTAGCTGGTTGTCTATCTGCCTCAAGGCAGAATAACATAAAGAAAAGGCCTATCTGAGTTGCCGCTCAGATAAGCCCTTGCTTGAAAAGTAAGCTCGGTCAAACCGCCTATACTTTCCTTGTACATTATAAGTATAACGATCGAGGCTTCCTTTTGCAAGCAGATCCGGAACTTGCCCGGAAAAAATCTTGCTTGAGGAGGTGTTGCGCCTATGAGTAGTTCTCGTAACGAATCTGTAGAGTACATCTACACTGCGTTCATTACGCTCAAGAATGGCAAGCGTATCTACGCAAGTCAGTACGGGCTGAAGGCGTTCTGCATTCCTGTAAAACGTAGTAAGTAACTGCAACCTTAGCAAAGGATGTTGGCGGTTTCATCCTTTCATTTTTTGAAAGGACGGTAAATTATGTCAAAAGGTAAAAATCAGCATGTCGCTCCCCACCCCAATGGAGGTTGGCAAGTCAAAGGTGAAGGAAACATACGTGCTACCGCTCGTACGCAAACCCAGGCGGAGGCTATTCAAATTGCTCGTGGCATCTCCCAGAATCAAGAATCGGAGTTGGTTATTCATAGGGTGAATGGCCAAATTCGAGACAAAGATTCGCATAGGCACGATCCATTTCCGCCCAAAGGTTGATTCGTATCTGTAACACAGCCACCGGATACTATCCACGAAAAACCGGAATGGATTGCTATCGTCGGCGATACCCATATGATAACAAACCATCGTATGGGGCTGAAAATATGGAGAATACAAAGAATCAAAATACCGGGTATCACAGAATCTAAACGAAAACCGTTAGATTACAAGGTTCGGCAAAGAATTTGAATAATCGCGAAACCTAAATAGAGCCCGTATATTAAACGTTCTGTCGTTCAATATACGGGCTCTTTCTTTTTGCTGACTCCGTTTTGACTCCCGTTTGTAAATTTGAGGTCAATCTTCTTTCTTTTTCAGCAGACTGGAAAGGAAAGATTCGGGAATATTTTCTGTGTAATCCGGTTTAGGTACAGGGTGCTGTACACCGTCGGACATATCCAGATAATAGTTACTGCACTGCAATTCAATTTCCAACATTTCCTTGCGGCGTGTTACATCGTCAAGAATGGCGGTGGGGTCTTTTGCCATCTTTGCGATAACAGAAGCGTTTTCCCATTCATTGTAGACGGCATCCCAGCAGGACAGTTTGCTACAAATATCTTGATTTTGGATTGCCAACTCAAACTTGGAAAGTGGCAACGAGAAATCCGACTTGTTCACAGAGGTGATTTGAAAATATGGTTCAAGTAACTGGTTTACGTGGATTCGTCTACGAATAATCTTGTTGCAGTTTGGATTTGAATAAGGTACTATAAAATCAGACATTCTTATGTAGAGGATGCTATGAAACAAGAACTAAATTTACTGGACGGATACACCCCTACAAACGATTTGCTCAATGATGCAAAGCAGATTATTGAGGTATCCCAAAAGGCTGCATACAGAGCCGTAAATCTGACGCTGGTGCAGTGCAACTGGCTGTTGGGGTATCGTATCGCACAGGAAGAATTAAAGGGCGAGGGGCGCTCTGAATACGGTATGGCGGTTATCAGAAAACTGGCAAAGGAATTGACTGCTGAGTATGGTAAAGGATTTGATTACAGCAGTCTGTATAAGTATTTTCGTTTCTATAAATTGTACCCTGAGATTGTGGACTCAGTGAGTCCACAATCTGGTGCGCTACTATCTTGGACGCGCTATCGTGTATTATTGCAGGTTGAGGACAAAACAGCCCGCGATTGGTACACGAAAGAAGCGGCCCTTGCCCACGGAAGAAGAACTGCGCGCAGAGATTGGAACGCAGAAAGAAATGTTCTATTTGCAGCACAACCAAAATAAATAAGGATATATGTGGAGAAAACACGAAGATGACTAAAATAGAAAAGGCACAGGAATCTTGTGAACAGGTTCTAAACGGTATTGAAGATGGGACAATAACAACGACATCAGCGCTGCTTGTTATACTGTACGCAAGACCATTTAGCAGAGAGGAGAAAGTGACATGGAAATACTAAAATGTGAAAATGTCCGAAAAGTATATGGCGCTAGAAACAATCAGGTCGTGGCGCTGGATCACATTAACCTGTCCGTACAAAAAGGAGAATTTGTAGCAATCGTAGGAGCATCCGGTTCCGGGAAATCTACCCTATTGCATATTTTGGGAAGTGTGGATAAGCCGACAGATGGGAAAGTTCTGATAGAGGGAACGGATATTTCCACCATGAACCGAACACAGGCAGCCATCTTTCGGCGCAGGAAGGTCGGGCTGGTCTATCAGTTTTATAATCTCATCCCCACCCTTACTGTCCGAAAAAATATTCTCATGCCGCTTCTGCTAGATAAGCGCAACCCCAATAAGGAATACTTTGAGAAGATCGTACATTCGTTGGGGATTGAAGATAAGCTGGAAGCACTGCCCAGCCAACTATCTGGCGGACAGCAACAACGTGTTGCTATCGCCCGTTCTTTGATCTATCGCCCGGCGCTGTTGCTTGCTGATGAACCGACCGGCAACCTGGATCGGAAAAACGGAGAGGAAATTATTGACTTGCTAAAATTATCTAACCGTAACCTGGAACAGACGATTCTTTTGATTACCCATGATGAAAAAATCGCATTGGAGGCGGATCGCGTTATTACCATAGAGGACGGGAAAATTGTCGGCGATCAGAAACGGAGGTAAGAATATGTGGAAAGACTATTCGATAGGATTCATCAAAAAGAATCGGGCTTCCAGCGTATCCATTATGGTTGCGGCGTTTATTTCTACTCTATTTCTTTCTTTGCTGTGCGGTTTGTTTTATAACCTCTGGAATTATGAAATAGAATCTGTTGTTTTAGAAGAAGGAAACTGGCAGGGACGCATCAGCGGGGCGTTCGAAGAAGATGAAGTGTCCGAAATTGAAAATTTCGCCAATGTAAAAACGGCTATAATCAATGAGGATTTATCAGACGATCAAACTCTTGTAGTTGATATTTGCTTTGATAACATGAAGGCTGTGTATCAGGATATGCCTCTTATCGCCCAGCAGTTAGGTATTCCTGAAACTTCCGTATCGTATCATGAATCACTGTTGTCAAGTTATTTCATCAACGATCCGCAGGACAGCAATCCGCCATTATTGATGGCTTTTTATCTCTTTGTACTCCTGCTTGTGTCGGTGTCTTTGATTTTAATCATTCATAACTCGTTTGCTGTATCTATGAATGCCCGTGTACATCAGTTTGGTATCTTTTCCAGCATTGGGGCAACGCCGGGGCAAATTCGGATCTGTCTTTTACAGGAAGCGGTGATGCTTTGCGTCATTCCTATTTTGCTTGGAAGTTTTTTCGGAATCGCTTTGACGTTTGGAACCATCCAGGCAGCCAATGTCCTCGCAGAGGGTATTGTCGGCAGGCATGAAGCTGTCTTTACTTATCATCCTCTGGTATTTGCAGTCACGATTCTAACCTCGTTTTTGACGGTGCTGATTTCCACCTGGCTGCCAGCCAGGAAATTGAGCAAAATGACCCCACTGGAAGCCATAAAAAATACGGAGGAATTGCAGCTAAAACGGAGAAAAAAATCCCGTATTCTTGCGCTTTTGTTTGGAATCGAAGGAGAGCTTGCCGGGAATGCGCTGAAAGCACAGAAGAAATCTCTGCGAACCGCTACGCTGTCATTGACTCTTTCTTTTTTGGGCTTCGCTCTAATGCTGAGCTTTTTTACTCTCTCTGGAATCAGTACAAACCATACCTATTTTGAACGCTACCAGGATGCCTGGGATGTGATGGCAAC
>ERZ780162.1507-NODE-1507-length-16038-cov-2.591503_pt1 | contig 16038 bp, 15 predicted proteins | sample MGYA00511474_ERZ780162 | MGnify/ENA primary metagenome ERZ780162 (study PRJEB29588, sample SAMEA2143633) | human gut metagenome | biome: human gut; feature: human-associated habitat; material: faeces | place: Denmark | collected 2008/2010 ...
CCGGTCTGAAAAATTCAAATTGTGAACCTGCGATATCTCCAAGAATTGCTCCAATTACTGCCATAAGTTTTCTCCTTTCTCTAAATACAAAATTGTCTATCAATTGCCTTTTGATGTTTTATTATACAATAATGTCAGTATAATATAAACTCTTCAGGTTTCTATATTTTTCCCTCAGTGATTTCCATCTTCTCTGCCCCTGATGCTTCCTTAGTAATAAGTCCTATTTTCATGCCCATTAAAGACTGAACAAAATACTTGCGCTGAATCCGTTCAACTTTAATAGGATATTCCAAATAAAAGCCAATCAGAGCCAGTACCTGTTCCGGTTTTGTAATTTCTTCATCAAGCAGATAGATATTCATACAAAGTAATTCCGATAACTCCACCTCGCAAAGTTTACTCTGATTTCCTTTACCATCTCTTATATAAATAAGTGGCAATTTTTTATAGCAGGCATTCTTTTCAACAATAATCCGCTTTCTCTCATTTGCTACTTCAAGATATTCAGAAAGTCCAATATCTTCATAATTCGCTTCTAATGATTTAAGTCGAATATAAAGCCTTCTTAAATCTGGCGGATTTTCATTATCAAGCTTATGAAAACAACTATACACCTCTGGAAGTCTTTTAAGCTGTAAATTCCTATGCAAAATCTGTAATCCACCATAAGAATACAGAATATGATTTGGTATTCCAATCTCCCAATCATATTCACGCAGAAGCTCCCCCCACTTAAAAGAATTGCACTTACTTTCTTTATATTCCAGAATCGCATTGTTGATATAATCCTTCTCCATAGAATAGTGGAAAGAATAGTGAAAAAGCATTTCCAACCAGCTCTCATATTCTGCAATATCTGACTTTCTTTCCTGCGTTACGCATTTCATACTGTCAAATAACAGCTTATTGGTATATTGGGGAACATCTACTGTACACCATTCATATATCTGATACAGAAGCATGGAGCACAGTACATCATTCGTAATCTTTTCAGTAACGTAATCCGGGATATACACTTTTATTTTTCCGCGAACTACTTCATTCCAATCAATCTTTTCAACCTCTTTATTCACTGGTGTTTCCAGATTTTTACCATAAAATGAATACACTTTTTTCCCATTTTTGTATTCTGACTTTCTGAAACCAGTCAAGATATAATCTGTAACCCCCTGTCCATACCATGTCGCCATCACTACACAGTACAATGAATAATACTGTTCGAACATTTTGGAAGATCGATTCTCTGGTACTCCCGCTAACAGTACCAGTAAGCTTTCCCTGATATCACACTCCTTAAAAATGTCTTGCACCGTTTTCAATATATCTTCCTCCCTTGATGAATATCGGAGCCTCTCCCTGAAGCATTCCTTTATGAATCTTCATACAAGAATATCCCCCGACCTTCATATCATAGAAATATGCGTTATCAGCAAACTGATTCATAATATTTTTCACAGAACGAGCACCAGCATTTTCTTTCACAATAAGATCGACAATCGCTTCAACCGTATCCTCCTCGATAATGAGATCAAGCCCAGAATCATTATAAATTTTCTTCTTTTTAGTAAAAATACCGATATGTTCATCCATAAGAATGGTTTTGAGTTCATCTCTTGTAAGCTTATGAAGCCTGATGATATCTTCGATACGCCCAATAAACTCAACCTCTCCACCAATAGCAAGCATCTGGTCCCGGACAGACTCCTTAATATTAACTTTGCACTCTGTTGCAGCATTAAATCCAAGTGGATTTCTGTCCTTCTCCTTTTCCAACTCATCAATTCTGGGAAATGCTCCACCCAGAATGAACAAAATCTTGCCTGTATCCACCCCTTCGATCGTCTCCGTTCCTGCCAAAGCAGACAATAACTGCTGTTGTACCATGGCATTTATATTATCACCCCGACTATCGTGATTCCTGTTGATAATCTTGTCAATTTCATCAAGGTAAACGATATACTTTCCATCTGAAGAGCCAGGTCGGTCACTATCCCTACGCATCCATTCAAAGAGCGGACCACTTCTTGTAACCTCTCTCACCTTTTTGAAAATCGCACTAACATCGGCACCACTAAAACCATTCGGAGTCAATGCACTGCAATCATAACTAATTACAGGCATTCCCAAATAAGGAAATGAGCTGATCGTTTCAATCAGATAGTTCTTTCCTGAGCCACTTGGCCCGATCATGAGCATTGTGGTACGTACATCATAGTACTTCCACTGAGTAAGCACAGAACACATTTTTTTCTTCAAAAAATCCTGCCCCACATAATACTTATCCATATGTGCATGACACTCAGACATAAATTCCATATCTGTAATCGTATTTGTCGTAGTATTGTCCCCCTCCTTCTTTTCGACTTTTTCGACCTTTTTTTTTTGAGAGGCTCTAAAAAACCGAACTTTTTATATACCTTCTCAATCTCTTTCCAGGTTTTATGCGGATGATACGCTTTCTCTTTCACAAGATAATAATAACGAAGAAGCCTTCCTGCATATAAAATTTCACTTTTCCCTGCCTCCTCCCACATATGTTCAAATACATCATCCTTATATGAAATTTTTTCAAAATCCTGAAGATAGCTGTATTCGCCAGTAGAAGCAATACGATATAACTCTTTCATCAGTGCAAGTACTGTGCACTGATCGATATTCCAGTTTTTTTTCATATAACTAAAAATTTCAGAAATATATGCCAGCGCATTTCTGGAAATAGTATCCAGACCCACTGTGATTTCTCCATAACTATCTTCACGCATCTCTGGCTCAATTACCTTCATTTTTTTAATCATCTCATCCGGTTCATAAAGAAATAATTTATCCATTTCTAATCTCCTATATCTTTGGTAGCATCAGATCATACTGTTTTTTCCAAATTATTCTTCCCACAAGTGCCACTAGAATTTCTTCAATACTTGTACATATTAAAGTCAGCCCAACCATTAACAGAATATTGCTTAAACCATGATAACTATGGAAGATGTATTTTTTCCACGGCAAAAAATCATTCACTAAAAAGATATTAATTGGAATACTGCAAATACCACAAAGAATAAACAACCACAGGTTTTCTCTCTTATGGGTAAACGGCAACACTGCCACCATAATGAACATCGTTATCACTGTTGCAGCCATAAGCCAAATCGATTTGTAATAGGCAGATATAATTGCTAATAAAAACGGACTCCAAATAAATAATTCTGTTTTATGTCTCATATCGTTCCTCTACTTTCTTTTACATAACAAGATTATTAATCATGCTCACTATGTTTATGATTATCATCATCGGTAACACTCCCTGCATAATAACAATGATGTAACATGCCGCAATCGTAGCTCTCCCATTGATACCCCTTCGTCGAAGCTTCTTCTTACCTTTTTTATCTCGAACAAGCTTCTTTGCTCGTTCTACGAAATCATCACTGCCTGTGAAAAGCTCCCCCAAAATCCTCATACCATCAATACCTTCGATTAAAATCATATTGAACACTGCCAGAATCAAATTAAGAACTGCTGCCACTATAAGTGCAAGTGAATCGATAACCCCTAGCTTGAGACAGCAAAGGAATAATCCACAAAGGGCAATGTTACATTCAACACCTGCCGCAATAATCTGTGCACGTTTAAAACGATTTTTCATTTCTGAATAATCAATAATTGCATATGCCCCTAGTAAAAAATAGCGACACATGATACCCATCTCAAAAAAATGATTCTTCGAACTATAACCAATGCATGCAAAGACATGACTTAATTCATGAAGCAACATTCCCAGACCTATCCCCATAAAATATCCTTTCAGAATACCATGACCAGTTGAAACAAATTTCCAGTCGTTACTACATAATATGTATACACCCATAATAAAAAGGGGCAGCCATATAAAAATAAGAATTTTATTCCAGATTGCACCCAAAATTCTATGTCGTCTTGTAATTCGAGGTATCCACAATGGAATACTAATCGATCCCAGACCGAATTCTATCCTTCTATTAACTTTATCAAGAAGCTCCTCTTTTTCCATCCATTCAAGAATGATATCCACTTCCTCCTCACCAATCTGATCAGAATAAATATCATATGGATTTGTCCTGCCGTCTAACTTCTTTAAGAAATGAGCATATAATGATGTTACTTCCCATTCTTCATCCGTCAGAAAATTCTTAATGTTATATTTATCATGACTGATTCTGTTAAAAATCAAATAACGATTGTATCTAGGGTAACTCATAAAATTTCTCCCCTTCCCAAAGAAACTATTCCTCTCGTATTCTTCGTTTCTTTAACAAATGAACATCCTGTCCTATCCTCTGACATTCTAAAATCAACACCTCATCATTTGCTATATTGCAAATTGTCCGGTATTTACCAACCTCTTCATCTGGCAAAGAACCAATATAGTTTTGAATCTGCTTATATGTATAATGAGGAATTACTGTATCAGAAAAATTGCCCTCCCTTGGTAACAGGTTAAATCCCGTAAAATCATAAACTCCAGAAAAATTTGAATCAAAATCCAAAGCACACTTAAACCATGCTGATGCAAGAATTGCTCCTGCAGACGAACCAATATAGGTTGCACCATTATCAACCATGTTGCATAGATAGGTGTCAAAATGATTTTTTCGAATATAATCAATGATTTCAAATGCATTTCCCTCTATAACATATATCGCATCCACTTCTGGCAGCTCGCAAATCGATTTCCCCTCAAACTCTTTGGCAAGAAATATATTTTCAAATCCTAATTCTTCGCAATTTCTTACAACGATTTCATCTACTTCATATCTAGGAAATGTTATAAGAAATATACTTCCATATTTTATTTTTTCTTTCTCATATGCCCTTCTAATCAAAATGGTTCCCTTGCGTGTATTAAGCCCTTTTGATGTTAAAATCAGTTTGTATGTTTTTGATTTACTCATCAAAATCCTCCTATTCTATCATCTAAGACCGAATATCCTGAATCATGTCCTTCTCATGCCGATTGAAACTGTAACTGAACAGAATAGCAAACGTACTGGTCAACAACATGCAAACAGTCTGTCTCAAAATTGATTTAGTATATTTTGCTGTTGGTATAACATATGGCAATATGTCGTACCTGTATCTTATGAGATAATTATATCAGGAAATCAATAATCTGTAGTTACTAAAAAAATCTTATTTGTTTCCATTCTGGAAATTTATCTGATATAATTGATAATCAGAACATACATTATTGAATGGAGACGATTTGATGTACTTATGTATAGGAACCTTATTGAAATTAATAGATCTATATAGCAACGGTGTATATACTAAACTTGCAATATGTCAGGAACTATTTTCATTTACTGAAAATGATTACAACAAAAGCGATGCTTCCGAGCTCATCAATTGCAATATGAATATAAAAAAACACGAGAGAAACTATATTATGAGCTTTAATCTCCAAAACGATAGACAATACAATCGTTTACATAAACTCCTAGAAAGCACCGCTAATTTTATTCTACGTGATGCGTTACCTATTGATAACATTGGTCCTTTTATTCAATCCGTATTAACCATCATGCAAAACGATGACAGATTAGATAATGCTTTTGGAATGAATCCCGAGTATACAAAAGAAAATATTTTTAGCACTTTCAAAGAACTTGATGCAACAGAATTTTTAATCAATATTTTATACTACTGTTATATTCTAAAGGACAATAGAACGGGAAAAGACACCGTCGTAAATTGCTTAACACAAAACTTTATCAAAGAACAATCCTTTGCTGCGAATAATATCTTTATTAGAAATATTAATGGATATAACAGATACACATATCGTAAAAACTATTCTGATGAAAAATTGCCTCATGAATTGACTCCTAATACTACTGTTATCGACGGATCCTCTTCAAATATTTTGTATAGAGAAGACAAATTTCACAGTATTGTAAATACAATCAGGTCTAATGAATCGAAAAATGTATATCTATATGGTATGGGCGGTTGTGGTAAAACAAGTATCGCACGAATGATTTATTCTCATTTAAAAGATTACTACGATTGCTGTGGCTGGATTAATTATTCTGGAAATCTGAAGCAGAGTATGATAGATTCCATTGTCTTAGATGAATACTCTGATGAAACTATGATAGAGTACGATTCTCAGAAAAAATGGCAGATGCTTCGAAGAAAACTTACAAACAGCAAACAGACAAAGTTATTTGTAATAGATAACGTTGATTATATTGAGCAAATACAAGACCCCAGAACAGACAAAGACTTGATATCCATGTCTACCTGGAATAACACTACATTAATCATCACCTCAAGAATAGCAAGTATTATAGGTTATACCACCAAACGTGTTCTTATTAATAACTTAGGTGATAAAAATAATGACGAAAAATGTATAGAACTCTTTTATCACTATAATGAATCTGCTGCATCAAACAGAGATACCAATCATGAGGCAGTTGCAAATCTCTGTTCACTTGCTGATTATAACACAATGGTAATCGAGCTTCTTGCAAAAGGAAGTTACTACTACGGAGAAGATTTAGACGATTTCTATCAAGACTTATTAAAAAATAATTTCAGTTGTGCCAACGATACTCCAATATTTACCGAACACGATTTCACAGTGATAAAAGCAACTAATGCTGATAACTATTATGACATAGGAAACGAAACCTTAGCAACGCAGATATATAAGCTCTTTAATCTCAAAACAAGAAGTGAACTTGAGCAGCTAATATTATGGGATTTCCATTGTCTAAAAGAGAACGAAAAAGTAACCCGAAAAGAGCTTAAAACCTGGATGGGATATGATCCTAAAGACTTTGACAAATTAGTTAATGAAGGCTGGATTACGTTTCAGGATAATCTCTTCTTTATCCATCCTTTAGTGAATCAAGCTATATCCTGCTCAGAACAGGATTGGGCTAAGTATTGGAAGTGGTCTGAATATAGGCGACAGCAAGAAAAAACTCCATCATTGGTAACACTAGTGAAAACCCACAATTTGTTTATGAATAGTGATACCTTTGATACAAAAATGAGAAAGATGTATCTTGCAAATTATCTATCTTATGAAGGAAGATTTCTTGAACCAGAAGAACTAATATATCTTGCAGATAATGCCAGAAGAATTGGTGCACGAGAACTTGGTCTTAAATTCTATAAAGCAACATATGATAAATTGACTGTAGCTATACATGAACAACATATAATTTATCCTCAACCTAAAGGCGATGGAAATATTCATCTTCTTCTACTTGCTTGTTGTGATAGTTTTCCATTTATCAGCGACGATTATGACAAATTCGTTAACCCTAGTTCTGAACAAATTAAACTTTTGAAACTTTTCTGGAAATGTTGTTATTTCTATGGTTACATGCTTAGTTACACTTCCGTAGGAATGCAAGAAGCAAGAGATTATATGAGTCTTTCTATGATTATTACTCGACAACTTCAAATGTATTATAATGATGAAGAATATATGAATAATTACGGACGAACTTTAGATCATCTAGCTTATGTAATAAGTCAATCAGACATGCACAACCCTGACGTACTATCTATTGCATATAATTTTTATTCAGAAGCATTAGAGTATAGACAAAAGCTCGTAACAAAACATCCGGCTAATATGGAATACCAAAGAAATCTTGCATGGACAATGGATAATTTAGGTGTGTTTTTGACAGACTTCCTTACAGAAGATGAATATATCAGTAATCATAAAGACTTCTATCTGAATCCCAGTTGTTTTGAGACAGGTGAAAATCACCCAGAAGTTAAGCAACGAACAGAATTTCTCAAAAAAAATTTACAAGATGCAGAAACCTTACTTCAGGAATCTCTACAAATCAGAAAAATGGTAGCATCAAAAAATGGTAATCATAATAGTACTGAAGTTGCTTGGACGGATGTTAGCATGACCAAATTGCTTATGAATTATAGCGATAGACTAGATGAAGCAGAGCAATATATTTTAGATGCATTAAACATATATAATGAACTTGATAAATTATATCCTGCGCAACATGCATCAAGCCAGGCAAAAGCATATAAAATATATAGTGAACTATTAAAATGCATGAATAAACCAGACGATGCAGCAAATGCATATAAGACATCCCTATCAATTTATAAAAAGCTAGAATATGAATTTACTGGTGTTTACACAACAGAATTTGCATCATTAAAAGTACACAGTAAATCATGAGTACATTTTTACCATAGAAAAAAGAGGGATTCCTTTAAAAAACTAACTGATTTTTTAGTTTTTTAGGAGTTATCCACAGTTCTTCAGGTATAGACCTAAATACCAAGAAAAAGAAAGATCCTCTTATGGACAGCTGTTTTATCGTAAGCGGTAAACAGTGAGTAACTGTTTACCACTTACTGAGATTCCATCTGTTGGTAAGCTTCCTGCCAGGGAATTCTCCACCAGTAAAAAAATTGTTTGTCGGAGATGACATTGGCTCTGCACAATGTAGTTTTTGACATTCCACTTGCAAGGCATTCATTGATGATAGCTGTCCACTGTTCACAGCGAACTTTATGTGTGATCTTATCCATAACATAACCTCCTGGAACTATTATCTCATAGGGAAGAGGGAATGTCATGGTACGCATGGTTTACCTTGTATCCCTATAGTAATCGCAAATCAGCATATTTCGACTTTAAAGTTTGTTGTTCCAATTTTTATTGAATCATTATCTTCAACAATCCAAGACCCATGGACAGAAATAGGAACCATATTTACAAAAAAGCCATTTCCACTTGAAATATCTGACAATTTGAAATATTTACCTGTTTGATTCACTTTTATATGAGAACCGCTCACATATGGATCCTTTTTTAATATTTCTTTTCCTTGGAAATCCCTACCGATAATGTCTCCATCAGTCAGAAACAACACATAACCAGAATGATGTTTTAATTTAAGACTACGCCTTAATAAGGTATCATTTAGCGAATCTTGAATACTAAAACCACAATGTGGACATACCAAGCTGGATTGAGGTACTACGTTCTTGCATCCACTACATATAAGTTGAGAAATATGCTCTTCACCTTGTCTAGAGATAATATTGGAAAAAAACATTCACAGATGCGACAGCGTATTTGATTATCTGGATTTGGTGAAGAACATGATAAGCAGTACTTCATTAGTTAGCCCCCCTCAACATATCGGACATGAGACGAACTATTAAGCATTGCCAAAACAGCCTGTTCGTTTGCATACATTTCCTCTTCAGATAGTATATGTTCATATTCTACTATTTCAGGACATGGTTCAATTTCACTATGTAATGTTAACTTAACCTTATTTGCTTCTAAGTGTGCTTGTAGAGACGGATACTGCTTTTGAAATTGTTCCATTGCAGCAACCACTTTTTTCTGATCATAGTTTTTAAACCCTGTTTTGCTTTTTGGGTCACCAACAACGACAAAGGACACAAATCCCGTATCAGATATTTCAACTTTAAGAAGGGCACCTTCATAAATATAATAACAAATCCGCTTATTATCTACGCATCTTACTCTTTCTAGCGGAATGCCTTCATTGGTAAATGTTGCGCAGATTCTGTTTGCAACCTCCTCACGAGCGGCAGCTCTTTGCTCTTTGCTCATTTTAGGCACCGGATTTGTTCTTAATGTGTCAATCAATACCATTTGCTTCTCTGAAATTGATTTCAACTTGAGTATTGCTTCATCAGCATGCTCTAGAGAAAAAAGCGGGTATGGAGCCAGAGTGTTGGTAATGTGGCATAACGCTTTTGCCCTTGCTAATTCATTATCATAACTAGCCTTCAAGCTCTTTTTTCGCTCTATGGATATTTACTTGCTTATATCTACTCTCATGGTGGAGAACCAACAATTCCATCCAGAAAAGGAGCAAAGTTTGACCGTCATTGTGATTGGTGGCTTTATAAAGAGAGACATTTAGTAGAAAACTATTTTCTCAAATTAAAAGCGTTTTGCCGAATAGCGACACGTTATGATAAACTTGCTCCCACTTTTCTGGGTTTTGTATGCATCATCTCAATATTAATTTGGTTAAAATGAACAACTCAAAATGTTTTTCAAACACGCTCTAGGCTATAATTTGGAAAGAGCAAAAAATCTTCTTGGATTTCATAAAATGATGGAATTAATGGAACAGGCATAAGCCTCTTTCTTAACTTTGTGTATTTTATTCAGTTTTTAATGATACAGATTGAAGAAAGGAACTAAATTTATGCTTGAAAATGAAGTTTTCGGACGACCTAGGTGGAATCCAGTTACTCACTATTTACCGCTTACGTCTAGAAGCAATATTATACCGAAAGACTCGTATTACACTGCTTATCGCTTCAAAGTGATTTTGAAATAAAAGTAATCACTACCGCACTTGTTCCTTCGCTAGAAGGATGTTCCCAACGGACGCTTCGGCCTCTTGCAAAATACTGTATAAAAAAACAGTATATTGTTTTTATTTCGCATACAAAAATCGGTGAGATACTTAACAACAATAAGTAAAAAACGCATTTAAGTAACTACTGATGTATTACCAAACAGAATGATTCTTCATTTATTGCAAACATGAAAGATGTTCTTTGAATCTACCAACTTCCATTATTGTAAATAAATTTCCAGTGTTTTGTATGGATTAAAAACCAACTTCCAAAGTGTAGAAAGTATTTCTCTGACATCTTTTCTTAATTGCCTATATAATAATACCTTTTCCTGCATTTGGGAATAAAAACTATATGATACTGACATTTCCATTTTGTATGTGATAAACTTTTATTGTCCCTTTGGACCTCCTTCTATTTTTGAGATTGACTTGTGACACCATTCTCATTCTATCATAGGAGGCTTTTTTGTGGCATCCTCCACGTTTGCACTTATTCCATTCTCCCCAACATAGCTGGAGGATTAGACTTTTCATTTATAGCCGACTATCTCTTAAGTTAATGGCTTTGATTTTAAAACATAACATAGAATTTGAAATAAAATCTGGAAATTTTCCTTAAATTGACCACAGATATCATCCTACTCTTAAATCACTTTCTCCGAAAGACATAATGGTGAAAACTGATTAATGGTATTTGAACCAAGCCCACTTGTTATGATATTTCCAAAATCAATTGTCTCAAAAACTCCAAGTTCCCAATTGTATAATTTCAAATCATCCCCAACACATAAAATATTAGGAATCTTCATACTTTTTGCATCATACAGTTTCTCATCAAAATTACGCAAAGAATCATCAACTTCCGTTCTAAAAGTCTCCAATAGTTTATATCCGATATCTACTGCAGATTCAGTATTTTCTATCGAAGCTGGAAGCACCCTGTACTGCACAGGTAAGAGCCAATCCGGTAAAAAAGATTTACTATTTGCAACTCTATCACAATATGTAAAAATAGTTCTTTCGATTGAACTTGCAAAAAATACTGCATGAACAGTAGTAACTGGTTTGCCTTGATATGTTATGCCATACGCAAAATCAGTTAGCCCCTCATCAATTTGAAATGTCCCAATTTCTACAAGACTATCATTGGACATATATGCCTTGTATTCAACATCAAATATGATACCATTTTCACAGGAATCGTCATCGGTCACATTTATAACAGGATTATGCTTTGCGTTTTTGCATAACTCATCAACAAAATCTTTGTGCTTCTCTAATCGTTTTGTAGTAGAAAATAACATGATAAAATCCAACCCATGTTTTTTCATATCTAATACCATTTGATCATGTCCTAACAAAAGCATCTTTAAACCTTTATTAAGATTTTCATTGACAATGTGAAGTTCTGGAAGATGAAAAAATCTATTACGAACCAAATAATCAAGCTGTTCTTTTTTTTCATTCCTATAACTATCTGATATTTCGAAAATACCAATAGGCAACTGTTTTCTATCAAAATCAATTTGTTTTAATAATGCTAATTTATTGCTACAACCAGAAAATCTTAAAATCTTATTTCCTGTTACTTTCAACAAACCATCACCATACATACCAACTTTCTCAGCTAAAGTAACATGTCTCCTCATTAATTCCTTATCCAAGGAATATAAATCCCCACCAGTGATTCTTTGAATTGGGAATTTATTTTTCTGCCCAAAATTCCAAACCATATCCCAAATATGTTTTTTAGTCGCTTCTTCCATAAAAGCTGCATATGGTTTAAATGTTAAATATCCTGGAGCAGACAAGGGATCCCATAAAAAGCCAAGTCGTTCGATATATTGACGGGTTGATTCTGAGGCAAGCATATCATTTCCACAGAACTCAGAATCTATTAACTTTTTCATAAATTCATCCATTTCTGTCTTATGGATATCCAAAAACTTACCATCTAAATATGTTAGTAATTTATCATTCATTAATTATCTCCATTACTTTTTGCTAAATAACATGATATCCACCGTCAACCGTAATGATATTGCCGGTAATATATGAACTATTATCTGACAATAAATAAATTATGGAATTGGCAATTTCCTCTGGCTGTGCAGACCTTTTTAGCAAAGTTTTACCTTCAATATTTTGTAATTTTTTTGAATCTGGTATCATTGATGTCAAAGTATTACCAGGAGCAATAGCATTGACACGAATTTCAGGTGCCAATTTTTTTGCCAAAGCAAGTGTCATAGCATTGACACCTGCTTTAGATATCGAATATGTTAATTCGTTTGTTTCGGGAAACAATCCGAAAATTGACGAAATATTAACAATCGAACCACCATTAATCATAAGGTTTTCTCCGTAACGAACTACATTCCAAACACCCTTTAGATTTGTATTTATAATCCTTTCCCAATCTTCTGATGGAATTTCCTTCCAGTTCGGTGTTCTAGACATAATGCCAGCATTATTCACAATACCATCTAAATAACCGTATTTTTTCTTAATTTCTATCATCATTTTTTGTACATCTCCAGGAATGCTTACATCTGCTTTCACAAAATGCAGCCTATTTTCTTCCGAGAAAGACAACAAATAATTATTGACAAAATCCTTATGATAATTTAAAATTACATTCGCACCTTCCATCAAACATTTTTTAACAGACACATATCCAATACCATGAGATGCTCCTGTAATCAAAATATTCTTTTTATTCAGTAGCATATATTACCTCTATTAAGAATGAAACGCTGGAAACAATCCTTTGTTTCGTTCAATCCTTTCCCCTAAGTACTTTACAATTTTGCAGTTGTCTTCAATCTTTCCCATAATGTCCCCAGTTTCATTAACAACCTGCCCCATACAACCACCTGCGCAATTATAAACATATTTACAATCTTTACAAGTTTCTTTTTCTAAATTTTCAGCACATCTACGGCGAATATTATGCATTGCCTCTTCTTCATAAATAATCCTATCCTTATCTTTATCATAATGACCATAAATTAACTGTGATAATGGTCCATCAATGTACTCTGAACCTAATTGAGTAAAATCACAGCATGAAACATATCCATCTGTTGTGATATGTGGACAAGGAGTACATGATCTACATGCAATTCTTGTTGGTTCATCAAAATTTACAATACACATAGTATTGTACCAAATTCCTTTACTCTTTGCATATTCATGAGCATCATAGAAGTTCTCAGCAAAATCTAATGCATCCCATTGGTATGATTGATTTTCACTCTTCAGGAGCAAATACAGGTAAAACATTAATGTAACGAACTCCTATACTTTCAAAATAGTCAACTAACTCACGCTGTTTAGAAATCATATCTGCCATTAACGTTGCTCTTACACCAACAGTCAGTGAAGAAATCCCCTGTAAACTTTTAATGGTAGTCTCTACTTTCTTTGCTGTGCCACCGCCATTCCTAAAAGGTCTCTGTTTGTCATGAATGGATGCAGGACCATCACATGAAATCCAAAGCCAATTTACATTATCTGCAATCCAAGCCCTTATGCTTTCAGAAAAGCAACCATTTGACTGCAATTCTACATATAGTTCATCTCCAGCCAATGACCGAGCATAATGAGTAATCTCCTTAATTTTTTCAATTTCAAGTGTGGGCTCACCAATACCATAAAATCTGATATAGCGACTAACATTATCTCTGAAAAAGTCATCAATACCTCTTTTGGCAAATGATAAATCAATACTCTGATCTTCTGGCTTTATTTGTTTATACTTAGGAGTATAACAATAGATACAATCAAGATTACATTTCGTAGTCATGAAGAATGAAATCATTTGTTTTCTAACATGTGCCATTATAATTTCCTTCCTATTTCTTAATAATCATTTCTAACATTAGGATTATCCAAGCCTAATTTAGTAATTAACTTATGTGTCTTTAATCCAACAGTAGATTTGGTACGCCATCCGAGTCTGAAGGTTGAAATAAGATACTCCTTACGAGCTCTAAGCTCTGATCTAGGAGGCATAGTTTTATAAACATCGATATATCCATCACAATCATTTTCAGTAAATCTACTTAAAAAGTAATCCTGATCCTTTATAATGTTACCGACACTCACATTGACTACAGTCGTTCCAGCAGGAATCAATTCAACCATTTCTCTAGTAATAAAATCTTCCGCACCTACATGGGGAAGATGGAACGAAATAAAATCAGATGTAGAAAGAACCGTATCAATGTCAACGTATTCAATACCATAACATTCCTCAATTTCAGGCTTTCTGGTACGAGAATAGTACTGTACTCTCATCCCAAATCCCTGCACAGCAATCTGTGCAACACGTGTTCCAATTCTGCCAAGGCCAATAATTCCTAATGTTTTACCCTTGATAGTTGCTCCTGTACAATTAATATTTTGAATATCAATTGCTTCAACAAAACTACCTTCTTTGATTCTTTTCAAAGTATTAGGGCTCACCAGTTTAGAGTCATAAACCAATACATTGCTTTCTTCAATCAGATTTTCAATCGGTCTAAAAGATGCATCTAACGTATAGGTGATATCGCAGCAACAATGAATAATGTTCATTTTGAATCCCTGTGCCAGAATCTTAACTAAATCATTGTTGATTGATTCCTGCGTAAGCATAAGTCCAACGGTCATACCCTTCATTGTTTCTTCCTTGAAGTAACTAGGATCAGTAATCTTCAGATTTCCAGTCTTAACATATTCGTGAGTCCAATGCCCAGTTAAATTATCTCTAACATTTTTGTTAAAATTTCTGATACTGTTAGCAATAAGCATTACTATCTCTTCATCTGCTAATCTTGGCTTCTCAACTTTAGCACGTGATTTAACATTTAACATACCCATAATAGCTAATTCAGCAACTGAATCTGTTCCGTAATCCGGAATACAAGGAACATATATACCGTGAGCCTCTGCATACTTCTTATCAATTCTATGCTCATATGCATGAGTCCAAAAGGCAATGGTCTTAATCTGAGGATTCTCATCAATCACACGATTAGAAATATCAACCCAACAACTGATTACGCAATCAGCCCCCTTTACACGCTCTAGAATTTCCTCCTCTGTATTGCAGGTATTATACTCTACAATCTCATCAGCTAGTAATTCTAATCTATAACGATGTTCAGAATAAAGAATAACCGAATCAAGAATTACAATCTTTTTGTACTTTTTCATATAGACATCTCCTTAAAGTAATCAATCACAGCGAATGAGAAACACGAATTGGTGTTAATACACTTCTTTTAGTGGTCACAATTTCTTCCAAAGCAACACCATTTGATATCGGACAAATTGGGTCTTTTCCTTGAATTTTACCTGTTTGGACTATTTTTCTTACCTGACATCCACCACGACAAGCAGAATAAATCTTGCAACCAAAACATTCTTCGTTAACTATGCTTTTACCATAAGTTGCAATTGTTTCTGAATTATCAAAGAAATTCTTCATTGATCCATAATCGTAATAATTTCCAAGAATAGTATGATTCATCAAACATGGCGTAATACGACCATCGGCATTAATCGCAATTAATTCCTGAGCTCCTATGCATCCATGCACACCCATAATACCTATATCTCCAAATCCAACACATGGATCAGTCACATTTGTCACTAC
>ERZ780162.1509-NODE-1509-length-16028-cov-6.414825_pt1 | contig 16028 bp, 20 predicted proteins | sample MGYA00511474_ERZ780162 | MGnify/ENA primary metagenome ERZ780162 (study PRJEB29588, sample SAMEA2143633) | human gut metagenome | biome: human gut; feature: human-associated habitat; material: faeces | place: Denmark | collected 2008/2010 ...
AGGCAGTACGACCCGGGGCTGCGCGCCTTCTACGACAGGAAGCGCGCCGAGGGCAAGCCCCACCGCGTGGCCGTCACGGCCGTGGCGAGGAAGCTGTGCCACATCGTGTTCGCGGTGATGCGCGACCAGGTCCCGTACGACCCGGGGAGGGAATAGGGCGATCCAAGCAAAGGGCATCGGAGGCGGCCCCGCCGCCTGCTTCGCCATGCCCGGAAAGCGTTCGATATTCGGTTCTCAAGCTGCAACGTTCGGACAATTGACTGTTCTCGAAAACCTACGGTTTAGCCCTTGACTTCATATAGCTGGTCTCCTTTCGTTGGAGAACGGGGCCATGTGGTAGTGCCGTCGCCGTTGAGATAGAAACAGTATAACGGCGAAGGACGGGTGAGGTCTCGTCGCATTTCCGCTCGGACTTGGAAAAAGTCCGAAGATAGACTATACTGGTCAATAGTTGGACTAATTCGAATGGAGACGAGAAATGAGACCGGAAGAGTTCTCGAAGGAGATGTGGAACTGCTGGCGCGACATTTCGTTCGCATACAGTTCGCTTGCAAGAAAGATGGGCGTGGACACAAGCGAGCTCTACGTCGTCGACGCTTTGTGGGATGAGGACGAAGGCCTCTCCCAAAGAACGATTTGCGAACGGTGCGACATGGGCAAGCAGACGGTCAGCGCCATCTGCAAACGCCTCGGCGCTCGTGACTTTGTGACCGCGCATCCGAGCGAGGCCGATAAACGCGAGAGAATCATGGCACTCACGGACGAGGGTCGCGAGTGGTGGAGCCAGCCGGTCGAGAGAATGCGCGAGCTCGAGGTGAAGGCCGCCGAGTCGATAACCGCCGAAGAAATCGGGGTCTTCATCAAGGTAGTCGAGCAGTATGCGAAGACCTTCCAAGAAGAGGTGCAGCGATGAGCCCTTATGCGCTTTTGGGACTGTCGGTGCTCTTCGAGGTGTTCGGCGACACATGCATGAAGCTCTCCGAGGGCTTCAAACGCAAGGTCCCCATCATCGGCATCGTGGTGGGCTACGCCGTGTCGTTCTATGCGCTTTCCCATGTTTTCGCCGATTTGCCGCTAGGCTTGGCGTATGCAGTCTGGACGAGCGCGGCAGTGGCTCTGACTGCTGTGGTGAGCCGCATCATCTGGAAAGAGAAATTCAACGGGAAGAAGATCGCGGGTGTTGCGCTCATCATTTTCGGCGTGGCGTGCCTGCGTATGGGGGCGATGTAAGTGAAAAGGAACCCGGTTCTGCTTTTGTCGGTTGCTATTGTGTCCGAGGTACTTGGCACCACGTTTATGAAGCTGTCGGAGGGTTTTACCCGGCCCATGTTCGGTATCGTGACCGCCGTGTGCTACATCTTATCGTTTGCGATGCTGACGCTTGCGCTCAAGGATTTGAGTCTGGGAATGGCATATGGCATCTGGGGCGGCGTTGGCACGTTTTTGACGACGCTTATCGGCATCATTTTCTGGAGCGACCCGTTCTCCATCGTCGTCGGCATCGGGATGATCGCGGTCGTCGCCGGCATCGCGCTGCTCAGCAGGGGGACGCAAGAAGCCGAGGAAGCGGAGCTCGCCTGCAAGCAAGGCTAGAAGGGCGCCTTGCCTTAGGGGCGTGCAAGTGGTAGGGAGGCTGGGGCCGCTTACCCCCTTTCATGTCGTTAGTCTTCAGTATTGGTCCAGGTGGCTAGGCGAAGGAGTTGAATGGTTTGGGGAACACGCCAGGGATTGGCCGGGCTGCGCGGAGCCTTTTGCGCTGCGTTAAGGAGAACCGCGCGCTCGTGCTGATCGAGTAGCATTGCCACCATCGGGGATGACGTGTGGCTTTTCTGCTCGTCTTACGGTCGATCACTGCTACGGGGCGTCAGCTGAATCGCGGAGAGTCGGCGAGCTTCTCGGTGGAGAAGATTTTGCGCGCGGCGGCTTCGTACTCGTCGGCTTGGCGGGTCTTTCTCATGATGCGGTGGACTGAGGGCGGGTCGGCGAATGCGTGCTCGGCGTAGGACCACCATTCCTTCATGCGGAATACCGCGTTGCCGCCCATGTCGTCGGTATAGGACTCGTAAAGCTTGTCGTGGAAGCGCTTGAGTTCCTCGCACGCCAAACCTTCACCGCCGCGAATCTCGCGCGCGAGGGCGGGGTTGGCCACGATTCCGCGACCGATCATGACGTGGCGCGTCTGCGGGTAAGCTGCGAGCAACGCATCGTAGTCGCCCAGCGAGAAGATGTCCCCGTTATAGGCCACGGGGAACGGCGCGAGTTCGAGCGTCTTGCCGTAAAGCTCCTGGCGCGGGGCGCCGCTGTAGAAGTCCTTCTGCACGCGGGGATGCACGATGAGCTCGGCGATTCCGCAGCGGCAGAACAGCGCAAAGAGCTCGCCGTACTCGTCGTCGTTCGCGATGCCGACGCGCGTCTTGACCGAAACCGGCAGAGGCGAGCGTTCGCACACGTTGGCCAGAAACGCCTCGAGCCTGTCCGGGTTGCGCAAAAGGCCGGAGCCCTTCTCCTTGGCAACCACTGTCCCCGACGGACAGCCGAGGTTGAGGTTGACCTCCTTGTAGCCCATGTCGGCAAGAAGCCCAGCTGCCCAGACGAACCGGTCGGCATCGTTGGCCAGGAGTTGGGGCACGACATCGAGGCCTTGGTTATTCGCGGGGTCGAGCTCGCGGCTGTTGCGCTTGCTGAATGGCGTTCCCACCTTAGGGAGCGGCGAGATGAACGGCGTGTAGTAGCGGTCGAGCGCACCGAAGAATTCCGCGTGCACGCGGCGAAACGCATATCCGGCGATTCCCTCCATGGGAGCAAGCGACAGCTGCATCCCGCCTCCTTCTTCATCTGGCATTCTTCTGGTGATGGCGTCCCTTGAACGGGCTGATGATTTCATTATCGCAGGATAATCCCGTTTGCGACGCTGCGATTACTCGGTTGGGCTCTAGCTGTATTCTTGTTTGCGCTGCCTGCGACCAGTTGCCGCTCGACCGTGCTCGGTTATATACTTCGTCCGACGGGGCAATCGTGCTCCGCGCAAACGCATCTTAGGGGATGTCTTTTTGGTCATTGTTCTTTAGGGAACGGTTAATCGCAGAGCGCTTCTGAAAAGGCCGCATCAAGACCTTGTGTTTTTGCACCGTTCCGTGCCTGTTTTCACCATCAATTCAGCGAACAGGAGTAACAATGAACAACTTCCCAAAAGCGAGCAGCTTCGACATCAACCTTGTCAGATCCAAGATTATGGGACCCAACCCGCTTAAGCTCTGCGAGGAGCTGCCTTCTTTGACGCTCGACGCACTTGGTGGCGCTCGCGACCGAGCTGCTTCGAGCCCCATGTACAGAATTGACGATTTATTGCGAAGGAATTGTGTACGACTCCACGAATCAAGTTCAACTGTGGAGTAACTTGCCCTAGCTTCGCTTCAGATGAGACACTTTTGGTACAGTTTAGGAAAGCGCCCCTCGCGTTAGGAAAGTGCGTTGTAAGCGCCGTCGTCCACAGGTTCGAGCCACTCGTTGCTCGCATTCTCGCCGGGGTACTCGAAGGCGAGGTGGCTGAACCAGCTATCGGAAGCGGCGCCATGCCAATGCTTGACGTTCGCGGGAATCTCCACCACGTCGCCGGGGCGCAGGCGCTCGGCGGGCTTGCCCTCTTCTTGGTACCAGCCTTCGCCATCCACGCAGACGAGCACTTGCCCGCCGCCTTTGCTCGCATGATGGATATGCCAATTGTTGCGACAGCCCGGCTCGAAGGTCACGTTGAAAATTGCTAGGTAGTCATCGGGCCCGGTGAGCGCGTTGAGATAGCTTTGGCCGATGAAGTACTGTGCGAAGGCGTCGTTGGGCTTGCCCAGGCCGAAGAAGCCGCCGTGCGATTCGGGGCTGCCGCTGCCTGCGGTGTCGCCCGCGCTGCCCTCGCCGATCGTGCCATCCGTCCCGTCTTCCACATAGACTTCCTTCGCCATGTTGAATGCCGCCCACACGTTGGGCCAGCCGGCGTAGAAGGCGATATGGGTGAGAATCTCGGCCATCTCTTCTTGCGTGACGCCGTTCTTCTTGGCGCTGGCCAGGTGATATTTCAGCGAGCTGTCGACGATGCCTTTCCCGATGAGTGCGCTTACGGTGACGATGCTGCGCAGCTTGAGCGGTAGCTTGTCCTCGCGGCTCCACACTTCCCCGAAGAGAATGTCGTCGTTGAGATGAGCGAACTCGGGCGCGAACTTGCCGAGCGCATCGTGTCCTGCGGTTTGTTTGATAGCCATTGTGGACTTCCTTCCTGTTTTCTTTACACATGGCGAGTGACGGTTAGGGGTGAACGGCAGCGTCATTCGCGATTACGCTTTGGGCCAGCCGCTACTTTGCTGCGAGGCTCTTGCGCAGAACGTTGAGGACTTCGGCGCGGGTGAGCGTGCGGTAGCCGCCCGTCATTGTGAGGGTCGCATCGGCGATGGCGTCGAGGCTCGACTCGTCGGCGCCCAGCTCACGGATGCTCATCACGCAGCCGATTTCGCGCATCCAGTTCTCCATGGCGTTAAGGCCGGCCGCTGCGAGCTCCTCGTTGGTTTTGCCTGCGGTGTCGATGCCCCACACGTTCGTGGCAAAGCGCGCGAATTTCTCCAGGCCATACGGCATGATCAGGCGGTAATAGGGAAGCGCCACAGCGGAAAGCGTCATGCCGTGCGTGGCGTCAGTGACGGCGCCTACGGCCTGGCCGATCATGTGAACCTCCCAGTCCTGCGTTTTGCCGCAGCCCACAAGGGTGTTGAGCGCCCAGGTTGCCGTCCACATGATGTTCGAGCGCGCCTCGTAGTCCGTCGGATTGGCCACGGCGGCGCGGCTTGCGGTAACGAGGCTGCGCATGAGACCCTCGGCCAGATAATCGCTCGTGTTGTCGTCGGTGTTGCTGAAGTATTGCTCGGTGATGTGGTTCATGATGTCGAAGATGCCTGCGACCATCTGATAGCGCGGCACCGTGTAGGTGAACTCGGGGTTCAGCACGGCAAAGCGTGGTGAGACGCGTTCGTCGGTGAAGACGTGGCTGATCTTCCTGCCGAGCTCTCGGTTGGTGATGACCGAGCCGCGGTTCATCTCAGAGCCAGTGCCCACCATAGTGAGAACCGATCCCACGGGCACGACCTCTCTATCTGCCGCGGGCTCTTCGAAGCGGTCGAAGTACACGTCCCAGGGGTCTTCGCCTGCGGGCAGGTCCTTAGAGACCGCAACTGCCTTCACGTAGTCCACGCACGAGCCGCCGCCCACGGCGAGGATGAAATCGACATCGTTGTCGCGGGCGATTTGTGCGCCCTCGCGAAGCTTCTCGATGGTGGGGTTCGGCATGACGCCGCTGTCTTCGACGATGGTTTTACCTGCTGCGCGTAGTGTCTCGACGACTTGGTTGTAAATACCGAATCTCCTGATAGAGCCGCTGCCATAGACGAGCTGAATGGTGTTGTAGGGGGTGAGTTCCGCTGCAAGCGAGGCCAGAGCGTCCTTGCCGAAGATGAGCTTGGTGGGGTTGTGGTAAGTGAAGTTGCCGAGCATGGTTTCCCTTTCGCTTCTCGGGTTGCATTTGGTATGATGTTGGCACCCTAATACCTAAACCTAACTTCAAGTCAAGATACTTTGGAGGGAATTTACCATGTATTCAATCGGGCAGGTTTCGGAAATGTTTGGCATCCCCGTGTCGACGCTGCGCTACTATGACAAAGAGGGATTATTCCCCAACTTGGAGCGATTGGGCAGTACGCGCCGCTTCGGCGAAGGCGAACTCGAACTGCTCCGCGTCATTGACTGCCTGAAGAAGACGGGGCTTGAAATCAGGGACATCAAGCGTTTCGTCGACATGGTGCAGGAGGGGCCGTCGACGTACGCTGCGCGAAAGGAGCTGTTCGAGGCGCGCAAGGTCCAGGCCGAGGAGGAGATCGAGCGCATGCAGAAGGCGCTCGCCATGGTGAAGTTCAAGTGCTGGTACTATGAGACGGCTCAAAAAGACGGCGGGGAAGAGCGCCTCTGGGAAATGATTCCCGATGGGTTGCCGAAGGATATCAGGAAGCTCTACGACCTGGGTCATTCGTAGGAGTCTGCCAGCGAGCAGGTGCTGGCCGTTGTTTTAAAGCCGCAAGCGGGCATCGGCGATCGGCATGAAGCCGCGAGTGGATACGGGTAGCCGCATCGGGTGCGCCCCTTCTTGCTGGTACAACGCTGGATTAAGGAAATCATGCAGAATATCGACCATATCGAGGTGCGCGGCGCGCGCGTGCACAATTTGAAGAACGTGAACGTGGACATTCCGCTCGGCCAGCTTGTGGGCATCGCGGGCGTGTCGGGTTCGGGCAAAAGCTCGCTCGCGCTCGGCGTGCTCTATGCCGAAGGGTCGCGCCGTTATTTGGAGGCGCTTTCCACCTACACGCGTCGGCGCATTGCTCAGGCGGGCAAGGCCTCGGTCGATGATGTGCGTTTCGTTCCCGCCGCCCTCGCGCTGCACCAGCGCCCGGCGGTGCCCGGCGTGCGCTCCACGTTCGGCACCTCGAGCGAGCTATTGAACAGCCTGCGGCTTCTCTTCTCGCGCGTCGGCAGCCACGTGTGCCCACATTGCGGCAAGCATGTGCCGCCAAGCTTGAATGTCGCTGCTGAACTGGCGATTTCGTGCCCCCACTGCGGCGGCGAGTTCTTCGGCCCCGGTGCTGAGCAGCTTGCCTTCAACAGCGAGGGCGCTTGTCCTACCTGCGGCGGCACCGGTATCGCGCTGGCCTTCGGGGTATCGCGCGCACCGTGAACCGCGCCGCGCTCGTGCCCGACGAGAGCAAGACTATCGACGAGGGCGCTGTTGTGGTTTGGGGCTCGCTTATGTGGGATCTCATGAAGCAGGTGTGCGGCGCCATGGGCGTGCGCACGGACGTGCCGTTTTGCGAACTTTCGCCGGCGGAGCGCGACATCGTGTTCAACGGTCCAGCCGAGAAGAGGCACATCCTGTACAAGGCGAAGAAGGGCGAGAACTTCGCCGAGCTCGATTTCACCTACTACAACGCCGTGCGCACCGTGGAAAACTCGCTTGCGAAGGCAAAGGACGAGAAGGGGCTGCGCCGCGTCGCGAAGTACTTGACCGAGGGGCCCTGTCCCGATTGCGGTGGCACGCGTCTCTCGGATGCCGCGCGCGGGCCGCTTGTGCGCGGCATAAACCTGGCGCAGGTGACGGAAATGACGCTTGACGAGGCGGTTTCATGGGTGGAAGGCGTGCCCGGGAGTCTTCCTGATAAGATGCGCCCCATGGCGAGATCCATCTGCGACTCGTTTGCGGGCACCGCTCGGCGCCTGCTGGAGCTGGGACTGGGGTATCTCTCGCTCGACCGCGCGGGCGCCACGCTTTCCACAGGGGAGCGCCAGCGCGTGCAGCTCGCACGCTCGGTGAGGAACCGAACTACTGGCGTGCTCTACGTGATGGACGAGCCCTCCATCGGCTTGCATCCCGCCAATATCGGTCCCTTGCCAAACCTCCCACCGCGTTGCCGAAGCTCGAGCAAGGCAGTTCTGATGGTTGCTGGCTCGATTTCCTCGAGTGCTTTATTCTCCAGCCAGGGATAGAACAGGCTTGCTTTCTGCTCCGCCTTCTGCGCCGTGTATGGCTGAACGATCCCCAGGATCTCGCGCTCCTCCGCCCAGCATCTGACGATTTCGCCATACGTTCCAGCCGATTCGTTGTTTTCGTCCATCTTCTGCTCCTTTCATCGCGTGTTACGGACGCAATGAAATTGGACGACGTTCCGATGGGGACGGCCTTTCGGAATAACCCCGATTCACATCATTTTTCGGAGGCGGAGCCTTTTGCGGTGATTCTTGCGGGAGAAGCGGAGCCCTGCTGGCTGGACTATTTCTCGATCACATGCCAGTAGCCAGCCTTGTTGGAGCCCACGCGCTCCAACCTCCCCGACGATTTCAGGGATGCTATGGCCCTGTCGATGCCGCTCTTGCTTGCATCGAGCTTTGAGGCCAGGAGTGGCTTCGTGATGCCGGGATCCTCTCTCATGGCTTCCAAGATGCGCTCGCAAAGTTCCGCCCTGGCATTTCGAGGCTCCTCTTGAACCGGGTTCCCTTTGTCTTCACTGGGGCGCCTCTTCACTCGAGTGAACGGTATTGTCACGACTATGGATGCCTCTCTGAACTCGAAGGACGACCGCCCGCATCGCTCGACGATCTTCGGCACGCCGCGACCCGTCTTCTCGCTGATGTGAAGCTGCAGGAAGATCTCGGACAGCTTTTTGTTCACAGGGATCGACTCTCCTGCGAAGAACCCTCTCATGGTTTGGCGCGGGGGAAGGGTGCCTCGCGACAGTATCTCGATGCGATCGGAGAACACGGTCACCATGGGCTCGTTCCCATCGACCCATGCGTTGTGAACGAACGAGTTGACGGTTGCCTCTCGGAAGGCTTCCTCGTCGAAGAGGGGCACGTCCTTTCGCTCTACCACCCGGTCGTGCTCATCGGCCTGCATGATGTTCAGCACATCGCCGTATCGCAGGACCTCGTCGAGTGAGTAGAGCAGGCACTGGTGGCCGAACTCCCTCACCGAGTACAGGTCGCTCGCCTTGTCCCTCCCGGAGAAAATCGCCACGCGCAGCGGCATGCCGGAGTCGTCGGAGAGGAGCTGCGCCAACATGTTATAGCGCCCGTCGCTCATCCTCAGACCTAGGTTGACCTCGAACGTCTCGGGATTGAGCTTGACGCCCTTGGCCGCGTAGTACATGAGAAGCTGGCCGAATGAGAGGTCCTGCCGTTCCGCCGGCTGGTTTTCAAGGGTGGGAACGCCGTGGGAGATGACGCCGAACAAGGCGGCCTCGCGTTGGGGATACCTACGGAGGTTTTCCTTGCTTGACCCGATGCGGATGAACCGGTTCCCGTTGAACGCGGTCGGGGCGATGCGGGCGCAGCCTATTCTGAGGACCACGATCCGCTTCCCGCCAACCTCGCCTTCGAAGAAGTCGAAATCAACGCTCGGTTCTAGCTGCCGTGCGAGGTAATGCTTCAACGGCTCGTGGCTGACTTCGCAGTCGGGATCGAAGTCGGTTCCAACCAGCTCATGTCCCTCGTCATCGCTTACTCCCCACACGAAGTAGCCGTGGTCGCGCCCCAGCATAGCGGCGCTGTTGGATATGGCGGAGATGTACTCTCCGAGCTGGGCGGGCTGCAGCCAGTTTTCCTTGAATTCGAACCATTCCTTTTCAAAGCTGAAGCTTCGGAGTTCGTTCACCAGGGATGTCAGATCCACTTTATCACCTCATTTATCACCTCATGCATTCTAACATTGGGGTGATAAATGAGGTGATAATTTTACGTCAAATGGAAAGAAGACTAGATAATTGCCGATTCAATAGAGGATAATTCCCCCGTTGCGGAAGCGCTGCTTCGAATATTGTCGCCAACTTTAGACTTTACAGTCGGCAGTATCCAGCAAGTACCTATGAAATATGAATCTAGACGCGAAAGTGCGGTGCAACATTTGGCGACTGAATGCATCGAGAAGGCTCAAACCGATTGGGATTCGTTTGAGACTTCATGGAGCTTCAAACACCATCCATTAATTTGAGCCAATTGCGGTTGTCGGCAGAAGCTACGTTCTGTCGACAACCGACTGAATTAAAGCAAAGGATGCCTTTCAAAGGCCCAGGAAGTTTCAAATGAATCATAGTCAATCTTTGACAAATGTACGCAAGATGAGACGGCTTCGACAACGACATTTTCTTCTTCAACTAGCAGTGGATACCTAGCAAGCTGCCCAACCTCGAAGGTAAGAGTCGGGGACATCACTGAAGCACAAGCCTCCCCAACAGATGAGTTAAGGAAGCCTTGAATATACTCAAGTGGCACGGAGCCCTCGAAAATAGATGACCCAGTCCCGTCAAACATGAAACCCTTCGGTGTTGTGCGCAACGCCAGCCTCCCACTAGAGATAACACTCCAGCTGATGCTGGCCCTAAATGAAAATTGAATATTCCTCAGCACAGCACGCTTGAAGGCTTTCAGTGTCTCGCCGTTGTCCTTCCAATATACAACGTAGTCATAGTTGCCATACCACTTACGGAAGTCCCCGCCCTTCAAATACGGCACCCATATCGATCCGTCATATTTATCGATACTTCCAGCATTTCTGCATCCAGTTCTGGAGAATGAAACTTCTTGCCAAAGCCTTAAGAAAGTCTCGTTATTGGCGGTCTTCATCCCCTGCTTGAGGGTAGAGACGGAATCGAGCGTCTTGCCGTTATTGAAAGCTTTCAACATGGCAGAACTTGCCCAATATGCAATCGGGCTCCCCGGTATGGCATCAAATCCAGAGGCGTTCGCTCGATAGAGCCACCCGCAATCCGGATTCGCAAGGGCCTCCAAGGCCCTAGGCGTTTGCAGCGGCCATCCACACACTGTTTTCGTCATTGCATGCAGTTGGCGAATACACAAATCCCCAAAACGGCATATAATTCAATTTTGGGGAATATACACAACGTACGTTGTCGAGGAGGATACCTGTGAAGCTTATTGAACGAACGGCGTACCTTTCGGAGATGTTGGAGCTTGCCGATACGCCGGACATCAAGGTCATCACCGGCGTCCGCAGGTCGGGCAAGTCAAAGCTTCTGGAGGCCCTGGCGCAGAAGATCTCCGAGCGACAGCCCGACGCGAACATCATCCGCATCAACTACAACCTCACGGACTTCGAGGACATCCTAGATTACCGCTCCATGGAGGCATACGTGGAGGAGCGCTACGTACCCGGCCGGCAGAACTACCTCTTTATCGACGAGGTGCAGATGTGCAGGTCCTTCGAGAAGGCGATAAACAGCCTGCATGCCAGGGAGAAGTACAGCATATTCGTTACCGGCTCGAACGCCTTCCTGCAGAGCAGCGACCTGGCAACCCTGTTCGTGGGCAGGACATACGAGATTCCCGTTTACCCGTTCTCCTTCGGGGAGTATCTTGCATACTATCCGTCCCAGAACATCTACGACAGCCTGACCAGCTACATCTCGGATGGGGGCATGGCGGGATCGTATCTGTACAGGACCGAGGAGCAAAGAAGGCGCTATATCGACTCCGAGGTTCTTAACGCCCTGGTGGTGAGGGACATCGTGAGCAAGTACAAACTGAAGAACGAGCAGCTGCTCCATGCGCTCATCGACTACCTCATGGACAACGTCGGGAACCTCACGTCCATCCGGTCGATTGCCGACACGCTCGAGTCGAACAGGACGAAGGCCGACCACAAGACGATCGGCAAGTACGTGGACGCGCTATGCAAGGCGTTCGCCTTCTACCGAATCCGCCGATACGACATCCGCGGAAAGAGGTACCTGAGGTCGGAGGACAAGTACTACCTCGTCGACCAGTCGTTTAGGTTCGCCCGCCTCGGCACCAAGAACATGGACTACGGCCGAGTGCTGGAGAACATCGTCGCCATAGAGCTCCTGCGGCGCGGCTACGAGGTGTATGTCGGCGTGCTGTACAAGAAGGAAATAGACTTCGTCGCCATCAAGCAGGGCGAGAAGCTCTACATCCAGGTTGCGAACAGCATATCCGAGGAGCGTACGTTTGAACGAGAGGTGGCCCCCCTGCTAGCGGTAAGGGACGCCTACCCGAAGATCCTGATTGCCCGCACGTACCAGCCCGAATACCAGTACGAAGGCATACGAATTATCGACGCCGCCGATTGGCTGTTCGGTTCGAATCCCCAAAATCAATAGCGCTTGCTTTTTGGGGAATGTGCCGTGTTCCGATGGTCGGACATGCGACATTTTCCTTTACGTTACCGCGCACTCTTTCATCGGCCTTTATCATGATGTAGGTTTCGGAGTACTTCTTGCAGTTCTTGTCCCTTGCTTTAAGGAGATCGTTCTGCCAGTCCATGATGTCTCACGACGTGATGTCGACGACCCTCATCTCGCCGAAGAACGGGACGAGCTTCTCGTTGATCATATGCTCCTTGCTGCGCCAGGTAGTCTCCCTCAGCCTGGGGCGTACATCCTCGGCGTAGACCTTGACGAACTGTTCGAAGGTCATGCTCGTCGACCTGGCCTCGTTGGCCAGAAAGTCCCTCTCCCATGCCAAGGCCTCGGTCTTGGTCTTGAACCTCGCTTCGTTGAGTCGATCGTCTCGCCGTCGTGGTTGGTGTAGTGGAGCTTGACCAGCCACGTACCCCGCTTCTCGTCCTTCCTAACGCTCATTCCCGGCCTTGTCTTCCAGCTCGCTCAGGTCGATCTCGTCGCTCCGTCCGAAGAGCCTCTCTTCGTAGTAGCTTCGATTGGTCTTTCCCCGCATCGTTATGCAGCCCATCTCGTCCAGCTCCTCGTTGAGCTTCCTAACGATCTTGTAGGCATGCTGCATGCTGCATTCCAGGTCTTCGGCCACCTCTTTGGCCGTGATGAGTCTTCCGTCCATCGTTGTGTCCTTTCTATTGATACAGAAACGTATCAGTGCTACAGACACGATAGCTGATACAATTACGTATCAAAGAAAAGAGCGTCGGGATTCGCCGAAAAACATATTTGGTATTACAAGTCAGGAGGGCCGATGAAGGTCGGAGAGAAGATTCAACGCATCAGGAAGGAGCGCGGCTACACTGCAGACCAGCTCGCCGAGATGCTCGGGATATCCGCCGTCTCCCTTCGCAAGTACGAGTACGGGGAGCGCACCCCGAAGGACCCCATGATCGCCGAGATCGCCCGCTGTCTCGAGGTGAACCCCTCCTCTCTCAAATCCGACTGGGGAAGCGACGCGAACGATGCGATACACATGCTGTTCGAGCTGGAGGAAGCGTTTTGCCTAGAGCCAATCAAAGTTGGGGACACTGTCGTTTTGGCTCTTCCGGAAGACTTGGGCAGCGAGGACCAGGAAGCACTAGCGAGGGCGCTTCGCCACTGGTATAGGAACAACAGGGACCTGAAGGACGGCGAGCTGACGAGGGACGAGTATGTTGCCTGGAAGGACTCCTTCAAGGCCTAGACTCCCTAAATAGAACCGAAAACGGCCTCGTCAGAGGCCTTTTTATGCCGTGACCCGTTTGTGACCCAAACTGGAAAGCTTTTCTTTGGAAATCTTGTTACAATATCGTATTAGTTTGGTAGTTGCAGGTGGTTAGCGGGTCTGCATCGTATCGAATGGCGTTTTACCGCAGGTAATGATACGAACCCGTATCAACCGTTACTCTTAGTGGGTTTTCCCGATTCCGCAAAAATTGCAGGTGGATACGGATAATCCCACCTGCTAGCCGCTTGCGAAACAACTTCAATATGACCTAGTTATCATAGGTCACGCTGGTACGATTTTGTATTCGGACTTGCGTAATCTGAATACAAAAACACCCCTTGAGCAGGTCATTCTCAAGGGGTGTTGTGGGTCACATATTGATACGAAATTGTATCAGCTTTTACTCCCACTCGATGGCTTCGGTTCTGCCGTCCCGTCATTTCAGTTGCATCCAGTTTTCGGTGCCGTCTCGAATCGAGTGCCGCCAAGTATCACCATGTCGTGTTTCATCGGCTTTGGGGACAAAAGCTGGGACAACTCTAAAAACTTTTTTCAAACTCAGGGCTTTGAGTTTTTGTTTTTGTCCCAAAGGGCACAGCGAGCCGCCTTTGGAGGCTCGATATCGCCGAAAACGCCCGTTTTGAAACTCAACCGCCCTTTTGCCCGCAAGCCGCCAGCTACAATCGCAAGCGAATCAACGCGGGCGGCTTTCATGCTGGTTGAAAAACCGCAGGTCGCAGCTCTTCGTCGTCTGCGGGTAAAGTGAGTAGTCTCAGGTGGCTTGCCCATGAGTAGACGAGCGGGCCTTGAGATTCCGCCGACGTCCGGAAACGCATCGAGCTCCCTTGAATTTCCGGACAGTACATGATATAAGGTAATTGGTTTTCCGTTAGGAAGGCTTCCAAGTGCCGGGGACGTTTTCCCCGGCTTTTTTCTTATCCAGGAGAACAATGCGAGAACTCAGCATCTTCGTCGACGAGTCGGGAAGCGACGGCCTCTCCGACCGCCACTACCTGCTCACCGTCGTCATGCACGACCAATCCGAAAACATCGCGAATTCGATCGCGGCATATGAGGGCGCCCTTCGCGCCAAGGGGCTCCCGGACATACCCTTCCATGCGTCGCCGCTCATGAACGGCAAGGACCAGTACTCGGGGCTCGACCTGAGGACGCGCAAGATGATGCTCGGCTCGTTCCGCGTCTTCTTCCGCCACATGCCCGTAAAGTACCACACGTTCGCATACGCGACCAAGCAGTTCGCCTCGCTCGACAAGCTCGCGGGGGCGATGCGAAGGGACATCGTGAACTTCCTGTTCGACAACCTCGCGGAGCTGCAATCCTACGATATGGTCAAGGTCTACTACGACAACGGCCAGCACTCCATCGCCGAGTCACTCCATCGCGCGGTCGAGTACGCGCTGTCGAAGGACGCCGTCGTCTACCGATCGGCGCAGCCCTCCGAGTACCGGCTTTCGCAGGCGGCGGACTACATCTGCACCATGGAACTCACGGCAATCAAATACGCGGAGCACACCGCCACCGCAACGGACGAGAAGTTCTTCGGCAAGTGGTCCGATTTCAAGAAGGGCATACTGAAGGAGACGCGCAAGAAGCTCGTCTAGAGAGGCGATCAGCCCTTGGCGGAGCGTTTACCGACAATGGAGTCTGTTACGCGGGGGGTTGATAAGACGCCACTTAGCTGCATAATAGGTTCCAGTTAGAAACCCTCGGGTTTGCGGGGCAGGATCGTGAAAGCGATTCTGCCCTATTTTTTTGCCCCTATTTCTTGCATGCCTCAATGGCTTCCGCATTCGCTCCCCATTGGTTCAGAAAGGGTTCGGGGAAATCGTCGAGTTGATTGCGTCCCTCGCGTTTTGCAAAATAGAGCACAAGGCCCTCTAGCTCGAATTATTACATTTAGAACCCCGCCGCTCGTCCATCCCAGCTTGCCCAGAAAGCCCTCCCGCAATGTCCGTGTCCCAACAGATGGGTACCATTTATCAGGGTGCACCTGGGGCAACGGGCCGGCAGGCCCGTGCAAGGTCGCTCGCAGAACACGCAACATCAAACATGACAGAAGAGGCGAACGACAGATGCCGGACCCCGGACGACAGCACCGCGGAAGACGAGCATTCCGACCACAACCGAACAATCTTCGATCCTAGGCAGGCGCCCGCATGGGCGCCTTTTTCTTTTCAGGGACTTAGCTGAGAGCTAAGGCACGCGGCTTATGGCCGTTTCGTGGAGGCACGACCACCTCGACCCACCTCGACCCGTCTCCGTTCCCGTCGGGCGCGCAGATCGCCATCAGGCGGTTCAATCGTCGCGCAGACGAAGAGGCACACGGTGCCGTGCGGTGTGCTCGCGCGGTGCCGCACGGGAAGATTGGAGGAACCATGGCACGCACAGCCGAATGCGCCGCGCCCGAGGGAAACCAAGATCGCGACGAATGGATGACGGTGATCGAGATGCAGGAGTACATGAGGGCGAGCAGAAACAAGGCGTACGACCTCATCTGGTCGGGAGAGATCGACTCGTACAGGCTCGGAAGGAAGCTCCTGGTTTCGAGGGCGTCAGTGGACGCCTACATCGAGTCGAGGAGCGGAAGGAAATGACGGCGGCGACCGCCCCGGGAGCCGCCCGCGGCCGGGCACGCGAGGGAGCCTCGAGACGAAAGGAGCTCGAGGACGACCATGACCAAGAGCACTAGCAGGAGCCAGGTGAGGCTCATCGCATCGACTAACGCGATATTCGGCGCCGACGAAGCGTGCGCGATGCTGCGCATAAGCCGCGACGCAATGTACCGGCTCGCCAAGGACCCCGACGACCCGTTCCCGATCCGCTACATCGGCGGCAAGACGCGCGACGGCATCGTGCTGCATGACGAGCTCGTCGCATGGGTCGAGCGGAACAGCATCGTCGGCTCGCCCAGAAGGGGCTAGCGCCGATGGCGGCCGCAGGCCCGAGGGGGCGCGACGGCCCCTCCCCGCGCGAGTTCACGGCGGGACGGCACTTCATGATGGCAGACC
>ERZ780162.1511-NODE-1511-length-16024-cov-3.322813_pt1 | contig 16024 bp, 15 predicted proteins | sample MGYA00511474_ERZ780162 | MGnify/ENA primary metagenome ERZ780162 (study PRJEB29588, sample SAMEA2143633) | human gut metagenome | biome: human gut; feature: human-associated habitat; material: faeces | place: Denmark | collected 2008/2010 ...
GCTGACTGGATGAAATACACCAGCCGCTCGATTTATGGCTGCACGATGGCAGAACCAGAATTTAAAGAACCCAGAGATTGCCGCCTGACCCAGAGTGAAGACGGCAAACGTCTCTATCTGCATCTGTTCGCTTATCCCTTCGCTCATCTGCGTCTCCCGGGCATGGGCGGCAGGGTGGAGTATGCACAGTTCCTGCATGATGCCAGCGAAGTACTTTTCACGGAAGGACAGATTGATCATTTCTCCGCAAAAAACGAAAAGGGAGATTCTAATGATCTGATCCTCTATCTTCCTCCGGTAAAACCTCACACCCTGGTGCCGGTCATCGAGCTGTTCCTGAAACAGGAAAAATGACCAGGACAGAATTGGATGATCCATTTTACCGGCCCGCCGAACAGCGGGCCGGATTCCAGCGGGCGGTTCCGGTTTTCAGCTTTTCAGCGAAACCGGATCTCGCCCGTTTTTTCATCCATGGAATCGATGATGGCCAGAGATTCCAGATGAATCCCCTCTCTGCGCAGCCGCTCTCCTCCCGGCTGAAAGCCCTTTTCAATCACGATTCCTGCTCCCACCAGCACTGCTCCGGCATCCTTTACCAGACGGGCCAGCCCTTCCAGCGCCTTTCCATTGGCAAGAAAATCATCGATCAAAAGCACACGGTCATTCGGCCGCAGGTATTCCTTTGACACGATGATATCGTACGTTTTTCCATGGGTAAAGGATTCTACCTGTGTGCGGTAGACATCTGCATCAATGTTTTTCGTCTGCGTCTTCTTGGCAAATACAGCAGGTACATGAAATGCCAGCGCTGTCAGGCAGGCGATACCGATTCCGGACGCCTCTATGGTCAAAATCTTCGTAACCTCATCCTCTGAAAAACGACGCCTGAATTCATTTCCGATCTCAGCAAACAGCTCCACATCCATCTGGTGATTCAGAAATCCGTCCACCTTCAGCACTCCGCCTGCCCTGACCCTGCCGTCCCGGCGGATTCTTTCCTTCAGTAATTCCATTTTTCCCTCTCTTTTGTTTCAAATGTCGGGCTACGCAGAGTAGTATACCATATCGGAGTGCAAAAAGCATCCCTGAATTCCACTCCGATTGCTTGTCCCGCAGATTTAAATATGTTAAGATGAAAGAACTGATAACGTTGGAAGAAAGGAAACGAGGGGCTACTTATGATTATGTATGCGGTTTTTTTGCTGGTCAGCTTTGGAGCATGCGTGGTTGGCGCTATCTGCGGCATTGGAGGCGGTGTCATCATTAAGCCTGTGCTCGATTCCTTTGGCCTTCTGAGCGTTTCCACCATCAGCTTTCTTTCCGGCTGCACGGTGCTTTCCATGACCTGCTATTCCGTCATCAAATCCAGACTGAGCGGGAATTCGCTGATTGAGATGCGCTCCGGCTCCATTCTTGCCGTTGGCGCCGCAGTGGGAGGCATTGCAGGAAAAGAGCTTTTTGACAGGATCAGCACTGCCTTTGCCAGTCAGAACATGGTGGGTGCGGTTCAGGCGGCCTGTCTGATGGTAATTACCCTCTGGACACTGGTCTGCACCGTAAGGAAGGACAGGCTTCATACCTGCATCGTGAAGCATCCCGTTCCCATATTTCTGATCGGCCTGATTCTGGGAATCTTTTCTTCGTTCCTCGGCATCGGAGGAGGGCCGATCAATCTGGTCGTGCTGTTCATCTTCTTTTCCATGGATACGAAAACAGCTGCGGAAAATTCCCTGTACATCATCCTGTTTTCCCAGGCGGCCAGCACGCTGAAAACGGTTCTGCAGGGAAAGGTCCCGGATTTTCAGCTTCCACTTTTCATCGGAATGGTGATCTGTGGAATTCTGGGAGGCATCGTCGGCCGCAGAATCAATTCCAGGATCGATGAAAAAACGGTGCAGAAGCTTTTCATCGGAATCATGGTCGTCATCGTTCTGATCAATATCTACAATATCTGCAAATATACAATTATGTAATAACGCAAAAGGAGCCATCAACAATGTCGAAACAGCCTGCTATCACTCTTCTGATCAAACCTGCCTCCGGAAGCTGCAACCTGCGCTGCCGCTACTGCTTTTATGCGGATGAAATGAATCTCAGAAGCGAACCTACCCGCGGCTTCATGAGCGAAGAAACGCTGGAGCTTCTGGTGGAGAAAACCCTGCGGCAGGTTTCCCATACGGCCTCGTTCGCTTTTCAGGGAGGGGAACCCACGCTTGTGGGTCTGGATTTCTACAGGCATCTGATTGAACTGGAAAAGAAATATAATACAGACGGAATTACGATCAACAACAGTCTTCAGACCAATGGCATCGTACTGAATGAGGAATGGGCGCAGTTCCTTCACGACAATCATTTTCTGGTGGGCCTGTCTCTTGACGGCTATGAGGAGCTTCACGATGAAAACCGGAAGTTTCCGGACGGGACCGGAAGCTTTTCGAGGGTGCTGGAAACGGCCAGACTGCTGGAGCGGTATCAGGTGGATTTTAACATCCTGACGGTGGTTACGGCAAAATCCGCAAGACGCATCCGCCGGATCTACCGTTTCTTTCAGGATCAGGGCTTTGTCTGGCAGCAGTATATTCCCTGCATCGATCCTTTTGAAGAGAATAAGGGAAGCCTCTCCTATTCTCTCACGCCGGACCGCTATGGCAAATTTCTGAAGGATCTGTTCGACGACTGGTATGCAGACTGGAAGGCAGGCCGTCCGGTCTATAACCGCACCTTTGAAAACTGGATCGGCATTCTGATTGGCCAGCCGCCGGAGGCCTGCAGCATGAATGGAATCTGCTCCGATCAGTGGGTGGTGGAGGCGGATGGAACCGTCTATCCCTGTGATTTTTATGTTCTGGATGAATGGCAGCTGGGAAATATAAGAGAGAATTACTTTGAAGAAATGAATCAGAAGCGGGAGGAGCTTCAGTTTGTTGCACTCTCCCGCCATGTGCCGCAGGAATGCCGCTCCTGCCGCTGGTATCCGCTCTGCCGCAACGGCTGCCGCAGGGACCGCACGCTTCTTGCTGACGGCCGCACACCGGGGCTGAACGCCTACTGCAGCGCGTATCGTGATTTCTTTTCCTATGCGTATCCGAGGCTGGAGGAGATGGCGCGGGCGGTTGGGAGATGACAGAGCAGAGACCCGGGCGGAGTTATTCCTGTTTTTCCATACATGTGGTACAGAGATCAGATACCGCATGTAGAACCTCTTTCCAGCTGATTCCGGCCGCGTAACTGTTTTTACGCTGATAGTTTACCCAGAACTCCTGCATGGTGCTGCTTTTCTCCAGTTCTTTCAGAATACCTGAATACTCCGAAAGAACAGGATCGCTTCCCCGTTTGCGGCAGGTTGTCCGGACAGCTTCATACAGTACTTTGTAATCGATATGCAGGCTACAATTGTCTTGCTGTTTTAATCATTAGAATAATACCCCCATTTTATCTCTGAGTTTTTTCTCCATATGCATTTTAGATGCATATAGTCCTAATTTTACCAGATTCTTATCACTTCTCCGCATATATTCTCTGGCAGCATGATTAAAAACAGAAATATCCATGGTGTCATAACGACGGACGATATCGCAAATCGTTCGTTCCAGGTCATAAACTTTCAGCATGTGACCATCAGAAGAAGGCATTTGCATGATTCCCAGCGCATACCATTCCGGCCGGACATAATAAACCCGAATTCCTTTTCTGACCAGTCCGCCGCTGTTATAGTTCGCCGGAACCGTTACCGTGAGAGGGATGGGTTCATACTCGGCCAGATCATGCAGATAAAGGGCTGCATCATGAGAATAGACCGCCTTCGGGAACTGAGCCTGTATAAGATACTTCTCATCCGTCAGGGTATCCGGAGAAACATAAATTCCATGAGCAAATTTTTCAAACCCTTTTTGCTTCACATATTTATAAAAATGGTCTTTGGAGATGCCGGCCAGGGTTACCTCTGCTGTCCTTAAAACACCATTATTTTTTTCTTCGAGCTTTTCCAGAATTTTTTCATGATTTTTTTCGTTCATATCATTCACCAACTTTCACGCTGATATTATCTCTGAAAATCAGCGTGAAAGTCAAGAATCATAATAAACAAAAATATAAAAATATATGCAGATATGATTGAAGACCCTGCATTCCTGCAGGTGTGAAGAATATAAATACCTGTTTTTAATTTTTTGTTTCAAACTTCTGCCGCATCCTCCGGCAGCTCCTGTACCCGCTTCAGAAATTTCCTGCTGCTTTCCGCCTCCTGTTCCTGATAAGCAAAGTACAGCCGTTCACTCACGTCCAGTGCCGTCTCTTCGAAGAGACGGCACATTTCCCATACAGCTCTCCAGAGTTCCGGTACGTTCGCGGAAGAATAGGTGGACAGATATCTTTCATATACTTCTGGTGGCAGATAGCGGTTCATATACTTTCCGCATTTTCCGGTGCTTACTGAAAAATCATGTTCGGAACCGATCTTCCATTCCAGAAGCTGTCTGAGAAGCGGACGAAGATGAAAATCGAGCATATCGCAGACATAGGGCAGTTCCTTTCTCCACAATCCCTTTGCGATATTATTCAGGCCCCACCAGAAATCATTGCAGGTGCAGGAAAACTGTTCCTGAACCGGCCGTCTGATCCAGTAGATCTTATCAGAACGGTTTTCCCGGGCGGGAAGGAGTCCGTCCTTATCAACCAGCGCGATGAAAAGTTCCATTTCCTTTTCGGCATAATCCCAGGTACAGACGTGCAGATCCAGACGGTTTCCGTCTTCGAACTGCATCAGCCACCCATAGCAGTGTTCCGGATCCGAAGGATAGTTTACATTATCTTCCGGATACTGCATGTAGAGCCGTTCTCCGAAGCGGTCAACCCAGTGTTTGTCTTCCCGGAAGGACCCTGTTTCCTCTACAATATAAACCACATCATAGTCCTGGAAGATATCCCGCGGCACATTTGGATTGGCACGGGAACCTTCCAGCCAGGCTGCGCGGATGCGGTCATCTTCAAGAGCCGTATTTCGGATCAGCTCCAGCATTTCCTTCTCAGAGCGCACTTGCGATTCCTCCTCTTTTCAGACAAACTCCGTATCCCACACATCCACGCCGCTTTCCTGGAAGATCTCATGCAGGCGTTCCCGGAGCATTTCCTTCGTGCAGCCCCGCTTCAGAAGTACCTGAAGGAATCCGCCGCCTCCCGCGCCGGCGATGAATCTGGCGTCGATCAGATCCTCGCAGGACAGGAATATCTGCTCAATACAGGTATTTGTGGAGCCGGAATCCAGCTGCCTGGAGAGCTCCCAGTGGCGGTTCAGAAGATCGGCGAAGGCATCCAGATTGCCCCTTTCCAGTTCAAAGCGCATCAGTACAGCGACTGACTGCATCTTTTCCAGCGCATCGATGGATTCCGGCCGTCCGCCCAGATAGCCGCCCACCACATCGCGGAGCAGATTCCTTGCGAGCCTTCGCTGGCCTGTATAGATCAGGGCGAAACGCTCCTGCAGCTCCTTTGCGGTCTCCACAGGGATTTTTACCTGCTCCACATGGATCTGCTGGTGGATGCCGGGCCTGGTGGTAATGAATTTGATCCCCGGCGTCAGACCGCCCACCTGATCCTGCCAGCCGCCACCCGTGCTCATGATCTGTTCCATGGCAAGAACGATGGCATAGATTTCATCGTCGGTGGCCTCTCTTCCCAAAAAGCGGAACAGGCCCTTGACACATGCCCCGGAAAGGATGCTGCTGGTGCCGAGCCCGGAACCCTGTGGGATTCCCACTACCTTTGTAGAAAGCCGGATTCCGCCGCCAAGGCGGGAACAGATCTCCTGAAGGCTTTCCTGCGCTCCTTCATGAATTTCTGACGTTCCGCCATCCATTTTCTGCACGTTGTCCGTTTCTCCGCTACCGGACTGTACGCCGGATTCTCCGTTTAATGGTATGATACCGCAGGCGATCAGAGCGGCCTTATGGAGGGCGAATGGATCATAGGGATTATGGCAATCCTGAATCTCTTCCACCGTGTCCGCATGTCCGGAGGCGCCGATATCCGTGCTGGCAAATTCCACATGCAGCTCAGAAAGCCTTTCCACGCAGATCTGAATCGGATAGATTCCATTCAGCTTCAGAGCCGCATTCAATACCGTACCTCCCAGCTCATTGCAGTGGGGAGGAGTATCCGTCCAGCCGCCGCCCCAATTCACGCGCACAGGAAGCTCCACATCCACTCTGTCCTGCGCAATCCGATAATCTTTTATTGCGCTCAGACGGGAAGCTGCATCATCAAAAATCGTCTTTTGAATGGTATCAAAGCAAAGAGCTTCCACAAGATCATACCCGGTCTGGCCAAAGATAAGACGGCGTTCCTTCATATACTGTGCTACAGCATAGAAAATGCGGATTTTAAGCGAAAAATTGGAATGTTCCGCGTCCTCCATGAGCAGAGAAAAAACTTCTTCGTCAATGCCATGGGTCCCGAAGGTTTTCAGCGCATCTTTATAGTAGACTCCGGCTTCCAGCTGCCATAAAAAGCGGCTTGCCAGGATTCGGTTTTCCAGTTCCCGCTGCCAGGAGCCTGCCGCCAGCACATCTGCGCGGTTGAAGCTGGACTGCAGACTCAGTCTTTCCGCCTGACGCCATGCAGCCTGTTCCTCCAAAGACACTTCTCCCCGCGCCATTTTTCCGATGATCAGAGCAAAACGAACCGATTCCTCCATGCTGGCAGCGGCCGGATACAGCCGGGCGCACCAGAGAGAATGCTCCTGCCCTTCTTCCCAGAGCTCTGAAACGCTGATTCCGTTTGATGCAAGAAAATCCTTCAGCGTGCTTCCCAGAAAACGTGCGTCTTCGGCATTTTCCAGCCTTCCCTTGGGATTATCATCAACGCCGTAAATGCGGGTTACATATCTTCCGTCCAGGAGCTTCAGTCCGTGCAGGACCACGCCTTCCGGAACCGTGGTGTTTTTGAGTTTCACGCCTGAAATAACGCTTCCGTCTCCCACACAGGATTCATCCAGAATAAAGCTGTTTTCCAGGTAGGCGCCTTTTCCGATCTTCGCCCGTTTTCCAACGTAGCTGTTATGGGCGGCATAATCCGATCCGTCAGGCGCTGTGGTAACCACCTGTTTTTTCCAGTCCAGGAATTCATAGTCCTCCACGTCATGTGTTACCAGCCGCATCAGCTCCGAGGTTGTGCCGAAGTGAATGAATTCCGCGGGAGACAGGCAGATCAGCTTCATGGAAAAGCCATGAAGTGCATCCCAGATTTTTTTCCGGCAGCAAAGCAGTTCTTCATTGATTTCTCCTTCTGCCGCTTCTTTATAATACTGCTCCAGCGTGGACTGTCCGGCAAGCGGATAGAGAAAATCTCCGTAAAAGCTGATCCGGGCTTTTTCATTGACGAATTCCTGAAATTTGACTTCATCCGGCTCTCCATCCGTACTGATCAGCCCGTACAGAGCTTCAAGAAGCTTAACGTCAAGAACTACTGCCCCCGTGTCCAGATCCACATTGCCATGCGCGTTTACCGCGCCCAGAGCACGCAGACGTTCTTCACTCTGTTTGTGCAGAAACTGCCCCACGTAATCGTTCCCGTCATTCAGGAATACACCGTGCTCCTTTCCGGTCTCCACATTTTCTTTCATGGAGATCGCGGCAGCTCCCCGTGCATTGAAATCGATCTGAAGAGGGTTAAACAGAAGAAGCACGTCTCCGGAAAGCACCAGCATTCCTTCCGGGATCCGGGACGGCACCCCGGACATGCCGATCACGAATTCATCAAACAGGGTAGAACCAAATCCATTGGGAAGTTCCCTCGGAACCGGAGAAAACAGCTTGCCACAGGCAGAATACTGAGGAACACGCTTGCTGTCTCCGCCGGAATGAATGACAAGGATACGCAGTCCCTGAAAGAAATTCCCTCTTCTTCCCTTTTCCCGTTCCCTGTCAGCGATATAGTTCAGCACATGCAGCGTGGCTCCACCGGATCCAACCCGTTTCCCGTCCGGATCCGGGAGCACCGCATAATGGGTGCCTGCCGGAAGCCTCCCCTGCTTCAGACGGTAATCAATCTGCTCTCTGTAAGTACGGGCCTGCTCCTCATTGGAAGCGGTCAACACCAGATAATCCCATTTGATAAAGCTGGGCTTCGTTAAACTGCTCACATAATCCGTCCAGGAATCCAGATAAGACTGCCGGAGGAAAAGATTTTTCATTTTCTTGTAATTCAACGGTATGTCCCCCATCATATTTTTTTATTCTGCCAGAGAAATTTCATCAATCCGTTTCAGCTCTTCCTCTGTAAACGGAGCGCTTTCAAGCACCTTCAGGTTGTCCAGGATCTGCTGAGGCTTTGATGCGCCGATCAGAACGCTGGTTACCACACCGTCACGCAGAATCCATTTCAGAGCCATCTGGGACAGCTTTTCTCCGCGCTGCGCGGCGATGTCATTTAAGGCGCGAATCTGGGACAGCTTTTCTTCTGTAAGGCTTCCTTCTTTCAGAAAACGTCCATCCGTCCGGATCCGGCTGTCTTCCGGAATGCCGTTCAGATAACGGTCGGTCAGCATTCCCTGCGCCAGGGGACTGAAGGATATGATACCCTTCTTCTCTCTCGCCGCCGTGTCCTTCAGACCATTGTTTTCTATGGTGCGGTTAAAAATGTTATAGGAATTCTGATTGATCACGAAGGGGCACTTCAGCTCGTCCAGGATATGGCAGGCCCTTTCCATCGTGGGTCCGTCATAATTGGAAAGGCCCACGTAGAGCGCCTTTCCGCTTCTCACCGCCTGATCCAGCGCACCCATGGTTTCCTCCAGCGGGGTCTCCGGATCCATTCTGTGATGATAATAGATATCCACATAATCCAGCCCCATTCGCTTCAGACTCTGATCCAGGCTGGCGATCAGATATTTTCTGCTGCCCCAGTTTCCGTAAGGGCCTTCCCACATATCGTAGCCCGCCTTTGTGCTGATAAGAAGTTCATCCCGGTAGCTTCCAAGCTCCTCCTTCAGAATCTTTCCGAAGTTTTTTTCTGCGCTTCCATATGCCGGTCCATAGTTGTTGGCAAGGTCAAAATGTGTGATTCCGTTGTCGAATGCGGTGAAAACAAGCTGCTTCATGTTTTCGTAAACTGCAGTGTCGCCAAAATTGTGCCAGAGGCCAAGGGAAAGTTCCGGAAGCTTCAGACCGCTGTTTCCGCAGCGATGATAGGCCATGGTTTCGTAACGTTTTGCATCTGCTGTGTAGCTCATTTAAGATTTCCTCCCGATTCTGTGTTTTTAAATATATTCCAGTTTTCTGAAATAACGCATTAAAATGTCGGCGCAGTTTTCCACGCCAAGCTCAGAAGTATCCAGGATCATATGATAATCATTCACATCACCCCAGGTTTTTCCCGTATGATCATGGTAATAAGCCGCACGCTTCTCATCCGTGCGCTCCACCTTTTCTTTGGCCTGCTCATAATTCAGGCTGTCTCTTCCCATTATCCGGCGAATCCGGTCCTCCTTGTCGGCCCGGATAAAAATGTTGAAGACATCCGGCCTTCCTTTCAGAATATCCGACGCACATCGGCCCAGAATGATGCAGGGCTGTTCCGCGAGCTTTCGGATTGCCTCTGCCTCGCTTTCATATTTATGACCGCTGAGCTGTTCCTCGATATAAGCCTTATCATAGACGGGAATGCCCAGCCTTTCGGACAGCTCCTTCGCAATGATGCTCGCTCCCGTTCCATATTTCCGGCTCATGGTAATGACCAGTTTCATAAGCAAATCCCTCCTGTTTCAATTCAGTTTCTTTATTCTGCTTCTTTATTTCAGCCTTTCACGCAGCACCTCTAGATACATACCCCTGTAGTTCAGAAACCCATAAACTACCATGGCTGAAAAATCTCATCATACGGACTGGAGCTGCTCCAGTAGCTTCCGGGCTGGTTATCGCTCAAAGCCCCGACAACGGAACGGGGATTATACAGGCGTTTTTCTCCTGATGCCATCTTCATACTCCTTCCCGTATGCCAGAGCGCAAATTAATCTTTTATTGTATCATGTTACCATAAGGCTTCCCCGCTTTCAAGGCACTTTCAGGACAACCATTCCCGCACCTGGTCAACGCTGATCTTATATGAATTTTTTTTCTTGACAGGTGATCGTTCTTCCTGCAACATATGTATCTGAAAGAAACGAAGTTTACTACCGTACAGCCATTGCTCAGGCGGCTTGCTCGTTTCTTTTTTTGTTCTAACAAGATCATGCAGATAAAGTTTTCCATCTGCATCACATCTTACAAGCTACCACAGTTAACACGATTATTCTATCGCTGTCCCGATTCTGTCCTCAAAAGGACCGACAGTTTCACCGGACTGTCCCAGGGCTCCTTCCCCCAGTAGACGACAAGCGTCACACAGCGGACGATGCGGTCGGTCTTTAAGAAGCGGCCGGTTAAAAAGCCCGGTAAAGTTTTCGTTGTTTAGCTTCGTATCGTTCTTGGCATCGTTTTCTTTCAGGAAACTCCTGCCGTCTTCAGTTTGTAGGTACATGGTTGGGAAAAAAGAGACTTCGTATAGAGTTTCTGATGATCGTCAGAGAAAACAGATGAACTCTGTTTTGACGAAAGCCGAACGGCTTAAAATAAGGAAATTTATGCTGGTTAAAGCATAGCACTTTTCCGATTGGCAGGCAAGTTTTTTCGAAAAAACAGCCTATCGAATCCGGATGCGGCCTCCGGTTGGAAGGATCATGTTTGCCGCATCCGAATGAGAAAATAACCAAAAAAGACCAGAAACAGCGCAAAGGGAAGAATCTGCGCAAATATCCTGATCCATTTTGGATTTCTGGCTTTCCGGATTCCTTCAGACAGCTCATTCATACTGCGGCAGAAACCGCATCCGGCCGCCGCGCCCCATACATTGGTGCAGATATCATCCACATCAAAATATCCGAGGCGTGTCATATACTGCGTGCACTCGATGCACAGGGAAATTACAGCGGCAAGGAGGGTTACCTTCCAGAAGGAAAGGCCGCGCCTTCCCCAGCCCAAAAGGATTCCAAGCGGAAGCATCATCATGAAATTGGCCACGATCCCCCAGAAGATAAAATCGTGGCGTTCATCCCAGGCTCTGCGGAAGGAGCCGAACAGGGAAAGCCATGCCATCCGCTCCGGCTCCTGCTCCCGGCCAAGGAAAGTTACGGTGAGAAGGAGCGCAAAATAGAGCAAAAGGAGCAGGAGCCGGAGAAACCGAAGAGCAGTCAAATTTTTTCTGTTTCTTTTTGTATTGGTTTTCATTTCTTCGTTTTATTCAGTCCCCAGTTCACTCCGGACGCAGGAAAGCGCATCTTCAATGACCTGATGCATATCATAATAGCGATATTTTCCAAGGCGGCCGCCAAAAATCACATTGGGACATTTCTCCGCAAGGGAAGCATATCTGCGGTACAGTTCGTTATTCCTGTCGTCATTGACCGGATAATATGGTTCCTCCCCCCGCTTCCATACGGCAGGGTATTCTCTGGTAATCACAGTGCGGGGAGTAGCTTTTCCTCCCTGACAGCCAAATTCAAAGTGCTTATGTTCAATCACCCGCGTATAGGGAACTTCATACTCCGTATAGTTTACTACTGCATTTCCCTGGTAGTTTTCCGTATCCAGAATCTCCGTTTCAAAACGCAGGCTCCGATACTCCAGCTCACCTTCGCAGAAATCAAAGTACCGGTCAATGTTTCCGGTGAAAACAATCTTTTCCGCCATCTGTTCGAACTTCTCACGGTTATCAAAAAAGTCCGTATTCAGCCGCACTTCCACGCCATCCAGCATGGCTTCCACCATGCTGGTATAGCCGCCCACCGGAATTCCCTGATACTTGTCGTTAAAATAGTTGTTATCATAGGTCATCCGAACCGGAAGCCTGCGGATGATGAAGGCAGGAAGCTCTGTAGCCTGCCTTCCCCACTGCTTTTCCGTGTAGCCCTTTACCAGCTTTTCATAGATATCCCGGCCAACGAGACTGATGGCCTGCTCTTCCAGGTTGCGTGGTTCCCTAATTCCCGCTTCCCGGATCTGTTCCTCAATCTTTGCCTTTGCCTCATCCGGTGTGATGACGCCCCACATCTGATGGAAGGTATTCATGTTGAAAGGCATGTTGTAAAGCTCGTCCCGGTAGCGTGCGACGGGCGAATTGGTATAGCGGTTGAACTCGGCAAATTGCTGGATGTAGTCCCAGACCTCTTTGTTGCTGGTATGGAAGATGTGGGCTCCATAGCGGTGTACCTGGATACCCTCGATTTCCTCCGTATAGATGTTCCCTGCGATATGGGGGCGGCGGTCGATGACGAGGACAGACCTGCCGCGTTTGTGCGCTTCGTGGGCGAATACCGAGCCGAAAAGGCCGGCGCCGACAATCAAATAATTATAGTGTGGGGTGCTCATTTCTGTATTCTCTCCTTTTCCAGCTTCGCAATTCTTTCCTGAAGCATTTTGAATCTTTCATCCATTTCTGCACGGAGGATTTCTCCATCCGTATAATTCACAGTTTTTACATTAAACAGACTGTTCCTCAGCCAGTTCATAGATTCCGCCTTTAACCGCTGAAGCTCCTTCTCCACTCTGCCATAGTCGATTTTACTGTTTATAACATTCTGAAGCCTGCTCTCCGCCTCATCCAGGTAAACGATCCTGTTTTCCAGCCCCAGTATGGATAAAAGAGAAATAAATCTGCCCTTCGATGCCATCTTCCTGTCAATCACAATGACGAACTGCTTATGAAAAATAAGGGAAAAACATAGGCCATGGAAGGAATCCCCGACAAAATAATCGCAGTTCTGAATATATTTCAGCCAGTCTTCAACCGAAATGGCATCCGTTGCCGGACGGTCAGCCAATTTCCGGCATTTTTCCAGTTCATTCGGATTAACGGTCAATATCACCTTCTTGCGAAGCATTTTCTCGACCCGGCTCAAAACAGCATTTTTAACCTTATTTGGGCCAAGAATATAAGCATAGATATAGGATTCTTTGATATCTGCTTCTGACTGCGCCGCATCCTGTTCATATACAGTTCTGTTACATAAAAATACCGGATCCAGTACCTGCGTTGCTTCCACGCCGAATTTCCCGCGGCAGATACGGACAGCTTCCGTCTCCCGCACGGAAACATAATCGAATTTTTTCAGATAATATTCCGCATGCGCCCGGACATCTTCCGGGGCGTTGTATCCGCTTCCAAAGGAAGACGCATAGGAAATCTTTCTCTTATTGTCATTTACAAAATCAAGGAAGAAAAAATAGCCGCTGCCCTTTCCGCAGATGTCATAATTCCAGACCACATCAGAGCCAACAATAAAGGAATCAATATTATCATTCAGATTACGCCAATCAAATCTGTCCCTCCTGGGATTGCTTACATTACACCTCTTATAAATAAAGGCTCCGGCAATACTGTCCCTTTTCTCAAATTTTGCATTCCACATCTCCGTCGGCTTGTAAAGCATAACCGGTTCCAGGCCGAAGGTTTTTACCACTTCATACAGCGCATACGCGGTCAGAATAGAACCATAGTTTATGCCATACCATAAGTCCACAATAGCTACATCAAAATGAAACCGTCCGGCTTCTTCCACAAGCGCATCAAAATTCTTTACACCCAGGCCGTTAAAAAACCTGGTTCGCGCCGGATGCATCCGAAAAGGAGAGACAATCGGCGGATTGCCCTTTACGGCAGATTCCAACGGCATGCTTTCCGCCCTCTTAAACTGACCGAACACATGCGAGAAAAGTTCGCTTCCCTTCTCGTTATTTATCAACACGACGGATGTCCCTTTGCTGTCATTCAAATCCGGCTTATAATTACTGATTCCCCAAAAATCACCTATTGTCAGGTCGCCCTGCCGCGGCAGCTTTGAAAAAGGACAGGAAGAACAGGATTCCCGCACAGCCATCCCGGACAAAAACGCGCGATAAAAAGAATCGTGTGTGTGGTCATTTCTGTATACAGTTCCGTCTGTAAATTCTATGCTCATATTTGAGGACCAGGGGAAATTTTTTTTGTCACGGAAATTTAAAGAACGGATTTCTTTCCCCGGAAATTTGTCATGGACATATTGCTGAAAAACCTTATGGGATGGTACTCCATGGCAAATCAAATCAATCGTGTATAATCCGTCATACTCTTTTCCCAAATATGCGTACAGCCCGGCGATCTGGCAGGGAAGCCCGGAAAACAGAACCGTCCCGCCGTTTTCCAGAAGCTCCTTCGTATCCGCATAGCAGGTATTCATATCGCTCTGCACATACTTTGTCCCGCGCAGGGGCACCAGCTCTTTTTCATTGGATCCGGAAACAATTCTATGTGCCACGGAAAAATTCTTCTGAAAAGCCGCTCCGCAAACGAACCCTTTCTTCTTCAGCATATATTCAGCCAGAACGGCAAAAACACCTCCTGAAGCGCTGTGTTCGCGTACTTCGTCCTTTCCCACGACAGCCATACACTCCGGCTTATCCAGATTCCTGTACTGAGGATGATTGACAGGGCAGGTTTTGGTACAAAGCCCACAGCCGGTACACTTCTCCTTATCAATGACAGGAGATAAAAAAACATCCCTGTTTTCCTTCATCTCTATTGCTTTCACCGGACAGATATTTTTACAGGCTGAACAGCCGGTACAATGTCCGGGTGATGTAATGTTGAATGGTTTTTTTCCCATTTTCGTCTCTCTTTCTACTTTTTCATGAAAATACCATTTATCTACAATATAGTCCTTAAAGTGTGCCTATTCCTGATACTTCCATGAGAAGCTTTCTTACTATACTTTGTCACAAACAGAAAGCGTAACATCCTTACAATTTTCATAATCGCTGACTGACCGTTGTATTTCATTCTCCATTATTAAGTAGGCTTCTGTACCGATCAGAAACGATTGAGGAAGTTTATCCATGTTTACAACATTAATAATTTGCTGCGCCGCTATATCTCTACGATTTAGAGTTGTTTTTATTTCAGGAGAATATTTTTGCAAATTCATGTATTCAGATATCTTTGTATCAAAAACGAGATGTCTTTGCTTAATTTTCGTCCCCATAGAAACCGGTATTACCGTCATAAAGCGGGCAAATCTCTGACATTCTGACTTTAAAACACGTGTTAATCCCTCCAATGCTGCTTTTGATGCCGAGTAAGATGAGGCTAATGTCCATGGTTGCAGACTTGCAGTTGATGTAATATTTACTATAGTTCCATTTTTCTTTTCCCTAAAGTGAGGCAATACAGACTTAATCAAATATTGAGGAACTGTGAAATTTGTATTAAAAATATCTTTTGCCATTCTGTCCGGACTCTCTTCAAAACTAGCCCAGAAAACATCCGATGCATTATTTATAAGTACATCTACTGAACCCATCTTTTCAATAGCTTTTTGAATAACTTCCTCACACTCATCGAAACTAGCCATTTTAGATTCAATTTTAATTATCTCATCTGGAAAATCCTCAAACTTTGATATTTCCCGGCTTGTAACAGCAACAGTATATCCAAGCGAATTTAGTCTCAACGCTATACTTTTTCCAAAACCGTCACTTGCACCCGTTATCAACCAATTCTGGATTTTAAGCCTTCGTTTCTTTGGTACACAAGATCTTTAAATTATATCAAGTCTCTTTTTCCCGCATCAGCCGCTACTGTCAGAGCCTTTAATTTTTCTGTTTCAGCTTTTATTACAGAGATAGATTGTTGAAATTGCTGATAAGCATCCCAACCCAGAATCAAATCCCTCGGCAGTTCTTTCTCCTTGGTAACATTGATAATCGCCTCTATAATCTTGGCTATATTGTTTTTATATCCTTTTTCAAATGGATAAATTGCTGGTAATTTTGAATATTCTTTCATTCTAGTGTGTATTATTGTTTGACTCTTATTTAAACCGGTATTCATTCCTCCCAGTTCCACAGCCATAACTCTCAAAAATTTTTTACATTCAAATTTTAGAGTCTTATTTAGATTTTCGACTGCAAATTTTGAAGCAACGTAATATGAGCCATAGTTTCTTGCTCTAAAACCACTT